>Ga0213835_100306_pt1 | contig 54356 bp, 41 predicted proteins | sample SWPATP01_FD_160576 | JGI IMG/M metagenome (GOLD analysis project Ga0213835, IMG submission 160576) | Coastal seawater microbial communities from Marineland, Florida, United States - SWPA TP0 #1 | ecosystem: Environmental > Aquatic > Marine > Coastal | place: USA: Florida | collected 2016-08-05
AAAACAATCAGGTATTGGAAATCGCAGTATTGCTTCCTTTTAATTATGCCGGTGGCAAAGGAGTTCAAAACCTTGAACACAACAACTTTATCTTTGAGTTGTACCAAGGTCTAAATTTTGCCGAAAAAGAACTCAAAAAACAAGGTATTCAATTAAATTTACAGAGCTTTGATACAGAAAGGAATACTACAAAAGTTCAAAGTATACTGGCAGATCCTTTTATCAAGAAAGCAGACATTATTATTGGACCGCTCTATCCGGAAGAATCAGAGCTAGTGATGACTTTTGCAGAGCGTAACCAAATTCCTTTTATTAATCCGCTTTCCAATATCAATGATAGGTTTCAGGGACTGAAATATGCCTATTTATTCAGGCCTTCTATCAGTTCATTAGCAGATGGCATCATTGATTTTTCCAGAAAAAACCTCGTTGGAAGAAGAATGGCCATAGCCTATTCCAATACATCAAGAGATGAGCAGCTGGCGAAAAGTATTGCTGAAAATGCCCAAAAACTAGCTTTTACCATTGTAAGAAATGACCCTGTTAATGGACGTAGTATAAATGATTTTGTAGATAGGATCCAATTAAAAAATGGGGATAACGCATTAGCCGACATCATCATTATTATTTCTGATGACCCCAATGTCGCTTCCCCTACTTTTGGTTTTATGGAATCCCAAAATGTCAAAAAACCTGTCATTGTGATGGACAGCTGGTTGTATTTCAACTTTGCGAATTTTGAAATGCTGGAAGAGCAAAACTTTTATTTTGTGGGCAACAATGCAGTGAATTTCCAAAAACCCAGCCTAACAGAATTCCGTGAGGCTTTTTATCAAGAATATATTGGCTATCCTTCCTTCAATGCTCACGTAGGTTATGAGCTTATGCATTGGATCACCAAAAACATCAATCCTTCCGTTGGGTTTGAGCTCAGAAGAAACTTGGATCAAAATGGCTTTCAAAATGGCACCGTCACTTTCGGTTTTGATTTCAGAAGCAGTAATTTCAATAAGTATGTTCCAATTCTGAAGCTGGATTCCGGAATTATTATGGAACAAAAATAAATAGTCATACATGCAGATTTCTAATAGTAAAAATCTTTTCGAAAAAGCACAAAAATTTATTCCTGGAGGCGTGAATTCTCCTGTCCGCGCTTTCCGAGCCGTAGGAGGAGATCCCATTTTCATCAAAAAAGCCAGTGGTGCTCATATATACGACGAGGATGGCAATGCCTACATAGAACTGATCAACAGCTGGGGCCCCATGATTTTGGGGCATAACCATCCCATGATTAGGGAAGCTGTGATCAAAGCAATGGAAAACGGCACCTCTTTTGGCGCTCCTACTGCCAGGGAAGTGGAAATAGCAGAACTCATCACTTCAATGGTTCCTTCGGTAGAAAAAGTAAGGATGGTCAACTCAGGAACGGAGGCCACCATGTCTGCCATTAGAGTGGCAAGGGGTTTTACGGGAAGAGACAAGTTCATTAAAATGGAAGGTCATTATCATGGCCATGGGGACTCCTTCTTGATTTCTGCAGGTTCAGGAGCCATTACCATGGGAAATCCTGATTCCCCAGGTGTCACCAAAGGCACCGCAAAGGATACCTTGCTTGCACCTTACAATGATTTAGAGGCCATTGAAACATTGGTTGCTGCAAATAAAGGTGAAATAGCAGCCGTTATCCTGGAACCTGTTCCTGGAAATATGGGCCTAGTGATCCCCAAAGAGGGATACTTGGAAGGCTTAAGAAAAATCTGTGACAGAGAGGGAATCGTCCTGATATTTGATGAAGTAATGACAGGTTTCCGATTAGCCAAAGGTGGAGCCCAAGAGTTATTTGGGATCAAACCTGACATGACCACTTTGGGAAAAATCATTGGAGGAGGACTTCCTGTTGGAGCCTACGGAGGCAAAAAAGAAATCATGGACTTTGTTTCCCCAGCAGGGCCCGTGTATCAGGCAGGTACCTTGTCCGGCAATCCAATTGCAATGGCTGCCGGTCTAACCATGCTCAGCCACCTCAATGAACACCCTGAAGTTTATGACGAGCTTAACGGCATAGGAAGCCAAATCGTTGGAGGTATTAAAACTTCTCTGGATAAATTAGGACTAAACTACACCCTCAATCATTTGGGCAGCATGTACAGTCTTTTCTTTACCGACAAAGAAGTATATGACTTTGCCTCAGCCAAACATGCTGACACTGCCCTATTTGGTAAATATTTTCAGTCTATGCTGCATAAAGGCATATACCTGGCACCCTCACAGTTTGAGAGTTTGTTTTTGTCTACAGCACTTTCAAAGGAGTTAATTGATCAAATTATACAGGCCAATGAGGCTGCATTAAAAGAAATTCACCGATGATGAAATTACGCGTATACGGCATCAAAAACTGCAATACCATGAAGAAAACCTTCGACTTTCTGGAAAGTGAAGGTATTGCTTACGAATTCATTGATTATAAAAAACATGCTCCTGATAAAGCTTTGTTGACCAAGTTTTCAGACAAAGTAGGTTTTGAAGCCTTGGTGAATAAAAGAGGCACAACCTACAGAAAACTGGAGGAAAAAGAGAAAACCCTTCTGGAGGGGCAGGAAAAAGGGCTTGTACTCTTGACTGAAAAAAGCAGTATGATCAAAAGGCCTATTGTAGAATTTCCTGACGGAGGATTGGTACTTGGTTTTGAGCCTGATGAGATCAAGGCTAAACTGGGTTAATCCCATTACAAAAAATTCAAAAAAGGCCCATGAATAAATCCATGGGCCTTTTTTGTGGTTCTCAGAATGAATAAGAAGGCAGATGTTTCAGAATATCGGCAGTCATTTTGGAAAGGTCGTAGGCATGATTCCATCCCCAGTCCTCCCTGGCCCTACTGTCATCAATGCTATCGGGCCAGCTATCGGCTATACCTTGTCTAAAATCAGGAGAATAGCTGATGGTAAAATCCGGATATTGTTCTTTGATGCTTTCGTAAATCTCTTTGGGCGAAAAACTAATGGCTGCCAAATTATAACTTGATCTTATTTTTACCTGCTCCTTTGGCGCATGCATCAGATCAAGTGTAGCTTTTATAGCATCAGGCATATACATCATGGGCAAATAGGTATCCTCCTTTAGAAAAGACACAAAATGCTCTCCGGCAATGGCTTTGTGGTAAATATCTACTGCATAATCAGTAGTACCTCCACCTGGTAAAGATTTGTAGCCAATCAGACCAGGGTACCTTAGGCTGCGGACATCTACGCCAAACTTTTGAAAGTAATATTCACACCACCTTTCACCTGCCTGCTTTGAAATACCATAAACCGTATTAGGCTCTTTGACACAATATTGAGGGGTATTCACTTTAGGTGTATTTGGACCAAAAACTGCAATAGATGAAGGCCAATAAACCTTATCCAACTTTTCCTCCTTGGCCAGTTCCAGGACAAAAAGTAAACTGTCCATATTCAGTCTCCAGGCAAAAAGGGGATTTTTTTCTCCAGTTGCTGAAAGCACGGCTGCCAGGTGGTAAATTTGCTTGACATTTTCTTCTTTTACGAGATTCCTTACTTTTTCCTGATCCATGATATCTAATGTCATGGACTTACAGAAATCGAATTTTTCTAAAGCTTGCGGGTTGATGTCCGTAGCAATCACATTTTCACCGCCATAGATATTGGCTAACTCCTGGGTGAGCTCAGAACCTAATTGCCCTGCAGCTCCTATGATTAAAACTCTTTCCATTGTAAAAGAACACATCCTAAGACCTTCCTTAGCCCTTGATGTTTTTTGATTATATTTGGGATTGAATGGGACAAAAATAGTGAATTCAACGAATCTATCTCACTACTATTCCATGAGTATTTGAATTACCTTCAAAAAGATAACTATGTACGATACTTTAAAACCCAAATTAGAAAAAGAGTTAAAGGAAATTGAAGCTGCAGGACTTTTCAAAAGAGAAAGGATCATCACTTCCCCCCAATCGGCAGAAATCACCATCGCCGGAGGCAAAAAAGTATTGAACTTCTGTGCCAACAATTACCTGGGTTTATCTTCTCACCCCAAGGTGATAGAGGCGGCCAAAAAAGCCATTGATACCCATGGTTTCGGCATGTCATCCGTGAGATTTATCTGCGGCACACAGGACATCCATAAGGAACTAGAAGAAAAGATTTCCAAATTCCTTGGTATGGAAGACACCATCTTGTATGCAGCTGCTTTCGATGCCAATGGAGGGGTGTTTGAACCACTTTTTGGACCTGAAGACGCCATTATTTCGGATGCTTTGAACCATGCCTCTATCATTGATGGAGTGAGGCTATGTAAAGCCATGAGGTTCCGCTATAAGCACAATGACATGGAGGATTTGGAAGCCCAGCTTAAAGAGGCCGATGCCAAAGGGGCCCAACAAAAAATCATCGTTACGGACGGTGTTTTCTCCATGGATGGCACCATTGCCCAATTGGATAAAATAGTAGCCTTGGCCGAGCAATACAATGCTTTGGTCATGTCCGATGAGTGCCACTCTACAGGCTTCATGGGCAAAACAGGAAGAGGCGTTCACGAATACAGAGATGTCATGGGTAAAATTGACATCATCACAGGAACTTTGGGCAAAGCTTTAGGCGGTGCCTCTGGAGGCTTTACATCTGGCCGTAAGGAAATCATTGAAATGCTCAGACAAAGATCCAGGCCTTACTTGTTTTCCAATACCCTTGCTCCTTCTATTGTTGGTGCATCTATTATGGTTTTTGACCTTTTGAGTGAAACTACCGATTTGAGGGATAAATTGGAGGAAAACACCCAATATTTCCGAAGTAAAATGACCGCAGCCGGTTTTGACATCAAACCTGGAGAACATGCCATAGTCCCCATCATGCTTTATGATGCGGTGCTTTCCCAGCAGATGGCCGAAAAACTATTGGAAAGAGGTATCTATGTCATCGGTTTCTATTATCCGGTAGTTCCGAAAGGCGAAGCCAGAATACGGGTACAGATTTCAGCTGGACATGAAATGCATCACCTGGACCAAGCCATCCAAGCTTTCATAGAAGTAGGAAAAGAACTTGGCGTGATCAAATAATCATCCTAATCAAAGGAAAAAATTAAAGCCGATGCATCTTGTATGCATCGGCTTTAATTTTTTATAATAACAAAAAAAGGGGCTTTAAGCCCCTTTATATTATCCAAGTTTGAATCGAATCGGAAGTCTCATCCTTACCCTTACTGGACGGCCTCTTTGCTTACCAGGGGTCCATTTAGGTGCATTTGAAACTACTCTCAATGCTTCTTCGTCACAACCTCCACCAATACCTCTCAGAATTTCAACATCCTGGATCGATCCATCAGTGTTAACAACGAATACGACATAAACAGTACCTTCAATTCCCATCCTTCTTGCCTGGGTAGGATATTTAAGGTTTTTCCTCAAATACTCATTCCAAGCTTCCATTCCTCCCGGGAATTCAGGAGCATTTTCCACCACGTCAAAGATTTCATCTGCTTTTTCTACTACAGGAGCATCAGCGATAACTACTTCTCTGATCACAGTTTCTTCTTTCACATCCAAATCGAAATCTACCTCGATCTTCTCTTCGATCTCTACTTCATCCGGAACTTCCTGAATGATCGGCTGCTCGATTGGCGGTGGTGGTGGTGGTGGCTGTTCTGTAATTGGAATATCCAACAATTCCTCAAAGTCATCAGCAACTTGTCCTAAATCCATCAAATTTCTGTCATCATAAGACTTCCATTCAAAGGCAAGAAGGACCAGGCCGACGCTTACAAGGAGACCAAGATTCAAGAACATTGTTGATTTCTTGGTCAAATCCGCTTGTGGCGTCTTTTTAGCTTCCATGGTTGTACTTTTATAAAGGTTAATAAATTTTACACACTTAAGGAATAACAAGTTTAGACATTTGTTTTTATTTATACAAGGGGATGCTTCACCTTATATAAAATTATAAAACCGCTAAACCCAATCAAACCTCCCAGGAGATTGGCCAATATGTCCGCAAACTCAAATGAGCGGTTGGGAACATACATTTGCAAATACTCCAACAATATAGGAAAAAAAATTGAGAATACTAATATATTAGTCAATAATTTTCCTGATTTTATTTCCCCCTCTTTGTCTAAAGTGCCCACCCTGCACCAAAGAAAAGTTAGCAGTCCAAATACTCCTAGATGGACTAATTTATCTGCGTAAGGAAAAAGGGGTACTTTTGGTAGATTATTTCCGGGTGTCAATAAGGCAACTACAACAACAAGTAGCCAAATTAATGCAGGCAGTAATCTATATTTCTTTTTCAATGGAATTAAGCGCCAATCAATTCTGCATATGCTTCTGCAGACAGTAAGTCTGAAGGCAATTCACCAGAAACTTTCACTTTGATCATCCATCCTTCTTCATAAGGGGATTCATTGACCAACTCCGGTGAGGACTCCAACGAATCGTTGAATTCGATAATTTCACCTTCTAAAGGCATAAATAGATCAGAGACAGTTTTTACTGCTTCCACTGTTCCAAAAACCTCTCCTGCACTTATCGTCTCCCCTACGGTTTCCACTTCCACATAAACAATATCTCCAAGCTCCCTTTGTGCAAATTCAGTGATGCCTATGGTTGCAATACCATCTTCGATTCTGACCCACTCATGGTCCTTGGTGTACTTTAATTCTTCTGGCAAGTTCATATTTGAGTAATTTTAAGGTCGTCAAAAATACAAGGATTCATCAAATCAAAAAACCTATTGTGACAAATTAAATCGCAATTGTCCACCAAAGGCTGTAGAGCTTCTTCTAAATGCTGTGGTCACCCTCGGATCATTGATCGTCCTGTCAAAGTATATCTGTACCTGTAAACTTTGGTTGATCACATATCCGATTGTAGGTCTGATCTGTAAATTGAGATTACCGTTGGTTACAGTACTTGGTTCCTCAAAGATCCGCTGTACCTGTCTGGTGTCGACTACCCTGGTATTAAGCCTTAATTGCAGGTCATTTTTTAACACCTCTTGCCTTCCTTGGATTTTAAATGGCACCTTGACTCCGGCTTTGGTATATCCGAGGTCAAACCCAAAATCCCTGCTGTTTTGCTCCGTAACCTGAGCATTGGAAAAATTTAATCCTATATTTCTTTCTGTATTGTACTCCATGGTGATGTTCAGCCTGTCTTTGGTCAATAAATTCACCCCAATCAAAGGAGAAAATCTTTCTGTCAAAATCACCTGGTTCAGGATGAAAATAGGAATGTATTCCCCAAACTCATTGGTAAGTGTTGCACCTGGTATATTCCTTAACTTATTGAAAAGCTCTAACCCATCTTGGTAAAGCAAGGAATTTGAGAAATTGCTCACCTCATAGGTGGAGCTGTAAGCATGGGTGAGGTTGATGGAGGAAAAATATTCCCGCAAAGCAGGGATTTGTGATAGTCCCCGATAATCCACGCGCCAATTCGGAATAGGAATCCTTGGAAAGGGATTAAGATCAATGGTCTCTGCATCCCTTCCTGAATAAGCTGCCAAGAATGCCATGGTCAATACATCCTGTCCATTCAGCGCAAACTCCCCTCCTGGGTTTTGTGCATTCAACCTACTTTGAATGATGGCCCGGTTGTTCTCAAAATCTCTAAAAATGGGAGAATTATTATTCCTGTCATCCCGGACGAGCGTGGTTCTAATAATGGAATGGGTAATACTAAACCCTCCTAACCTGTTTGGGCTTAAAGAATTGAACTGGCCTGGAATTTCAGAGGACGCCCTGAAAATTTCGCTGAATTCCCCCGTTTCCCGTTTCCTCGCCTCGAGGGTAATCCTAAAGTCCTTAAATGGCTCAAGGTTACCGGTAATCTGAAGATTTATGGCCTGGTTTTGCCTGAAAGTTTGTGTAAGTTCAGGGCTAGGCGCCATCAATCCCTGATCCGCCAAATCCAGTCTGACATTAGGGTCCTGTGCCCCAAAAATAAAGCCAAGTCCCGGATTTAAGAAACTCCTATCCAGACCCAGTAAACCTGTATTTTCCATATAGCCTGGAAGGAAGGTCCCCTCCACAATAGAATACCTGAAATTCACATCTTTGACCATGGTCAAAAACTTGATCAGTTTATTGGTAAAAGGTGTCCCTATGGTATCCTCCGCATTGACTACCTGTCTGCCGGGAATACTTGGTCGTCTTGGTGCATTTAGTGCCCTTATCTTGGCATTTTTATTATATAATTTAACAAAATCAAGCCTTCCAGTAAATGTTTGGTCCCTTGTATTTTGAATCACATTTCCCAATGTATCCCGCTGTCCAATGGCTCCCGTCATCCAGGTATAATTTGCAGCATAGCGGTAATCCACAGCGATCCAGTTTAGGGCTTTGACCTTATCCAATGGGATTTTATAATTCATCATCAACTGGTGATTGTAATTGGTCGTCCTGCCAAAATTCCTCAAGTTAACCCTTACGGAGTCTCTGGATTCACGGGTATCCCTAGGGCCCTCCGGTTCATCAATTACAGCTAAGATCCGGCTCATGAAATCCACCCGTAGATTTTTTGTCAAATCCCAGTTAACATTATAATTCCTGTTCAAGAAGAAGCTTTTTTGAAAGAAGGGATCCACACCATCTATGGTCAATTGGTCATTTCTAAACTGGGATTTCATAAAGCGCCTGTCCACATCCACCCTGGCAGATACGGAAGTCGGGGCAAAATTAAAGTTCAAATCCTTCAGCAATCTTAAGCCATCGCCGGCAGCCCATTCGGCATTCCTAAAAGGCTCCCACTCCGCAGGCCTTGGTTGGAAAACATAAGCTATATTCCCAAACTGTGTTTCAAACTCATAGCTCTCTGTTTGGATGTTACTTTGCCGCACTGAGCCATAAGCATAGGAAAAAGAGAAGTTACTTAAATCGTAAATCTTAGGATTGGTATTCTCCGGATTTCTATTCTTCCTGACATTGGAAAATCCAATATTCCTGCGTCTGATCAAATCCTGCACCTGTCTTCTGTAATTCTCCCTTTCTGTATCTGTCTGAAACTTATCCAAAGCCAACCGCAAGGGCACATCCGGATTAAGAGGATCAAATTCCGGCCGAATAGAGGTGTTTTCCAAACTCACATACATGGGAATGGTCACGTTCATGGCTTCAGGCAATAACTTCTCCACATTGACATTGGCTGAAATATCATATTGGGTAGCCGCTACCAAAGACCTTTGAGAAAGTCTGGTCTCTAAGCCTCCAAAACCTACTGAGTTATGTCTAATAGAAGTGGATATGGTCGCGAGATCTGCAATTTGAGCATTCAAAATGGCATTGGCTGCCCAACCTGTAGATTCTTTGAATCCTGTAACCCGAAGTTCATTGGCCCAGACGCAAACTGACCTGGAAGCACCACCTGTGGCACCTGGATTCCTGATACCAATCATCATACCCTGGATCAGGGTAAGTTCAGGACGGCCTACTACCGTTACCTTATACTGTCGTATATCCTGACTAAAAGCCAAATTCAGCGGCACCCTTTGGTTGTCCCTAGCTATTTTGACACCAACAATTTCTTCTATGGCAATGTCAATTTCATTCTCCAATGGCCAAATCTGTCTTGGATCTCGGGTTCCCCTTGGGGTAAGCAGCAATGGAACTTCAATCTCATAGTAATTGTCCGTGTAATCCGTGCCCATTCTTATGAAGGCCTTTAACTCTCCGTTTTCCGCATCCTCTGAGTCGGCATGGAAAAACATCTTCAGCCTTTCAAACTGTACAAGATCAAGGGAATTGGTGTTTTTGAAAACAGCCCTAGAATCTCTTGCCTGGAGATCATCTACACATAATCTGAGTGATTGCTCGTTGAGTTGCCTTTCTACAGCCGCCAAATTGTCCCGATCACGGGTTATTCCCGGAGGCAGAACATAAGGGCTTTGATTGGGACCACCTTGGCTGTTTTCCTCAATATTAACTACACCTACAGTAAAATTGGAATTATCAGGCTCAGGTATTTCGAAAAACCCACGCTCAAAAAGGGACTCTTGGAAAACCCTCCACTGACTGGCTACCAATCTGAAATTGGCCATTCTTAACACCACTGGTTGCTCAAAATCTGTCAGGTAAGTCCTCATGAATCGGATAGATTTAAATCCTGAGATTTCACCTTGCACCCTATCAGGGGTCCTTACAGGAATTCTAAACAAGTACCAATTGACCTCATCACCGCTTTGAACAGAAGTGACCTTATCAACAACATATCCCCTTCCTACTTCCAGATCACCGGGCCTTAGATCAATTTCATATTCATAATACGCCTCCAGTTCATTGATGGTATTGTCATTGTTAAGATCCTCATTGTCAGGAAGGTTAGATCCGGAAGGAGTAAAAGGCAGATTCACATTGGAAGTAATGGGAGTATTCCCTTCCATCCCATTGAATTTTTTATGCCGCTCCAAAATCTTGGCATCTCTCCTGTCGTACTCCTCATCCAAATAGTATCTAAAATCATCTCCTGATGGATCCTGTTCTATTTCTTGTCTTACCTGTGGAGCCACATTCAATCGGTTCAAGTACCTGTCTCTGAAAAACTCAGCCTCATCCTGGGAATTTAAACCATCCAATCCAATATCCTGATTGGTCCTGGCTTCAGGAGAGTTGTCAAACGCAGGAATCAAAAACTGTTGTCGGGTAATTCTACCCCATTCAGTAGTGGCTGTCTGGGCGACATCTCCGTCAGCAGGCAAACCATTTTCAAAACCATGCCTGCCATCTTTGATCACATCTTCAGATACTTCTCCCAAATTGAATCTCAATTTACCCCCTGTCGTATTATTTTCATTGAAGACACCATCTAAGACCCTACCATTTGGACCTGATATAAAGGGATCCAATAACCAAAATTCTATATACTCCACATTGGTCCTGTCAAAATCTACCTCCGTAGTAATGGCACGGGTGACACCACCATAATTTTGCCTGGGGTTGGGAAGTAAACCATCCGAAGTGAGGCTTGGGTTGTAATTGTACATGCCCCGCTCACTTGGAAAATAGGCCAACTCAAACAAAGGTTCAGGAACGATGATCACATCCCTGTCTCTGAACTGAAAGATTTCCTGAGGAATCACCCTCCGCACATAATGGTTTTGCCGATCTTCCCTACTGATATTTGGAGGAACTCCCGGTCCACTCTCCCTGTAAAAAACATTATCAATATTATACCAAGCTACCTTGGCTCTTCTATAGGCATTCCCCAACCTATCTTCAGTGATCCCGCTTAAATCAAATTGGTCGTTGTCTGTTTTGGGAGTTGCGGCCAAGCTCCAGGTCTGCGCCGCTGCATTTCCTAAGCCATAGGGCGTAATCGCTGTCTCAAAATCATCAATGTACATGGTTGGGTCACCTGCCACTCTATTGGATGTACCTGGAAGCAATTGGGCAAACTCCCCACTGAAAGTCACTAGGGACTGTTCTTTGGTATTGGTGAAAGGTAAGGCATCTGCCAATTTGGTCAAAAACCTGGACTCATCACTATAATTAGCATCCAGCCCCCACATGCTGTTTCTGAGGGTTTCTGATCCTACAGCAATTCTGGTGATATTGGGTCTTTCATTCAGGTACAAAAAGGTACCGCCCAGGTTCAGCTTATCATTGACTACATAGTCCAGTCGTGTACCTAGCAAACTCCTGGTTTGAAAGGAAACCAAGTCAGCCTTTTCAAAGCTGATGGAAATTCTTTTGCCTGACTGTAAAATTGATTCATTTATGATATTGACCCTACCTATATTATAATCCACAGTAAAGTCTACACCTTCCGTTAGTGGAATATTTCCGGCCATTACGATAACCGATCCGGGAGAAATATTCAAACCGGGCAACAAAATTTCCGAAGCAGAACCGGCAGTCAATCGGCCTTTTATGAAGAATTTGTCATACCTCGTTACTAATTCTGCATCCGCACGAGTCGTCCTGTAGAGGGTGTCAAATACATAACGGTCTGCAAGGTTCCGTTCATTAGGAAGAAACAGGTTGCGTAGAGTGCTTCCAAAAGGCTCCAAAACCGGGAAAGCCAATAAGCCACGATCAGGAAAAATGGTAATCCCTGGGACAAAATCAAAGTTACCATCAGGGGCAGGGTCATTTTGGGGGTTGAGATTATCCAGCCCCATCAAACGTATCAACGGCCTGTTTTTTACATTTTCCCCCTCCAAAATGGTAGGATTATCCAAACCGGTACGGTCATCTCTGTAAATCACCTGAAGCTGAAAGCCTTCCTGCATGACCTGATTGGCATTCAGGTTATAGATGTTTTTCATCATCAAGTTCCAAGTTGGAATATTGATGTTGATTCTAGCAGGTCTTAACATTTTAAGAAAAATGAGCTCATTCCCCGGGCGATTTTGATAATCTTCAGAAAGCTCCCCTACCTTATACACTTGGCCATTAAAGGTGTACTCGTAAGAAACTGCAAGTACTTCGTCATTTTGAAGTCTTCTGGTCAAGGATACATAGCCAAGTTCTCTGTGGAAAGTAAACTCAGCAGGACCCAATTTTCTGGCACCACTCACCTGTTCGAAATCAATTCCCCTTGTTATTTGTAAGCTGGACTCAATTGCCCCGGAACCTGTATCAAAAGGCCTAAAGGAAGGATTGGATGTCAAGTTTCTGAAAAGTAAGTTAGCCTCATTGGAAGCAGGGGCCCCAGGATTCCCGGTTCCTATATTGGGGTTATTCGGCCTGAAAATTCTACTGCCCTCTCCCAGATCCATAAATGCCACAAAATTCCGAAGGGTTTCCGTATTATTGGCCCTGTTCATGATATACACTTCCACCCTGGTTACATTGACTCCGGAAAGGATTTGAGGAATCCCTCTCAGCCATCTTTCATAATTATCTCTAAAGAAATGTCCTAAAAAAAAGTGTCTGTTTTCATCGTAATTGGAACCTTGAATTTCAAATAACCTTCCTTGTCCACCTGCCTCAATAATCAACTCATCACGGCGCCCTCTTTGCGTGGAAGCTACTGAGGTTACATACAGATTGCCAAACTGCATCTGCGTCTTAACACCAAAAAGGTTTTGGGCGCCTTGGATAAGACTATTTTGGACCGGCATGCTGACATTCCCGATTTCTATGGACTTGATAATGTCTTCCCTAAAGCCTTCATATTCTATTTTCAGTTGGTTTTGGAAATCAAAGGAGTTATTGGAATCAAAGTTGGCACCCAATCGCATTTTTTGGCCCAAATTGCCATTCACTGCCATTTGGATCTGCTGGTTAAAATTAAAGTTTCCGTTTTGCTGTTGGCGGATGGGTATTGCAGGGTTATCAATCCTCCTGAAAATAGCACCCAAATCAAGGTTGACAAATCCAGTAGGAACTATGTTGATTTCATCCCCACCGAAAATTCGGTCTATTTGAGGAGTGGAAGTAAAGGGAATGGCGATATCTCTCCCTGATACAGGGCTTTCTCCGTCTATTCCCCTTGACCTACTTCGCCAATATTCCTGTCTTACCTTAAATTCCTGAATCCTAGAGAATTCATCAAAGTCATAAATTACCCCTGGTGTGGCTACCGAATCCAACTCATCCTGGATCCTGTATTTGAGCGTAGTATCCATTTCCACCTGAATCCTTTGTTGAAGGGAAGGTCTCGGGAAAAATGGAGAATATTGAGGAGCATATGGGTTCTGACTCGGAAATAAAGGATTAGTTTGGAGATTGGGCCACAAAAGAAAAGAAGGCGACATTCTCCTTTTATTTAAGGAATCAAGCCTGCTTACTGCAACCGAGTCAAGGGCCGACTCCTGTGCAATTACCTCTGGGGTAGACAAAAAAACAATACCCAACAGTAAAATTACTGATGTCAAAAGGAATTGTTTGTCTTTGAAAAAAAAATGTTGCCCAAACAAAAGACCAAAGATTTAAATTGTTGATTAAGGTGCCTTTAAAGATGCTTTAATTAATTCTTCTAATGAAATTTCTGAGCCCGTTTTTTTAAGTACAGCTGCAATATTCTTCTCCGCAGTAGCTTTTGGAAAACCCAAAGTAATCAGTGCTTGTAACGCTTCTTCTTTGATTTTATTGTTAGGTTTCATAAAGCCGGCCGTGCCCTGTACCTGCTCCAAAAGACTGTCTTTTCTGATTTTATCTTTCAGCTCCAAAACAATCCGCTGTGCAGTTTTTGCACCAACACCTTTTACATTCTGAATCGTGCGAAAATCCTCATGTGCAATGGCGTATTCCAATTCCTCAGAACTTAATGAAGAAAGGATCATCAATGCAGTATTGGGGCCTACTCCGGAAATGGAAAGCAAGTGAAGGAAAAGGCGCTTCTCATCTTCCTCCTTAAAACCAAAAAGTGTGTGTGCGTCTTCTTTGATATGCAAATAAGTGAGGAGCATTATATGCTCCTCATCTTTAATTTTTGAATATGTCTGTAAAGAAATTTTGACCTGATAGCCTACACCTGATATATCAATGATAACGTATGTAGGATCTTTATAGGCCAGTTTACCTTTTAAATATGCGATCATGAGTGTCCTTTGGTTTGTGCATCTACTACCGCAATCGCCACCATATTGATGATCTCACGGATAGAACTTCCAAGCTGTAATATATGCACAGGTTTATTCATTCCCAAAAGCACCGGTCCAATAGCCTCTGCATGACCTAACTCTGAGAGAAGTTTATAAGCAATATTTCCGGAACTCAAGTCAGGGAAAATCAAGGTATTGACTTTATTGCCTATCAGAGAACTGAAAGGGTAATTCTCTTGCTGAATTTCCTCATTCAAGGCTACATTGGCCTGCATTTCGCCTTCAATCACCATTTCCGGATATTTTGCCCTTGCCAAGGCTGCTGCTTTAGCTGTTTTGGTGGCGACTTCCCCTTTGGCAGATCCAAAATTCGAGTAAGACAGAATGGCAACTTTGGGGTCAATGTCAAAGAACCTTACTCCATTGGCAGTCAAACCGATAATTTCCACCAGTTGCTCAGCAGTTGGGTTGACATTCACTGTGGTATCAGAGAAGAAGAATGGGCCGCGGTCAGTGTTCATGATATACATACCTGCCACCCTATCTATGCCTTTTTTAACACCTATTACATGAAGCGCGGGCAAGATAGTTTTGGGGTAGTCCTTCGTCAATCCTGAAATCAGGGCATCAGCTTCTCCTAACTCGACCATCATGGAACCAAAATAGTTCCTATCCTTCATCAAGCGGTAGCACTCTTGCGGCGTCAAACCTTTCCGCTTTCTCTTTTCAAAAAGCAGATTGCCGTAATGCCTCAATCTGTCCTCATCTTCATATGGGTCGACAATGGTGACTCCAGAAAGGTCTAATTGGTTTTCCTCTATTATTTGGAATATTTTTTCCTTTCGGCCCAAGAGAATAGGAATTGCTACGCGTTCATCTCTTAAAACTTGAACAGCCTTAAGAATCTTCACATTATCAGCTTCCGCAAATACCACGCGCTTAGGATTTTTCTTGGCTCTGGTTACCACACGCAACATCAATCTTTGATCGATGCCAATTCTCTCCTGCAATTCCAGTTCATAAGCTTCCCAATCTGTGATGGCATATTTGGCTACACCTGATTCCATGGCCGCCCTTGCTACAGCAGGGGCAATAGTAGTAATCAACCTTGGATCTAGTGGCTTCGGAATCAAATATAGGCTGCCAAAAGCCATTTTCGCATCCCCATAGGCCTTGTTCACAATATCTGGAACGGGTTCCTTGGCCAAAGCTGCGATTGCTTTTGCTGCGGCCAGCTTCATTTCTTCATTGATGGATGTAGCACGTACATCCAAGGCTCCTCTGAAAATATAAGGGAAACCCAAAACATTGTTTACCTGGTTCGGATAATCCGACCTTCCTGTAGCCATAATCAGGTCTTCTCTGGTGGACATGGCCAAATCATACGCAATCTCAGGATCCGGATTTGCCAAGGCAAACACAATGGGATTATTGGCCATTTTTAAGATTTGTTCCGGGGTCATGATATTCCCGGCAGAAAGTCCTAAAAATACATCGGCTCCTTCCAATGCCTCAGTCAAAGTGTAAACATTCTTCTGGGTCGCAAAGGCAGCCTTTATAGGATCCAGATTGACCCGGTCTGCCCTAATTGGCCCCTCTTTGTCACACATCACAATGTTTTCCTTACGTACCCCTAAGCTCATGTAAAACTTAGTGCAGGAAACAGCCGAAGCACCTGCCCCATTGACAACCAATTGAATCTCTTCAATCTTCTTATTGACGATTTCAAGCGCATTCAATAGCGCTGCACCAGAAATTATTGCTGTTCCATGCTGATCATCATGCATCAAAGGAATGTTCATCTCCCGCTTGAGGGTCTCTTCAATCACAAAACATTCTGGGGCTTTTATGTCCTCCAAATTGACCCCACCAAAAGTCGGTTCCAATGATTTGATGATCTGAATCAACTTTTGAGGATCCTTCTCATCGATTTCAATATCGAAAACATCAATACCCGCAAATTTCTTGAACAAAACACCCTTTCCCTCCATCACAGGCTTGGATGCTTCAGGACCTATGTCACCAAGGCCCAACACCGCAGTACCATTGGAAATTACTGCAACCAAGTTGCCTTTTGAGGTATATTTATAAACGTTTTCTTTGTCATTGGCGATTTCTTTGCAAGGTTCTGCCACACCTGGGGAATAAGCAAGCGCCAGGTCAAGCTGGCTAGAGAGTGGTTTGGTTGGGATTACTTCAATTTTACCGGGTTTCCCCTGCACATGATAGTTCAGTGCATCCTCTTTACGGATTTTAATGGCCATACAGGTTTATTGTTTAAAGTCTTAGCTAGAAGCCTCCGTATCCCGGAGTAATTCGGTAGCTAGTAAAATGGTTTCAATCTCCCGGATAGGTTCTCGATGGGCTTCATTGGGATAATAGACAAAACCTTCCATGTAGTAAAGCTTTCCTTTTTTATCATCCACAATCAGGTAACCCAAGAATGAGCCCCCCATACTAAGGTTGTTGGTCTTCCAACCTCCCCGGATTTCGACTGCAAAATTATCGTTTATCTTGAAATTACTAAATACCGGGATAGGATATACACGCTCCGTAACCAAATAAGAGTTCCTATTGGTCGGGTTCCCAAAGATATGTTGCTTGGTGATTTTCTCTCTCAACTCTAACACAGACTGAGGAAAGGTCTGTTCTTCAGACACATAGTCTGTTTCATAAAAGAATAGACTAATGTCAGGCCTGTCGGACCTTGGGGTAGGTTGTCTCAACCATAAAAAATTATTTTCTGCTTTAGCTATTTGATAAGATGCGGGCACATTGATGCTTAATCCTAAACGTTCTCCAACCACCTTAGCCTCTGAATTTTTTCTATTGAGAATTACCTTCTGCAACCTGCCCCTTTCTCTTACTTGAAACAGGTTTTGAAGTTTGCCCTTGTTTTCCTTTAGATTACGAACCAACTCTTCTTCGTTATTCCCAAATAAATAAACAACTTCCTGCCCGACGGCAAATTCATCAGTATTCCTTAAGATATACAAAGAAGGGTCGCTAGCCGCTTTTTCTTTTGCCTCTTTGGTAAATAAGGCATTGATACTTTGGCTAGCTGATTTTCTATCATCAAATGTAGTGACGTAAACGATATTGGTAGCCATTTTCAAAATCCTGGTCATCCCTCTTGGATCAACTTTTCGGATATCAAACATGCTTTCATCTCTGATCAAACCAGAAACATCTTCCTGAAAGATATCCTTCAAGGTCTGACCAACAGGCCCTTCCCATTTGGCCGAGTCAATGGCGAGAATAATCTCTCCTATCGCTCCTCTTGCTTTAGGTTTTGTTGAGTTTTTGGATTCGCCGTCCTCAGCACAGCTCCAAAAACTCAAGATGGCAATGATCATGACCATTACCAAGGGGTTTTTATTAAATCTCATATTTTCTTTGTTTTATGGCAATTACAATTTAGAAACTAAAACAGGATTAAAAAATAATTTTCCTAAGAAAATAGTTATCCGATTATAAGTTTCTGCCCGGGCTTTATTTGATTGGTATTGAGGTTGTTCAATTTTTTGATCTGTTCAACTGTTACTCCATTGAGTTTTCTGGAAATCAACCAAAGGGAATCCCCAGGTTGAACAGTGTAATACTTCGCCCCGGTAGCATCAGTAACTGAATTATCTGCCAGGTTGTTGCTAATCGAAGTATTTGAATTGGCATTTTTACCATATATATATAAAGTTTGTCCTACTCGTATAACATTGGAGGACAGGTTGTTCCAACTTTGGATATTACTAACAGTAGTTCCATATTTCTGGGCAATTTTACCCAAGACATCTCCAGACTGAACCTTGTAGGCTATGCGTTCACCACTTGGAATGGGCTGAGCAGAAGCAACTCTTGTAGGACTTGCACTTTTATTCGCAGTTCTAAGCGCAATAGTTCTTTCTTCGGTAAGCTTTACTGCCTGAGCAAAATTTTCCTTGTTTTCAGCTATTAAGTTGGCTTTTGTTTTAGGAACCCTAAGGGCCATGTGCTGATGAGAAGAAGGCACCAATCGGTTTTGTATCGATGGATTGAGAAATTCCAAATCTTCTATGCATGCGCCAGTCAACATTGCCAATTGTTCCAGGTCTAATTCCTGATTGAATGTGATTTTGTCATATGCAATTGGGTAAGTTGGATTTTCCAAAAGCAAGTTATGGTCTTCTGCATAATGGAAAACATACATCATGGCCTGGAATTGGGGCACATAACTTCTGGTTTCCCGCGGAAGAAAATTATAAATCTCCCAAAATGTGTTTTTACCTCCTGATCTTCTGATCGCTTTCCTTACATTACCGGGGCCACAGTTGTACGCTGCCAAAGCCAGCTCCCAATCTCCAAACATTCTGTACAAAGACTTAAGGTATTTTGCTGCAGCTTCCGTGGACAACTCGGGATCCATCCTGTCGTCAATATCAGCATTGACATATAAATTATACATTCTCCCGGTTGCAGGCATAAACTGCCAAAGACCCATTGCCCCTACCCTTGATCTGGCTTTAGGATTCAGGCCTGATTCTATGATGGAAAGGTATTTGATGTCATCAGGCATATCATGTGATGCCAGCGTCTGTTCAAATAAGGGGAAATAAATATATTTCCGTTGCAATGCCATTCGTGTATAATCCCTATTTCGGACTACAAAGTAATTGATGAATGAAAAAATTCTATCATTGAGTTCAAAGGGCATTTCTGTATTCATGTTCTTGACCTTTTTTGCCACCTGCTCATACGTGAAGTCAGGAATGAAGTCAAAATCATATGTTGGAGCAATGTGCTCCTCTTCAATAGAAGCATTGTTGAACAAATACAACTCCTGACTGGAAACAGATCCACTGACCAAACCAATAAAGATGGCTCCGAAGAATTTGGCTAGGAATATCTTTTTCATAATCAGGAGTATTTGATTCAGTTCATATTTATTTCTGAAAGATAATTGGCAAAGGCATAGAGCTCTGCTTCTTTAAAGGAATTGGCCATAATTTGAACACCTATCGGTAATCCCTTATTGTCAGTTCCATTGGGCAAGGATAACGAAGGAACTCCGGAAACTGATGCCTGGACTGTAAATAAATCTTCTAGGTACATCGCTACTGGATCGTTACTGTGCTCTCCAAATTTGAAAGCAGTGGAAGGTGTGGTAGGAAGAACGATATAATCGTATTTTGATAGAAGGTTTTCCGTGTATTCCTTTATCAACCTCCTCACTTTCTGAGCCTTGGTAAAATAGGCATCGTAGTAACTGGCGCTTAAGACAAAAGTCCCAAGCATAATTCTCCTTTTTACTTCTTCCCCAAAACCCTCGGATCTTGTCTTCTTATACATGCTCTCAAGATTGTGGGCATTTGGCGTTCTATAACCATATTTTACGCCATCAAACCTTGAAAGGTTGGAACTGGCTTCTGCAGTGGTAAGAATGTAATAAGTTGGCAATACATATTTCAACAAAGGAAACTGAACCTCTTCAACTTCATGGCCTTCTTGCTTTAACTTCTCCAAAAGAGCAAGGGTATTCTCTTTGATTTCTGCTTGTAGTGCCGGAGATGCCAAAGTCTCTTTAAGATAAGCAATTTTCGCTCTTTTATCAAAATGCAAAAGCTCGGAATAACGGGGCACAGGTTTTCTTGAGGCTGTGCTGTCAAAATTATCCGGCCCTGCCATTATTTCCATTACCAAAGCATTATCCTTTACATTTCTGGAAAAAATCCCAATGGTATCGAAGGAAGAAGCATAGGCAATTAATCCCCACCTGGAAACCCTTGAATAGGTGGGTTTGATCCCGACCAATCCGGTAAAAGCTGCAGGTTGCCTCACTGACCCCCCTGTATCAGTACCCAGAGATACCGTACACAGGTTGGCCTGTACCGCTACCGCAGATCCACCGGATGAACCTCCAGGAACCCTGCTTTCATCAGCTGCATTAAGTGTCCGTCCGTGAACTGAGTTTTCATTGGAGCTTCCCATGCCAAATTCATCACAATTCAACCTTCCAATGATAATAGCGTCTTCATCTATCAACCTTTGTACAGCTGTGGCTGTAAATTGGGAAACAAAACCCTCTAAGATCTTGCTGGAAGCGTTGACCTCATGGTCTTGGTACACCAATACATCTTTGATGCCTATAACCATACCCGCCAATCTGCCTGCTTTCCCAGCAGCAATTTTTTCATCTACAATTGCAGCTTGTTCTAAAGCAGCATCCGTATAAACTTCAACGAAGGCGTTGAGATGCGCCTTCGTCTGAATGTTATTTAAATAGTAGTTAACAATCGCTTTACAATTGGTTTCCCTATTTTCAAGCGACTTTTTGATGTCGTCAAATGAAAGGAACTTTTCCAAGGTATGAATCTTTGGTTCCGTTTAGTCTTTTTTCTTTTTGTCCTTCAGGCCTTCTTCAAGGTCTTCCTGAATTTCCTTGGTGGCGTCTTTGAACTCCCTGATACCTCTACCCAATCCTCTCGCCAGTTCCGGGATTCTCTTTGCTCCAAAAAGCAGAAGAATCACTAAGATGATAAGGATAATGGATCCTCCACCCATGTTTTGAAAGAAACCCAATGTTGTCATGATGGTATTATTTAGATGATGAATTTGTTACAAAGATAGGTTTGTACGCTTCTAACACAAAGTATTAGCCTCACTATATAGCGTATTTTTTATAAATATACGAATTATTTATTTTATTGCCCTGCAAGCCAAATGGACGGATTCATAGGCTGTAAACCTTTCCAGGTTTCAAAATGCACTTCTGCCACCCCCTCTCTGTTGGTGTATACCTGACCTAAGACCTGCTTTGCCTTTACCTTTTCTCCGGATTTTACAGAAATGACCTTTAATTTACTGTACATGGTATAGTACTCCCCATGTCTCACTACTATCGTACCTCCATATCCCGGAATGGTCCCGATCTTAATCACTTCCCCATCAAATACCGCTCGCACACTGGCATTGGGTGTTGTCTGAATATCCACGCCATCATTGTCCTCTGTAATGCCTTTAATAGTTGGATGCGGATGGGTTCCAAAAGGTCTGGAAATAAACCCACTTTCCACAGGCCAAGGCAGCCTACCCCTATTATTGGCAAATGAACTTGATAATGCGGCTGCCTCAGGTGTTAAAGGAATGCTGCTTCCTGAAGCCCTATTGGCAGTGGAAGCGGGCCTTCTTGCTGCGGCTTCTGCTCTTTTCCTGTCCTCTTCAATAATCTCTCGCAGCATCCTGTTCAAGTTTTCCTGCTGCTTTTTCGCTGCAGCTATCTGCTTCCGCAAGTCCTGCTCTTGCTGATTGAGGCTATTGACAATCCTTTGCTGTTCTGATTTGGCTTTATCCAGTTGCTGTTTTTGCTGTTGTTCCTGGCTCAATACAGCCTGTAAATCTTTTCTTTTATCTTCCAAACTGCGTCGCTGTACAAGTAGCTCCTCAGAAACTTTTTGAATTTGATCCACTTGCTTTTTGCGGGCATCTGAATACTGCTTCAAATACCTCAACCTCATGAAAAACTGCTTGAAGGTTTCCGAACTGAAAACAAAAGCAGTCATCGTAGTTCCCTGATTAAGTTTAGAAGAAGTATATACCATTCCGGCATACTCTTCCTTAAGGTTTTTAAGGTCCTTTTCAAGTGATGTAATCCGCTTTTCCGTATCTCTTATCTCTGTTTCCAACAAGCGCATTTCTCCATTCAGGGTACTGATGTAGTTTATCCTGTTTTGAAGCTGTTGGTTGACCGCATTGAGCTGTCCCACAGAAACCTTTTTTGACTCAGAGGTCTTTTTTAAAATCTGATCAAATTCCAGAAGCTTTTTTTGAATATCAGCTTTTTCCTTTTCTATCTGCGCCCTGGTTTTTCGTGCCTGGGCAAAAATATCCTGTTGGCCAAGCCCCAAGAATATCAATAACACAAGCCCTATGAAACCCAGTTTTTGCATGAATTAGAATTGAAAAGGAAAATTAAGTGAAGTCCGAGAAATTTCCACCTTTGTCATTTCCAAATTTACAATTGCAATTTGAACTCCTTCAGGAGATTTATAAGTCAATTTCAATAACATTTGATTTGGAAATGGCTGCCCCTCCAAGTCCTCAAACACATGATAGTTGGCCAATAAGCCCCCACGGTCAGACATGGAGGTACTGCTTAATTCCTGCACCTTTCCATGCAGCGTACTTACCCTGGAATGGTAACGGATACCTTCCCTGGCCTGAGTCAATTCAAAATATTGTCCCACCCTTATCAATCGGTCTCTATAACTGAATTCATGAGGAACATTGGCATAAATCAGGTTTTGCAAAAGCTCCAAAGAAAGATTAAGATCATAGCGATCTGCGATTTCCACAAAACTCATATTGATATCACCTCCATTAAGCCGGTCTTTTAACCTGACTTTATCCCGGGTCACGGCACCTCTAAATGCTTCTAATCCAAGACCTGGCGTAACGCTGAACCAAATAATACTATCTTTCTTCGCCCTCAAATTGATCGTGCCACGGGTAGTTTTTCCGTTGGCTTCTTCAATTACAATCCTCCCCCTTGCTGTCAGGTACTCAAAATCCAGATAAGCAGGATCAAATTCCTGCATGATTTCATCAGAGGTATAAAGGTTCGGTCTTTTGGCACAACCCCCGAAAATGAAGGCAAAAACTATCAATGCCCCAAAAAACTGCTTAGTCATAATACGTTTGATCCTTAATCTTTTTCAACAAAAACTCCGATGTCTCTTCTCCTCCCTCTGCCTGCTTCCAGAAACTAATGGCTTCACTCCGATTACCTAAGTGGTACAGGATATCTCCATAATGTTCCAGCATCACGCCACTTGGTTTTTCTTCATTCTCCAAAGCCCTTTCCATATATATCTTGGCATTTTCATAATCCTGCAGTTGGAACAACACCCATGCATGGGTATCCAAATATGTTGAATTGGTCGGGAATTTTTTTACCAATCTTTCTGACATAGATTTGGCTTTATCCAAATCCTGCTTTGATAAGGAAAGAAAATAAGCATAATTGTTTAATACATGCTCGTCATCCGGCTTACTTTTCAATACTGATTCATAAGCCTCAAAAGCTTCCTCTTTTTTGCCAAGTAAATGATAGGTATCTCCTAAAGAGGCTTGGACCAGTAAATCCAACTGCTTATTTCTTGACCGGTTGACCTCTATTGATTTCAAGAAAGAAGTCTCTGCTTCTTCCCCTTTTTTTTGTGCCAACTTTGCCGTCCCGTCAAAAAACCAAAACTCAGGCCGGTCGGGATGTTCATCTACTGCGATGATGGTATATGTTTCTATGTCTGCATACTCCTTTTGAAGCTCAAATTTGGTAGTTATCACCGCTTGTAACACCTGCGCGTTTGACGGACTATATTTTATGGCTTCTTTGTATAGCTCCAGGGCATCTTCTTTTTTATCATTTAGCATCAACCTGTCCCCCAAAACGATCAATACATCCGGATCATTGGGGTGTAAGGTATACATACTCGCTTCCAGTTGATCCAAAAGCGCATCTCTCCGCACGGTCTTCACCTCTCTCAGAACATCACCAAAAGCCTCGGCTTTTACTTTTCCTTCCAAATCGGGATTGGCAAACGCTTTCAACATAGAGCTTTGTGCAAGTTCAATTTCACCCAAGTCCTTATACAGGGCATAAGCAGCAAGCTGTAAATCCCCTTGGTTGGGATATGCTTCTAAGGATTGGTTTACCAAATCCAAAGCCTTTTTGGTCCTTCCATTATTAAAAAGTATCTCAACTAAATTCAAAACAAACTGAGAATTGCCCGGATGGGCTTCAATGAGCTTTTCCCCCTCCTTAATGGCTGAATTAAGGTCATTTTTCCGCAGATAAATTCTTTGCTTTTGTACAGTCAACTGTTCTGCCATTCCATAATAATCCTCAGCACGGTTCAAGGCATCCAGAGCCTTATCCGCATCGCCCATGGAAAGATATAGGGATGCAAGATCAAGGATGTAATTCTGATTTTCCTCAGAATTGGCCATCAGGCTTTCCAGAATCTTTGCAGCCTTCTCCAATTCCCCTTGTTTGGTAAAAGCTTCAGCCATTACCAGGTTATAATACTTATTGTCTGGGTCTGCCGACACCGCTCTCATCCCATAATCCATGGCGTCATCTACCCTATTGGCACGAAGTAAAATCTCAGCAATTTTAAAATTGATGGCTGCATCATCCGGCTTAATTTCCCTTGCTTTTTGAAAATAAAAGTAGGCCCTGTCAAAATCTTCTAAAATAAGAAAACGCTGACCATCAATAAATAGCCGGGAGGCCACTGCATCACTTTGCTGCTTTTTCCTTTCTTTACGGGGAAGCTTTTGTTGGCCCAGTGTAGGGAAAGCTATCAGTAGGGCAAGGAAAAACAGGGAAATATTTTTCAAATGGATGTTCACGAAGTTTTTAATAGAATATGTCGTCAATGGAGGAAATACGTTATATGCAGCATATTAGTTTTGCTTACAGCTAGAACCAATATTTAGCACAATTAGTGCAAACTTAATGCCTGTTTGTTGTTATTGACAAAATGGCAAATTTTAATCCACAAAATTACTTTTAACCATTTTTAGGATTTCCCTGTGCTGCCATATCCGCCTGCACCCCGCTCAGTTTCAGTCAAAACCTCCACCGCTTCCCATTGGATTTGTTGGTGTTGGGCAATCACCATCTGGGCAATCCGCTCCCCATCCTGGACGGTAAATGGCTCATTGGATAAATTGACCAATAACACCTTGACTTCGCCCCTGTAATCTGCATCTACTGTTCCCGGGGTATTTAAGACGGAAAGTCCATGCTTGAATGCCAATCCACTTCTAGGTCGAATCTGGGCCTCATAACCGGCAGGCAATTCTATAAACAAGCCTGTACCAATCAATTTTCTCTCCAATGGTCCTAAACTCACAGCTTCATCCAAATTGGCCCTCAAATCAAGTCCGGCTGACAAAGGGGTCTGGTATTCGGGCAGTGGATGCTTGGACTTATTGATAACTTTAACTTTCATTCCTATTCTTTTTTAGCAGCAAACCTAAGTGTTCCAGCCTATCTCTTTCTAAAAACAAAACTACAAGAAGAAAAACAATCACCATGGCATTTCTTAAGATAAATTGCAGAACGGGAATATCAAAGTCCATATAAAACCCTAAATAGCTCAATCCAAAGGCAATGAAAAGATAAAATAGCCCCTTCCCCGTCTGATAAGGTATGTAAAAATACTTCTGACCGTACAGATAACATACTATGGACATGGTCAAATAACAGGCAAAAGTACTCAACGCAGCCCCCATGTAACCTAAGACAGGCACCAAAGTGAAAATAACCAAAACAGTTACCAAAGCACCAAGTAGGGTAATATAAAAGGAGTATTTCGTCTGATCTGTTAATTTAAACCAAATACTAAGGTTAAAGTAGATCCCCAAAAAAAGGTACCCAAACAGAAGCACGGGAACGATATACAAGCCTTCCCTATAACCTTCACCCCTCAGAAACAAGGCTCCTAAAATATCAAGGTTAACAGAAATGACCACCATTAAGGTACTGCAGAATATCACAAAAGCATGCATTACCTTGGCGAACAATTCCGGGCTATTCTTTTCAGTAGATTGATTGAAAAAGAAAGGTTCTGCTGCATACTTGAATGCTTGAATGACCAAGTTCATAAATATCGCAAGCTTGAAATTGGCGCCAAACACTCCTCCGGCCTGTCTGGAATTTAAGCCTTCATAAAATCCCTGGGGCAAAACATATTCAAATAGCCCCCTTGAAAAAACCTCATTGGTCACCCCTGCCAAGCCCATAAAAAGAAGGGGAACAGCATAATGCCACATGGGTTGAATAAATTCCTTTTGGATACCGAAAGTGAATTTGCCGGACAACTTAAAAAGGACCGGAACCATCAAAGCATTTGCCAATAAGTTAGCTAAGAGAATATAGTCCACTCCCCAGTCTGCCTGGTAAAAGCTATCAATGATCGGTTTTAAGCCGGAGAGTAAATCTCCTTTCCAAACGTGATAGCAAAAAACAATGAAAAATACGTTGAAACCGACATTTAACAGAATATTTCCCAGTTTGGCCAAAGCAAAGGATAAGGCCCTATTCTCTTTCCTCAATTTGGCATAAGGAAGGGCCAACATGGCATCAATGGCTAGAATCCAAGCTACCCAGCGGAAAAGATGCTCTCTTCCCTCATATCCGAGAAACCCTGCAATCGGATCCGCACTGAAATAAATGATAGCCCCAAGACTCAGTGAGGTGGTAATCAACAAAGATTGTATTTGGGCATAAACCCGCTGTGGGTCTAAACCCTTACCTGTGGCATACCTGAAATAGGTTGTTTCCATACCATAGGTGAAAACAATATTCAAAAATGCTATAAAAGCATAAATAGCTGTAAATGAACCTAAAGCCTCCTTATCCAAATAAGCGGTATAGATAGGCAACAATAAAAAATTTATCGTCTTGCCCAAAATACTACTGATTCCATATACAGCAGTCTGACCAGCTAATTTTTTGAGTTGGCTCATTTTAAAAAAGAAAAGGGGAATTATTCCCCTTTAAATTCCGGTTTTCTTTTCTCCAAAAACGCGCTTGTTCCTTCTTTGTAATCTCCTGATTTCACACATCTGGCAAAACTGTTTGCCTCTGTCTGAAAACCGTTTTCATCAGAAGTAAATACCGCATTGACACAATCCACGATCATACCGATGGCCAAGGGGGCTTTGCTCATGATTTTTCTAATGATTTCTTCTGCTTTTATAACGGCCTCTTCTTTGGTAGGCAAAACATGATTGACTAAACCTAAGCTTCTGGCCTCCTCTGCGTCAATCATGTCACCAGTCATCATCAGCTCAGTGGCTTTTCCTCTTCCCACCAAATAGGTAAGCCTTTGGGTCCCTCCATAACCTGGAATAATCCCCAAATTCACTTCAGGCTGACCAAATTTAGCATTGGCAGCAGCTATCCTCATATGGCAGGCCATGGCCAGTTCACAGCCACCCCCCAATGCAAAACCATTGACTACTGCAATGACTGGTTTGTGGCAATTTTCAATTAGATTAAATATTTCCTGACCATTTTCAGCGAATTTGCGGGCATTCAGTTCATTAAGCTCAGCGATTTCACTGATATCTGCACCCGCAATAAATGCCTTTTCTCCTGATCCGGTAATGATGACAGCCTTGATGTCCTTGTTATCCGAAACCTCGTTGAAAATATTCCTGATTTCTTCCAAGGTTGCTAAGTTCAAAGCATTCAGTTTAGACTCTCTGTTGACAGTCAAATAAAGAATCCCCTCTTTTTCTTCAGAAAGAATGTTATTGGTATCAGCCATAGGAATAGGTGAATGTTGAAACCAAATATACGAGCAGTCCGTACATTAGCAAAGGATTTCTTAGAAAAATCCAATACTCACTTAGCTTAAAGCTGATTTTCAGTCATGTTATACCTTTGTTTCCTTGTTCCTTATTATGCTAAATTGGAATAGGTTTACCTGTCAAGTCTACCGAATTTTTATATTTTTGTGCCACATTGAAATTTCAACAAAACCATAATTAATATATGTCATCTAAAAGAAAAATAACTGTTGCCTATGGTGATGGTATCGGCCCGGAGATCATGAAAGCTACCCTCAACATCCTTGATGCAGCAGGAGCTCAATTGGAATATGATGTCATTGAAATCGGTGAACAGGTTTATTTGAAAGGGATAAGTTCAGGAATGGAACCAAAGTCTTTCGCTTCATTGAGAGAAACTAAGGTTTTCCTGAAATCTCCAATCACTACTCCTCAGGGTGGTGGCTTTAAAAGCTTGAATGTCACCACTAGAAAATCTTTTGGACTATTCGCAAATGTGAGGCCATGTAAAGCCTACTCCCCATTCATCAAAACCCACTTCCCTAAAACTGATATGGTCATCATCAGGGAAAATGAGGAGGATCTTTACGCAGGCATAGAGCATAGACAAACCCAAGAAGTATATCAGACCCTGAAATTGATTTCTAAGCCAGGCTCTGAAAAGATCATTCGCTATGCCTTTGAATACGCCAGAAAATATGGTAGAAAAAAGGTGACATGTATGACCAAAGACAATATCATGAAATTGGCTGATGGTCTTTTTCACAAAACTTTTGATGAAATTGCCAAGGAATATCCTGATATCCAAACTGACCACAAAATCATCGATATCGGTTCTGCCTTGATTGCAGAGCGCCCTGAAATTTTTGATGTTATCGTAACCTTAAACCTTTACGGAGATATCATTTCCGACATTGCCGCTCAGGTAACAGGATCTGTTGGATTGGGAGGCTCAGCCAACGTAGGTGCAGAAGTTGCCATGTTTGAAGCCATTCACGGTTCAGCTCCCGATATCGCAGGTATGGATATCGCCAATCCTTCCGGATTGCTTAATGGCGCCATCATGATGCTTGTCCACATCGGTCAACCAGAGATTGCTGAGAAAGTAGCCAATGCATGGATGAAAACACTGGAAGATGGCCTACACACTGGAGATATTTTTCAGGAAGGTATTTCTGTCAAAAAAGTGGGCACCCAAGAATTTGCTCAAGCGGTAATTGAAAGATTAGGGCAGAAACCAAGCAATATGGTGCCTGCAGTATTTGACAAATCTTCTACCAAACCACTTGAAATTAAATTAAGTGCTGCAAAAAAAGAGAAGAAAGAACTGATCGGAGTGGACGTGTTTATCGACTGGGATGAGGACAACAGAAACCCTGACACCATTGGGGACCGATTAAGGAAAGCAGATGCCAACGGCCTTAAATTGCAACTGATCACCAATAGGGGGGTAAAGGTTTACCCTGAAGGAATGCCGGAAACTTTCTGTACTGACCATTGGAGATGCCGTTTCAAAACTGCAGAGCAATCTACCATTAGCCCGGAAGATGTTTTGGATCTCCTTAAACAAATCAAAGATCTAGGTTTTGACTTTATCAAAACAGAGCATCTATACACTTTTGATGGTGTAAGAGGATATTCCCTAGCACAAGGAGAGTAAGCTCCAATAACCAAAAAAATAACCCGTCCTTTGCAGTACGGGTTATTTTTTTTCTACTCCCACTCAATAGTTGCCGGCGGCTTGGAAGAAATGTCATAGACTACCCTATTGACCCCCTTCACTCTATTGATGATCTCATTGGACATCTTACCTAAAAACTCGTACGGCAAATGGATCCAATCAGCGGTCATTCCATCAACTGATCCCACCGCCCTTAAGGCAACTACCCGTTCGTAAGTCCTTTCATCTCCCATCACACCTACAGACTGAATAGGAAGCAGAATAGCCCCTGCCTGCCAAACCTGATCATAAAGACCATAATCTTTCAAGCCTTGAATAAATATATGGTCTACTTCTTGTAGTGTTTTTACTTTATCTGCAGTGATGTCCCCTAAAATTCTTATCGCCAAGCCTGGGCCGGGGAAGGGATGTCTGCCAATAATGGCTTCAGGGATTTCTAAAGACCTACCTACTTCTCTGACTTCATCCTTAAACAAGGTATTCAAAGGTTCTACTACAGAAAGCTTCATGAAATCAGGCAGTCCACCCACATTGTGGTGGGACTTGATCGTAGCAGAAGGTCCTTTCACAGAAACGGATTCGATCACATCAGGGTAAATGGTGCCTTGCCCCAACCATTTTACGCCTTCTATTTTATGTGCTTCATCATCAAAAACTTCTATAAACACCCTCCCGATTGCCTTTCTCTTGGCTTCGGGATCTGTTAGGCCGGACAAGGCATCATAAAAACGCTGCTTGGCATCTACCCCTATAACATTTAAGCCGAGGGTTTTATAGGACTCAAGTACCTCTTCAAATTCGTTCTTTCTTAACAGACCATTATCTACAAATACACAGGTTAAATTTTCTCCAATGGCCCTGTGGATCAATGTAGCGGCAACTGATGAATCCACGCCGCCAGATAAGCCCATAACTACCTTATCATCTCCCAATTTCAGTTTCAAATCTGACACGGTACTGTCAACAAACATGTCAGAAGTCCAGTCCTGGGCACAACCGCATATATGGACCACGAAGTTTCTGAGCAGGTTCTTTCCCTCTAGGGAATGGGTTACCTCTGGATGGAATTGAATCCCATAGGTTTGTTCCCCTTGGACTTTAAAAGCAGCCACCCGTACGGCCGGGGTACTGGCTATCACTTCAAAACCTTCAGGGAGCTGCTTAATCGTGTCTCCATGGGACATCCAAACTTGTGAACCATGGGTCATCTCTTTTAACAGGTCAAAATGCTGATCGATATGGGTAAGATTTGCCCTGCCATATTCCCTGATTTCGGAGGGCAAAACTTCGCCTCCATATTTTTGAGCCATTAATTGGGATCCATAACAGACACCTAAAATGGGAAGTTTACCACGTAAACTATCTAAATCTACATCAGGAGCCCCTTCATCTCTGACCGAGCAAGGACTTCCAGAAAGAATAACCCCCTTGATATCTGAAGTAATCTCTGGAATTTTATTGAATGGGTGGATTTCGCAATACACGTTGAGTTCCCTAACCCTTCTGGCGATGAGCTGTGTATATTGGGAACCAAAATCGAGGATAAGTATCTGTTCTGCCATGCGCAAAGGTACACAGGCCAAATAAAAGGAGAAAAGATTTCAATGAAATTTCAAAAGAATATTTTGCTGGCTTTAATTCACCTCAATCAACCCGAACCGCAAAGGCCTCCCTCGGGTTGTTGATTAAGAGTTTATCGATATCATCTTGGTTAAAACCAGCGTCCAGCAATTTGGGCATAAGTTCATCAAAAAGGCTCGTGTAACCTTTAAACCCACTTTGATCAGCTTCTCCCGGAGTATACCAACCTGCATCATGAGATATCAATACCCTGTCCAAACCAAGCTGATCTTTAAAAAATTTCAACCGTTGCAAATGCCCCTCCACATCCCAAACAATGCCATCCAAGCTTACCCAAACACCCTCCTTGACTGCTTCACGGTAATTTTCGAAATCAGGTTCGTTCTGGGCATGAACCCAAACAAAGTTGTTGAGGTTTATTCCAGCCTTTTTCAAGATTGCTACTTGCGCCTTGGCTGTTTTCCAGGTTCCCGTATGAGAAACTACCAAAAGCCCAGTTTCTTTGTGGGTTAAAGCTGCTGCTTGTACCAGCCTCTGATCATTTGCTGATAGCAGCTCCCCTTCATTTACGCCAATTTTGATAAACCCAGGTCTTACACCTGTTCCTTCTATCCCGTTTTTGAATTCATCTACCCATCTTTTTGCCAACTCTTCAGAAGAAAGCTCATTGATTTCTCCAGGCAAATATTTTCCGGAAACAGCGCCATAATAGCCTGTATTGGTGATAAACTGCATCCCTGTTCTTTCTGAAAGTAGTTGAAGCAAAATAGGGTCTTTGCCAAGAAAGGATGGTGTACATTCTACGATGGTCTTCACGCCTTTTTCCTGAACTTTCCGGATATGTGGTGTCAAAAATTCCACTACCTCTTCCCGGTCCCACCTATGAAAACCTGTGGAGTCAGCACCGATAAAGTCTACCAGCATATGTTCGTGTACTAATGTACGTCCCATTTCTTCAGGGTCTATTTCCCCAGAAATGCTGATGACAACATCTCTACCTTGTTCTACTTTGGTGGCACAAGATTGAAGGCAAATTAAAAAGGCAATGATGTAGAAGGACTTGGTCATAGGTACCAAAATACCAAAAACTCATCAATTATCCTCAAGATTACTATTTTCCCCTTGAAAAAGTGTTTCTATTTCGACAGCCTTAATGCCTTCTATCTCTTCTAGGTATTTTGAAAAAACTGCTGTATTGCCATGGGTAAGATAAACCCTTTCTGCAGCCGTAGCTTTGATTGCAGTAATCAAACCATCCCAATCCGCATGGTCTGAAAGTACGAATCCCCGATCCACTGCTCTTCTCCTGCGTGCTCCCCTTACATTCATCCAGCCTGAACAGACCGCGGTACGGAATGGGGCGAATCTTTTGATCCAAGGTGTACCCATAGCCGAGGGAGGAGCAATAATCATGGCTCCCTGAAACCGGGATTTAGGAGTTTCCTGACTGACTTTAGGCACATCTATCACCTGTACTTTATTGGCCAAAAGGGCCTGATTGGTATTCCAAATTGCCCCATGAGCAAAGATTTCCCCAATACTGCTGTCCAAATGATTGATAACCCTTTGTGCCTTCCCCAAAGAATAGGCAAACAATATAGAATTTCTTTTTTTTGAGGCATTTTCCTGCCACCAGGCGTTAATCTGGCCAAATACTATCTTTTGAGGCTCCCAGCGGTAAATTGGTAAGCCAAAAGTACACTCTGACACAAACTCATGACATTTGACAGGTTCAAAAGGTTCTGAAAGCCCATCCGCTTCCAATTTATAATCCCCGCTCACCACAGCGATTTTCCCTTTGTGTTCCAGCCTGATCTGAGATGATCCGGGAATATGTCCCGCGGGATGAAAAGATATGCTCACCCCATTGATGGAAAGTTTCTCTTTGTAGTTAACTGTTTGTAGGGATATGTCTGCCCCAAGCCTTAGCTTCATCACTTCTCTTGAATGGTGGTGGGCCAAGTAGGATTTCATGCCCCAGCGGGAATGGTCTGCGTGGGCATGCGTAATGAGCGCTTTATCCACGGGTCTCCAAGGATCAACGAACACATTAGCTATTGGACAATAAAGCCCAAAAGGAGTCATTTCCAATAAGGAATTATCCATAAGTCATCCTTTATATTTCTTGGAGATCTTTACCAGGCTTGGGATAACTCAAACGGGCAAGTTTTTGGCCTATATGGTATTCATCAAGGCCACTTACTGTAACAGTTCCAAGAACATTTAAATCCAAAGAACCATCTGCCCGTAATCCTTTTTCATCAACCCAAATATGCTCAATTTCCCCAATTACCAACACTGTTCTGTTCACTTGCAATGTTTGGTGTTCCACTAATCGACACGCTACTTTCACCGGACTTAATTTGACAAAAGGAGCAGGAAAATCCTCCAGGTAATCCTCCTCAAGTCCTACTGCTTGAAACTCCGAACCCTCATATCTTGCTGCGGTCTGATGCGCTTCTCTGAAAAATTCGGCTGTAACATGGTTGAGTGTCAAGACCCCTGTCTCAAGAATATTCTCCAAAGTGTGCCGCTCTACGGTATGAGGGCGAAATAAAATGCCCGCCATTGGGGGAGTTGCCCCAATGTGAAAAACCTGTGAAAAAGGAGAGAGATTGGTTTGACCCAATTTACTTTTGGTTCCGATCAGGTTCAAACTTTTATAACCTGACAGACAATTGATCAGATCTCTTCGAAAAAAAGATTCGGCCTCCAAGATGGTGGCTTTATCAAAATGCTTCATCATACCAAAATGGCCTCTTCTACAGAATCACAATATTTGATATCCAATAGATGGATGATGTTCTCAGGATTGTTTTTCAAAATCTGTTCTTTGGCTATCATCACCATTTTTTCAAACCATTTTTCCTCTGGTAAAATCTTACGGTGTTTGTCGATACCCAACTCAAGCATCTTATTTTTCCAATTGAGAAAATACCATTCCATGCTCGGTTGATGGAAAGCCCGAAGGGATCTTTTGTCAAAAATAAATTTATTAAAATTACCTGACTCTACAACGGAGGTGATATGGCTGAAGGTATCTTTAAAATCTTCAATTGGAATGTAATCTGCAAGTAGCTCGCAAATAATCATTCCCTTATTTTCATTGGCGTACACCCGGGCATAGCGAGTTTCGAACTTAAGCTCGAAATTGTTTTCTTCTATGATATTGGCCGTGGTATTCATTTTTGGTTAAAGGTTATTTTAGTGGAACGTACGGTTTTTGGAATTTTTACCATTGCTCACTTCTTCCTTGAAGGAACCCAAATTCTCTTCGAGACGAATGGCATAGTCCATAGTAGTTTTTATCAGTTCCTGCTGGGACTGAATCTGTTCTTTTAACCTGGACAATTCTTTATTCATTTCTGCCAGCTTGGCCTCATATTCTTTTTTAAGCCGCTCTTTTTCTAGTCTGGCTTTTTCTAATTCTTCCTTGAAAATCAAAAATGATTCCGGTGGAGTCCTCATAATTCTGTACTTTAAATTTAGGGAGAATACCCTGATAATACTACACTTTTTCTATCCCAATTGTTTTTTCCCTTATAAAAAATCACATGCCTTTGATGGAAGACATGCCCCCATCTACATGCAATATCTGACCGGTCATCCAGCTTGCTTCCTCTGACAACAGGAAAAGGGTAGCGCCTGCAATATCCTCAGCAGTACCAAATCTCCCCAAAGGATGTCTTTTGTTTGAAGCCTCTTTTTTATCATCTGTACCCAATAATTGTGAAGCCAAAGGTGTGTCGGTGAGAGATGGAGCTACTGCATTAACCCTGATTTTGGAAGGTGCCCACTCTGCAGCCAATGACCTTACCAAACCTTCTACAGCTCCTTTTGCACTGGATATAGATGCGTGAAAACCTAAGCCCACTCCTACTGCTACTGTGCTATATAGGACTATCGAGGCGCTGGAAGATTTTTTCAAACCTTTCATACATGCTTGTAATACTTTAACAGCCCCTAACAAATTGACCTCATAATCGTTTTGGAAATCGGCAATGGTAAACCTGTGGAAGGGCTTCAAATTGATCGTCCCAGGACAATAAACCAACCCATCAATGACTTCGGGGAGACCTTCAATCTGGCTGAAATCCGATGTCACATCCAAAACCTGACCGCTTGCTCCTGTTCTTGAATAAGAATAAACCTCAGCTCCTAAGTCCGTTAGTTTTTCTTTTACTGATGCCCCAATTCCTGAATTACCCCCTATGAGAACAATATTTTTATTTTTCATACAACAACACTTTTTTATGTAATCAATAGAAAAGTAAAATGTTTGGGATTTTTGGAAAATAAAAAGCCGGGAACTTGTCCCGGCTGATTATGGCTTAGTTTTCAATTTATATTTATAATCCCAGGTATTTGATAAACTCATTCCTGGTACTTTCATCCTTTTCAAATTTACCACTGTAAAATGAGGTCACTGTAGAGCTATTGACATCCTGAATACCTCTTGATGACACACACATATGATGTGCATCTATGATAACAGCAACATCGTCTGTTCCTAAAAGTTCTTTGAGCTCATTACCAATTTGCATTGTAAGTCTCTCCTGAACTTGTGGTCTCTTGGCGAAATATTGAACAATCCTATTGATTTTGGATAACCCGATAACGTTTCCATTGGAAATATAAGCTACATGGGCTTTTCCATAAATTGGCACGAAGTGATGCTCACAGTTAGAAAAGAAAGTAATATCTTTTTCCACCAACATCTCTTTGTATTTATACTTGTTTTCAAAAAGCTTTACGATGGGCTTATTTTTTGGATCTAATCCGCTAAAAATTTCCTTGATATACATTTTAGCAACCCTTCTAGGCGTTCCTTTTAGACTATCGTCAGTTAAGTCTAAACCTAAAACATTCATTATTTCTCTGAAATGCTTTTCAATTAACTCCATTTTGAGGTCATCGTCCATTTCAAAGGCATCTTCCCTCAAGGGTGTCTGGTGAGATGTACCAATATGTTCATCACCCATTTCTTCAATGGTTCTATCAATTTCAATTTCCACTGTATTCAACAAAGTTTCTTTCTGTTTCATATAAACGAATCGTTAAATCAAATTTTAAATCAATTTCTTTTCTTAGAATATTCCATATAACCACAGCAATGTTTTCGGCCGTGGGGTTGATATTTTTAAATTCATCGGTATCTAAATTTAAATTTTTGTGGTCAAACTTATTCAAAACATGTGCTTTAATCAGGTCACTAAGGACTTTCATGTCATAAACATATCCTGTATCCGGATCGATATGCCCGTCCAATTTAACGATCAGATCATAATTATGCCCATGGTAATTGGGATTGTTACACTTTCCAAACACGGTCTGATTCTTCTCATCTGACCAATTGGGGTTGTGTAGTCTGTGCGCAGCATTAAAATGCTCTTTTCTATATACGGATACTTTCATTGTTTAACAAACAGGGATAGTTGAATTTTTGTTTAATTTTTTTTAAATTTCTTTAAACAAACTTAGTTTTATGACTTTTGGGGCTTGATTGTGTTCAGAATTCAAGACCATCGCCCTAATGAACAGCGGCAATAATAGAAACAGTTCCAAAAAACCGCCATTATTAACTTGAAAAAAAAGAACAAGATTTATTTTATTTTCCACAATAATGGGCTGTTTGTTTGCAATTTACGGCATTTGGAACTTTTTTTGTTGTAAACCCATTACTCAACATGTAATGCGAAAAACAATCATCTTAATCATCCTTTTGGTAGGTGGGACCTTTTCAAGCAATTTCTTAGTAAACAGTTCTCCTTCCACTATATTGAAGGAACTTTCGCTTGAAGACCATATTATCGAGCTGGTCAGCACCCACAGTTTAAATGTAGAAAAACCTCTCCCTCATAGAGATGTTTTGAGTTACGGCATCAAAGGCTATTTAAAATTGCAGGAAGAAGCAAAAATTCCTGAAGGAAAGCCTTTGACAGTTATTGATTTCACTCTACCATCTTCTGAAAAAAGAATGTGGATAATTGACATCAAAGAAGGCACCATACTTCACCATGGACATGTTTCCCATGGCAGAAATTCCGGTGATTTAATGGCCCAAAAGTTTTCAAATGTCAGTTCCTCATACATGAGCAGTTTGGGTTTTTATCTCACTGGTGAAACTTATCAAGGCAAGCATGGCTATTCATTGAGGTTAGATGGTTTGGAAAAGGGATTTAATGATAAAGCCAGAGACCGCGCTATCGTCATCCATGGGGCAGATTACGCCAAAGAAGAATTTATTTCTCAAACCGGGAGGTTAGGTAGAAGTCTAGGATGTCCGGCCGTTCCTCATGAAATTGCCAGGGAATTGATCGACCTCATAAAAGAAAGATCCCTACTCTTCATCTTTGGACAAGATGAGGAATACCTCGATAAATCCGAAATACTGAACGCCTAAAAACGCTAGTTTCTAGGCTGGATCAGTGCCTGAAAGACTTCATTATCCCTGTTGTAAACATCCCTCCTGAAAAACATGCGGCCATTAGAATTGGTCCAATAGGTGAGGTACAAGATGACGACAGGGATTTTTCTATTTAAGTTCACTACCTGCTCTCTACTCTGCCTCATGGCAGTATGGATGCGGTCATCTGTCCACCGCTCATCATGTTGCAGCAATAATTTCGCTAGTTCTACAGGTTTTTGAATCCTGATACATCCGTAACTCAAAGCCCGGTCTTCTCTTTCAAACAATGATCTTGCTGGTGTATCATGGATGTACACATGGTGCTTATTGGGGAACATAAATTTTACCAAACCCAAGGAGTTATGCTCTCCAGGATCTTGTCTAACCATGTAAGGAAAACCCGCTGCACTTACTTTTGACCAATCTACACTACTCACGGGCACTTCCTGTCCTGAAAAGGTTAACAAACGCATTTTTCTTTTGGCCATGTATTGGGGGTCTTTGCGCATGCCAGGAATCACTTCCTGTCTTAAGATGGATGGAGGCACAGTCCACGTGGGCGAAAAAACCAAATAGGACATTTGAGCAGAGAACTGTGGGGTGGAATGAAAACTCCTGCCCACAATTACCCTAGAACTCAAAAGTGTATCTCTTTGCTGGATAAAGTCAAATTGAAAATTCGCCGTATTGACAATTATCAACTCCTGCTCTTTCAAATTATCTGGTAACCAACGCAGTCTCTCCAAATTAACGGAGGCCTTTTTGATCAGGTCCTCAGGACTTTGATTCAGGGCATAAATTGTCCCTTGTCCTATGACCCCATCAGGCTCCATCCCAAATTTTAGCTGCAACTTCTTTACCGCTTCTTCAATTTCAGCATCATAATCTTTTCCTTGACTTTCAAAATCATTGGGCAGAAAGCCCCAAAATGCTAACTTTTTGGCCACTTGAGGTATAATCGGGCTTTTGTCACCTACTTTTAATGATTTAGAAATTTTTATTTCTTTCCAACCTGATGATTGCTCTATTTGAAACCTTTCAAAATCCTCATATAACTGCCTCAGCCCCTCTCTCATAGGCCTGTAAATGGTAAATGATGGATAAAGATCCTGTAAGGCCCTCCTGATACTGCCCCCCTCTAAAGCTGAATTTAATCGCTGGTCAAGGTATAAATCCGGTGCTGAACGTTGTATATTCCAAACCGTACGAAGTTGCTCAGGATCCACTTTACCATGGTAAAGATGGGAAGCCAACATGACAAACGCATCAGATAGCAAGAGGTCAAGCGCTGCTAAATCAGCTCTGGATAAGGATTTCCCTTCACTTCTAGCCACTTCATATCTAGAAAAAAGCCCATCAATTGCCTGTAAGTGGTAATCTGTCGGCTGGAGTCCATCAAATTTGGACTGTTGGATCTCATAACGCATCTCATAGGCCAACTCCAATAAAACTGTATCTTCTCTCATCCAAGCCACCTGAAAGTCTCTTTCCGTATAAAAGCGATGGACCACTACTGAACTGAACAACTTTTGACCCTGTACCAATGGTTTTTGTGAAGGATCGGTAGGCTCTAAAAATGTACGTAAATAAAAAGATGTTCCGTTTTGGTTGCTGGTTATTTCTTGCCCCAAAAGCGGCATCCATACAAAAAGAAAAAAAAACAAGATCAGATGTCTCATTGCGAAATATTTTGAGTGTTTCAATTTTTTTTCGGATTATTTCTTAGCCTTATTTCTTCTTTTTCCACTGAATGGAATAAAGATCCAAACGGCGCTGCTCCAAGTTCCTTACACTTCCCGCCTTTCTTTGCTTGGTCAAAAGGTCTAAATCCACATCCGCTACAATAGTAGTTTCTGCATTTTCAGAAGCTTGTGCCACTGTGGCATCATGGGGGAAGGAAAAATCAGATGGAGAATAAATGGCAGATTGGGAAAACTGAATATCCATGTTTTCTACCCTCGGAAGGTTACCCACAGAACCGGTGATGGCTACATAACATTCATTTTCAATGGCTCTGGCTTTTGCACAGATATTGACCCTTAAAAATGCGTTTTTTGTGTCCGTCCAAAAGGGAACAAAAAGAATATCCATTTCTTGCTCGGCCAAAATCCTGCCCAATTCCGGGAATTCCACATCATAACAGATCAAAATACCAATTTTACCGGCATCTGTATCAAAGACCTTAATGCCATTACCTCCTTGAAGGCCCCAATAAGCAGCCTCATCCGGCGTAATATGCAATTTATATTGCTTGTCGGTTGTACCATCTCTTCGGCAGAGATAACTCACATTTCTCAATTTCTTTCCATCATATTCCGGCATACTGCCAGCAATAATGTTAACATTATAAGAAAGCGCCAAATCACTCATCCTGGTCACAATCTCGTCGGTGTAATCTGCCAGGTTACGGATGGCTTCTGAAGCATCCATGTCGTTGAACTCTGCTAATAAAGGGGCATTGAAAAACTCAGGCAATAAACAGAAATCAGATTTATACCCAGATACAGTATCCACGAAAAACTCCACTTGTTGCATCAGGTCATCCACGCTATTGAAACGGCGCATTTTCCACTGCACCAGCCCCAACCTTACGATGGATTTTTTATTGCCAATCAGCTTTTCATCCTTTTCGTAATAGATATTGATCCATTCCAGCAAAGTAGCATAGGCCCTGGAATCAGTATCCTCAGGGAGGTATTTGGTGATCACTTTCCTGACATGAAACTCATTGGCTAATTGAAAGGACAATACCGGATCGAAAATTTCTTTGCTTTTAACCAAGTCAATGTATTTCCTTGGCGTCATTTGATCCGCATACTTTGAATACCCCGGAATTCTGCCTCCAGCAATGATAGACCTCAGGTTCAAATTTTCACATAGCTCTTTTCGGGCATCATACAACCTTCTTCCTAAACGCATACCCCGATAATCCTTATGCACAAAAACGTCAGTACCATATAATGTGTCTCCATCATTATCATGGGTATCGAATTTCCCATAACCGGTAATTTGGTCATAGGTGTGGTTGTCCCCAAACCTTCCATAATCCACGATCAAACTCAAAGCAGCAGCAACCACCTTTCCATTGTCCTCAATGCAAATTTGACCTTCAGGAAAAGCCTTAATCTGATTCTTCAGCTCTTGTTTGGTCCAAGCCCCCCCTTGGTCCTTGTATATGGTAACCATGATTTCCCTGATGTCATCATAGTCAGAAAGCTTGATATTTCTAAGTTTTAAGCGATGTTCTAATTCCTCTCTTTGTTTACTCATACTACAAAATTAACTAAAATTCAGGCAAATGTTTTAACCCATAAAATCTAAGCTTCCAAAACGGAACTTTATTTGGAGAAAAAAACAATTCTTATGTAAAATAAATTAAAATTGTATTGAAACTGTAAATTTGGCTAATTAAATTGATGGAGGTGTAATCATGGAAAATGGCTTTTGGGATTTTAAAAAAGAGAAAATAAGTGAATTTTTTGCATTTTTAAATGACGTGTTGAACGTAAAACTCTTTTCAATCGGAGACTCTGCTTTGACTATTGGGCTACTGATTACCTTGATCATATCCGTGGTCGTTTTACTTTTTCTTTCTGAATGGATAAAGAAACTTTTGGTCAATAGGATTTTAAAAAGATACCAAATCCAAAAAGGTACTAGGCAATCTGTAGGTACCATCGTGAAGTATGTAATCATCATAGCCGGCTTATTTTCCATTCTGCAGACCAATGGCATAGATCTGAGTGCTTTTGGTATCATGGCTGGTGCTTTAGGTGTTGGTATAGGTTTTGGTCTTCAAAACATCACTAATAACTTTATCAGTGGTCTAATCATACTTTTCGAACAGCCCATCAAAGTAGGGGACAGGATTGAAGTAGGTGAAATCACCGGTGACGTGATTAAAATATCAGCAAGATCTACCACTGTGGTAACCAATGATAACATCAGTGTTATCATTCCCAATTCGAAATTTATAGACGATCAGGTAATCAATTGGTCGCACAATGAATACAAGGTGAGGTTCAATTTTCCGGTGGGAGTTTCCTACAAAGAAGATCCGGAGAAAGTAAAAGAAGTACTATTGGAGGTAGCCAAAAATAACCAGAATGTCCTTGACTCTCCACAACCTGACGTCCTATTTGATGAGTTTGATGATAGCAGTCTGAATTTTTACCTGAGGGTATGGACTTCAGAATATGTAAACAAACCCAAGGTCCTGAAAAGCCAGCTCTACTTTGAAATCTTTAAAAGGTTTGCTGAAGAAGGTATTGAAATTCCATTTCCACAAAGAGATATCCATATAAAATCAAGCGTATAAAATTGTATTTTTCGAAAAAGTTTTATTTATTTACCATGTTTCAAACGTGTTATTTATTACATACAGTAAATTGATTTACATCATAAAAGAAATGAAGCGACTTGTTTTTTTGCTATTTTTTGTTGCAATCACCCACCTTGGTCATACTCAAAGTTTCAACAGGTATAAGTATGAAGCACCTTGGTCTGTTTCAACTTCCGCCGGTTTAACGCAGTATTTTGGAGAACTTTATTCTCTTTGGCAATACAATGAAGGAATTCAACCTGACTGGAACGTTAACATTGCTGTAAGGAGGACAATTGGAAATTATATAAGAATGCGTGTGGAAGGAACCTATTATCAAATTTCGGGGCAAGATCCTCCGGCGGATCCAAGGAGCAACAGATCACCTCGAAATTTACACTTTCGTTCCAGGAATTGGGAAGCGAGTGCAATAGGAGAGTTCCATTTAAAACCTGTGAGGCATTACGTATTGGACAGACATTTCATTAACTTTTACGGTTTTGCTGGAATAGGGGTATCCACAAATGATCCTATGGCGCAACTGAGAGGTGAATGGGTACCCTTGAGACCTCTTCAAATAGAAGAAAACCCCTACAGTAGATTGATAATGGTTTTCCCCACCGGCCTAGGTATGAAATACAAAATGTCCGCCGGAATTGATTTAATACTTGAACTCAATTACAGGTGGACTCTAACAGATTATTTAGATGACATAAGCGCTTTTGACATCAGTGATTTTTATATGAGTTTAATTAGAGATTATGGTGTTAATGGTGATGGGCCAAACCCTGATAGACTTAGACTTGCAGTTAGAAATCCAAGATATATAAGAGAAAATGGTGAACCAGATGTGGCAAGAATTGAAGCTTCAGAAGGTAGAATAAGAAGAGGTTCAGGCTTGGATAATAGATTTGATGGGTTTCTGTCTTTTAATTTAGGTTTAGAAATTTACCTTAGTCGTGGTATTTATAAAAACGATAAAATCAATAAAAGTAATAAATTTATTTTCTGGTAATAAAATCGCCAAAAATCCCTCTTGACTCAAAACAGCCATTAAGTCATTTATTTTTTTAATTTTGCAATCGATTCTTTAAGACACATTGCATTTATCCAAAAATGGCTGATTATAATTTTCAGGAAGTAGAAAAAAAATGGCAGGCGTACTGGGAAAAAACCCAGATTTTCAATGCCCAAGCTGACAGTTCTAAACCAAAGTTTTATTCCCTGGACATGTTCCCCTATCCTTCGGGTGCAGGGCTTCATGTGGGGCACCCCTTAGGCTACATTGCCTCAGATATCATCACCCGGTACAAAAGGCTACAAGGCTTCAATGTCTTACACCCCATGGGCTATGACTCCTTTGGTTTACCTGCTGAACAATATGCCATTCAAACCGGGCAGCACCCTGCCATTACCACTGCCCAAAATATCAATCGCTATACAGAGCAATTAAAAAATATTGGTTTTGCTTTTGACTGGGCCAAAGAGGTCAGAACCTCAGATCCACAATACTACAAGTGGACCCAATGGATCTTCATGCAGCTATTTGAAAGCTACTATGATAAAAAAGAAGATAAGGCCAAAAGTATTGCCTCTTTGGTAAGCAAATTCGAAGTGTCTGGCAATGCAGATGTCGTAGCAGTTTGCGATGAGGATACACCTGAATTTTCAGCAGCGGAATGGAACAGCTTATCTGATAAACAAAAACAGGAAGTCTTACTGAAATACAGAATTACCTATCTGGCGGAAACAACAGTCAATTGGTGTCCTGCCCTCGGTACCGTACTTTCCAATGATGAGGTAAAGGATGGGTTTTCCGAAAGAGGGGGGCATCCTGTTGAGCGCAAGAAAATGATGCAGTGGAGCATGCGTATCACTGCTTATGCGGAGCGCTTACTTAATGGATTGGATACCTTGGAATGGTCCGAACCTATCAAGGAAATGCAACGCAATTGGATAGGGAAATCTATTGGTGCAGAAATGGTATTCCAAGTAAAGGGCCAAGACAAACTGATCAAAGTATTTACCACCCGAATCGATACCATATACGGAGTTACCTATTTGGCACTGGCTCCGGAACATGATTATGTCAAAGACCTAATCACAGAAGAGGAAAGGGCTACCGCAGAAGCTTACGTCGAAGTGGCCAAAAACAGGTCAGAGCGGGACAGAATGTCTGACGTGAAGACCATCTCAGGTGCTTTTACCGGGTCTTATGCCATCAATCCTTTCAATGGGGAAGAAATTCAAATTTGGATAGCAGATTATGTATTGGCAGGATATGGCACAGGTGCTGTTATGGCTGTCCCTGCCCACGATGAAAGGGATTATAATTTTGCCAAACATTTTGGATTAGAAATCCGCCAAGTCATTGAGGGAAGCATGGGGAATGGCTCTTTCCCCGGAAAAGGCGGAACCATTATCAATTCGGGTTTTATTTCAGGACTGGAAATGAGCGAGGCCATGGAAAAGGCCATCGCTTTCCTTGAAGAAAGGAAGATTGGAAAAGGCAAAATTCAATACCGAATGCGGGACGCCATATTTACCCGCCAAAGGTACTGGGGCGAGCCTCTTCCTGTTTATTTCAAGGAAGGGCTACCCTATCTTATCGAAGAAAGAGACCTGCCTTTGGTGCTACCTGAGGTGGACAAATACCTCCCAACAGAAGATGGAGAACCTCCATTAGGAAGAGCTAAAAACTGGAACTACAAAACCGCTGAAGGCGAATTCCCATTAGAGAAAAGTACCATGCCGGGTTGGGCAGGTTCCAGCTGGTATTTCTTCCGGTATATGGACCCACAGAATGAAGAAAAATTGGTTGATCCAGAAATCGAAAAATACTGGGGTGCAGTGGACCTTTATATAGGAGGTGCGGAACATGCTACCGGACACTTGCTGTATTCCAGGTTCTGGACCAAGTTCCTATATGATATTGGGGCAATAAGTATCGAGGAACCTTTCCAAAAAATGATCAATCAAGGGATGATTCAGGGAAGGTCAAACTTTGTCTTCAGGATAAAAGGAACCAACACCTTTGTCAGCAACGGTTTGAAAGATCAATTTGAAACTTCCGCCATGCATGTGGATGTAAATATTGTTCATAACGACCAACTTAACCTGGAGAAGTTCAGGGCCTGGAGACCTGACCTAGAGGATGCAGAATTTATTTTGGAGGATGGTAAATACATCTGTGGTGCAGAAGTGGAGAAAATGTCCAAATCCAAATACAATGTGGTCAACCCAGATGACATCATCGATCGCTATGGCGCAGACACTTTGAGGATGTATGAAATGTTTTTGGGACCATTGGAGCAATTCAAGCCTTGGAATACCAATGGCATTGATGGGGTCTCCAAATTCCTTAAAAAACTTTGGAAACTCTATCATGACCAAGATGGCAATTTCTTTGTTTCCAATGAAAAAGCCACCAAAGAGGAATTAAAAACCCTGCATAAAACGATCAAGAAAACCCAAGAGGACTTGGAGAATTATTCTTTCAATACTTCTGTGGCCTCTTTTATGATCTGTGTGAATGAGCTTACTGCCTTAAAATGCAACAAAAGGGAAATTCTGGAGCCTTTGGCTATTATCATTTCTCCCTATGCGCCACACATCACGGAAGAGCTTTGGGCCATGCTTGGGCATCAGGAATCTATCATTTATGCCCAATTCCCTGAATTTAAGGAAGCGTATCTGGTAGAAAACAGCCATGAGTATCCCATTTCAATCAATGGTAAAGTCAGGGCAAAATTATCCTTACCTTTATCATTGAGCCGGGAGGAAGTAGAAAAGTCCGCCCTAGAGGATGCCACCGTCCAAAAATGGCTAGAGGGTAAGGCGCCTAAAAAGGTCATCGTCGTTCCTGGGAAGATTGTCAATGTGGTGGTTTAATTAAATCTGTTTTATAGATTGAGCCTGATATAAAACTATACTCAGGCTCATTTTATTAGAAGATGACCTACTGATTCAATCCCTATGAATAGATTCTTTGTTCCTTTTGCAGCCATCATTTCTTCCGGAATATTTGCTTATTCTTATTGGAAGCAGTGGTTGGCTATCAAGTGGTGGGGAGAAAAAGCGGTCATATTTCCAGAGAAGGAACAGGCACCTTACTTCCATGCTTCTGAGGAGCTGTATTTACAGGTTTTATTGGCCTTTGCCCTTGTTTTTAGTCTTATTTTCCTTACTTCCATTATCTACGCTGTCAAAAGAAATCAGAGAGCTGTGTTTTTTTGCTTCATTTTCAGCATGTTGGCAATCTTTGCTGTGATGGTCAATGGGGCGATAAAGTAAAACTTTCCATACCTTTGTCAAATGAATATAATCAACAGTGCTGTAGTAGGGTTAACCTACGAATTAAAAGTCAGCAAAGAAGCTGATGAAATCGAATCTGCACCTTTTAGTGTAGAAGTTAGGGATAATGAGGATCCCTTTTATTTTATTTTCGGCCAAAGCGGCTTGCCTGAAAAATTTGAAGGGTTCCTATTGGGAAAGAAAGAAGGTGATGCTTTTACTTTTGTCATCCCTTGTGAAGAAGCTTATGGAGAGGCTGATGATGAATTGATCATGGCTTTACCTAAAGAACAGTTCAGTAAAGAAAGAGGATTTGAACCTGACATGCTGGAGGAAGGGAATTTTCTTCCATTACTGGACGAACAGGGTTTCCCTATGCAGGCCAAGGTTCTGAAAGATCTGGGTGAAGAAATCCTATTGGACTTTAACCATCCTTTGGTAGGATTTGACCTTCATTTTGAGGGTGAAATTTTCGAAGTCAGAGAAGCAACAGCAGAAGAGCTTCAGGCCGGACAAATATTAGATGATTTAGAAGATTAAACTATATTCCATCAGCTGCCCCAAACTCATAAATTGGGGCAGTTTTATTTTATAGGCCCTATCTCCCGCTCGGTTTCCCACTTGAGAAAGACCCTGTCCCCTGGCATAAAAATTCTTTTTTTATCTTCGACTTGCCATAACTGTCCATCCTGAAATTGAACAGTCAACTGATTAAAATGAACCAAATATTGTTTTTGGATCACTTTGGCCGATTTTCCTGATGTCTTAAATAGATGAATATCTGACGGCCTGACATATATAAATTCTTTGTCTGGAACCGGGTTTAAATGACTGAAAAGTTTTGCTGCGTATATATTTCGGGGAGTGGAAAAAATCTGTTCCGGATGTCCTTGTTGGATCAGTTTTCCTTTTTGAATCAAAACCAACTGATTGGACATTTGCAGCGCATCATCCAAATCATGGGTTACAAACAGCACAGTAACCCCAAGTTTTTGGAACATTTCTCTAAGTTCAGCAATCAACTCCCTCCTTTGGATAGTATCCAGACTGGAAAAAGGCTCATCCAATAACAGGACCTGAGGCTCAATACTCAATGCCTTCCCAATGGCCACCTTTTGTTGTTGACCACCGGACAGCTGCCTGGGCAATTTATCCCTGAATTTTTCAAGCCCCAATAGCCGAAGGATCACATTCATCCTTTCCATTTTATAGGCTTTATCATACAGCAAAAGGGGTCTGGCGATATTTTCTTCAACAGAAGAATTGGGGTATAAATGATAGTCCTGATACACCAGTTGAATTTCATCATATCCTGGCACGAGCTTTTCTTTAGGATTTGAAATCCGGGCATTTTCCAAAAAAACCTCTCCTTCATTTCGGGCTTCCAGTCCAGCTATAATCTTCAACAAGGTACTTTTCCCTGAACCGCTCTCCCCTATTAAGGAAACTACCTGTCCCTTTTCTAAAGTCAATGAAAAATCCTTTAGCACAGGGCTTCCACCATCATAACTTTTATTGAGACGCTCAATTCTTAAGTAAGTCATTGCTTGCCTAGGTCCTCCTGGACTTTTTTGGGTAAACTTGAAAAAATCAAACTATAGGCGTGGTCAGTTAATTCTAAAATGAGGGTATCCGGCACTGATCCATCACAGCTGACCGTATTCCAATGTTTTTTGTTCATGTGATAGCCCGGTTGAATACCTGAATAGGTTTCCCTTAAAGCTATGGCCTTTTCCGAATCGCATTTCAGGTTGATACTTTCAAAATCCAAGATATCTGTTATCGCAAATATCTTTCCACCTACCCTAAAGCAGAGTGTGTTCTCGTCAAAAGGGGTGTCCTCAGTTGCCCCTAACTTAGCTAAACAATAATCTCTAAAATAGATCAGATCCATGTTAGAGATAAATTTAAGCAGTCAATCGATAAGTAAAAAGTTAAATCAACCTTTTTACTATCCAAATGATGATGGCTGCCAAAAACATCAAAATGGAAATCTTATTGATGCCATGCATCATTCTTAAATTGAAATTGGTGGGTCTGTTGGGGTCTGGTTTTTGGAAAACCCTGATGAAATAATTAGACACCTCACCTAACTGAAAAAATTCCTTTAATCTACTGCTTGCCATAGGGTTGTTAATTCTTTTTTTCTAATTGGGATTGGGAACTGTATCCCCAAACCCATTTTATCTTATGCACTTATAACCAGCTTATCATACTTCTGGTTCGATCCACATGCCATCTTTTCTGATGATTTCTATCAACTCATCTACGGCATTTTCAGAAGGTACAGATTTCTTGACCACTTCTTTGCCTTTATACAAGGTGATTTTTCCCTTACCAGACCCCACATAACCATAGTCTGCATCGGCCATTTCCCCGGGACCATTCACGATACAACCCATGATTCCTATTTTGACACCTTTTAAATGGTCTGTTCGCTTTCTGATCATAGCAGTCGTTTCTTGCAAATCAAACAAAGTTCTGCCACAAGAAGGGCAAGAAATATATTCAGTCTTGGACATTCTGGTTCTGGCTGCCTGTAGCACGCCAAAACTTACCGAATTATGCAATTTAATCTGCTCCAATACTTCTCTTCTTTCTAATCCTTGGTAAGCATCTAAGCCCAACATGATGCCTTCACCCAATCCATCTATCAAAAGCCCTCCCACATCTGTGGCCGCATACAACATGGTCTGATCTTGAGGTTGCATTGGATAGTTTACCTTCACTACCACAGGCAATTGACTATGGTTTTCCAACAATTCAAAGAAAGCCCTTCTAAGCGCAGGCATGTTGTGCAGGTTATCACTGTGTAAAATAACCACGACATCTTTTCTTCCTTCCAAGACAGGTAAAGCCTGAGCAATTTGATGGTCTTCCAACAGTAGGAAATTCAGTCCATAATGAAGTCTTTCAGTAGCTATAAACTCCTCTAATTGAAAAGCGGGAAATTTATTTACCTGATCTTCTGCCTTAAGCCATACCGGATAGAACTGTATTTCTTTCATGCCGTTAGGCAGCATAAAAGGAATAGGATTTGAACCAGAAAAAACATAATCGGCACCCTGGTCATTCATCTTCCATTTGTCGAGCTCTGGTAAATAAAAATGACCAACTTGCTTCATTTCCTTTTCAGAAATCCCGGAAATGGCTGAAATATCCGCAATCACCCGAGGGACATTGGTTCCTCCAAAATTAAATACTTCCAAAGTGTCCCTTCTATTGTACTCAAAAGCAGAAATCGGATAGTGATTAATGTCTACAATTGGGGCATGATTGGACCTGTTTTCGTACCTATCCACCAGGGATTTAGCCACAGGCGCTTCAAATTCGGGATCTTCAGTTAAAGACACCCTAACGGTATCACCCAAACCATCTTCTAGCAAGGTGCCAATCCCTACAGCTGACTTGATTCTTCCGTCCTCACCATCTCCAGCTTCAGTTACTCCTAGGTGTAATGGATAAGGTTTGAAACCTCCCTCTTCCAGTTTGTGTACCAAGAGCCTGTAAGCTTGTACCATCACCTGTGTATTGGATGATTTCATAGAAATCACCACATCATAGAAATTCTCGTCTTCGCAAATTCTCAAAAATTCCAAAGCAGACTCTACCATACCCAGAGGCGTATCTCCATATCGGCTCATGATCCTATCGGATAAAGAGCCATGATTAGTCCCAATCCGCATGGCTGTACCATGCTCCTTACAGATTTTAACCAATGGCAAAAACCTTTCCCTTATCCTGTCTAGCTCTTCCTGATAACTCTGATCAGTATACTCAATGATCTCAAATTTCTTTTTATCTGCGTAGTTGCCCGGATTGATACGTACTTTTTCAACAATCTTGGCCGCAATTTCAGCTGCATTGGGCGTGAAATGAATATCTGCTACCAAAGGAGTATAATATCCTCTCTTTTTGAGCCCTTCCTTGATATTCCTCAAATTTTCAGCTTCCTTAATGCTGGGTGCTGTAATGCGTATCAATTGACATCCCGCATCAATCATCCTGATGCACTGCTCCACAGACCCTTGGGTATCCATGGTGTCTACTGTTGTCATGGACTGAACCACAATAGGATTATCGCCTCCAATAATGACATCCCCCACTTTCACAGGAATGGTTTTTCTTCTTGAATAAGAAGTAAGGCTATTGCAATAACGGATTTTCTCTAATAATGCTTTGGTTTCCATAAGATTATAAATCTCCTAATTGTGGTCTGATCACTATCTCCTCAACTACTGAAGAGGGTGAAAGGTTATAAGCTGCCCAAACAGAGGCGGCTATATCTTCAACTTTCATAAAACGTTCTATGGGTAAATCTACGCCTTCCCAACTCGCCGTGAAGGTCGCCCCTGGCAAAACTGAGGTTACTTTGATATTAAAATCCTTCAACTCCTGCCTAAGACACTTCGTAAACCCTAACATGGCCCATTTAGAAATGGCATAGCTTCCTCCATTGGCATAAGCAGTCAAACCGGCGATTGATCCAATCGAAAAAATATGGCCTGACTTTCTTTCAATCATCTCAGCTGTAAAGGCCCTTGTGAGGTAATAAGCAGAAAATAGGTTGGTCTGCATCATTAATTCAAAATTACCTTCAGGCTCTGAATGAATGGCTCCTGGAAGAAATATCCCTGTATTATTTATCAAAACATCAGGAACAACACGCACTTTAACTTCTTTTGAGAAATTGATCACCTCCTCTTTAGAAGAAAGGTCAGCCTGCATGACAAAAATCCGTTGATCAGGGAATTTTTCACTAAAATCTTCTTCAAGAGCGGATAAATCACCGGCATTTCTGGCACAGGTATATATATCGAATCCTTCTTCTCCAAACCTATTGATGAGAGCTCTTCCGATTCCTTTGGTACCACCTGTAACCAATATGCTTTTTGTCATTTGATTAGTGTTTTAATAGTTAGTATAACAACTATTTACAGGAGACAAAGTTACATTTTTTTGAAAACTTTGCGAACTTAAACGGATAATCGAAGGCCCACCTGAATTTTTTGTTATAATTTTAATTGCATGGAAACACAGGTTACAGATAGATTAACGCTGGCAGCACATTTTGTAAACAGCACCAACAGTCCGATTTTTCTGACCGGAAAGGCTGGAACGGGCAAAACTACTTTTCTAAAAAATCTGGCAACGATGACACATAAGTCTTTTGTGATCGTTGCGCCTACGGGTATTGCTGCTCTCCATGCCAAGGGAGTCACTATCCACTCTCAGTTTTTATTGCCATTGGGAAGTTTTCTTCCCACAAGGGAACCGGAAGGTAATTATAGTAATGGAGGACAAATTTTCACACAGTTTTCATTGGCCAGGAGGCATGCACTCAATGCTGCAAGAAAAAAAGTGTTAAGCGCGGTTGACTTATTGATCATTGATGAAGTAAGTATGTTGAGGGCTGATATTTTGGATGCCATTGATTTCCGATTAAAACGTGTCAAAGGAAATTTCAATACCCCTTTTGGTGGGGTTCAGGTATTATTCATCGGGGACCTTTACCAGTTGCCTCCCATCGTAAAAGACCAGGAATGGCAGATCTTGGGTAAATTCTACAACAGCATGCATTTTTTTGAAGCCCATGCTTTAAAACAATCCGGGATGGTTTACTTGGAACTGGACAAGATCTTCCGACAAAGAGATGAGGCTTTTATCCATATTCTCAACAACCTGAGAAACAACAGGGCTACTGAGGAAGACATCAGGATACTCAACAAGCATTTCAAGACCGAGGAAGAAATAAAGGATCTTGAAGATACGGTAATCATTACTACACACAATTATAAAGCCGATGCGCAAAATCAAAAAGAGTTACAGGCACTGAAATGCCCCTCTCATTTTTTTGAGGCGAAAATTGAAAAAGATTTCCCTGAGCATTTATATCCTTTACCTAAAACCCTTGAGCTAAAGGAGGGCGCTCAAATCATGTTTATCAAGAATGACAGTAGCGGTAGCGGTGCCTACTATAATGGAAAAATGGCCAAAGTAAAATCCATTGAAGCAGATGAAATTAAGGTGGTAATGATTGAAAATAAAATCAGTTATACCTTAAAACGGGAGCGCTGGGAAAACAAAAAATACGTCATCAATGAAAGTACCAAAGAACTGGAGGAAGATATTATCGGGACTTTTGAGCAGTACCCGATCAGATTAGCCTGGGCAGTTACCGTGCATAAAAGTCAGGGTCTGACTTTTGAAAAGGCCATCATAGATGTTGGTCAGGCCTTTGCGCCAGGGCAGGTTTACGTGGCACTTAGCAGATTAAAAGGCTTGGAAGGACTGGTTTTACGCACCAGAATTCAAAACAATGTCATTTACAGCGACCATGAGGTGGTAAACTTCACAGAGAGTGCACAGCATCAGGAACCACTCCATGATTTGTTGGCCAAACATAGGAAAACATACCTCGAAAAACTTGTAGTGGAGACTTTTCACTTTTCGGACCTGATGAAAATAACCAAAGACTTTCTCAAAGAAACAGAAAGCGGATTTGAATTTGAAGATTTGGAAATGCGGATTGCTATTCCAACATTTCTGGGGTGTTTTGAACAAGAGGCGGACAATACACAAATTTTCCAAAGACAGTTACTTCATTTGCTACATCTGAAAGATGAAAACAAACTTATCGAAAGGTTAGAAAAAGGATCCGTTTATTATGGGAAATTCCTGAAGGACCAACTGAAGGCGATTATGATACATGCAGCTGAAGTAGAGCGTTATTCTCAGACAAAAAAATACATCGAAGCATTGGGGCAAATAGAATTAGAACTGTTGAAAAAAATGTCCCAGATCAAGAAAGTAAGTATTCTGGTTGCTGCTATACTTCAGGATCAACCCATAGGTAAATTTGAAGAAATACAGCAGGAGATTAGGGCTTTGCGAATAGATTTGGTCAATGAGGCCAAAGCCTTGGCTTCTAATAATCCCAAATTCCTGAAAAACAAAACGGGTAAAAAGAAAAAATCTGAGGATACGCCCAGCTTAAAGCGGGTGAAGGGGGAGACCTATGAAATCACATACGAAATGAGTGACAATGGAGGAAGTATAGAAGAAATTGCTGTACAGAGAGGGCTAGCAGTTTCCACCATCAAAGGCCATTTGGCCAAGGGGATTAAAGAGGGAAGGATATCCTTATTTACCCATATGGATGAAGCAACTTTTCAACGTGTTGCGGAAATCATCAAAAAATATGATGCTGATCTGGGAGCCATTAGACAAGAACAACCGGATACATTTGATTACGGCACCTTAAAAATGGTAGCTGCCCACATGGGCTTGTTGGAAGACAAGAGTTAAAATCTTGAATATTTCAATAAATATAGAATTAATTACTCCTGGTCGAAAAATTTTATTTTAACCTCAAACTGTCCCGATTATCGGGAAAAGGAACAACAGGGAACGGAATCCAGAATCAGCTTTTGTATCCTGAAAAGTCTGTGAATACGGCTCTGTTGTCCGAAGTATCCGAACTTCGGACCCTGAATATGGAGCTTCCAGCTCCACTTGATGAATATTTCCGAAACAAGTCCAAATATTTTGGAACCACAAAAGGGACAAAAGGAAACAAAAGAAGACAAAAGAATTAAAATGTCTCCCGGATCAGAAAAGTATGGCGACCTAAGTCATATTTCTTGTGTCTAGAGTCTTGAGTCTTTTATCTTGATTCCTACCTAAAGATAGGCAGGCTTGCTCCTTTCGGCCGACAGAAAGGTCTCGCTTCTAACAAACTTTTGTGGACTTTTGTGTTTAAAAATATATCTATTCCCAGTCAAAGAATCTAATTGAACCACCAAAGAGACAAAAGAAGACAAAAGAATTAAAATGTCTCCCGGATCAGAAAAGTACGACAACCTAAGTCTTATTTCTTATGTCTTGTGTCTTGAATCTTGTATCCTACCTTAAGATAGGCAAGCCCGCTTTTGTCTGCCGACAGACAGGTCCCGCTTCTGGCAGACTTTTGTGACTTTTGTGGACTTTTGTGTTTAAAAATATATCTCTTCCCGGTCAAAGAATCTAATTGAACCACAAAAGGGACAAAAGGAAACAAAAGAATTAAAATGTCTCCCTGAACAGAAAAGTTCGGCGACCTAAGTCTTATTTCTTGTGTCTTGAATCTTGAGTCTTGAGTCTAGAGTCTTGTATCTCGCTTCCCGTCTCTCGCTTCTCCCCCTTAAAACACAAAACCCCCAGGATTGCTCCTGAGGGTCTTTAATAATGTGGCGGCGACCTACT
>Ga0213835_100307_pt1 | contig 54324 bp, 51 predicted proteins | sample SWPATP01_FD_160576 | JGI IMG/M metagenome (GOLD analysis project Ga0213835, IMG submission 160576) | Coastal seawater microbial communities from Marineland, Florida, United States - SWPA TP0 #1 | ecosystem: Environmental > Aquatic > Marine > Coastal | place: USA: Florida | collected 2016-08-05
TCAGGGCGTATTAGGGTATGTCTGACAATTGGAGTCCAGTTGTGTTTGAACAGATGTAACCCATCTTTGGTTTGGAACAGCCAATTTTCGTGTCTTTCTTTCCCATTGCTAAGTTTAATTGTTCCATGTCTGAAATAATTTCTTAGCTTTTCGTAACTTGACTTTCCGCATCTTGATACTGTCCATGCCCTTAACATTTGCCAGATTATGTGGTCTAGCTTATTGAAGGTCTCTGTTGAGACTACCCCTGAATAATAGTTTGACCATCCCCGAATAATTGGGTTTAGTTTGTTAATCAGGGCTGACTGAGGTGCTGTTTTATGTTGTTTAATTACACCTTTTATCACTTCTGTGTGGGCTTTAACTGCTTTTTGGCTGGGTTTTATGTGAGTTTTGTGTCCTAATAGTTTCCCATGTGGAATTTTCCCAGTTCTATATTTTCCTACAGGATATTGCCTAATATTGAAACCTAAGAAATCAAATCCGGGTTCCTCTGCTTTGCCGTTATACTCAATAGATTTGAGTGTATGGCAGATTCGAGTTTTTTCAGGTTTAATCTCTAATCCAACAGGCTTTAGCCATTCAGAAATAGCAGTTTTGCACTGTTCAATGATTCCTAAGTCTTTGGATATGACTACAAAATCATCGGCATATCGTATGACCGTGGCAAATGGTTTGTTGTTGGTATTTTTGGGATACATTTTTCCTATTAACCTACCCATCCCCAACAGTGCGATGTTGGCTAGGAATGGACTTATTACCCCTCCCTGGGGTGTCCCTGTTTCTGTATCCTCGAATACACCGTTGTCTAGCACTCCCGCTTTGAGCCATTGTTTCAGGTCTCTTTTTAGGCTGCTTGGACAATGAATTTTGGACAGTAGGTAATCATGGTTTATTCGGTCAAAGCATTTTGCTATATCAGCATCAAGAACATAATATTGTCCCTTATTTATGGCAATATAAATTCTGCTGATTGCGTCATGGGCAGACCGTCCAGGACGGAACCCGTAGCTTGTGCCTTCAAATCTCGATTCCCATTCAGGTTCGAGAGCCGACTTAACCAAGGCTTGCCTTGCTCTATCTTGGATTGTGGGTATTCCTAGGCGGCGTTTTTCATCCCTACCAGGTTTTGGAATCCACACCCGTCGCAGTGGTTTTGCTTTGAGGTTTCCCTTAATGTTCTTGACCAGTTCAAACCTTTGTCTCGAAGAGATTACTCTTACTCCATCAACCCCGGCTGTCTTCTTGCCTTGATTATCTTGGGTTACTCGTCTCACTGCTAGGAGCCGGGCATAATATGATTTCACCAATAGACGTTGCAACCTTCGTGCCTTAGCATTTTGTCCCGATTTAGCTGCTTGAAATATACTCTTTTGGAGCTTGAAAACTTTCCGTTGAACCTTAGTCCATGGGATTGCCTTCCATGCGTTGCTCGTAGTCTTGATTGGTTTTGGTTTCCCAAACCCTTTCTTTAAACTCGCTATCGCCATTTGTACACCTACTAGGCTCTATTTCTTTACAATCAAACCGTGACCTGTTAGCATATCCCTACCATTACAGTCGGGCATTGGCTTTTGGTCACATCTCATCCCCTAATAGGCTTGCGCTTACACTTTCACTACTGACTTTCTCGACCAGATTGTCAGAGCCTAGAAGGGGTTAAAACGTTCCATTTATATGGGCATTCCATCTTTAGATTTGTCTTATCCACCGGGGTACTTTTAAAGGTCTGTGTAGGTAGTAAATAAAAGCCCCTACTTTTCCCCTTGCTCTTTTGAGCGCAGCGTATCAACCTATTTCGCTACCCAATTATTACGATGGTTCAAGCCAGACATTCGGTTTCCCTAATCATGGATGGTTGGCAGTGGTCTCGTTTCTGGTGTTAGGTTACACCTCGGAGCCTTCCGTTCCCCGCTTCAGTCCCAGGGTTGTGATTCCTGAAATTGGGGGTGGCTATCGCCGTTACCCTGATTTCCTAACTTTTACTTATCCATTTCTGGGCTTCCTATGAGGAATTTGTATAAGTTAGTTCATTTTGACCTTGGGTTCCCTGCCTTGTTTGGTATATCTCTATACCGAACGTTGGGACATATAAACAGTTATAGAGATGGTCAGGAGTGCGTTCCTTATATTCACCCAGGGGCATGAAGTCTCTACCAGGCGGTTATTTCAGGTATCTCAACCCTATTTCATGCCTGAACGTATCGCACTTATTTAACAATTGTATTATATTTTCTAATCAATATCAAGTGTGGGCCGGGAGATGCCAAACTTTAACCAGTCGGTCAGCTCCGCCACTAGCTATGGTTTTGCCGTCAAGACTAAATGCTAGGGATAATATGTCTGCTGAATGGGCGGGGATGGTTTCTAATAATGTGCCGTCGCCCAGTTGCCAAATGTCAATTTGGCCTTTACTGTTGCCAGTAATTAACTGTTTACTATCGGGTTGAAAGGCGATCGCCAAGATATCGGCATCATCAGCCCGCAGGGTACGCCATAGCTTCCAGGTCTGGTCTTGTTGATGCCATAGACCGATGGAACCATCCCGACATCCTCCGGCTAACATTTGACCGTTAGGACTAAAAGCAACGGTTCTCACCCAGTCCGACCAGCGGGGTAGGCTTCCTAATTCTTGTCTTTGCTGTAGGTTCCACAGGCGGACGGTTTTATCCCTAGAGGCGCTGGCTAGGGTCTGACCATCAGGGGAAAAGGCGACTCCATAAATGCGATCGCTATGACCTGAGAGACTGTAGAAAGGCTTGCCTTTTTTGAGATCCCAAATTTGTATGGTTTTGTCCCGGGAGGCGCTGGCTAGAATATCTCCCTGGGGGGAAAAAGCTACCTGTTCAACAGTATCTTGATGACCAATGAGGGTATACCAGCGTTTACCTTTTTTGAGATCCCAAATTTCCACAGTCTGATCGCGACTACCACTAGCTAAAATCTCTTCCTTGGGGGAAAAGGCGATCGATGTTACCCAATTTTCATGACCAGTTAGGGTGTACCAACGTTTCCCAGTTTTCAGTCTCCAAATTTCTATAGTCATATCTTGGCTACTGCTGGCCAGTATTTCCTGATCAGGAGAGAAAGCCACACAGGTAACTTGATTACGGTGTCCTGTCAGCGTATGTAGGAGTTTCCAGCTAGGTGATGACCGCTGAGGTTGAACGCGGCTAGGTTTTGGTGGCGTGGGTGGCTGAGAAGTTCTAGCCGTGGGTGGTGGGGTGATTTGCTGAGAAGTTCTAGCTGTCCGTGGTGGCGGTGGGGGCAGTGGTGGCGGCGGTACTCTCACCGACGCAGGAGGGCTAGGGAGTGCCGTATTATGAAAGTTATTAATATTAATGTTGTGCAGAATCGTCGGGGGTAGTCCACTAGGATGCAGTGCCCTAAGTACATTCAGCGGGGAATTATAGCGCTGGGAAGGTAGGGAAGCCACCATTCTATCTAAAACTAAGCCCAGTTTATTGTTGACCGTATTTCCCTGTAAATAATCTCGCCAAACCCATTTATCTTGGTGAATATCATAGAGGTCAAAGGGCGATATTTGGGTGAGTAAATATAAGCAAGTCACCCCCAAACTATAAATATCACTAGCATATATTGCTTGACCCCTAGTTTGTTCTGGGGCGACATATTCAGGACTGCCGATAATAGTTCCTGGTCCTGATAAGTTGCTGCTTTGTACTACTTTCGCCGCCCCAAAGTCCACTAATACCAACTTACCCGATGTCGAACTATTTACTACTGTTTGAGCTTGGATAATATTGGCGGGTTTAATATCCCTATGAATGACTTTATTTTGATGTATAAATTCTAAAACTGGCAACAGTTCATCAAGTAGTTTAACGATTTGATTTTCGTTAAAAGTTCCCTGGCTAATTACTTGGTCTTCTAAGTTGGGGCCGTTGATATATTCTTGGACTAAGTATTGATTATTGTCCTGTTGAAAATGTGCCAGCAAATCTGGGATGTGGGGATGTTTTCCTAGTTCATCGAGACGTTGGGCTTCTTGGTGGAATAATTCCGCAGCTTTCCGGGTGGTTTCTACCCCTTGGGTTTGGGGGAAAAATTGCTTAATGACGCAGGGGGGATGGGAGGGTTTATCGTGATCAACTGCCAAAAATGTTTTCCCAAATCCGCCATGACCAATAGGTTTAATAGCCTGGTATCTCTCCCGTAGAAACAGTTTAGCACCACAGGTAAGGCAGAATTTAGCATCATCTGGATTTTCGGGATGGGAACATTGGGGATTGAGGCAATAACTCATGGTAGGAAATAATTACCAGGGGACTAGGTTATGGCTGTTATTCTGTTTCTAAGCGGAAGTTTTGACCATTATGATTGGTGCGGTAAAGCCAATGGCGCTGACCATCAGACACTCGGACCCGCCAGCCATCCACTAACATTTGACCACATAATTCGTCTGGCTTGGCGAGCCCTAAACAGGTATTTGGCCAAGTCTGTCTTTCGGCGGCGAGGATTTCGATTTCCTCTGGGGAACTTCCGGTGCGATCGATGACATCTTGGCGCAATGCGGTAGAAATTTCCGAGGGGAGATCGGCTAGATTTGGGGAGATTTCATCCATGATCATGACGGCTTCAGGGTTTTGTACGATAATGGGGTCTGGAGTGGGAGAGTCGGTTGTAACAAGAAGCGTATAGGCGACTAGGGCTAACACGCCTATCAGTAGTGGGGCGAAAATGACCCAGGGAGGTTGTAGGTAGATGGGTCGGTCTGGCTGTTTTTGGTTGGAAGAATCCTGATGCTGAGGTTTCATGGCTAGGATTGGCGAAAACGATATTATGACGCTTGAGAATATTATAGCTTAATAATTATTGGGGGGAAATGATACAGTATTAAATTGAACAAATGTGGGGGTTTGATGTATGGATATACTATTGGAGGGGGGTGCGGTCCTGGAGAAACGGGATTATACCTTGATTGTTGATGTCAGCGAGAGTATGGCAATGGCTGGCAATAAAAAGGGACAGTCTCGCTGGGAGTTGATGCGACAATCGATTTTAGAGTTGGCAACCTATTGCGAACATTTTGACCCGGATGGGATTACTTTATATTTATTTGCTGAGGAGTTTAAGCGCTACGATCGCATTACTTCTGACCATGTGGGAGAGGTTTTTGAGAATCATAAACCTGGGGGAAAAGCGGATTTGGCTTCGGTTCTCAAGGATGCTACTGATAGTTATTTTGCCAGACGGGCGACGGAACAATCACAGCCTAATGGTGAAACTATTTTTGTGGTTACAGGTGGGGAGATTATTAATCCGTTATTGGAGGTTAAACGTATCTTAATTAATGCTTCTAATCAACTGACCCATGAGGAAGAATTGGCTGTAGAAATGATTAGGGTGGGGTCTAGTGACACGGCTACGGCGTTTTTTAAGGTGCTTGATGATGAGTTAACTGCATCGGGGGCTCGTTATAATATTTGTGATACAGTCAGTTTGGAAGATATGGAAGAGATTAGTTTGACTGATGTTTTGTTACGCGCAATTACTGATTAGATTTGAGGGGATTTTCTGGAAATAGGCAACCATTGGGGTTGCCTTGATTTAGGTTATTGGGGATGCCATTTGATATTGCAACCAATACTGGGTTTTTGGTCGCTGTTGATGGGTTGGTCGGCGAGAATGGCATCTAAAGCCGCCCGCAAATCTGCCCCGGTGACGGGTAAGTTATTCCCGGGGCGACTGTCATCTAATTGACCGCGATATACTAATTGGCGATCGCTATTAAACAAGAAGAAATCGGGGGTACAGGCTGCTGTATAGGCTTGGGCTACTTCTTGGGTTTCATCGTAGCAGTAAGGGAAGGAAAAACCTACTGTTTCGGCTTGGTTTTTCAGGTGTTCAGGTCCGTCTTGGGGATGGGTTTTGATGGAGTTGGCGCTAATAGCAACTATTCCTATTCCTAGGGGTTGATAATCATGTCCTAGTTTAGCTAGTTCATTTTCAATATGTTTGACGAAGGGACAGTGACAACAGATAAACATGACTAGCAAGGCTTTTTTATCCTTAAATGTATCGACGGATATGATTTCCCCAGAGGTCACGTCTGGGAGTTGAAAATCTGGGGCGATGGTCCCTAAACTTAACATGGTTGATGCTGTTAAAGCCATGATTCAAGATTCCTGATTTTTACTAGATGATAATATCCATGATAATTATAGCGGATTGTTCTCGACTGAGGTTAGGTAAAGCCATGGCTGATAGCTAGGATGTTTGGGGGTGGCGGGTAAGGTGACATCAAGGGGATGTGATATGATCTCAAATAGCTACCTATCAAATTCAGACAGCTATTATGACTGATATCATTTCGATAAATACTTCAACGGCGATTAAGTTTGATGATTATATTCAATATACGGAGGGGGGAATTGTTAGCCGGGTTTTGCTAAAAGATGATCACTGTCAATATACCCTATTTTGTTTGGGGGCGGGTACGGAAATTTCCGAACATACGGCTACGAAAAACGCGACGGTTAACGTTTTGGAAGGTCGCGGAATTTTAACTCTGGAGGGAAAAGAGATTAGCTTAGAGGCGGGAGTGTTTGTATTCATGAAAGCCAACGCACCCCACGCCCTGAAAACGGAGGAAAATCTGGCATTTGTGCTGACTCTTTCCGCTAGTAATGAGTAGGGAAATTAAGTTACTTTAGCGCCTTGGGTATCAATTGCAAGCGATCGCACATCTACCCCGATGTTATAGCCCCTCCAAGCCTCCCTCATGGCAGATACAACCCTATGGGTGTGGGGGGGGTCTGTGAGGGCTAGAAGGGTCGGCCCTGCCCCGCTAATGGCTAATTCGTAAGCGCCTGCATCTAAGGCGGCTTGTCTAACGGCATCATAACCCTGGATCAGAGATTGGCGGTAGGGCTGATGGATTTTGTCAGCTATGGCGACGCGCAACCAGTCTCCCTGTCCGGTTTCTAAGCCTCGGATTAATAAACCTAGGTGGGCGGTGTTGAAAATGGCATCGGCACGGGTATAATGGGAGGGGAGAACGCTGCGAGCTTCGGCGGTGGATAGTTCAAAGTCGGGAATAGCGACGACGGGGACTATATCTTGATGCCAAGGAATTTCGCAGATCTGCCAGCGGTGGTTATGGTCGGCGACTGATAACTGACAACCCCCCAACAGGGCGGGGACTACGTTGTCGGGGTGTCCTTCTATGGCGATCGCCATTTCCATAATTTCTGTTTGAGTCAGGGGGTTTCCGGCTAGGGTATTTGCACCCACTAAACCCCCTACAATTGCTGTGGCTGAACTTCCCAAGCCCCTGGCGAGGGGAACCCCTAGTTTGATGTGAATTTTGACGGGAGGGGGAGTTTGATTGATGTGATGGTAGAGTTTAAGAAAAGCCTGATAAACTAAGTTGCGATCGTCTGTGGCTACAGCCTGGGCTTCTACTCCTTCGGCGGTAATTTGATGGGGTTTTTCTGTATTCGTTAAAGGGGAAAATTCTAGGATATTATACAGGCTGAGGGCGGCACCAATACAATCAAATCCTGGTCCAATATTGGCGGTGGTGGCGGGGACGGTAACGGTAATTGGGTGAGACATTGACAATGATGAATATGGGCTAATTTTGTGGTAAAATTAGGGATTTTATCCCTGGCTTTTAGTTATGCAGACCATGGCTAGTTATTCTGGGTCTTGGTTGGCTGAATTTTCGCCAATATTAAGATTCTTTTTGGACTCTTTTAATTCTTTCCAGAGTTGTTTGATTCTTTGGTAAGCCACTTCGGAACTCAGTTTACCATTGGTTTCTAACCCACAGATATAGTTCACCTTATGTGCAAACTCTTGGAGGTTAGAGTTAAACATCATATTTTGGGGGCTAAATTCTCCACGATAACGGGTTTTGGGGTAAAGAAATTCGTCTTTTTCGTTCATATATTTAGGCTGAATATGTGAGTTGGTATCCTGGGGGAAAGCTACTACTAACTCCCTCAAAAAAATGCTATTCTGGCTACATTTTTAGGTGCTAGTAATATCATTAATGAAAATCAAGGACTGACACTTAGGGGGTAGCTGGGTTTAAGTCTGACCGTGGTGATTATAGTATTTCAGGCGGGTTATACAAGGGAAAGGATTATATTTTTGACCAGTATTTATACTGACTCAATCCGATTAAATGATTAACTAAATCCGGGTCAACTTAGCTTAAGATCATATAGCATTATGTATTATATGTTAGGCGATACCAAAAGGGGAGTCAATATGTCTATGGGTTTAGACAAACTCCCCATGGTAAAAGAGGTAGAAGGGGTTTCTAGCCTAGTATAGGTTATTGTGGGGCACCATATCCCCCGCCGCCGGGAGTTTGGATGGTCAACACATCCCCTATACCCATAAGGGCGATCGCACTACTATGGAGATCTTCAACAGTCCCATTTTGGCGAGTAATGGAATTACGCCCCACCATACCGGGTTCACCTCCAGCCATACCAAAAGGTGGGATGATACGATGTCCCGATAGGATAGTGGCTGTCATTTCCTCCAAAAATCGAATTTGGCGGATAATACCATTACCACCGCGATACTTTCCGTTACCGCCGCTGTGGGGGCGAATAACAAAAGCCTCGATCAGAACCGGATAACGCCATTCTAGCACTTCTGGATCAGTTAGGCGAGAATTAGTCATGTGGGTATGTACTGCGTCGGTCCCGTGAAAATTAGGACCTGCGCCCGATCCGCCGCAGATGGTTTCATAATATTGATAGCGATCGCTTCCAAAGGTAAAATTATTCATAGTTCCCTGGGAAGCCGCCATAACTCCCAAAGCGCCATATAAAGCATCAACCACAGCCTGAGAAGTTTCGACATTTCCAGCCACTACAGCCGCCGGAAATTTGGGGTTAAGCATACAGCCTTCAGGGATGATAATTTCTAAAGGTTTTAAACATCCAGCATTGAGGGGAATGCTATCAGCCACCAAAGTCCGAAATACATACAAAACCGCCGCTTTACAAACAGCCTGGGGTGCATTAAAGTTGCTGTCCAATTGTCGAGAAGTTCCGGTGAAATCTATTTTGGCGCTGCGGTTTTGGCGATTAATGCTAATAGCGACTTGAATAACTCCCGCATTATCCAGAAGATAAATAAACTCACCATCCCGCAGAACATCAATAGCCCTTCTGACGGACTCCTCTGCATTATCCTGGACAAATTGCATATAAGTTTGGACTGTAGCCAAGCCATATTGTGCGACCATTTTATGTAATTCTGTCACCCCTTTTTCATTGGCGGCAATTTGTGCTTGTAGGTCAGCAATATTAGTCTGAGGGTTCCGGGCGGGGTAGGGATGATTAGTTAATAATTTCAGCAATTGTGCTTCTCGGAATTTACCGCTATCAACCAACTGAAAATTATCGATTAAAATACCTTCTTCCAAGACTGTTTTACTATGGGGTGGCATAGAACCGGGCGTTATCCCTCCCAGGTCGGCATGATGACCGCGAGATGCCACATAAAATAAAATGTTTAATCCGGCAGTATCAAACACTGGAGTAATGACGGTAATATCAGGTAAATGAGTCCCGCCATCATAGGGATTATTTAGCATATAAACATCCCCAGCTTTGAGAGTTTCGGCTTTAGCTTTAATTAGGCTGCGGACACTTTCTCCCATAGAGCCTAAATGTACAGGAATATGGGGAGCGTTGGCTACGAGTTCCCCGAATTGGTCAAAAATTGCACAGGAAAAATCTAGGCGTTCTTTAATGTTAACTGATGATGCCGTATTTTGTAGGGTAATTCCCATTTGTTCAGCGATGAACTGAAACAGGTTTTTAAATATTTCGAGACGCACCGGATCAGGTTTTGTGGTGGAGATTTTGCAGTCAATGGGGGAAGTTTTCGGCTGGGCAATTTTGGCTAAAACTAAGTGATTGCGTTCGGTTAATTGGGCAGACCAACCTGGCTCGATAATATTAGTTCCGGTAGGTTCGAGAATAATCGCGGGTCCGATTAATTCATCTCCTGGCTGTAAAATATCTCTGGGAAATACGGGGGTTTGTTGCCATTTTTGGTTGGTAAAAATTGGGACGGTGGCAATAGGGGTAGGGGGTTGATTGTGGCGACGAGATAATATGGTTTCGGGGGGATTTTCCATCTGGCGGACTATTTCGACGGATACAGATTCAACTATTAGTTGTTTGTCGTTTTTGATAAAGCCATAACGGGTGCGGTGTTCAGTTTCAAAGGCGGCTTTCATGGGTTCAACTTGGCGGGAAAATGGGACGGTGAGGGTTGAGTCTGTCCCCTGATATTTCAAATTGGCGCGATAAAAAACTATGTCGTTGGGGAAATTGTGGGGGTCAAGTTCCGATCGCATTTCGGTTTCTAAGTCGGCTAAAACTGGGGTGATATCGGCTAATAAATGTTCGTTTAGCGGGGCTTCTATGGCTTTCTCGCGGATGTTACCTACATCTGCTAGAGCCATGCCATAGGCTGATAAAACGCCAGCGTAGGGATGAATAAACACCCGTGTAATGCCTAATGTATCTGCGATCGCGCAGGCGTGTTGACCTCCCGCACCGCCAAAGCAACAGAGGGTATATTCGGATACGTCATAACCGCGCTGTAGGGAGATTTTTTTAATCGCATTAGCCATATTTTCTACGGCGATCGCAATAAAACCCGCCGCCACTTCTTCGGGTTGGCGAGGGTCTCCGGTGGCTTGAGTAATATCTGCCGCTAACTGATTAAATTTGGTTTTAACTACTTCTGCATCAAGGGGTAAATTGGCTTGGGGTCCGAATACTTGGGGGAAAAATTCGGGTCTAATTTTGCCTAACATTACGTTACAGTCAGTAACTGTTAAAGGTCCCCCACCACCATAGCAAGCGGGACCTGGATCAGCACCCGCAGACTGTGGACCGACACGATAGCGGAAACCGTCAAAGACTAAAATTGAACCTCCCCCGGCTGCGACAGTATAAATAGAAAGGATGGGGGTTCGCATTCTGACCCCCGCAATTTCAGTCTCAAATTGTCTTTCATATTCGCCGTTATAATGGGCGACATCTGTGGATGTTCCACCCATATCAAAGGTGATAATTTTGTCAAAACCTGCCTGTTGACTGGTTTTAACAGCGCCAACAATGCCGCCAGCAGGCCCTGATAAAATGCTATCTTTTCCTTGGAAGTTTTGGGCGTTAGTTAGGGCTCCATTAGACTGCATAAACATTAATTTAGGCAGATTTTGGGGCGGGCTAGATACTCCATCTCTTGGGGTATGGTTGCCATATAATTCCTGGGCTACTTTGTCGATATAACGCTTTAAAATGGGTGATAGGTAAGCATCGACTACGGTGGTATCTCCCCGGCTGATTAGTTTCATTAAGGGGCTAATTTGGTGGGATGTGGAAATTTGGGTAAAGCCAATTTGGGCGGCGAGTTCGGCTATTTGTTGTTCGTGTTTGGGGTAGCGGTAACTGTGCATTAGGGCGATCGCACAACTGCGAATCCCGTCTTGATAAGCCTGTTGTAGGGCTGCTTGTAAGGGTTCTAATTGGAGAGGTTGCAGTTCTTCCCCTTGGGCGCTGTAGCGTTCTTCTGCTTCGATTACCCTTTCATATAGCAGGGATGGTAAAATGATTTCTTGGGCAAAAATATCGGGGCGATTTTGATAGCCAATGCGGAGAGCATCTTTAAAGCCTTTGGTGATAATTAATAGGGTGCGATCGCCTTGACGTTCCAGCAGTGCATTAGTTGCTACTGTAGTTCCCATTTTTACCTCAGAAATACAATTTTCTGGGATGGGTTCATTGCCGCCAATTCCTAAAATTTCTTTGATACCAGCTACCACAGCATCCTGATAACGTTGAGGATTTTCTGATAGGAGTTTATGGGTCACTAAACTACCGTCTGGTTTGCGGGCGACAATATCTGTAAATGTACCGCCTCTATCTACCCAAAATTGATATTTACCTGCGAAGTTTTCAGCCATTGAATAATTCCCAATCATCTCAATTGTTTACAGTTACTCTAGTATCATTATCTATAGCATCAGCCCTCACCCTCCCACCCTCTCCCAAAGTCGGAGAAAGACCTGGAAAACTTATTAAATGATTACGGAAAGGGCTGTAAGCCTCCACCCCCCCCACCTCTCCCAGAAGGCGAGAGGGTGGTTAATGATTTCATCATGCGTTATGTGGTCTTAGTTTATGAGACATTGGCTTTAGTCTTTTGTCGGGAGGTGTGACTATATATTGACCATAAAAGAGACTAAATTCGATGGTATTTTGTATCAAGTTGATGAGGCGATCGCTCCAAAGATGCGATCGGGATAATAACCAATAATGATGCAAATTATGTTCTTTCACTATAAAAACCCCCTGAATTAAAAATTGGGTATAAGTAGGCTCGAAGCTGCTGAGGTATTAAATAGATATCCCTCAGATATTTGGTTTATCAATAATCCCCCGATTATCTATTGTAGCGGGATTCCAGCCAAACCCTGACATCTTGTTCTACATAAAAACGTTGATTGGTTCGGGTGAAAGGGTCGTAAACATCCCAGACCAAATCACCATCTTGGTCATAACTTTGAGAGATGGTTATATCCCGGCTACCCACCAAAAACTTCCACAATAAGCCAGGTATTTTCTCGAACCAATTAAAAATACCTTCATCGGACAAACTCCGGGGATAATTAACTAAAGTATTCCCCCTCAATGCCATGGTACTACAAGCAGTTTTTCCAGTTGATTTCATCGCCACAATTCCTCCATGAATATTCAGTTGTAACAAACCATAAACTCGAGGAGATGCTAATTTAAACTCCCTTATTTATCGCGGTTCACGGAAATAAGCGATCGCCCAAATAAGTAAATTTCGATCACTCTATTAAAAGTATGACCTACCCTAGCCAAAAATAACAGATGCAGTTATCATAAATTGTAGCCATAACAGTTTAATTTTTGGCAACTGTTCTGGTCAGAAAATCAGCAACTGTATCCTTTAAGGGATTTGGAGGTATGACCATGAAAGCCAGACCCGTAGAAAAGTCTCCCGGAGTGAACTTGTATGAAGAGGTAGCCAACCGCATTCAGTCCCTAATCAAAGAAGGGACCCTGAAACCAGGCGATCGCATTCCCTCAGTCCGCAAAATGCACCAACAGATGAGCGTTAGCATCACCACAGTATTAGAAGCCTATCGCCTCCTCGAAGATAGGGGGCTAATTGTCGCCCGTCCCCAGTCCGGCTACTATGTTCGCCATATTCTGTCACTTCCACCCGCAGAACCCACCTCCTCAACTCCCCCAGGACTAGCCTGTAATGTGGATATCTCAATGGCTTTTAGGATAAATACAGTCCTAGGGGAACCAGGAATGATTAAACTCGGTGCCGCCGTCCCTGACCCGGAACTATTCCCCCTCGCCGCCCTAAATCGATTGATGGGACAGGTGATGCGTCAAAACCCAGAAGTCTGTCACTCCTATAACGCCCTACCAGGGTTGGAACCTCTACGCCATGAAGTAGCTAGGCGATTAATGGATGCGGGTTGTTCCCTCACCCCAGACCAAATTTTGATTGTGAATGGGACCACAGAGGGGATGTATCTATCTCTGCGCGCGATCACAAAACCCGGGGATACAGTGGCGATCGAGTCCCCATCCTATTATGGATTGTTAGAAATTTTGCAATCTCTACACCTAAAAGCCTTGGAACTTCCCACCCACCCGCGAGAAGGGTTATCACTACCCGATTTGGAAAACGCCCTTAGTCAAGGTCAGGTGGCCGCTTGTGCGATCGTTTCCAATTTTAGTAATCCTCTGGGAAGCTGTATGGAAGATAGCAAGAAAAAAGCCTTGGTGGAAATTTTGGAGAACTACGATATTCCTTTGGTCGAAGATGATGTTTATGGCGATTTGGGCTTTGATGAGATGCGTCCGAAGGCGATTAAAGCCTTTGATAAAAAGGGTTTGGTTTTATATTGTTCTTCCTCCAGTAAAACAATTTCTCCCGGTTTGCGGGTCGGTTGGGTCGTGGCTGGTCGTTATCAAAAGACTGTCGAACAACTGAAATTGTTTACTAACATTGTGACAGCGGCAGCTAATCAATTAACGATCGCTGCCTTTTTAGCTAATGGAGGTTATGACCGCCATCTCCGACACCTGCGACGAGCCTATGGGGAACAGGTCTTGCGAATGACTCAGGCAATTTGTGATTATTTTCCCCCAGAAACTAAAGTAACGCGCCCCACAGGAGGTCACGTCTTATGGGTAGAGCTTCCACCCCATTTTAATGCGATCGCACTTTACCAGGAAGCCTATAAACGCCAAATCAGCATTGCTCCTGGAACCATGTTTTCCGCATCAGGAAATTATCGGAATTGCTTTCGCTTAAATTGTGGTTTACTGTGGTCTCCCAAAATCCAGATAGCCATGCAAATATTAGGAGAATTAATTGCCAATCAAGACTATGATACAACTCGTTTACGACCAGTATTTTTAGCTTGAAATAATCCCCAATCAGCACTTAATATCAGGTCTTTTGGTGATAAATCATCCTTAATAATTTTACTGGCAACTCCCCCACTCAGGGTAATACATGAACCAATCTGAGACCCCCAGTGGGAGATGTTTTTAGCCAAAACGTTCCGGCGAATTGTGTCTGCTACATCCAGGGCTTCTTTTAATTCAAGACCCGGTAGGATAATCGCAAACTCTTCCCCTCCGTAGCGGGCGGCTAAGTAAGGCTTATGCTGATGACAAGCCGTGATAGCTTCTTCAATTGCTTTGGCGATCCGTTGCAGATATAAATCTCCCGCTAAGTGACCATAATTATCATTGTAGGGCTTGAAAAAATCTATGTCTAAGAGAATTAAAGAGATGGGTTGTCCTTTTTGGCTTTGTAAAGTATGCTCCATATAAAGATAGAACTTACGTCGATTGGCTAATTGGGTTCAATTATCCAAAAAAGCCAGTTCTTTCAGCTTTATGTTTTCTGGCTGTAGCTGACGATTTTTGATGTTTTGATAGTGAATCTTACGATAGAGTGTCCGCCAGAGCAATATTGTGGATGATATTAATGGGATATTGTTCAATATTCTCCATGGTATTACTATCAACTAAAATATCCTCTAATTTGCGGCTATTTTGGATGTTAAAATTCATGCTAGTATCCCCTTAAAAATTCCTCGAAAAGGATGGATTTTTGTATTGCCAGTTTAGGTGATTATTTACACCCAACTTGCTGACCATTTTAGTTAAGATGACTTCCAGCTTGGACTTCAGATTTAATTCCTGGAAATATCTTGACTTTTCGACGGAAATAAGATTTAATAGTTGTGGGTTCAGAATCACGGCTAACTTACCTATCTCTCGGCTTCAACAAAATTAATTATTGACGATCCGCCGAGAAACTGCCGTGACGACTATCCGCCGATACCGTGATAATCCTGAAAAAGTATCGTGATCGCCTAGTAATGGTGGTTGTGATTACTTGATCGAATTGATGTGACTGTGATCACAATTGCCAAAAGACCTGTCTGAAGGTAGATTCCCAGAAATTCTCACCCAAAATGGCGGATCAGGTTAATATTGTGGTAGACACTCGCGAGGTAATCAATTTATGTCACCTTGGCCTAGCCTAATCACCGCATCTGCACTTATCGTATACCTGGTTGTTACCATCAACGTCGGTAGAGCTAGAATGAAATATAAGGTTATGCCTCCTGACATGACGGGCGATCCAAACTTTGAACGAGTCTTGCGGGTACAGCAAAATACCCTAGAACAGTTAATTATTTTCCTTCCGGCGTTGTGGCTGTTTTCTGAGTTTGTCAGTCCCCTAGTGGCTGCGGGTTTGGGTGCAGTATGGATAGTGGGGCGCATTCTCTATGCTTGGGGATACTATCAGGCGGCGGAAAAGCGGATGATTGGCTTTGGGGTCAGTATCTTATGCTTATTTTCCCTACTGGGAGGGTCTCTAATCGGAATTATCATTCCCTTGGTTAAACAAATTATCTAAGATGGAGTCAGGGGCATGGCAGAGAATCATCCCGAAGAGCCGATCATGTTTAAGATAAGCGATCGCCTCTTTCAACAATTAACCGAATTTACCGAAACCCTAGAAGCCGAGGCTCTGAACCCGCCTCCCAATTCCCACAGCGATCGGACAGTCAACCCTCAACCGGACTTAACCCCACCGCTACCCTCGGAGTCCCCAAATTCCCCATCTGAATAACTTAATTAACGAATGGCTGATCTCGAACAATTAAAATCTGCCTTGGTCAGGACTCAGAATCCTAACCAAATCTCTGCCCTAATTGTTGATTTCACCCACCAAGAGATACTTAGTGTCTACTATCAACTACCGTCCCAAAAGCAGCAACAAATTTGTAAAATTTGGGCGATCGAATTTGAATCAGGGTGACAATTAATAAGGGTAAAGTGCATCCATGTCAGAACCCCAAAATCATCCTTCACCATTACATTATCCCAATGAATCTCCCCCTAATTCTCCGGCTTTAACAGAGGAAGAAAAGGAGATATCTACAGTCACCGACTCAGAATCTTTATTTAATCATAGATCTGGCTTAGTTCCCTATCTATGTTGGGTTAGTGTTATATCCTTAATTGTCGCTATGGTCATGTTTGGGAATGACCTAGGGGCGATCGCGATTATTTATGTAATTATCACCATTTTCTGTGCGGCTTTATCCTACCGATATCCCCGCCAAGGATTATGGGGTTTACTGATTTATTTACCTTTTGCCGGGACTATCGCCTATTGGATAGGGGATGATCGACCAATTTTTCACTTACTGAAAAATATATTATTTTACATTCCCGCACTCTTAGGAATGCTGGTTGTGCTAATTCGTGAAGGTAAAGCACTTATAATTAATAAAAATCTCAAAATCCCCCTATTAATCTTTCTAGGTATTGCTTTAATTAACCTAGTTATAGTCAATGGAGGGCAACATTTTAGTGATGACCCCAGGGGAATACCAATAGTTATGGGAATTTTCGGATTAGCCATATTAATCGGATATATTCCCCTAATTACCTGTGGATATTACCTGATCCGGAAAAATCAAGATGTCTATTTCCTCAATCGTTTACAGGTAGTTTTAGCCATAGTATGTTGTCTGCTAGGTATCGCTCAATTTTGGTTAGTTATCACAGGTGTTTGTCCTGACAATAGCGGCTTAGAACCCCATCTTTTACTGACAGCCAACCTACAGCGCAAGTGTCTAGTTGGCGGTTCTTTAGGCTACCTACCAGAAGCCAATTTTATCCGACTTCCCGGAACCTTTGTCTCCCCCTGGCATTGGACATGGTTCTTAATTTCCAGTGCCTTTTTTGCTTTTCTAACTTCCCTCAATGACCCGAAAATCACTTGGCAGATAACTGGCGGATTTTCCCTATTCTTAATCATGATAAATGCCGTCATATCAGGTCAGAGAACTGCTTTTTTAGGCGTACCTCTGGTGCTGATATTATTAATAATTGCCACCAGTCATATATCCCGTTGGAAACGATTATTAATTAGCTTCTTAGCCATCGGACTATTTTTGTTAACTACCCTAGTCATATTTCCCAATCTAGCCGAGGGACGAATGGAAAGTTTGACCGGACGCTGGACAGCATCTCCCCCTTCCGAATTTGTCATAGATCAAACTCAGTGGACTCTCAGAAATAGCCGAGGCTTATTAGGTAATGGACTCGGACGAGGCACTAATGCCACCCGCAGTCTAGGTAGTACACGACTACTAGAAACTTATTATTCTAAACTCATCTATGAATTAGGAATCATAGGAGCGATCGCCTTTTTAATATTAGTCACCACCCTAATGACGGAAGGTTTCAAATCCTATCACCAAGTCCGCAATTCTCATCTGAGAAATGATGGTATTGTCTTCTGGATTTTCATTATCATCATCGGTTACAACCCCTACTGGTATCCCCTCGACACCGACCCCGTTGCCGTTTATTACTGGCTGATTGCTGGGGTGATGTTGAAACTACCCAGCTTAACCAAATAACCGTTGTTGCTGGTGACAATCAGCTTCTCCCAGATAAATTTGGCGCTGACCTTTGGGAATAGTAATCCAACCCAAATCTTGTAGGCGGTTAGTCAGATTAGAAATACTCACCCCCAACTCATCCCTAATACTGTAGAGATGAGACCACTTACTGAGATCGCGACCCGATCGCTTTTCCTCTAAAATATGACGAGGCATCAGCAGACAACTGGCAAAATATTGAGCCTGCCATTCAATAGAAGCAATTTGAGAGGAAACCGCACCACTGCGACAGACAAATGGTTGCTGGGCTGTTGAGGATGACCAACCGTAATTTCCCAGATTCAATTCTAACTGTCGAGCTACCCCGTCCACCTCATCGTGATTAATATGAAGGACCCAGTGTCCGATTTCATGGGCGATCGTAGACTCGATAAACCCTTGGGGTTTTTCTAAAATCTCTTCGTTAATCTCAATTTGTCTAGCAGCGGGAATAATCCGGGCGGCGATCGCCCCTTGTTCGTCCGCTGGTATGTAATCCCATACTACCCCCAAATCTAAAAAATCCGCCACCAAACTCGACTCAAAAGGCCACTGAGGAGCAAAATTAGGGGTAGCCGCCATGCGCTGAAGAATTTGATCAGCGCGACGTTCAATAGATTCTTTCGCATAAAAGCGATAGGGTTTGAGAATACTCACTTATCTTTCCCCGAAGCTGCATCAAATACCTGTTTAGCAAAATTAGGGTTTTCCTGAAGTCGTCGAAATAGGGCTGTGATCTCCCGGTTATTCTCTTTGAGGAAATTCTCGTAATGGTGGGGAATGCGTCCCGCCAAAAAGATTAATTCCTCCTCATCTATGCCCAAATTTCGCGCTAAACCCCGGATTACCTCCTCTTTGGGAGCATAATCAGCGCGATCGTTCTCTAGCTTGGATAGATAGGTAAAGTCCACACCAAGCAACCCCGCCAGTTCTCGCTGGGAGTAGCCCCTATCCTTGCGAGCCTGACGGATCAATTTACCAAAAGTTTGTGTTTCGTCCACGGCATTGTCCTCCTGGTCTCTATTATAGGACACCTTGATTGACACTCCCCAGCCTAAAGGCGTGGGGATTCTTCCTTCAACGACTCGACTTGCTCTGACAGGTTTGCACCAACCAAAGTAGCGGTCAAATCTCCAGAAGCGTTAAGTTTCCGTATGCCCTACGGTACTCAAGGCAGCGTTCAGAATGTTGATGGCTGCGTTATAGTCTCGGTCTAACTCACACCCACACTGACAAATATGGGTTCGAGTTGAGAGACTTTTCTTGACAATCGTGCCGCAGCTCGAGCATTTTTGAGAGGTATAAGCAGGGTTTACCGCTACGGTAATCTTGCCGAATTTCACCCCAAAATACTCCAACCATTTCCTGAACTGATACCAAAGAGCATCGTGAATCGACTTGGCGAGACAGTGATTTCTCACAATATTCTTAATCCTCAAATCTTCGTAGGCCACCAGATCGTTAGATTTGATTACGCAACGCGCCAGTCTCTTGGCCTGTTCTTCACGTTGCCGACTTATTTTGAGGTGTGTTCGCCCGAGTCGATTAACGGCTTTTTTTCGGTTGGCAGAGCCTTTCCGTTTTTGGCTCACCCTTCGGTGAGCGCGTTTCAGCTTTTTCTCGGCGTTTCGGTAAAACCTCGGGTTCGGTTCGCTCTGTCCGTTTGAATCGGTGTAGAATTCCTTGAGTCCGACATCTAAACCCACGGTATTTCCTGATGGTTCGATTTCTTCTCGAACGTCTACTTTGACGCATAACTGTGCGTAGTAGCCGTCGGCTCTACGAATCAGCCGAACCCGTTTGATTTGTTCTGTACCGTAAAACGCCAAATCCCAAGTTCCAATCAACTTGAGTCGTCCGATCCCTTTCTTGTCGGTAAAGACAATATGCTTAGGGTCGAGTAACTTCCAACCGGAGTTTTTGTACTCGACAGAACGACTGTTTTTCTTGAACCTAGGATATCCTTTCTTGCCGGTTGCTGGCGGCAGTTTTCAAAAAAACGAGAAATTGAAGACCAGGCACGTTCGGCCGAAGCTTGACGAGCCGTACTGTTGAGTTCTCGAGCCCAGTCATACTCTCGAGCAAGGACTCGACAGTATTTATTAAGGTCGTATTTGTTAACACCTCGGTTGTCCATCCAATAGCGTAGTGCTTTGTTACGAACGAATTGTGCGGTTCGGATCGATTCTTCAATCGCTGCGTATTGGTGGGACTTCCCTTTAACTTTGAACTCGAGAACAAGCATGGCTCGAACAGACTCTATGCTGTTCACCATAGCACAAAATGCTTGGCTAAGTGAAAGCAGCCCTTCTAGGGCGGGGTTTTAGACCCATGATTTTTGATAAAATTTCAACTTGCCACTTGACGAAACCATCAACACTTGTTAGTATAGATTTAGTTGAACAAAGCATCAACCCTTTAGGCTCTACTGATAGCGCTCAACTGTCAATTCAACCACATCATGCCCTAGATGTAGAGTAAAAGGCTCCCAGATGTTGGGTCAAATGGCGAACCGGAGGACAGATCCCATGCTTAGGACTTGGACTGATACCCATTACCAACTCAATGATCGCGACTGGCTGTATATTGCCACCCATGAGGAACTAGGTTCAGCGTCCCTAGTCTGTCCTGGTTATACGCGCGACGGTACAGGATTTAGCATTCACTTTACAGCGGCTCACACGGAGACCTTAGAGAAACTGATCGCTGTCCTAAAGATTTTGAAAGCACAACCCCAACCATTATCTACTTATCCTGAACCGGAAAAGACAGTTTCTGTGATTCGCTAAACGCTGATTTTATCCAAATTTTCACAACCTAAATAAACCATGAATAAAACCAACGAAAAACCCACAATTTCTGTATTTGGAAGTAAGCACAAAGAAGCGATTTTAGTGCCGGAAATGCCTATCGCTGTCCGCAATAATTGCCAATCGGGAAAATGGATGATTGGAGATGAAGAATATGGCTCTAAATGCTCGATGACGATTATCAAATTTAGCAAATTTTTTGGCAGTTTAGGGCAAACTAACAACACATTATGGGGACAAATTTGGTTTGTGGCTGAATCGGGAGAACTTCCCCAAGGTGTTGTACTGGTCACCTATATTAAAAGTCGCTCTCTCAGTGATTTTAACCGCTTGGTGGCTTCTGTACAAAGCCAAGGTGTAGAACCCGCTATGGGGATTTTTGTGCCGGAATTTGTCCGCCATTCTGGTCAGAAACCTGATGAAAATGGAGTGGTAAAGCCGATTAATTACTATAGTTTAAAGTGGTCTTGGGTCGAACGTAGTGATTGGTCGATTTTAGAACAGGCGGCGGCGGTTTTAGCTGATGGGGCTAACCTGTCCCGTATGATTGACTTGGAAGGAACCCGACAAATGATCTGTTTGGATAATTTGTCACCTCATGAAGTGGCTTGTTTGATGGCGGCTCATTCCCCCTCAGATCGCGACAATGAGATGATGTTACCTCCGGCTAATGATCAACAAATTCCGGTAGCAGTGTCTTAGGGATTGAATCGGATTGATAGCTTAACTCTCCCCTGACCGAGGGGAGGGTTAGGAAGTGAAAATTTAGAGGATATCTGATGAAAAATGTAGTCCGGTTAACGCGAAAGGATTTGTGGGAACGTCAACTGCTGCAAAACTTGAGTTTAAGCGATCGCCTCCGAAATCATACCCTAGAAGATATCTCTAGTCTATCTGATGATTTGCAACATATTAGTTTTGTGGTAAAATCCATTCAGACAAACTATCAGGCTGTTCTCGAAGAAAATCAACGTTTGAAGTCTTTGCTAATGGGATTAATTGATGGTTGCTATTGATGGGAAGGTAATCGCTGCCCGAATTGTCGAGCCATTTTAGCAACTTTAAACCCTGAGCAACCCGCTATAAGTGAGCAGCCCAAAAACTCAGATCAAAGTATCGCTAAAATCCGGAGATTTGTCGATAACCACGAGGGTTAAGTTGGCAATTTTCGGGTGATTTTATGAATCTAAAATGAGCGAGGTCAAATCATGAGCAAATTAGCATCTTTAGAAACCCAGTCTCAAATTATGGCGGCGTTCTCTAAAATTATTAGCGATCGCCAAAATATAGTTTCCAAGGTAGCGACCAAAGAAGAACAAGCCGAACGGGAAAAACGGAAACAGGTTCTGGAACAGGCGGCGACTTATACGGTTGATAGCTTGGTGAAAGGATTAGCAGATTTACAGCTAGATTTTAGTGGTGTAATCACGGAACTTTCGGAAAAACTAGAAACCGAATCTGCTAAATTAGATGCTATTAAACGCGGCATTAGTATTCAATCTCAGCAACTGGAGGAACTCCAGAAAATCCGGGTGGTGGCTGATGTTTTGCATCTTTTAACCCAAGAACATCAAGAAAAGATGAACTTGCTAGAGACACAAGCGAGCCAAGGTCAAGAAAGCCTGGAAAAAGAGATGGCTAGGGAACGGAAGTTATGGGAAAAAGATGAAGAGGACTGGGAAGCGGCTGCGGCTGAATATCAAGAAAATATGGCTAAACATCGTCAGCAGGAAGTGGAGGATTATAATTATAATTTACAGCGCCAGCGACAAATTGAAACTGATCAATATGAGGAGGCGAAGCGTCGCTTAGAACGTGAAATTGAGGAAACTACTAAAGAAAATGAGAAAAATTGGCGAGAAAGGGAAAAAGTTTTGAATGCGGAACAGGCGAAATTTGAGAGCGATCGCCAACGGGTGGCTACCTTTGAGGAAGAGTTAAAACAGGCTTTAAATAAAGCGAAAGAAGAGGCGATTCAAGAAGCTACTCGCGAGGCAAAAGTTAAGGCGGATCTGTTGGCTAAGGAATGGGAATCTAATCAACAGGGATATCAATTGCAAGTGGCATCATTAGAAGCAACTATTGAGCGACAAAATGAACAAATCACGAATTTGTCGGCACAATTGCAGGAAACCATGAAACAGGCTCAAGATTTGGCAATGAGGGCGTTTTCTAGTAATCGTAACAATCAATAATTTCGGGAAAATTTAACTAGGAAAAATCGGAGAATAATTATCATGGCAAAAATCAGCGATCGCAACACCAAAGCGGAAATTTTAGCAGCCTATCATGAACTGCAAAAAGAACAGGAATCCCTGAAAGCAGAGGCTAGTAAATCCCCCGCCGCCGCGCCACCGTCGCCACCACCGCCACCCCCAGCAGCTACAGCAGTTAAGACGGTTACACCACCGGCACAACCGCCTAAGTCCAATAAGTCAAAATTGCAATCTACCCTAGATAATTTAACTATACTTCAGTCAAGTTTTGGGGGGGTAATTAGTGAATTATCAGACCAGTTAACGTCAGAAGCTACCCGACTACAAGAATTACAAAATGGGGTAGCAGAGGCGGAACAGCATTTGCTAGAATTGCATAATATTGAGTCAATAAGTGATGATACTTTAGATGTTTTGATTCAGCAGTATCATCAGAGTTTTAAAGAATTTGAGCAGGAATTAAGCGATCGCCGCGAGACTTTAGAACTGGAATGGGAACGACAACAAGCCACCTGGAAGAAGGAAAAAGAAGAACATCAACAGTTAGTTAAAGAACGCAATCAGACGGAGACTAAAAACCGGGAGCGCGACCAGGATACTTATCAATATAACCTGCAACTTGAGCGAGACTTAGACCAAGAACAATATCAACAAAATCAGGCTGAACTTTACAAACAGCTTGAGGAATTTCAACAGGAAAAGCAGCAAGAATGGTTAGAAACAGAAACAGCGATCGCTCAACGGGAACAAGAACATTTAGAAGTTAAAACCAAGGTGGCAGAATTTGAGAAAAACCTGGAAGATGCCATTAAAAAAGGCAAGGAAATGGGGCGGAATATCGGCAATTATCAAGCCAAAATTAAGGCTGATTTATGGGGTAAAGAAGTGGAAGGTAAAAAACAGTTCTACGAACTGCGAGTTAAATCCCTCAGCGAAACGATTAGCAATCAAGAAAATCGCATTCAAAGCATCTCTAAACAACTAGACTCAGCCCTCAAGCAAGTTCAAGATTTAGCGGTGAAGGCGATCGAAGGTTCCTCTAATTCTAATTCATTCCAAGCCATGAAAGAAATCGCCTTAGAACAGGCGAAAAATCAACAAAAGGGTAAATAGTCCCATAGGGGCGGGTTAACTAACATCAATCAACCCGCCTACTGTATGGAAATATAATTGATAATGGTGGGTGAGGGCGGGTTTATTAATCTTCTGGTTGGCAAATATAATTGATAATGGTGGGTGAGGGCGGGTTTATTAATCTTCTGGTTGGCAAATATAATTGACAGCGGAGGCGCGCCCCTACATGATATCGCCTTTTCTTATCAATCATCTGGTGGCTTGAGTTGCCATGGTCTGGCTATAATTGTAGTTATTGTAATAGAGAACAGCCCGATCTTGAGCAGTTAGATAATTAGGGTCATTAAAGGGGACTTGCTGCATGAGTTGGCTGGCGAGTTGCCAATTTTTGCTGATGGTTTCCCAGTCTTGTTGTGATTGAGCAGTTTGGGTCAAATTAGCTGCTTCTGTGGCTTTGCGGACGGCTTCAGCAAAGGGATCTGAATTAACTAGGGGTTCTGTGGGTGGCTCTATCTCTGCTTCTGGTGGGGGTTCTGGGGATGATTCTATCTCTGCTTCTGGTGGGGGTTCTGGGGATGATTCTATCTCTGCTTCTGGTGAGGGTTCTGGGGATGATTCTATCTGTGCTGCTGGTGGGGGTTCTGGGGATGATTCTATCTGTGCTGCTGGTGGGGGTTCTGGGGATGATTCTATCTGTGCTGCTGGTGGGGGTTCGGAATTAATTAGGGGTTCTGTTGTTTGTGGGGTTGTGGTAGCGATTAGGCTTTGGGAATTGGCGACAATATCGGTCACTATACCTTTGATGTATGCCAAGTTTCTATAACTTATGTTCAAGCTAATAATAAGGGTACATGAAACGGCGGCAATGGAGGCAAATTTTAATATTTGTTGGCGAGAAATGTGCTTTCTAATTAAGAATTCTGCCTGATATAAATACAGGGTTGAAATAAAGGAAATCAACATACCTGAACTAACTACTAATTGGGCTGATTCCCAATATCTGAGATGACAATAAGAGCTGTAACTGTAACATTGGTCAGGATAAAAAGGCACAACAACTATCAAAAAGACTAATGTAGCTATACATAAGATAATTACAGCTAGTATGCCTTCCCAAATACTTTGTGAACCTGGATATTTGGAGAATTTGCGAGGTTTTTTCAAAGCGGATTTTATGAAATGATGGCTATATGAAAAAACGGCAATTGCTGAAATTAAGCTACTGGCTAAAATAAATAATGCTAGGTGATGATTATTTGATATGTCATAGATAAAAGAACTCCAAAAACCCCCAAAGCGCGCGAAAATAGTCAAGACCAGAAAAGCCCATAAAAATAAGCCAGTTGTCCTTAACCAGGAACTAGGATAAGGGAACCATCGGGGCCATTTAAAGGGATATGCTGCTGGCTTAGGTGGTTTATGAGGGGGGGTTTGAGTGATGTCAATACATTGAGTCCAGGCGGGGTGAAATTGCGCTAATTCTCGACCTTGAACTACAATGTTGGTAATATTTTGAGGCTGAATTTTACTAATAATTTGTTTAACTAAATCAACGGAATAATCTTGATGAGGAAGTGTTGGAGACTCTAGGGTGATTTCGAGATAATCATTTTTGAGCTGGGTGTAAACGGTGGTATCCTCAAGGGGGAGTAGGTGTTGAATGATGGATGCGATCGCCTCTGGATCACCCAGCCTAGCTTGTTTAATGGAAGGTTGATTTTGCATAGCCCCTGATTGCCTGCTCGATCATCCAATTATAACAAGGTGATGGTGCGGGGTGATCATGGAAGTGGGAAAAAGTGGCTAGAGTAGGCTTTGCATTGTATCCCAAGTCAATCCTCGTTGAATATATTTAGGATTGGCGGGGTCATAGGGACTCAGGAGGCGATCTATCTCCAAAATTTGGGCATGGTCAGGTAAAACGGGAATATCAGGGTCAAAAGCAGTAGGTCGCATGAGAGAACTAGAAAAACCCTTAAAAATGGCAATTTCATCTAATTCTCCGTCAACTGAGACCCGCACGAGCAAAACTTCCCCAGGATGATTTTTGGTGTAATTTTCTAAGGTATCTTGCATGAGACTAATTTCCGGTAGCCGAACGTCCCTGTCTTCCGAGACGAATGACAACAAAATAGGCAAAACATCCGACATAAATTAAGAGGCCGACAATTGCCAAAAAGCCCAAAAATGGGGGATTCCAACCAGGATGAAAAATCTGTTTATACATCCAAGGGGGGTCAAGCCAAATTCTACAGCCGGGGTCAGCCAATAAATTCTCAGCGCTGAAAAAAGCGCAGCGAAGGGAAGGCAGAAAAATGAGGGCCCCGATCGCATTATAAACAGTAATCGCCCATCGCCAACTGGTGAGGGTCAATTTTAAGGGGGAAGGCTGCATATCCTCGATTTCTTCGTTGAGATCGACCCAAAACCATAAACTAACTGGGATGAGGATACGAGAAGCGATCGCACAAATAAAACCTATGGGGATAGCAGCGATCATCAGATAAAGGGTAATCATCAACAGACTAGCGACCCGCCAATAGATAATCAACAGGTGAGTGATAACCTCCAGCTTTTCCACCAGAGCCCAAATAAGTAAAATTAGGGGAAGGATAACCGTAAATATAACCGCGAGTCTGTAATCCATCCAAACCCAAGTCTCCAGACTTGACGGAGTAGCAGCTATGGATATGATGGGGTTTAACATTATATTTTGATAGAGAGTGCTGAGACCGTGCAGGAGCGACCCAAGACCATTTCGGTCAGTTTTCCCAAAACCGAAAAAATATGACCCATTATGGGTCAGGTATGCCCCCTAGCATGGCGATTTAGCCAAGGCTAGGGGAGTTAGGTAAACCAGGGGCAGTTAATCGTCGTAAAGCCGGCACTCTGCGGCTTCTGGGTTATTGTCACAATAAACCTCAAAAGAGCTTTTCTGGGGTTTTTGCTTTTTGTGAGCCGCCGCCGCCTGAACTTCTTCTACAGCATCCCAAGCCGCCGCGCACTCTGGGGAGGTTCCCCCTTGAGTATCGCAGACGTTACGGGCTTCTTCCCGTTCTTTTTCGATGATTTCGTTAATGTCGTTGTTCATATAACCTCTTGTCCAATCTTACAAATTTTACCAAAAGCCTGACCCAATCAACTATGATAGCAGGCAATGATTGAGATAGTTCCCTGCATCAGATAAATTTAGGCTGCCCATAGTTTGTAATAGATCACTCGAAAGCGTCAACCCAAAATCGGAAGTAATCTTTTAATATTTCTCGTAACCCACCATAAATCAAGTGATAGCAACTTTAGGATAATGATAAATACAACAGGACCCATGGAGTGGGTCAGCGCGATTTCCACTCGTCCATCCTTGGAAGCAGCAGTGACGGAGGTAGTTAAAAAATGTCAAGAATCGCTGAAATCGTCGCCGGATCTAGGTTTGGTGTTTATATCTTCGGCGTTTAGCAGTGATTATCCCAGACTCATGCCATTATTAGCGGAACAGCTTTCGGTGCGGGTGCTAATTGGCTGTACAGGTGGCGGTATAGTTGGTATGCAGACGGAAACACAGGTAAAAGAAATCGAGGGTAAACCCGCATTAGGCTTATGTTTAGCCCATCTTCCGGGGGTTGATATTTGTCCTTTTCATCTAACTACCAATGATCTACCTGATTTAGATAACCCCCCAGAGGACTGGGTAGAATTGATTGGGGTTCATCCCCAAAATGACCCTCAATTTATTGTGTTGATTGACCCGTTTTATGGGAAGATTAATGATCTCCTACAAGGGTTAGATTATGCCTATCCAGAATCGCCGAAGGTGGGAGGATTAGCTAGTTCTGGGATGATGGGTCGGGCGACGGCTGTATTTTGTAAGGGCGAGATGTACTCTGCTGAAGCTGTGGGAGTGGCCTTAACGGGAAATATTGTCTTAGAAACTATTGTGGCTCAGGGATGTCGTCCCATTGGGGAGCCTTATCGGGTGAGTGAAGGGGAAAGAAATATTATCTTAACGGTGCAGAAATGTTCGGAAACTGATGGTCTGAATATTAACTGTGGCGACGAAGTCGCGCCTTTAGAAGCACTACAGGAATTGATCGCGGAACTGGGGGAAGAAGACCGACAACTGGCTCAAAATTCGTTGTTTGTGGGTGTGGCGCGCGATGAGTTTAAAGCCAATTTAGAATCGGGGGATTTTTTAATTCGTAATTTGATGGGAGTTGACCCCAGAGTGGGGGCTATGGCTATAGGCGATCGCGTTAGACCGGGACAACGCATTCAGTTTCATTTGCGCGATAGTCGCACTTCTGCGGAAGACTTGAAAGGGTTACTAACTCGCCACCAGAAGCTGACAGAAGCTACTACAGAAGTAGCTAAGGAAGGGGCGCTGATGTTTTCCTGTTTGGGACGGGGAGAAAATCTTTATGGCCAGCCAGATTTTGACTCGAATCTATTTCGGGAGTATTTTAAAATACCCCTAACGGGATTTTTCTGTAATGGTGAAATCGGACCCGTGGGAAATGCTACATTTTTGCATGGGTATACTTGTGTTTTTGGCATTTTGCGCCAACGGTAATATTTTGAGATCACATCATGCAAATCAAAAAAGCGTTAGTAACTGGGGCTTCATTCGGTATTGGGGAAGAGTTTGCTAGACAAATAGCCCGCCAAAATAGCGATCTGGTTTTGGTAGCCCGATCGCAAGATAAATTAGAAAAGTTGGCCTCGGAGTTACAATCCCAATACGGGGTAAAAGTCCAGGTAATCAGCCAAGACCTGACGGAAGCGGGCGCGGGACAGGTAATCTTTGACCAGGTGGAGGGGGGACCGGAGACGGTGGATCTGTTGGTAAATAATGCGGGGTTTGGGGACTATGGACCTTTGGATGAGCGATCGCTCGCTAAACAATTGGCAATGGTGCAACTCAATGTTACCGTCCTGGTAGAGTTGACCCATCTATTCCTGGGGGTGATGAAAGCCCGCAGCTTTGGGGCGATCGTCAATGTATCATCGATCGCCGGATATCAAGCCCTACCCTATATGTCTGTATACTCTGCCACGAAAGCCTTTGTGGTCAACTTTAGTCAGGCTATATGGGCGGAAAATCAGGATACAGGGGTGCGGATTTTATGCCTTTGTCCTGGCCCGACAGAATCGAATTTTTTTGAAAATGCCGAATTTCCCCAGTCCATGAAAGGCTCTGGTAACAATTATGCCAGCGCCGCCGAAGTGGTGAAGGAAACCCTCTCTACCTTAGACAAAAAAGACTCTACCCTGGTGACGGGAGGTATCCCTAATCAGATTATTGTCAACTTACCACGGTTAATGCCCAGAGATACCATAGCCAGTTTGGTAGAAAAGCAATTCCGACCCAAAGGGTAGCTTTCCCTTCTGTTTAGCCTAATTTATCAATTCAATAAGCTGTGGTAGATGTTTTCTGCAACAATGGTTTGTTAAACCGTTTGCGCTTTGTGCAAATCGGAGCAGATTTCAAAAAAACAATTTTGGTTATGAAGCGTTATCGTTCAATTTTGGCTTGTGTTTTGGCATTTGTAACCGCCTTCGTGGTAGGTTGCAGTTCTCCTGTGGCGGTGGAACCTCCCAGCTATAGCAGTATTCAGCTTGAAAAAATCCAGGAGTATAAATCTAATATCGTGGCTATACGCGATCGCTCCACCACAGAACTGGTTAGTTATATCCAAAAGGGTGACTGGATCAATATCGATAATTTTGCCCACGGTCCCTTTGGTACTGTACTTCAGGAAATGAACTATGTAGTTCGGAACCTACTTCCCAATGAACAACCAGAAGCCCGCAAATTGTCCCGCGAGGTGTTTGAGCATTTACAGGATATGAGTGAGGCGGCGGCTAAAGCCGATCGCCAACAGGCGGCTATCAGCTATCAGGAAGCCCTGAAAGACCTAGATTTGTTTTTGAGCAAATTTCCCCAAGTTTAGGGAATAGGCAGTTAGGGAAGGCGAGGCGCGTGGCTTATGACTAGGGTTGTGATTGTCGGGTGTGGCATTATCGGGGCGGCGATCGCCTACGAACTTAGTCTGGTGTCGGGGTTAACCGTCACGGTGGTAGATCGTCATCCACCCGCTACCCAGTCAACCGCCGCCGCTTTGGGGGTATTAATGGGGGTCATTAGTCACAAAACCAAGGGGCGGGCTTGGGCTTTACGGCGCGAGAGTATGGCACGCTATGAAACCCTAATTCCTGAATTGGAAGCCTGTAATGGGTATGCCATTCCTTTTAACCGCCAAGGGATTTTGATGTTAGGGTTTGAGGGGGAAAATTGGCATCGTTGGCAAGAATTAGCTACTATCCGCCGTGAACAAGGTTTTCACCTGGAGTTAATGGATCAGCCAACTGTGCGATCGCATTATCCCCAGATTAATTGTGAGCGAGTCACGGGGGCGATATATTCCCCAAGCGATCGTCAAGTGAACCCCACAACCATAACTAAAGCCCTAGTAGCCGCCGCCCAAAAAAATGGGGCTAAATTTAACTTTGGTGTTAATGTCGAGGGCTGGGAAATTACCCAGTTGGGTCATGGTCAGAAACTCTGTCAGCGCCTAAATACTGCCTCTGGAAGCCTTCCGGCTGACTGGGTGGTGGTGGCAGCGGGTTTGGGGAGTACACCCCTACTCCAGAGCCAATCTATGCCCTCTGGGGTAACAATTAAACCCGTCCTCGGACAAGCCCTCAAATTGCGCTGTGGTGAACCTTTGGGGGGTAATCATCCTCAACCTGTGATTACTGGGGATGATGTGCATATTGTACCTTTGGGGGGTGCTGAATATTGGGTGGGTGCAACGGTGGAATTTCCAGACCCCAGCGGGGAAGTCCAAGGGCAACCACAACAACTTGATTCTATTCTCCAAGGGGCGATCGCTATTTGTCCCGCCCTCGCCCAAGGGGAAATTATCCACCAATGGCATGGGTTAAGGCCTCGTCCAGAAGGTAGACCCGCCCCGGTTATCGGTCCTTTGGCGGGTTTTGCTAATGTCCTACTCGCTACGGGACACTACCGCAACGGGGTGTTATTAGCCCCAGCAACCGCCTTAGAAATACGTCAGATGATTAGTGGTAGCATTTAGACCGCCAAAAACTCTTTAATGACTTCCCGACTGAGATCTTCAGTTAAGCCAGAGGCAACTATTCCGCCTTTTTGCATGGCATAATAGCGATCGGCTTGGCGGACAAAGTGTAAATGCTGTTCCACCAATAACACAGAAATTCCCCTAGTTTCAATAATCCGCCGCACCGCTGCTTCAATTTCTAGGATAATTGAAGGTTGAATGCCCTCTGTGGGTTCATCTAAGACTAATAGACGCGGCTTTCCCATTAACGCCCTGGCGATCGCTAATTGTTGCTGCTGACCACCGCTAAGGTCTCCCCCCATACGAGACAGCATAGTTTTTAACACTGGGAATAAATCAAAAATATCCTCTGGTATTTCTCTTTTCCCTCTCCCGGCTTTACCAGAGGCTTCCAAGCCTAACAGGAGATTTTCCTGCACCGTGACGCGGGGGATAATTTCTCGCCCTTGGGGAACATAACCAATGCCTAATTTAGCCCGTTTGTGGGTGGGAATTTGGGTAATGGGAACATCCGCAAATTTCACCTGTCCGGTGCGAGGTTTGAGTAGTCCCATGATGGTTTTTAATAAGGTAGTTTTTCCCACACCATTACGACCAATTAGACAAACCATCTCCCCCACCGGAACACTTAAATCAACATCCCGTAAAATGTGGCTTTCTCCGTAATAAACATTCACACCAGAAACCTGTAACATGAGGTTTGATGGGATGATATGGGGTTGGATATCGGCTTGAGTTGATGTCATTTTACTTACTCCTCCTTTCCTAAATAAACCTCAATCACTCTGGGGTCATTTTGCACCTGATCCATATTTCCCTCAAACAAAACTGAGCCCTGGTGTAATACTGTCACCTGACGCGCTATTTGTCGGACAAATTCCATGTCATGTTCAATCACAATAATTGAGTGACTTTCCGCTAAGGCTAACAATAAATTACCGACGTTTTCCGTTTCCTCATCAGTTAGTCCCGCCACGGGTTCATCAACTAATAATAAATCGGGGGACTGCGCCACTAGCATACCAATTTCTAGGCGCTGCTTTTCACCGTGGGCTAAAAATTCGGCTTTTAATTCGGCTTTGGCTGCTAAACCCACCGTTTCCAACAGTCCCGCCACGGTTCGTTTTTCTCCAGAAATAGGGCGACGAAATAGGGTAGGAAACACATTTTTATTTTGATTAACCACCAGATCCAAGTTTTCGGCTACGGTCAAATTTAGATAAACTCTGGGAGTCTGAAACTTGCGACCAATTCCTAGCCGAGCGATTTTATATTCCGGGATATTGCCTAAATTCCGACCCTTAAATATAACTTGTCCTTGGGTAGGTTGCACTTTTCCGGTGATGGTATCTAAAAAGGTAGTTTTTCCCGCACCATTAGGGCCGATAATTACCCGCAATTCCCCAGTTTTCATGCTAAAGTTAAGGTTATTGAGGGCTTTAAAACCATCAAAATTTACGGTAACATTTTCGATTTCTAAGATATTCATGACCAGTCAATTAATCAACTCAATATTAACTCTCAAGTTCTTCGCGTTCTAATTGCAATTCGGGGTCTTCTTCTAGTTGAGGATAGGTCATGATAGGCTGTCGTAAACCTAAGAGCGATCGCATATATTCCCAACCATCTGTTCGTAACCATCCCACTATACCACTAGGGAGAACTGTCACCACAATTAAGAATAATGCCCCTTGAAAAAATAGCCAAACTTGGGGGAATTGTTCACTGAGGAAGGTTTGACCGAGGCGCACTAATACAGTTCCCAAAATCGCCCCAACCAGGGTAGCCCTACCGCCAACGGCTACCCAAATCACCATTTCAATAGAAAAGGCTACCTCCATAAAACTAGGGGTGATAATACCACTTTGAACAGTATATAATGCTCCAGAAATTCCGGCGATCGCCCCCGAAATCGCAAAGACCAAAACCTTAAACCCGGTGGGGTCATAGCCAGAAAATCTCACCCGATTTTCATCGTCTCGAATGGCTACTAATAAACGCCCAAACCTCCCACTGGTCAGCCACCGACACAGTAAATAAATTAAGATCATCAACAGAATCGACAATTCATAAAATACCAGTTGGGCGGCGGGGGAACCCGCCTGAGTCCCAAAAATCATAGTGGTATCTGTTTTGAGTCCATTGGTGCCGTTAATATATTTTTGTTGACCGTTAAACAGATGAAAAAATACCAGCAAAGCCGCCTGAGTGAGGATGGAAAAGTAAACCCCTTTAATGCGGTTACGAAATACCAAATATCCCAAGATTGCCGCCACGATACCGGGAATTAAAAAGATGGCAACTAGGGTAAACGGAAACGAATAAAATGGTTCCCAAAACCAGGGAAGGTTTTCGACTCCATACAGCATAAAAAAGTCGGGAATTTGACCTTCTGGAAGCTGTAACTGTAAATACATGGCTAGGGCGTATCCTCCCAGGCTAAAAAAGATGCCATGTCCTAAACTTAGCAGTCCTGTATATCCCCAGATTAAATCAATCCCGAGGGCGACAATACATAGGGATAAGAAACGCCCCAATAGCTTTAATCTGAAGACTGGCAAAGCTAAAGGCATAATCACACCTAAAATAATGGCGATCGCTATAATTACCACAATTTCAATGAGTCGCTGTTGTTGCTTCTGTTTTTGTTGGGCGATCCTACCGATTTCCTGATTCATATATATGACCCAATTAACCTTAATTAACCATGGATAAAATGTTGATTTTTCAAGTGTTCGCAAATCCCCATCTACAACTCAGCAGTTCTGCCTTTAGGCGGGAAAATGCCAGCAGGTTTAATTTGCAAAAAGGCAATAATTAGCGCAAAGACTAACACCTTAGACATACTGGTTGTGGCAAAGAAACTCAAGAAATCGACCACAGGCTGTAGAACATCCACAGAGGATAATAAGAACGCCAATGTTCCCGAACCAATCAAATAAATTAAGCTGCCTATAGCTAAAGCGGCTAACACCGTCCCCAGCAAATTTCCCACCCCACCAACTACCACGACCATAAAGGTATCAACGATATAATTTTGTCCGGTATTCGGTCCGACTGAACCCAATAAAGTAATCGCACAACCTGCCACCCCAGCCAGTCCCGAACCCATAGCAAATGTCAAAGCATCAACCTGGTCTGTAGGGATACCCAAACAAGCACTCATTTGGCGATTTTGAGTTACTGACCTAATCCTTAAACCCCAATTAGAGCGATTAAGAAATAGGTAAATCAACCCCAAACATACCAACCCCAGAATAATAATAAATACCCGCGCATAAGGAACTTGAAAATTCCCTAGGGCGAACCCTCCTCGTAACCAAGCGGGGGCGGTCACATCGACATTTCGGGCGCTAAACCAGGGTCTGGTCAAAACTTGCCCTGCTAAGTTACCCATCAGAATACTAGCAGTTGTAGAAATTCCGATAGATAAGACTAACAAAACTGCCCTCGCCCACTTGCGAATTTTCTCCCAGTCCTGGCGACGCTTAACGAAGAATAAGCCCCCAAAAAACAAGAGGGAAAATAAGCCCAAACCGATTACCATTTGCCAGTTGACACTACGGACAAATTGGCGTAAAATTAGACTAACCCCCCAGGTGGCTAATAAGGTTTCTAAGGGTCGCCCATATAGGTATCGAATCACGCCTCTTTCTAATAATAATCCGACTAAAGCGGCGACAATGAAGGCAACGGGAATAGCCAAGAATATATAGAAATTAAACAGGGGTTCTCCCAGGGGTCTAAACATATTCTGCACGACAAAGGTGGCATAAGCACCCAGCATCATTAACTCCCCGTGGGCGAGATTAATTACCCCCATTAATCCAAAGGTGATTGAGAGTCCTAAAGCGGCGAGGAGTAAGACGGAACCGATACTGATGCCATTAAAAAAAGCGATCGCAAGTTCTTGCATTTTTCAAGATTTAAATAACATAGATTCAGGCTATTTAAGAAAGGGCAACCCTTCCGAGTTGCCCCTAATTTGGGAAGGTTTAAACCCCTTCCATTCGGAATCTTTCACCACGGGCGGGGTCAGTCCAATCGCAGGCATAACCCCTGGTGCTAGGAACATACTGATTCCAGGCTAATGGTTCAACCGGACCATCAGAAGACCAGATAATATCAAATAAACCATCATCACGGACTTGACCAATTCTCACAGTCTTAGATAAGTGATGATTAGGATTAATAGTTACTAACCCATGGGGGGCTTGTAATTGCTGACCTATTGCCGCCGCCCTAACGGCTTCTAAATCGTCCGCTGTCCCCGCTTGTTCAACTGCTTGTTTCCACAGATAAACCATAGTATAAGCAGCCTCCATGGGGTCATTAGTAACCCGGTCTTGACCATGTTTAGCCTTAAATGCCTCCACCCAAGTCTGATTTTCTGGGGTCTCTACAGTTTGAAAATAGTTCCAAGAGGCATAATGTCCAATTAGGAACTCTCGGCCGATTTGTTGCACTTCCTCTTCAGCGATACTCACGGACATGACCGGGTATAAATCCGGTGTTAATCCTGAACCCTGTAGCTGTTTAAAGAAAGCGACATTACTATCACCATTTAGGCTATTAAAAATCACGCCTCCGTTGGGCAATGCCTGCCTAATCTTGGTAATAATTCCGGTAACTTCTGTATTTCCTAAAGGTAGATAATCTTCGTCTACGGTAGTGCCACCTTTAGCCCTAAGCTGTTCTTTAATGATGGTGTTTGCTGTGCGGGGGAACACATAGTCAGACCCGACCAAAAAGAACTCTCGACCTTTATTTTCTAATAGCCAATCGACGGCTGGTTCGATTTGTTGATTGGGTGCAGCCCCAGTGTAAAAAATATTCCGAGAACATTCCTGCCCTTCGTATTGCACGGGATACCATAACATATGGTTTCGGGATTCAAACACATCTTTAACTGCTTTCCGACTGGCAGAAGTCCAGCAACCAAAAACGGTAACCACTTGGTCTTGGTCAATGAGTTTTTCGGCCTTTTCGGCAAAGGTCGGCCAGTCAGAAGCGCCATCTTCAACTACTGCTTCAATCTGTTTTCCTAACACTCCTCCGGCTGCATTTATTTCAGCGATCGCCATTTGTTCGGCTTCCACAACCGTGGTTTCACTAATTGCCATAGTTCCACTTAAAGAGTGGAGAATACCGACCTTAATCGTATCGCCGCTGCCACTTCCAGGAGTCCCAGTTGTGGCATCTTCCGAGGGGGAACCACAGGCTTTTAATAGTACACTAGCACCCAAGGTAGCCGACCCATACAATAAAAACTTGCGTCGCCCTAATCTTCTGTTTATCATATCAATTTTACCAGTTGTAACGGGAACTAATCGAAGCAGGAAATTATCACAAGTTTGACAATTTCTTTTTAATTACTAGCCAATTTCCGAGAGTTGATGCTACTTGAGTAAATTTAAGACCAATTACATACCACCAAGGTTAGTTTTACCATGGATAAATCTACTCAAGCCCATAGACTTAATTAAGCATTTACCCTTAGCTAACTTGGTGAGAGAGAAATGGTCTTAACTTTTAGTTAACTTTAAGGCTAGTGGTGTATCCTAGGCTAAGTCAACCCCAAAAAATGTAGCTATTAATACAGTTTTCCGGTCAAAAGTGAGCATTGGGGGCTAATCATCAGTTATGGAGGTTAATAACTATATGTGACCTGAATATGATATCATAGAAAAATTTTGTTTCTGGTTGTGGAAATTTTAAGCTAAACAGCGATCGCATGAATTTTGAATGGTTGAGTATTGCCATGTTTATCGTGGCTTTAATAGTGTTAGCATTAGGCTATCCAGTGGCTTTTTCCTTGGGTGGTGTCGCCCTAATTTTCACCCTAATTGGCATAATTTTCGGAGTATTTGATCCCATTTTATGGTCAGCCATGCCACAGCAGATATTTGGGATTATGAACAATTTTACACTGCTGGCAATTCCCTATTTTATTTTCCTAGGTTCAATGCTAGAAAAAACTGGCATAGCCGAAAACCTGTTAGAAACCATGGGAATATTATTCGGAAGAATGCGGGGAGGATTAGCGATCGCCGTTATCATAGTAGGAGGACTCCTAGCCGCCACCACGGGAGTAGTCGCCGCCACCGTCATAGCTATGGGTTTAATTTCCCTGCCCACCATGCTACGCTACAGCTATAATAAAAGACTCGCCACCGGAGTAATTGTAGCATCAGGAACCCTAGGGCAAATTATCCCGCCCAGTGTAGTTTTAGTAGTCTTAGGAGATCAACTAGGAGTTTCCGTCGGCAACCTATTTATTGCCTCAGTAATTCCCGGACTATTAATGACTACCGCCTTTATTATTCATGTGGCGATCGCCTCCTGGTTACGCCCTGATATCGCCCCCGCCTTACCCACAGAAGTCCTCACAGCACCCGGTCTCAAACAGCGAGTCATCAAAGTATTAATTCCGCCCATATTACTGATTTTGTTAATCTTGGGAAGTATATTTTTTGGCATAGCCACACCCACAGAAGCCGGAGCCGTGGGATGTGTAGGATCAATTATCCTAGCCGCTTTTAACCGTCAACTGACCAAGGATAACCTATATCGCGCCTGTGATGCCACCCTACGAACCACCAGTATGGTAATATTTATCCTGATAGGTTCACGAGCTTTTAGTTTAGTGTTTCGGGGACTAGGGGGAGATAACATAGTTAAAGATATGTTTCTCAATCTTCCTGGCGGTCAAATCGGCTTTTTGATCATCTCAATGTTAATCGTATTTCTGTTGGGATTTTTTATCGATTTTTTCGAGATAGTCTTTATTGTAGTTCCCCTTTTACTGCCCATTGCTCAAAGCTATAATATGGATTTAGTCTGGTTTGGGGTAGTATTAGGCGCTAATTTACAAACATCCTTCCTCACCCCTCCCTTTGGCTTTGCCCTATTTTACCTACGAGGTGTGGCTCCTGCGTCTATCAGCACCGAAGACATTTATCACGGTGTGATTCCATTCATCACCCTACAGCTTATCGTTTTAGGGTTGATAGTCGTCTTTCCCTCCCTGGTCAACTTTTTGCCAGATCTCGCTCAGAACATCGGCCGTTAGAATAGATACAGTTAGCGACATTACTTATTTGTGCGATTAGATAATCATTATGGCGAAACCCACTCAGGAACAGTTACAACAAGAACTCGAGCAAACTAAATCCGAATTGCGTGATGTTTGGGAGGAATTAGAACGAGTCCAGTCTCAGTTTGAACAGGTATCCGGGGAACTCCAACAGGCTCAGACCCAAATTCCACAGCAGGAAACAGCCTCTGATACTAACTGTCAACAGGAATTAGAAGCGCTCCGGTCTCAGTTAAATCAGGTTTTGGCGGAATTGGAGCAGGCTAAGACTCAAATTCACCAGCAGGAAGCGGAAAAAGCACAACTGGAGTCCCTACAACAAGAGCTACAGACTACTCAAGATAGTTTGAACACGACTCGCACCCAGTTAGACCAGGTTCAGGCTCAAATTCAGCAGGGGGAAACGGACAAGGCGGAACTGGAGTCGGTCAAACAGCAGTTACAGGAAGCTCAAGCCAAGCTAACTAGCACTACTGAGGAGTTAGAAAAGGCTAAGACTCAAATTCAGGAGGCACAAGGGTCAAAAGCACAACTGGAGTCGGTCAAACAGCAGTTACAGGAAACTCAAGCCAAGCTAACTAGCACTACTGAGGAGTTAGAAAAGGTCAACTGTCAGTTTGATGAGGTATTGGGGGAACTTGAGGAAACTCATTTTAAGTTACATCAAATTCAGCAGGAAACAGCCTCGGATACGGAGAGCAAGCAAGAATTGGAACGGGAGCTCAATTCTCAGTTAAATCAGGTTTTGGGGGAATTGGAACAGGCTAAGACTCAAATTCAGGAGGCGCAAGGGTCAAAAGCACAACTGGAGTCGGTCAAACAGCAGTTACAGGAAACTCAAGCCAAGCTAACTAGCACTACTGAGGAGCTAGAAAAGGCTAAGGCTCAAATTCAGCAGCAGGAAGCAGATAAAGCGGAACTGGAGTCGCTACAAAAAGAGTTACAGACTATTCAAGGTCAGCTAACCAGCGCCACTGAACAGTTAGACCTGCTTCAGTGTCAGTTTGATGAGGTATTGGGGGAACTGGAACAGGCTCATATTCAGGCTCAACAGGCGCAACAGGAAAAAGCACAACTGGAGTCTGTTCAACAGGAGTTACAGGAAACTAAAGAGAAATTTACGAGCATTCAGCAGGAGTTACAGCAGGGTCAGTTGAAGTTTGATGAGGTATTGGAGGAACTAGAAAAGGCTCATATTCAGGTTCAACAGGCGCAAGGGTCAAAAGCACAACTGGGGTCTGTCCAACAGGAGTTACAGGAAACTAAAGACAAGCTGAATAATAAGACTGAGGAGTTGAAACAGGCTCAGTTTATGCAAAAAGAAGCGGCTGAGGAAGTTGATAAGACTAAGGCTCAGTTACACGAGGCGCGACAAAATCTGCAAACACTGCGATCGCAAAAAGAGGAGACGGAGGGACTTTTGCAGAAGTGTCACGCTCAACTTCAGGAAACTATGGAGGTATTAGAGTCCTCCCACAGTCAACACAAACAGACTCAAGGGGAATTGGAACAATTGCGATCGCAAAAAGAGGAGACGGAGGGACTTTTGCAGAAGTGTCACGCTCAACTTCAGGAAACTATGGAGGTATTAGAGTCCTCCCATAGTAAATACAAACAGACTCAAGAGGAATTGGAACAATTGCGATCGCAAAAAGAGGAGACGGAGGGACTTTTAGAGAAGTGTCACGCTCAACTTCAGGAAACCATGCAGGTATTAGAGTCCTCCCATAGTAAATACAAACAGACTCAAGAGGAGTTGGAACAATTGCGATCGCAACTACAAGAAAAGGAACAGGAATTCACAAATTATCCGGTTCAAGCCTCACCAGTTCCAGCTTCCCCCCCAGCACCTGTAGCAGTAGCAGCAATGGAGTGGGAAACCTTTTAACTAACATTATAGCATCTGCCAGGACTATATTGGGGGCTACCAAATATCCTGGCGGGTTCCGAGTTAATTTAAGTCATCAGAAATCAGTTATTCCTATTCCTGTACCCAAACAGATACAGAACCCCCGTCACAGGAAAAGTGACCCCATCCCCATTCATTGGTATAAACAGGTTCTTTGATGTGTTCTGTCAGGTCAATAAATTTAGCATTAGGTTTACCAACTTCCATCCATTTTTGACCAGGAATGTTATCACTCATAATCACAGCTATACCTTGGGGGTGTTCTTCATCACCTAAACGAGTCCAACCGATGACATTGTAGTTGTCGAAGTAATCGTATTGTTCCCCGTAGGAGTAATTATGTCGCGCATATAATAACTTATCAATTATCCAACGGTGGGAGGGTAAAACAATTTTATAACTGTTACCATCTCTGCCATAATCTTCGTATTCTGCGCCATAATAGTCAGCATAGAAAATACAGGGATAACCTTCTCGTCGCAGCAGAATAATCGCATAAGCCAACGGTTTAAACCAAGGTTCAACGGGTGCTTCTAAGGATTGTAAAGGTTGAGAATCATGATTTTCTACAAAGGTGACCGCATTAATGGGGCGTTCCTGCATAAAAGTGCGATCGAGAATAGTTCTCATGTCGAAGTTACCCCCCGACTTACTGGCATAATAAAACTTATAGTGTAGGGGAACATCAAACACAGACATTCGACCGCCAACTGTATCTACATACCAATGAAGAGTATCAAGGTCATTGTACCAATATTTACCTACCATAAACAAGTCTTTACCGACGTGATTTTCTAGGGTTTCTATCCATTGTGGGAAAAACCAAGCCGAAATATGTTTAATCGCATCAAGGCGGAAACCATTAACTCCTGTGGTATCCAGATACCATTTAGCCCAGTTAGTGATTTCGTCTCTAACTTCTCGATTTTGGAAATCGAGATCACAACCCATTAAATAGTTAAAATTCCCCTTTTCCAAGGACACATAATCATCAAAAACCTTACCTTCAAACAGATAAATGGTTGAGGAATCTTTAGTAAAGTCATCATAATCAACCGCATCAAAATGCCACCAATGCCATTGAAAATCAGAATGTTTGCCTTGACGACCAGGGAAAGTAAAATGAGTATAGGCTTTAATATCTCGCATTTCCCCAATTGGATGAATCCGATTATTCATAGCAAAAGGAGTAGCTTTAACCACCTCAGTTTCATCGCCTCCCATTCTATGATTAACTACAATATCAGCGTAAACTTGAATGCCAGCATTTTGGGCAGCATGAATGGCATCTAAATACTGTTGGCGATCGCCATATTTGGTTCTGACAGTTCCCTGTTGATCAAACTCCCCTAGATCATACAAATCATAAACACCATAGCCCACATCATATTTACCTTTCTTCCCTTTATAAGCTGGGGGAAGCCAGAGGGCGGTAATACCAGCATCGGCTAATTCTTGGGCGTTTTCTTTAAGTTGATTCCATAAAATCAAATCGGGATCGATGTACCAATGGAAGTATTGCATGATTACGCCATTAATCATCTAAATTTCTCCTGTCTGAGTCCCAAAAAATATATTTCAATTATAGGATGGTTTTCCGAAACCGATAAGAATACCAGACAAAGCGCCAAGTTCTAGGCTGGTGTCAGCACCGGGGAGAGAAGAACGTCCAACCCGATGACTTTCCCCTAATAATGGCTGAGGTGGGGGCGGCTAACATAATCTCAAGCTAAACTATACAGTAATGGTTAGATTAAAAGATACGGCAACAGCAAAGGTAAATGTGAATATGAAAAGTTCCTGGATCAGCAGATTGGGACAACCAGTTAAATCATCAGCCATGTCCAAAAAGCATTTGTGGCGGATTTTGGGGGGTTGGGTGATTTCCCAAAGTATCCTTTTGGGGACTCCAGCTTTGGCTAATCGTGATTCTGGGTCGATGAGTTATACAGACTTGTTGCAGAAAATCGAAGCGGGACAGGTCATCAGAATTCAAGAATACCCATCACGACAAGTTGCTAGAGTCACATTCACAGACGAAGCCAACGGACAACAGATTAGGTTTGTGGCACTATTTGACCATAACCCGGAACTGATGGCGGCGCTGCGGGAAAACCCGGTAGACTATGAGGTGAGACCTTCAGCCGACAATAGCGCGGCTATGGGTTTAGTGGTCAATGTTTTGGTGATTGTGGCGGTCTTAGCTTTTCTGCTGATGATTCTGCGGCGGTCTTCCCAGTCTTCGGGAAATGCTATGAATTTTGGTAAATCTAAGGCTAGGTTCCAAATGGAAGCGAAAACCGGGATTCTGTTTGATGATGTGGCTGGTATTGAAGAAGCTAAGGAAGAATTGCAAGAGGTGGTCACATTCCTAAAATCCCCGGAAAAGTTTACCGCCATTGGTGCGAAAATTCCTAGGGGAGTGCTATTGGTGGGACCCCCTGGAACGGGAAAGACCCTGTTAGCTAAGGCTGTAGCGGGGGAGGCGGGAGTTCCGTTTTTTAGCATTTCTGGGTCGGAATTTGTCGAGATGTTTGTGGGGGTAGGCGCATCCCGGGTGCGGGATCTTTTTAAGAAGGCTAAGGATAATTCCCCCTGTCTGATTTTTATTGATGAAATTGATGCTGTGGGTCGCCAACGGGGGGCGGGAATTGGCGGCGGTAATGATGAACGGGAACAGACCCTTAACCAATTACTGACGGAAATGGATGGATTTGAGGGTAATCCGGGTATTATTGTGATTGCAGCCACTAATCGCCCTGATGTGTTGGATGCAGCCCTATTGCGTCCGGGACGGTTTGACCGACAGGTGATTGTTGATTTACCTGGTTACAATGGCCGTTTAGGGATTTTACAGGTTCATGCGCGCAATAAAAAGCTGGCTGATGATGTTTCCCTAGAGGCGATCGCCCGCAGAACACCGGGATTAGCAGGGGCGGATCTGGCTAATTTGCTTAATGAAGCGGCGATTTTAACGGCCAGACGACGCAAGGAAGCGATTACTCTGTTAGAAATTGATGATGCTATTGACCGGATAACTATTGGTTTGGCTTTAACTCCCCTTCTCGACAGCAAGAAAAAGCGACTGATTGCTTATCATGAGGTGGGACACGCTTTGCTGATGACTCTGTTGAAAAATTCTGATCCTCTTAATAAGGTGACAATTATTCCCCGCTCTGGAGGAATTGGCGGTTTCGCTCAACAGATGTTTAATGAGGATATGGTTGATAGTGGTCTGTATACCCGCGCTTGGTTGATTGATCAAATTACTATTGCTTTGGGGGGAAGGGCTGCTGAACAGGAGGTTTTTGGTGAAGCAGAGGTGACTATTGGCGCTAGTAATGATATCCAGGTGGTCAGTAATTTGGCGCGGGAAATGGTGACTCGTTACGGGATGTCGGATTTGGGATTGGTGGCTTTGGAAAGTCCCGGAGAACAGGTATTCTTGGGGCGCGGCTTTCCTAGTCAATCGGAGTATTCTGAGGAAGTGGCGACTAAGATTGATCATCAAATTAGAGCGATCGCTTTTCGCTGTTATGAGCAAGCTCGCCGCCTTATCCGTGATCACCGAGTTTTGCTAGATCGGTTGGTAGGACTTCTCCTGGAAAAGGAAACCATTGAGGGGGATGAGTTCCGCCGCCTGGTGTCGGAATATACTCCTCTTCCTGAAAATCAAATGGCGATTAGTCTCACCAAATAAGCTACATATCAACTACAAAACAGTTGTTAGGAGGCGGTAGGGGGGAGTTTAAACCCCTCCCCCACCCGCCCTTAGTCATTCATCTATGCTGGCTGTGGAACACCTGTCGGGGCGGCACATTTTTCGCCCCAACAAATCTCTATGACTACCGCCACCTTGACAAGCGATCGCCATATTCTTCTCTTCTGATTTTTGACAAGAATTGGGTTGATTTTACACTAAAACCGTTTCCTGTTTTTTGACTGAAAATTCAGCGGAATAACTGTAGTCAATATTTAGCCAAAACTCCCCACTAATAGAGCCCCTGGTCTCAATTTGAATGGGGCGGATTGTAGCTGTAGGGACAGGTTCAATATCTGGGTTATAGGGGTCGATATCGCCAAAATAAATTGGGGTATTTGGCTGTAAGAGAATCGGGGGAATTTCGTCAGGTAAATTAGGTACAGGAGTCCGTTCATCAATGGTGACGGCGGACAGAAACACGGTCACATCCCGAAAGGTGATGTTACTGTACTTATTGGTAACAGCGATCGCCACAGTTTCCACCTGATTTTCACCTAGGCTAGGCTGAGGACAAATCAACTCAAAAGAGGGAGAATATTTATCTATTCCCAGGTAAGATTCTGGCGTAAAACTCGCCGCCACCACCGATAATAAAGCCGACGACCAACCCTGATCATCTAGGGGATGAATAAATGATAATCCCCCCGTTTGTTCGCTGATGGCTACATTATCTCCCGCAGATTTCCGATAACTGTGAACTCTGACTAATGCTGACTTAGCCGCAGCGATCGCTTTTTCCCACTGGTCTAAATCTAGTGATTCATTATCCGATGAAATACCCAATTCTCCCAGATAAAAAATCGCCCTATTTGCGCCTAAACGCCAGTCAAAGTGATTACATGCATCGGCGATCGCTCCCGCACCATCCCCCCTCGCTGGGTCATTCCTTCCATTGCTACGGCTAACCTTTAACCCAGTCAATTCCGACTCATTTACCCCAGAATTAATCAAATAATTACGCAGGGTACGACTAAAGGGGGTTCCGTGCCAAATTCCCTCTATTCCTAACCAGGTAATCTCCAAATCACAGGGGTAGCTTTCCGTGACATTTTCTATCACCTGTTCCGCCACATTACTGATAGTAGCAGCATCATCGCGCAGTGATGAACTGGTATCGATAATTACTACCAAGTCCACTTTATTGATTGTATTTTTCTGACTCATATTGTCATCCTATTACCGCTATTTTTTGCCAGGATTTTACGGTTGATTATCTCCACCATTATTAACCGCAAATTTTAAGCGATCGCGACCTCGACCACTCACCAAAACTCGACCCGAGTATTCTAGTTTAACCCCCTCTATTTTAGCCGGTTCATATCCAGAATCTAGGGGAATTTCTGCCGTCAGCTTAGACGGTTCACTATCCTTAACGGGTAAGTTTCCCAAAGAGAGAAATTCTCCCTCTTCCAGAACTTGGAGCCTTTCACCTTCTGAACTAATTACCTCGGCTTCAACTACCCGGAAATCCAGAACATCTGCATTCAGATAACTATTGGTCACTTCTAGGCATAATTTCGACCTATCCTCGGAAGTAGTGACAGCAAAATTTAAACCATCTAAACTGTCGGGAAGTTCCGCCACCAAAGCCTGAGTGTTTCCAGTCTTCTGGGAAGTTTTCTTAACCCCAGATACCGGAGTTTCCCAGACCGTTTCTGATACCGAGACACCCGCCACCAATTTTAACTCATAAATACGATGCTTACCCTTACCTTTAGCAGTCGTTAAAGTTATCGTATGTTCACCTTGACTAAGGCTTCCTAGTCGTAGTTCAGTTTGACGTTTCTGATTTTCTCCCGCACCCCAAATGCGGATTAATAGGATACCGTCTAGGAATAACCAATCCTCTCCTGAACCATCGCGATGGTAAAATAAAGTTAGTTCCCCTTCTTGATAATTCCTAGAGAGTTGGAAGTGAATATTCAGGCGATCTGTTGATGCCACTCCCGGTGGTTTTTCAGCATCAGGAGCAGTTATAATTGTCGGTAAACTCGGAGATTGAATCGGGTCAGCATCACTACCGATATCATAGTTATATTCGGGAGTCCACACACCCAGGGAAGAAACCTTTAGCCGTTTGGAAGATGTGCCAATTTGCCATAAAACCCCTGGGTCATATTTGGCAATATCAGAAGTTATATTAACCTGACTTTCTGGGGTAAGTTTATCCTCTAAATCCCTAGCGTTTAACAGGGGTTCCACGAAAGCATCAGCTTGTTCAAAGCCTACCGATATCAGGTGGTTAATCAAACTAGGATGGCGGTCAAATTTAGAGGCATAGTCTAATCCTTCTAAATGCGATCGCTTAATTTCTAACTGGCGAATTTTTACCGGACTAATTCCCGCCATCTCTCCATTTAAAAACCCCTTTTGTAACCAGCGATTAGTTTTTTCGATAAACTCTAAACTTTGATACAGAGAAAGATTACCTGATAGTTGATTTCTCCGATCTAAAATCTCTGGCGTAGTCCTAGGTATACCGTCACAGGCGCGAGGGTTCACCTGTATAACCCATAATTCATCCGGCCATTGTTCTGGGGGAATAATTTGTTCATCCACTAGGGATAAAATTGGCGGATTTTCGGCAAATAAACCATCCCAATAAGCAGCATCGCCAATTTCCACAGCTTTGAATAGGGTGGGAATAGCCGCCGACGCGAGAATGGCATCAATTTCCATTTCATTTTGGCGAGAGTCAAATATTTTTGATTCCCCAGATATCACATTAACCGCACCTAAAAATAATCGAGGACTGCTACCCTTAATCAGCCTAGGAAGTTCCGAAAATTTAATGTGTTTTTCCAGCAGTTTTTTCAGGTCTAAATATTCTCGCCTAGGCGTTACAGATTGCCAAAATTCCTGAACTCCTCCCCAGGTGTATGGATTAGAAACATAGCTGGGAATAATCCCTTTCTCGTAAAATCTACAGGATTGAACCGTTAAATAATTTAGGTATTGTTCCCAAAGATGGTTGGCTGAGTTGTCTTCCCAAAAATCAATTAATTTTTGAGAGACTTCCCCAGCAGTTTCCCCTTGATTTTTAACTAAACCATACCAAGCTAGTAGACTGCATAAACCGCCGCCAGATGTGCCGCTTAAACTTACAATTTCATAGCGATCGCACACATCACCTTGCAGAAATCTCTTTAAAACTCCCGCCGTAAATGCCGCATGGCTTCCTCCTCCTTGACAGGCGATCGCAATTTTACCTTTGTTCCGCTTACTCATTTTTGGGCTTCCTAGTAATGGGTGAATAATGCTTTAGTCAACCTCCAGTTTTAATTGGTTTCGGTCACATCAACTCTCTTTTCTCATGATTATCACTTCACCAAAATACAGACCAAAGCTAACGTTTGCGGTTGTTTCAACGCCAACGCCAGTATTTTTTGAATCCTTTGTATCGCGCTATGTAGTTGATGCTAAACGGGTAAACCTCCCAATTTTATAGGTGAATTTTTTTAGGCTGTACCTTATTATTTTATAGAATTTCTCCCAAGGACTCAACCCCCTGACAAAACCTTTATAAAATTTTAACATTTCCCCAAACCAATGACCGATAAAATTAATCAGTTTTGTTGTGGATAAAAAGCCAAGTTAGATTTACAATTACCAAAGAAGAAGCTAAAATCTGGGTAGCTTTTTTGTTCTCAGTTTCATGTTTGAGGGAACGCCAGAACAGGAGAAGACCAAATTACAGCTTCACACGAAGAGGTATAGACAATGGAAAACGAAACAAATCCGTGGAACGAAATGGCCAATCAATGGGTTAACACCTGGACTCAGAGCGGAAATGACATCTGGAAAAACTGGTTTGATCTGATGAGTGGGTCAGGAGTATCTGAAACCGATAAAAATAGCCAGTCCCACTCTGGGGGAATAACCGAACAAATGGCAAAAAATCAGGCCTCATTGATGCGTTTTCTACAATTTTCCTTTGAAGCCTGGAAAGATATATTACCCAAAGTTGAAGCTGGTACGAATTGGGAACAAACCCTAGAAAACTACTCCCAGCAAATTCGCCAGCAAATGGAACAATATATGAGTGTTCCCACTAAGATGACCGGAAGCGGTAGCACTATGGGGAAACTCTACATGGAACAAATGCAGAAGTTTAACCAAATGTGGATGAACTACAGCGGCGCGGCTATGGTTCCCATGGTTGAAGCCATGATGGGTAAAAGTGAAGCATTCATCGAGTTAAATAACCTCTACTGGGAACAACTGTATCAACCCAGCCTAGGAAACCTGCTACAAAGTCCCATGTTTGGTATTACTCGCGAGTTGAATAGTACCTTAATGAGTCATTTTCAGGCTTGGACAAATTTTTATCGCGCTAGTAATGATTATCAGGTAGTGTTAGCAGATATCCAAGTCCGCGCTTTTGAAAAGTTAATCGAAAAATTAGCGGAGGGAGTTAGCAAAGGCGAAAAAGTCGAAACTTGGCGGCAGTTTCAGCAGTTATGGAGTGTGGCTATAGATGACGTATTTGAGGAAACTTTCTGTTCTGAAGATAAACTCAAAATTCGGGGAAGGTTTATTAACTCCCTCAACGCCTATCGACTAGAACAACAAAAGTTGATGGAGATTTCTATGCGATCGCTTAATCTCCCCCTCCGCAGCGAAATTGACGAAATGCACAAAACCATTTACCAACTCCGCAAAGAGGTTAAATCTCTCAAAAAACAGATATCCACCATTACAGCATCTTCACCCAAACCAGAGTCAATTCCAGAAGTAAGTTGAGAGAAAGCCACACCTAATATTTGTCTCAACAGCCTAATTCAATTCGTGATCCAATTCAATATGTCTTTGCTAGGAGGACATCAAGCCATGTTACCTTTCGCCTTACAAATGGGTTTAGAAGACTTAACCGAGGAATATGCAGACCTCACCGAAAAAATTGTTCATGGTATGGACAACCTTAGTAGTTTACGGGAGGAAGAAATTATCGTTGGGGTCACACCCAAAGAAGCAGTTTACCAGGAAGATAAAGTCACCCTTTATCGGTTTGAACCCAAAGTCAAAAAAACCCTTTCTGTACCTCTGCTAATTGTCTATGCTTTAGTCAATCGTCCCTTTATGGTAGATTTGCAAGAGGGTCGTTCCTTAGTTGCTAATTTACTCAGTTTGGGATTAGATGTCTATTTGATTGATTGGGGATATCCTACCCGTAGCGATCGCTGGTTAACCTTAGATGATTATATCAACGGTTATATTAATAACTGTGTTGATTTTCTTCGCGATCACTATGAACTCGATAAAATCAACCTCCTAGGAGTTTGTCAGGGAGGAACCTTTAGCCTCTGCTACAGTTCCCTATATCCCGAAAAAGTGCAAAACCTAATCACCATGGTTGCGCCAGTCAACTTTGATATGCCAAATACCCTCTTAAATGCGCGGGGAGGCTGCACATTAGGACCCGAAGCCGTAGATATTGACCTCATGGTTGAGGCTTTAGGTAACATTCCCGGCGACTATTTAAACATCGAGTTTTTGATGTTAAAACCCCTACAATTAGGATATCAAAAATATCTCGATTTACCCGAAATCATGGGAAGTCGCGACAAACTCCTAAACTTCCTCCGCATGGAAAAATGGATTTTTGATAGTCCCGACCAAGCCGGAGAAACCTATCGCCAATTCCTGAAAGATTTTTATCAGGAAAACAAACTAATCAAAGGCGAAGTAATGATTGGTGATTCTCGGGTAGATTTAAGTAATATTACCATGCCAGTTCTCAACCTCTACGCCGAAAAAGATCACCTAGTCCCCCCTTCCTCTTCCCTCGCACTAGAGGAATACATCAGCAGTGAAGACTACACCGCCAAATCCTTCCCCGTAGGTCATATCGGTATGTATGTCAGTGGTAAAGTACAGCGAGATTTACCCCCAACCATTGTCGATTGGTTAAAAGTGCGAGAGTAACTTTGATTAACAACTCATTAGGGGGGGGTTGACCAAAAATTCACCTACCCCCTTTCCCTTTTTTGATGCCTTACTTCACGCTCTCGGCGCTTTTACGCATAGTATTAAAATACTCTGTCCAGAGTTGTTTTTGAGCATCCAGCATCATTTGGGTGGTCTGCTTTTGTGTTTCCAGATAAGATTTAACCATGTCCTCTTGCAATTTCAGGGTCTGTTCAAAACCTTCTGATAAATCAGAGGGAGGCTTCCAACCCGGGAAACCCTCCGTCCAAGCGTCAAACCATTTTTTCTGCAAGTCTACCATTTGCTTTTGGTAATCTTCAAAAAGCTTAGTATCCATATTGCATAAACCAGTAAATTACTTTTCGCCAATCAAATCTGACTCTGATTGACTCTATAGCTATTCCCGGCTCGTCGTTTCCTAAAGCCTGAGAAACACTACCTCAAATTATAAGATAATTTGCTCAAAATTGATGCTTTTTAGCTAATCTATAGATTTGTAACAAAATCTCATTTTTCCCATCAATTTACGGCAGGTATTCTCAAAAATCCTCCTCTGCAACCATTAGGTCCGGTCTTAGTTAACAAAATATTAACCCAATGTTAATCTTTAGAAGCGATCGCCAACAATATCTATCCCCAGACATAAATTGTAGTTTGAGATACCGCTGCTGAGGGATTTTAGGCACATCAGTTCACTAAGAACTTTTTTATTAAGTTTTATTATGTTAAGCTGTGTTACAGTAGATGGCTAAAAACCTACCATCCAGGTAAAGACCACAGCCAACTTAGGAGAGCAGCATCCCATGATACAAGCAGTTGCAACAACCAAGTTTGCGCCCACCCATACCAAACATACCCCCCTAAGAATTATCGCTTTGGGGGACAGTCTAATTTATGGATTCGGAGATCCAGTCGGCGGAGGTTGGGTAGAACAATTGCGACGCGAGTGGATGTCTCCAGAAAAACCCGGTCATGCGCTTTACAACCTAGGGATTCGTGGTAACACCGTCGCCCAAGTTACCCAGCGTCTCGAGCAGGAATTTCGGCAACGGGGAGAATTAAGAAACCGCCTACCAGACCTAATTATTTTATCAGTAGGACTCAATGACACCCCTCGCTTAGGAAGACCCAACGGCCGATCGCTCACAGATTTTGACGCATTTCGCATCCATGTCGCCACCCTTCTGGAAAGGGCCCAAAGCCTCTGTCCAGTCATTTTCGTAGGAATGCCTCCCGTTGACGAAAGCAAAATGCCCTTTTTAGGCTGTATGTATTACAACCACGCCGACCAATACGCCTACAAAGAAGCCACACGGCGAGGCTGTGAAGTCCGGGATATCCCTTATTTAGATATATTTGACCTATGGCTGTCCCGGGGGGAAGATTGGGTGCGATCGCAACTGAGTTCCGACGGTTTACATCCCAATGTTCAAGGCTACCAAAGTTTACTGAAAGACGTACAGAATTGGGAACCCATCGCCAACCTAGGTTAAACCCAACCCCCCAACTCCCCGAACTTCTGGTTATTTATTCGTAACCAGAGGTATTTGTTTAGCCCAATCAAAATAACTATCCCACCACTGTTTTTGAACAGTGGCGATCGTTTCTAGGGCTTCCTGCTGTATTTTCAGAGTCCCATTGACAGTTTCTTGTTGAAAATCTAACGCCTTGGTCATAGCCTCGGAAGTATTAGATAGATCCTTGATACTGTCGAAACTATTTTTCCAGGTATCCAGCCATTGTTGCTGATAGTCTTCAAACCAATTTTTGCTCATGATTCCCTCAACCGTGAAAACAACAAAATAACCACCACTCGCAGCGGGTAAGCACCTACTGCTTGTGATCAGTATCAGCAACCACCACCCCACCAGTCGCCGTCCCAGGTAGTGGCGATCGTTACTCTCAAAATCTATAAAGGTCAATTCTGTTTCGTCTGCTGAGTAATTATACCAGCATTATCCCAGATTGAATACCTGATTCTACCAATTTCAGGTGTTGAAACCCGATCCTTGGCTGACATCAATTGCGATCGAGCCTTCCCCGTCTGTCATCACAACCCCCACCATAGCTCTAGCTACACTGTCAAGATATCATGACATTATCAATTCCCAGTCGAATTAAGTAGATATCAAAAAGTTCTATTAAATCTGCAACACTTTACTTTAGGAAAAAAAGTTATACCATCACAGGTTTAGCCATTTCAGCATTTTACCAATCCATCAAAATCAGGGTTTATTCTCAGTAAATTTACGGAAACATACCCCACAAACAACCCCAGAAATTTCCGTAAAAATACTTATGGCAAAATGTCGTCAAAAATGTAATCTTAAATCAGAGTATAAATTTCCATGCTAACTAACTCAGCAGCGATTATCTAATTCATTGACGCAACCGCCAAAATATAGCGCTAGTCTCGGCACATTGTCAGTGGAATTAGGATTGTGCAACCCCCAGAGAGTATTAATCCCAGGGAAAATGGCAGATTTCCCCTTTGTGGTCTAGTCCTGTGGCGGCGCACCCCTTAAATCGGAAGCTATGGGAGAAGCGGGAGATAATGTACTTTAACCTAACTTTGAGGGTGATTATTTTAGTAATTGCCGAAGTTATCTAATTCTGAAAGTCTTTGATTAATGGTAGAAATTGGGTAACTTTAACTATAGCGATCGCCTATAGATTTAGCAATTAATAATCAACAATATTTGGGAGTTACATCTAATGGATGAAATCGTGAGAAAATTAGCAGGGGTGGGTTTACCAGCAGTGGTTCTGTTAATTGCAATGGCGACTACAGGACTGACCGGAGCCGCCGCCATAACGGCCGCTTTAGCAATGCTAGGACCTGGTGGGATGCTGGGCGGAATTGTATTATTAGGAATCATTGGACTAGCATCGGACGCATTGACTAAATATGGTTTACAAACGCTTCTAGTGGAAGTTTATTGGCAACGGATCAAAAATGGTGAAAGTCCGTCGAAGTTGTGCAGTGAAATTGATTGGCTCCCAATTACCAAGGAATTGAAATTGATACTTAAAGATGCCCTCGGTCAGTTATGAGGGAAAGTGCGATCGCCCATCTAGCCATGTAGGTTGGGTGAAACCCAACAGCAGTAGGTTGGGTGAAACGCAGTGAAACCCAACAGCAGTTAGATATAGTGGGGTTGGGTTTCGTGACCTCCACCCAACCTACTCCACTTGGGGAAAGTGCGATCGCCTAATTTTCTACCACTTCCCAAAACCCCAGCCATGTAGGTTGGGTGAAACCCAACATCAGTAGGTTGGGTGAAACGCAGTGAAACCCAACAGCAGTTAGATATAGTGCGATCGCCTAATTTTCTCGGACTTCCCAAAACCCCAGCCATGTGGGTTGGGTGAAACCCAACATCAGTAGGTTGGGTGAAACGCAGTGAAACCCAACAGCAGTTAGATATAGTGCGATCGCCTGATTTTCTACCACTCCCCAAAACCCCAGCCATGTAGGTTGGGTGAAACGTAGTGAAACCCAACATAACTGAGAGATGGTGGTGTTGGGTTTCGTACCTCCACCCAACCTACCACTTGGGGAAAGTGCGATCGCCCATGTAGCCATGTAGCCATGTAGGTTGGGTGAAACGCAGTGAAACCCAACAGCAGTTAGATATAGTAGGGTTGGGTTTCGTGACCTCCACCCAACCTACTCCACTTGGGGGAAAGTGCGATCGCCCATCTAGCCATGTAGGTTGGGTGAAACGCAGTGAAACCCAACAGCAGTTAGATATAGTGCGATCGCCTAATTTTCTCGGACTTCCCAAAACCGCAGCCATGTGGGTTGGGTGAAACGTAGTGAAACCCAACATAACTGAGAGATGGTGGTGTTGGGTTTCGTACCTCCACCCAACCTACTCCACTTGGGGGAAAGTGCGATCGCCCATCTAGCCATGTAGGTTGGGTGAAACGCAGTGAAACCCAACAGCAGTTAGATATAGTAGGGTTGGGTTTCGTGACCTCCACCCAACCTACTCCACTTGGGGGAAAGTGCGATCGCCCATCTAGCCATGTAGGTTGGGTGAAACGCAGTGAAACCCAACATCAGTTAGATATAGTAGGGTTGGGTTTCGTGACCTCCACCCAACCTACTCCACTTGGGGGAAAGTGCGATCGCCCATCTAGCCATGTAGGTTGGGTGAAACGCAGTGAAACCCAACATCAGTTAGATATAGTGGGGTTGGGTTTCGTGACCTCCACCCAACCTACTCCACTTGGGGGAAAGTGCGATCGCCCATCTAGCCATGTAGGTTGGGTGAAACGCAGTGAAACCCAACATCAGTTAGATATAGTGGGGTTGGGTTTCGTGACCTCCACCCAACCTACTCCACTTGGGGGAAAGTGCGATCGCCCATCTAGCCATGTAG
>Ga0213835_100308_pt1 | contig 54026 bp, 48 predicted proteins | sample SWPATP01_FD_160576 | JGI IMG/M metagenome (GOLD analysis project Ga0213835, IMG submission 160576) | Coastal seawater microbial communities from Marineland, Florida, United States - SWPA TP0 #1 | ecosystem: Environmental > Aquatic > Marine > Coastal | place: USA: Florida | collected 2016-08-05
CCGTTGCCGCCCGCGCACGGCCGGGGTGGGGCGGCCCGGGGGCGCAGGCGGGCGCTCAGGCGGGGCGGGCGCTGCCCGGGGCCGCCTCGGTGTCGGGATCTGCCCCTGCGGAGGTCTCGGGGCCGGCGTCGGTGGCGGTCTCGCCCTGGCTGCGGCCGTTGGCGCCGGTGACGACGCCGAGCGACTTCAGCTTGCGGTGCAGTGCCGAGCGCTCCATGCCGACGAAGCTTGCCGTCCGGCTGATGTTGCCGCCGAAGCGGTTGATCTGGGTCAGCAGGTATTCGCGCTCGAACAGCTCGCGCGCCTCGCGCAGGGGCAGCGTCGCGAGGCCGTGCGCCAGCACCATCCCGCCCGGTTCGCCCGTGGCGGGGGGGTCGGGCTGCAGCTCGGCGGCCGCGACCGGGCCCTGGCCGTCGCCGAGGATCAGCGCGCGCTCGATGACGTTGCGCAGCTGCCGGACATTGCCGGGCCAGGCCATGGTCTGCAGCATCGCCTCGGCCTCGTCCGAGAGCACCCGCAGCGGCAGCCCCTGGCTGCGGTTGAACATCTCGATGAAGTGGCGCGCGAGCAGCGGGATGTCCTCGCGCCGCTCCTCGAGCCCGGGCACCGCCACGGGCACCACGTTGAGCCGGTCGTAGAGCTCCTGGCGGAAGCGGCCCGAGGCGATCTCGGCCTTGAGGTCGCGGGTGGTCGAGGAGATTACCCGCAGGTCCACCCGCACCTTGTCGGTCCCGCCCGAGCGCGCGAACTGCTGTTCGACCAGCACGCGCAGGATCTTGGACTGGGTGCCGGGGGGCATGTCGGCGACCTCGTCGAAATAGATCACGCCGGTGTGCGCCTGTTCCAGCAGCCCCTGTTCGACCCCGCGGCCGGCGGTCTCGCGGCCGAAGAGCACCTCCTCCATCCGCTCGGGCGCGATGGAGGCGGCGGCGACGGTGACGAAGGGGCCCTGCGCGCGCGCCGAATTGGCGTGGATGTAGCGCGCCGCCACCTCCTTGCCCGCGCCCGAGGGCCCCGTCAGCATCACCCGGCCGTTCGAGCGGGTGACCTTGTCGAGCTGGGATTTCAGCGTGCGGAAGGCGGGCGCGGCGCCGATCATCTCGGCCGAGGCGACGTCGCGGCGGCGCAGGTCGGCGTTCTCGCGGCGCAGGCGCGAGGCCTCCATCGCGCGCGAGATGACCACGAGGAGCTGGTCGATGTTGAAGGGTTTCTCGATGAAGTCGTAGGCGCCCTGCTTGATCGCGGCGACCGCGATCTCGATGTTGCCGTGGCCCGAGATGATGACGATGGGGATGTCGGGGTTCGAGCGTTTCACCGTCTTGAGGATGTCGATGCCGTCCATCCGGCTGTCCTTGAGCCAGATGTCGAGGATCATCAGCGCCGGGGGGGCGGCGTTGATCTCGGCCATGCAGGCATCCGAATTGGCGGCGAGGCGGGTGGTGTAGCCCTCGTCGCGCAGGATGTCGCCGATCAGCTCGCGGATGTCGCGCTCGTCGTCCACGATCAGGATGTCGCTCACGTTGCTTCCTCCCTTGTCTCCCGGGCCGGGGCCCGGCGGGGCGCCGCCGTCAGGAGCGGCAGCCGGATCTCGGCCCGCGCGCCGCGGTGGCCCTGGCCGGCAAAGGCCGGCGCGTCGGCCAGCCTGAGGGTGCCGCCGTGTTCCTCGACGATCTTCTTGACGATGGGCAGGCCGAGGCCGGTGCCCTTGTCGCGGGTGGTCACGTAGGGTTCGAACAGCCGCGCGCGGTCGGCGGGCAGGCCGATGCCGTTGTCGTCGATGGTGATCTGCACCGCCGTGCCATCCTGCCGCATGGCCACGCGGATCTGCGGTGACCAGCCCTCGGGCGCGCCGGTTTCCGTCAGGCTTTCCGTGGCTTCGCCGGCGTTCTTGATGAGGTTGGTGAGGGCCTGGCCGAGCATGCCGGCGTCGATCTCCAGCATCATCGGTCCCTCGGGCAGGTCGGCCTCGATCCGCACGCCGGGCTGGCCGGCCTGTTGCAGGAGCACCGCGTCGCGCACCACCTTCACGAGGTCGGTGGAGCGGCGGTCGGGCTCGGGCATGCGGGCAAAGCGCGAGAATTCGTCGACGATGCGGCGCAGGTCGCCGGTCTGGCGGACGATGACGTCGGTGTGGCTGGCGAGCGTCTCGGCCTGATCGCCCACGAGGGGGGTGAACTTGCGCTTGATGCGCTCGGCCGAGAGCTGGATGGGGGTGAGCGGGTTCTTGATCTCGTGCGCGATGCGGCGGGCGACGTCGCCCCAGGCGGCGAGGCGCTGGGCCGAGACGAGGTCGGTGACGTCGTCGAAGGCCACGACGAAGCCCTCGGGGCCGGCGGCGCCGTGGCGGGTGGCCATGCGCACTAGCAGCGTCTCCAGCCGGCCCGAGCGGCTGATGCGGAGCTCTTCCTGCGCGGCGTCGAGGGTGCCCTCGGCGAGGCTGCGGAAGAGGCCGGCGAACTCGGGCACCGCCTCGGACAGCGGGCGGCCCTGCACCGCGTCGTCGAGTTCCAGCAACCGGCGGGCCGAGGGGTTCACGACCTCGATCCGGCCCGCGGCATCGAGGCCGATGACGCCGGGCGTCACCGAGGTCAGGACGGAATCGATGAGCCGGCGCTGCGCCTCGGTGCGGCGGTTGTTCTCCAGCAGCGCCTCGCGCTGGGCCTTGAGCTGCCGCGTCATCTGGTTGAAGACGAGCCCCAGCATGGCGATCTCGTCGTCGCTGCGGGCGCCGGGGACCTGGACGTCGAAATCGCCCTGCCCCACCCGCTCGGCCGCGCCCACCAGCCGGCCGACGGGCCGCGAGAGCCGCTCGGCGAACCACAGCCCCAGCCAGATCGCAGCCAGCACGAGGATCAGCGCAAAGCCGATGTAGAGCACGCCGAACTCGAACAGGATGCGGCCGCGCTCGCGTTCGAGCTGGTTGTAGAGGCGGATGGTCTCCTGCGTCTCGTCCAGCAGTTGCAGGATCTCGCCGTCGACATCGCGCGAGACATAGAGGAAGCGGTCGGCAAAGCCCGGCAGGCGCAGCAGCGCGCGGAACTCGTTGTGGGCCCAGTCCTTGATGATGACGGTCTCGCCGCGGGCGGCACGGGCGAGCGCCTCGACGCCCGGATCCTCGAAGTCGAAGAGGTACGAGCGCTCGCCCCGGGCCCGGATCTGGCCCGAGCCGTCGATGATGAAGGCCTCGCGCAGGCCGCGCTGGATCTGGCTCTGGCCGGCCGAGAGGAACTGGCGCAGCTCGCCGTCGCCGATGAGGAAGACCTGCCGCCGGGCGGCCTCGAGAAAGGCCGCGAGGGCCTCGGCGTCCTCGGCCAGCCCGCGCTCCTGTTCGGCCTCATAGGCCTCGGCGGCGGCGAGCGAATTGGCCATGACCTGGCGGACGCGGTCGGAAAACCACCCCTCCAGCCCGACATTGATGGTCAGCCCGGCAAAGACCGCGACCGTCACCGCCGGGGCCAGCGCCACCAGGGCGAAGACGGCCGAGAGCCGCAGGTGCAGCCGCGAGCCCGCCGATTGCGCCCGCCGGGCGGCGACGATGCGCGCCACCCGCGCCAGCACCAGCGTGGCGACCACGAGGATGTAGACGAGATCGGCCAGCAGCACGAGGCGCAGGCCCGGCGAGCTGACCCCCTGGTTGAGCGGGCCGAGCGCGGCCCATGTGGCCAGCACCAGCGCCGGCCCCAGCGCCACCAGCCCGATGGTGGCCACGTTCTGCACGCGGCGTTGCCGGCGCAGATGGCTCAGCCGCTCGAGAATCGCGCCTTGTGCCGCCCGTTGCACCGGCTGCCCACCCCATCTGGGCCGCCCGCCGCGACCCGCCGCCGTTTGCGCGCAGCCTCGTTGCCGGCTGACGCCGATGGGCCACGCTTTGGTGTTGCCGTTTTACATCAACTTGCGGCGGCGTGTCACGCGAATATCCAGATCGGTGATCTTCTTTCGCAAGGTATTGCGGTTGATGCCGAGCAGATCGGCACATCTGGCCTGATTTCCGGCGGTGGCGTCCAGCGCGATCTCGATCAGCGGCGCCTCGACCTCGCGCAGGATGCGCTGATAAAGGCCCGGCGGCGGCAGTTGCGCGCCGTGCAGGTCGAAGTACCGGCGCAGGTGGCGGTTCACCGAGGTGGAGAGCTTTTCGCCCGAGCCGGCGCTTTTCAGGGGTTCCATGGCGGGCTGGTTGCCGAGGACGGCCTCGACCTCGGCGCGGCTGATCTCGGGCTCGGCCGAGGTGACGACGAGGCGGCGGACGGTGTTTTCGAGCTGGCGGACATTGCCGGGCCAGCTGTAGGCGCGCACCAGCGTCAGCGCCTCGGGGGTGAGCCGGCGCAGGCTGCCGCCCTCGCGGTCGGCGCGGCCGAGGAAGTGCTCGGCCAGCAGCGGGATGTCGTCGACCCGTTCGCGCAGGGCCGGCACCGCGAGGGTGACGCCCGAGATGCGATAGAACAGGTCCTGTCGGAAGCGGCCCTCGGCCATGCGCGCCGAGAGGTCGGTCTGGCTGGTGGCCATGATCCGCGGCGCGGTGTCGGTCAGCCCGTCGAGGAGGCGCACGACGCGGGCCTGTGCGTCGTCGTCGAAGTCGCCGAGTTCGTCGAAGACGAGGCTGCCGCCGCGAGCCCGGGCCAGAAGCGACGAGGGCCCGTCGATGCCGGCGAGGTCAGCCGCCCCCGCGACCACGAAGGGCAGCGTGCGGCGGTCGGAAAAGTCGTGGATGGCGCGGGCGATCAGCGACTTGCCGGTGCCCGATTCGCCGGTGATGAGCACGGGCATGTCGGTGTTCATCACCCGTGCGACGAGGCGGTAGAGCGCCTGCATGCCCGGCGTGCGGCCGACGAGGGGCAGCTCGTCGCCGGCCTCGGCGCCGCGGGGCGCGGGGCTGTCGGAGCGCGGCGAGCGGCGGCGGTTTTCCAGCGCGCGGGCGGCGCGCTTCATCAGGTCGGGCAGGTCGAAGGGCTTGGGCAGATAGTCCCAGGCCTGCGCCTCGGCCGCCTGGATGGCGGTCATGATGGTGTTCTGCGCCGAGATCACGATCACCGGCAGGCCCGAGCGGAGCTGGCTGATGCGGGGGATCATCTCCAGCCCGTTGCCGTCGGGCATGACCACGTCGGAGATGACGAGGTCGCCCTTGCCTTCCTCGACCCAGCGCATCAGCGTGGTCAGGCTGGAGGTCGCATGCACCTTGCAGCCCGCGCGTGTGAGCGCCTGGGTCAGGACGGTGCGGATGGTGCGGTCGTCGTCGGCGACCAGAACGGTTCCGTCCATCTCAGCCTTTCTCCTGTGGTTCGGAAATGCGATTGACCAGATCCTTGGGCGCGACCGGCAGCGACAGGCGGAACACGGTCCGGCCCGGCACCGACTCGACCGTCACCCAGCCGCCATGGTCGGCCATGATCCGCGAGACCAGCGCGAGGCCGAGGCCGGTGCCGTTCTCGCGGCCCGAGACGAAGGGCTCGAACACCTCGGCCGCGATCTCGGGCGGCAGGCCGGGGCCGTCGTCGATGATCTCGATCTGCAGAGGCAGCGGCAGGCCCCCGCCCTCGGTCCGGCGCAGCCTCAGCGAGAGGTCGTAGAAGGTATGGAGCCGGATGGTCCCGCCCACCGGGCCCGCGGCCTGGGCTGCGTTCTTCAAAAGGTTCAGCACCACCTGCAACAGCTGGTCGCCATCGGCCAGCGCCGGGGGCAGCGAGGGGTCGTAATCCTCGAGGATGCGCATGTGGCCGGCAAAGCCCACCAGCGCCGAGCGCCGCGCCCGGTCGAGCACGTCGTGGATATTGACGGCGCGCAGCTCGGGCGGGCGGATGTTGCCGAACTGCTCGACCTGTTCGAGGAGTTTGACCACGCGGCGCGTCTCCTCGACGATGAGGTCGGTGAGCTCGCGGTCCTCGGGGCCGAGCGACATCGACAGCAGTTGCGCCGCCCCGGCGATGCCGGCGAGCGGGTTCTTGATCTCGTGCGCCAGCATCTCGGCCATGCCGATGGCCGAGCGGGCGGCGCGGCCGGCGGGCTTGCCGCGGGTCAGCCGACCCGAGAGGTCGCGCGGCGCGATGGTCATCAGCAGGATCCCCGGCGCGTCGGCGATGGGCGCGATGCGCAGGTTGCACACGCTGGGCGCGCGGTCGCCGGTGCAGACCTCGGCGTCGCTGATCAGCACCGGGGCATGGGTGTCGCGGACGCGGGCGCAGGCCTCCTCGATCGGGACATCGACCGAGAGCCGGTCGAAGGCGGGCTGGCCGCGCAGGCTGCGCACCGAGGCGTTGAGGAACTCCTCGGCCTCGGGGTTGACCTCGAGCAGCCGGTTCGCGGGGTCCAGCAGCACCGCCGGCAGCGGCAGCGAGGCCCAGAGCCGGTCGGCCGTGGGCAGGCCCGGGGGCTGGGGGGGGAGCCGGGCGGGGGGCAGGCTCATGCCGCGAGGCTCCGGGCATCGGCGAAGGCGGCCGGCAGGCGGCGCAGCACCTCGGCGGGGCTGGTGGCGGTGACGATGCCGGGGCGCAGCGGGCCGGGAACGCCGGCGTGCTCGAGATAGGCGGCGAGGTGCTTGCGCGCGGTGCGCAGGCCGGCGACGGGGCCGTGAAAGGCGAGGATGTCCTCGTAATGCGCGGCCACGAGGTCGGCGAGCGCCGCGCCCTGCGGCACAGGGGGCGGCGCGGTGCCCGCCAGCGCGGCGCCGATCCCGGCCAGCAGCCATGGCCGGCCCGGGGCGGCACGGCCCACCATCACCCCCTGCGCCCCCGAGGCCGCCACCGCCGCGCGCGCCGCCTCCGGCCCGTCGATGTCGCCGTTCGCCAGAACCGGCAGGCCGAGGCCTGCGGTGCGCAGCCCGATCGCCGCCCAGTCGGCGCGGCCGGTATAGAAGGCGCAGCGGGTGCGGCCGTGCAGCGTGACCATGGCCACCCCGGCATCGCGGGCGCGGCGCAGGAGCGGCGGCACCGCGGTGCAGGCGTCGTCCCAGCCCAGCCGGGTCTTCACCGTCACCGGCACCGAGACCGCCCGCACCGCCGCCTCGATCAGCCGCAGCGCGAGGTCGGGCTCGCGCAGGAGCCCCGAGCCCGTCGCCCCCTGCCCCGACCGGCTGGTCACCCGCCGCGCCGGGCAGCCGAGGTTGATGTCGATCAGCCGGGCGCCCTCGGCCTCGGCCATGCGGGCGGCCTCGGCCATGATCCCGGGCTCGCGGCCGGCGAGCTGCACCGCGGTGGGCACGCGCGCGGCCTCCGGCCCGAGCCCGAGCCCGAGCGCGGTGCGGGTGCGCGCCGAGGGCCGGCGCGCCACCATCTCGCGGCTCGCCACCATCTCGGACACCACGAGGCCCGCGCCCAGCCGCGCCGCCAGCCGGCGGAACGGCAGGTCGGTGATCCCCGCCATGGGCGCCAGCGCCACGGGCGGGACCAGCTCCACCGCCGGAACCGACGCCGCGCGAGACGCCGACTCCGCGCGAGACGCCTCGGGGGGCGCCGACGGCTCTGGGGCCGAAAGCCGGATGCCAGCGAGCGGGATCGACAACTGCTCAATCCTTGTGCGATTGCCCAGTCACTTAGGCCGCTTCGCCGCGGGATGCAAACTCCACGCGCACCGAACGCCCGCTTCTCCGTCACCTGCCCTGAATTTGGGCATTCGGGCCGCTGTCTGGCCGAACCATTGTCAGCCTCCGAGGCTTGGCCTAGAGACGGCAGCGGGCGGGAGAGCGCCCGGCCACCCCCCTGTGCGGCCGCGGCCCCGCAGGCCCGACCCGAGCCCAACCACACCGCCCCGAGGCCGGACCGCGCGCCCCGGGCCCGGTCGAGCCGAGGATGCGAGCACCGATGTCTGCGACCGCCGTGATCATCGTCGCCGCCGGACGCGGCACCCGGATGGGCGGCGCGCTGCCCAAGCAATGGCAGTCGCTGGCCGGCCGTCCGGTGCTGGCGCATGCGGTGGCGGCGTTCCGGCAGGCCGGGCTGGGCCCGGTGGTGCTGGCGCTGCACCCCGACGACATGGCCCGGGCGCAGGTGCTGACGCGCGAGGGGGGCCTCGCGGGCGGCGAGGTCGAGACCGTCTCGGGCGGGGCGACGCGGGCCGAATCGGTGCGCAACGCGCTGGAGGCGCTGGACGGTCGCGGGGTGGCGCGGGTGCTGATCCACGACGGGGCGCGGCCGCTGGTGAGCCGGGCGCTGATCGGGCGGCTGCTGGCGGCGCTGGAGAGCGGGCCGGCGGCGGCGCCGGCGGTGCCGGTGTCGGATGCGCTGTGGCGCGGCGGCGAGGGGGCGCGGGCGGGGCATGTCGCGGGCGCGGTGTCGCGGGCGGGGCTCTTTCGGGCGCAGACGCCGCAGGGCTTCGACTTTGCCGCCATCCTCGCGGCGCACCGGGCATATGGGGGGTCGCATCCGGGCGGGGCGGCCGACGATGTGGAGGTGGCGCTGGCGGCCGGGCTTGACGTCACCATCGTCGAGGGGGATGAGGACAACATCAAGCTCACCTTCCCCGGCGACTTCGCCCGGGCCGAGCGCATTCTCGGGGGCGCGGCGATGGATATCCGCACAGGCCAGGGCTATGACGTGCACCGCTTCGGTCCCGGCACGGCGGTGGTGCTGTGCGGGGTGGAGCTGCCGTTCGACAAGGGCCTCGAGGGGCATTCGGACGCCGATGTGGGCATGCACGCGCTGACGGACGCGATCTATGGCGCGCTGGCCGAGGGCGACATCGGCCGGCATTTCCCGCCCACGGAGGCGCAGTGGAAGGGGGCGGCGAGCCACATCTTCCTGCGCCACGCCGCCGCGCGCGCGGGCGCCCGCGGGTTCGCCATCGCCAACGCCGATGTCACGCTGATCTGCGAGCGGCCGAAGATCGGGCCGCATGCCGAGGCGATGCGCGGCGCGCTCGCCGGCATCATGGGGATCGATCCGGGGCGGGTCAGCGTGAAGGCCACCACCAGCGAGCGGCTGGGCTTTACCGGCCGCGAGGAGGGGATCGCGGCGATGGCGGTGGTGACGCTGGTGGCGCAGTGACCGGGGGCCGGCGCCCGGCCCGGGCGGCGCAGGGGGGCCGTCTGCCCCCCGTCTCCCTTCGGGAGACTCCCCCCGAGGATATTTCCGGAAAGATGAAGGGGCGGCCGGGCGCCCGCGGGGATGCGCGGTGAGCCCGGCGCGCTGGGTGGCCACGGTGGGGGGGGTGGGGCTGTTGCGCCCGGCGCCGGGGACCTGGGGGTCGCTGGTGGCGCTGCCGCTGGCCTGGGCGGTGCATGCTGCGGCGGGGTTTCCGGGGCTGGTGGCAGGCATCCTGGCGGTGACGCTGGCGGGCTGGTGGGCGGTGCGGGAGGCCTCGCGGGGGATGGCGGACCCCGACGCCTCGGAGTTCGTGATCGACGAGGTGGCGGGGCAGTGGATCGCGCTGCTGCCGGTGTCGGCCGGGGCCTGGGCGCGGGGCGTCGATGTGCTGGCACTGTGGCCGGGGGTGGTGGCGGGGTTCGTGCTGTTCCGGCTGTTCGACATCTGGAAGCCGGGGCCGGTGGGCCGCGCCGACCGGATGGGCACGCCCTGGGGGGTGATGGCGGACGATCTGTGGGCGGGGCTGTTTGCGGCGCTGGGGGTGGTCCTGCTGGCGGCGCTGGCGCATGGGGTGATGGGGTGGTGAGGCCGCTCGCGGAGGCGCTGGTGCAGCGGGCGCGGGCGCAGGGGCTGGTGCTGGCGGTGGCGGAGAGCTGCACCGGGGGCATGATCGCGGCGGCGCTGACCGATGCGCCCGGCGCCTCGCGGGTGTTCGACCGGGGGTTCGTGACCTATTCGAACGCGGCCAAGCAGGCGCTGCTGGGCGTGCAGGCAGGGACGCTGGCGGCGCATGGGGCTGTGTCGGAGGCGGTGGCGCGCGAGATGGCGGTGGGGGCGCTGGCGGCCTCGGCGGCGGATCTGGCGCTGTCGGTCACGGGGATCGCGGGGCCGGGCGGGTCCGGGCACAAGCCCGAGGGGCGGGTCTGTTTCGCGCTGGCCTGGCGCGGGGGCCGGGTTGCCAGCGAGACCGTGGAGTTCGGTGCGCTGGGCCGCGACGGGGTTCGGCGGGCCGCGCTCGCGCATGCGCTGCGCCGGCTGGCTGCGGCGGCGGGGACGCCGGGACCGGCGGCCCTGTCCGGGAAGGGGCGGGCGACGCCTGCGGGATAGGCCGGGCAGGTGACGTCCGGGCGGGTGCGCACGCGCAGGCGGTGGCGCACCGGCGACCCTCCGGCGCTGCGCGATCGGCGATGCACGCGCGTCCCTGCTGGCGGCGCCGTGGGGGCGCCATCGGCGCGCGCTGGCCGGCCCGTGACGACGGCGTGGGCGGGGCCGGGGCGTTTCGCCGCGCGCCGTCGGCGCATGGACGCCGGCGCGCGCGGGGCAGCCGCCCTCGAAACGGGAGGGGGGAGGGCTCAGCCGGTTCCGAGCACGGGGACGAGCAGCAGCTGCATCACCCCCCAGACCGCCGTCACGAAGATCGCGATTGCGCCGAGGAGCTGCACCCACAGCCGCTGGCGCGACAGGAAGTCGCACAGCGCCTCGCCCTCCAGCGGCGCGGCCTCGAGGCGGCGGGCCGCCAGCACGCCCAGCAGCCCCACCAGCGCCGCCGGCGCCAGCAGCAGGAACAGCGCCTGGCCCAGCTGGATGCGATAGACGAAGCCCAGCATCGCCAGCACCGTCAGGCAGGCCGCCGTCACCCCCACGATCCACGGCCCCGCCACCGCCGCGATCCGCACCCGGCGCCGGGCCTGCACCCGCACCAGCGTCTCGAGGTCGGCCAGCGCCTCGCCGCCGCGCCGGCGGGCCCGCACCACCATGTCGAAGGGCACCCCCATGACGTAATGGCTCAGCGACGACCACATCAGGGCGAGGACGATCCAATACCAGATGTTGGAAAACGAGCGCAGGTCGATGAGCCTGAAGATGTTCTGATACAGATCCAAGGAGCCGTCCCGCTGCTGCCTGCCGCCGGGGCCGCGGGTGCGGGCGCCCTGCCCTGCCCGCCGCCCCCGGCCCTCGCGCCTCGCCCCGGCCGGGAGGCCGATGCGGGGTGCGTGCCTTGTGATATCCGCCGGATCATGGCACGCAACAACAAACCGCAAGCGAGAGACCCGGATGCGCCCCACTGTTGCCCCCTTCCCCACCGCCCGTTTCCGCCGGCTGCGGCGCACCAGCGCGCTGCGCGATCTGGCGCAGGAGAACCGGCTGAGCGTGGCCGACCTGATCTGGCCCGTCTTCGTGCGCGACGGCGCGGGGGTGGAGGAGCCGGTCCCGTCGATGCCCGGGGTGGTGCGGCGCTCGGTCGACGGGGTGGTGCGGGCAGCGGTGGAGGCGGCGGGCCTCGGCATCCCGGCGATCTGTCTCTTTCCCTATACCGATCCGAGCGTGAAGACCGACGACTGCGCCGAGGCCTGGAACCCCGACAACCTGACCAACCGCGCGATCCGGGCGATCAAGGCCGAGGTGCCCCAGATCGCGGTGATGACCGACATCGCGCTCGATCCCTACAATGCGCAGGGGCATGACGGGTTCGTGGTGGGCGGCGAGATCCTGAACGACGAGACGGTCGAGGCGCTGGTGAAGATGGCGCTGGCGCAGGCCGAGGCGGGGGCCGACATCCTGGGCCCGTCGGACATGATGGACGGCCGGATCGGCGCGCTGCGGGCGGCGCTGGAGGCGGCCGGGCACACCCATGTCGCGATCCTGAGCTATGCGGCGAAGTATGCCTCGTGCTTCTACGGGCCGTTCCGCGATGCGGTGGGCGCCTCGGGGGCGCTGAAGGGCGACAAGAAGACCTATCAGATGAACCCCGCCAACTCGGACGAGGCGCTGCGGCTCGTGCAGCGCGACCTGATGGAGGGCGCGGACATGGTGATGGTCAAGCCCGGCATCGCCTATCTCGACATCTGCTGGCGGGTGAAGGACGCCTTCGGGGTGCCGACCTTCGCCTATCAGGCCTCGGGCGAGTATGCGATGATCCGGGCGGCGGCGGCGAACGGCTGGATCGACGGCGAGGCGGCGATGCTCGAGAGCCTGATGGCGTTCCGCCGCGCGGGCTGCGACGGGGTGCTGAGCTATTTCGCCCCCGAGGTAGCGCGGCTGCTGGGCGGGCGCTGAGCGGCGGAGCGTCGGCGGGCCTGTCGTGTGGTCTGCGGGTCGTCGGCGGCCGGTGGCGCGGGCGGAAAGGCATGACAGGGGGGGCGCTCTGCTGTATCTTGTGGCGCAACCGGGGGGGAAACCCCGGGCCGATCACAAGATGCAGGCAAGAGGCAAGGCCATGAGCGAACTCTCTCGACGCGCCCTGCTGTGCGGCGGTGCGGGCTTCGGGGCAGTGCTGGCGTTGGCGGGGTGCGGCAATCCGGTGGGTGGCCCCGGGGCGCAGGTGCTGGACGCGCGGGTCGATGCGATGCAGGCCTTCCTGTTCTCGCGCTATCCCGGCACACGCGAGCTGGCCGACAAGGCGCATGGCGTGCTCTACATGCCGCTGGTGACCGAGGGCGGCTTCCTGCTGGGCGGCGGCTACGGGCAGGGCGCGCTCAGGATCGGCAATGCCACGGTGGACTACTATTCGGCCACGCGCGCCTCGATCGGGTTGCAGATCGGGGCGCAGCAGTATGCGCATGCGCTGTTCTTCATGACACGCGAGGCGCTGGCGGATTTCCGCCGCTCCGACGGCTGGGCGGTGAGCGCGGACCTGCGCTATGCCACCCCCGAGGGCGGCGGCGCCGCCGGGATGGACACCACGACGAGCCAGGCGCCGGTGATCGCGGTGGTGTTCGGCCAGGCCGGGCTGATCGCGGGGGCCTCGCTGTCCGGGGTGAAGTATTCGCGCATCATTCCGTGACGGCGGGTCCTGTCGGGCCCAAGGGGGCCGCCGCCTCGGGGGGGCAAGCCCCCCGCTCGGCGGCGGCCGCGCGCCTGCGGGGCGCGCGGGGCGCGCGACCCGGGGCCTCGGCCTCCGGACACGGCGCCGGGACATGGGTCAGGAACGTGGGTCCGCCTCGCCGATCGGCGAGGCGGGTCATGCGTCCGGACCGCGGCGGAGGCGGGCGATCAGGCTGGAGGTGTCCCAGCGGCCGCCGCCCATGGTCTGAACCTCCTTGTAGAACTGGTCCACCAGGGCGGTGACAGGCAGGGGCGCGCCGATCTCGTCGGCGGTGGCGAGGCAGATCGCGAGGTCCTTGCGCATCCAGTCCACCGCGAAGCCGAAGTCGTAGCGGCCCTCGAGCATGGTCTCGTGGCGGTTCGCCATCTGCCAGGAGCCGGCGGCGCCCTGGCTGATGACCTCGACCACGGCCTTGCCGTCCATGCCCGCAAGCTCGCCGAAGCGCATCGCCTCCGCGAGCCCCTGCACCAGACCGGCAATGCAGATCTGGTTCATCATCTTGGCGATCTGGCCCGCGCCGCTCTCGCCCAGCCGGCGGCAGACGCGGGCATAGGCGGCCATGACGGGCTCGGCGCGGGCATAGTCCGCCTCGGAGCCGCCGCACATGATGGAGAGCACGCCGTTCTCGGCCCCGGCCTGCCCGCCCGAGACCGGCGCGTCGACGAAGCCGAGCCCGGCCTCGGCCGCGGCGGCCGCCAGCTCGCGCGTGACCTTCGCCGAGACGGTGGTGTGATCGACGAAGAGCGCCCCCGCCGCCATGCCGGCAAAGGCGCCGTCCGGCCCGAGGCAGACCGAGCGCAGGTCGTCGTCGTTGCCGACGCAGGCGAGCACAACCTCGGCGCCCGCCGCCGCCTCGCGCGGGGTCGCGGCCGCGCGGTGGCCGTGCGCGGCGACCCAGGCCTCGGCCCGCGCCGGCGTGCGATTGAAGACCGTCACCTCGTGCCCCGCCCCGGCGAGATGCCGCGCCATCGGACCGCCCATCACCCCCAGCCCCAGAAATGCCACCCGTGCCATGCGTCCCTCCGCCGATTGCACTGTCCCGACCGACGGACTACCTAGCCGGCCGAACCGGCAACAACAACCGTCCCGCCGCGGACGAGGGGCCCGCCATGCTCGTCACCCTGCGGTGGCTCATCCGTATCTTTCTGGGGCTGGCGGGGCTGACGGCCGTGCTGGGGGCGGTGACCTATCACTTCCTCGCGCGCTCGCTGCCCGATTACGGCGCGACGCACCGGCTGGACGGGCTGGGGGCCGAGGTCGAGATCGTGCGCGACACCGCAAACGTGCCGCACATCTTCGGCGAGAGCGACCCGGATGTGTTCTTCGGCCTCGGCTTTGCCCATGCGCAGGACCGGCTGTGGCAGATGGTGCTGTTGCGCCGGACCGCGCAGGGGCGGCTGTCGGAGGTGTTCGGGCCGCGCACGCTGCGCACGGACGAGCTGATGCGGCGGCTCGACATCATGGGGCTCGCGCGCGCGTCGGTCGCGGCGCAGGACGGCTATACGCGCGCGGCGCTGGAGGCCTATGCGCGGGGGGTCAACGCCTGGATCGGGGTGGTCAACGAGCAGGCGCGGGGGCGCGGCGCGCCGGAGTTCTTCCTGTTTCCGCAGGAGGTGGCGCTGTGGCAACCGGCCGATTCCATCGCCATCGTCAAGCTGATGGGGGTGCAGACGGCGAGCCAGCTGGAACGCGAGGTGCTGCGGGCGCGGCTGTCGCTGGTGCTGCCGGAGGAGCGGTTGCGCGACATCCTGCCGGAGGCGCCGGGGGCGGGGGTTGCGGCGCTGCCGGATTATGCCTCGCTGTTTCCGGGGGTGGTGCCCAGCCTTGCGGCGCCGCGGCGGCTGGCGGGCGACCTGTCGCCCCTGCCGGAGGGGCCGTTCGGGGGGGCCTCGAACGCCTGGGCGGCGGCGCCGTCGCGCTCGGCCGCGGGGGGCTCGCTGCTGGCCAACGACCCGCACCTGCCGTTCTCGGCGCCCTCGATCTGGTATCTGGCGCGGCTGGAACTGGCCTCGGGCGGGGTGATCGGGGGGACCATCCCGGGCGTGCCGGTGGTGATGACGGGGCGCTCGGACCGGCTGGGCTGGGGGCTGACGACGGCCTATGTCGACGACCTCGACGTGTTCATCGAGCGGCTGAACCCCGAGAACACCGCCGAGTACCTGACCCCCGACGGCTGGCAGCCCTTTCGCACCCGCCGCTCGATCGTGCAGGTGGCCGGGGCCGAGCCGGTGACGCTGACGCTGCGCTGGACGGAGAACGGCCCGGTCCTGCCCGGCAGCCATGCCGATCTGGGAAAGGTGACGCCGCCGGGGCATGTGGCGAGCCTGAGCTGGACGCTGCTGGACGAGGCCGACACCACGCTGACGGCGGCGATGCGGCTGATGCGGGCGGGCTCGGTGGCGGAGGCGATCGTGGCGGGGGCGCAGTACGTCGCGCCGGCGCAGATGCTGATGCTCGCGGACCGCGAGCGCATCGCGATGCAGCTCGTGGGGGCGATGCCGCGGCGCGATGCCCGGCACCAGACGCAGGGGCGGATGCCCTCGGCCGGCTGGCTGCCCGAGAACCGCTGGCAGGGGCGGTTTCCCTATTCGGCGAACCCGGTGTGGGAGAACCCCGCCACCGGCCTTCTGGGCAACACCAACAACAAGCCGCTGTCGCGCCCCTTTCCGCTGCATGTCAGCCATGACTGGGGCGACACGCAGCGGATCCAGCGCTGGCTCAGGCTGATGGGCGAGCGCGAGGTGCACACGCGCGAAAGCTTCATCGAGGCGCAGCTCGACACCGTCAGCCCGGCGGCGCGGACGCTGTTGCCGCTGGTGGGGGCCGATCTGTGGTTTTCGGGCGAGGCCGCGCCCGAGGGCAGCCCCGAGCGGCTGCGCCAGCGGGCGCTGCAGCTGCTGGCGGACTGGAACGGCGAGATGAACGAGCATCTGCCCGAGCCGCTGATCCATGCCGCCTGGATGCGGGCGCTGCAGGACCGGCTGATCCGCGACGAGCTGGGGCCGCTGGCGGCGGCCTTCACCCACCCCGAACCCCTGTTCCTGGAGCGGGTGTTTCGCGACATCGACGGCGCGGGCGAGTGGTGCAACGTGCGGCAATCCTCGGTGCGCGAGACCTGCACCGACATGGCGCGGCTGGCGCTGGACGATGCGCTGGTGTTCCTGTCGGAGCGCTTTGGCCGCAACCCCGAGAGCTGGCGCTGGGGCGACGCGCATCAGGCCGCGCATGACCATGCGGTGCTGGGCGACGTGCGGCTGATCCGGCATTTCGTGAACATCCGCCAGTCCACCAGCGGGGGCGACCACACGCTGAACCGCGGGCTGACGGCGGGGCGGGGGCCGGAGCCGTTCCGCAACGTGCACGGGCCGGGGTTCCGCGGGGTCTACGACTTCGCCGACCCGGACTCGTCGGTCTTCGTCATCGCCACGGGGCAGTCGGGCCATCCGCTGAGCCGGCACTACGACGATCTGGGCGAGCTGTGGCGGCGCGGCGAGTATGTGCCGATGTCGCTGGACCCCGGGCTTGCGCGCGCGGGCGCGGTGGGCATCACCCGGCTGGTGCCGCGCTGAGCGCCCGCACCCTGCCCTCGGGATGGGCGTTTCGCACAATTCGGCGGCAGGCGGCGCGGAACGGTTGCAAAGCGCGGGGCCATTCGGTTTACTCCCGCTCCAACCGGGACGATCAAGACCCCGGAAGCAGACGGGAGGCGACCGAATTGGCGCAGCTGCGCGACGAAAGGGCTTTCGTCCGGTTCGACCGGGTGCAGAAGAGCTATGACGGCACCACGCTGGTGGTGAAGGACCTCAACCTCGACATCGCGCGTGGCGAATTCCTGACCATGCTGGGGCCGTCGGGCTCGGGCAAGACCACCTGCCTGATGATGCTCGCGGGCTTCGAGACGGCGACGCATGGCGACATCCTGCTGGGCGGGCGGCCGATCAATGCGGTCCCGCCCCACAAGCGCGGGATCGGCATGGTGTTTCAGAACTATGCTCTCTTTCCGCACATGTCGGTGGCCGAGAACCTGTCCTTTCCGCTCGAGGTGCGGGGGATCGGGCGCTCGGAGCGCGAGGCCAAGATCGCCCGCGCGCTCGACATGGTGCAGATGGGCGATTTCGCGCATCGCAGGCCGGCGCAGCTGTCGGGCGGCCAGCAGCAGCGCATCGCGCTCGCCCGCGCACTGGTGTTCGAGCCGGAACTGGTGCTGATGGACGAGCCGCTGGGCGCGCTCGACAAGCAGCTGCGCGAGCACATGCAGTTCGAGATCAAGCACCTGCACGAACGCCTCGGGGTCACGGTGGTCTATGTCACCCACGACCAGGGCGAGGCGCTGACGATGTCGGACCGGATCGCGGTGTTCAACGACGGCCGCATCCAGCAGCTCGCCCCGCCCGAGGACCTGTACGAGCGCCCGATGAACGGCTTCGTGGCGCAGTTCATCGGAGAGAACAACACGCTCGAGGGCGTGGTCGAGACCATCGCGGGCGAGGTCTGCACCGTGCGGCTGGACGATGGCGAGGTGATCGACGCGCGGCCCGTCAACGTCGCCCGGGTGGGCGAGCGCACCCGCGTCTCGATCCGGCCCGAGCGGGTGGAGTGGAACCCCGCCCGCCTGCCCGAGGGCGCCCACACCGTCGATGCCGAGGTGCTCGAGTTCATCTACATGGGCGACATCTATCGCACCCGGCTCCGGGTGGCGGGCAACGACGACTTCATCATGAAGGCGCGCAACGCACAGGACCAGGTGCGCCTGACCCCCGGACAGCACATCCGCGTCGGCTGGCGGCCCGAGGACTGCCGCGCGCTGGATTCGCTCTGAGAGTTTCGACGACCCAAGGCAACAGGGAGACGAAGAATGAGAAAACGCATGCTGATGGCCACGGCCGCGACCGTCACGGGCGCGCTGTTCGCCGCCGAGGCGATGGCGCAGCAGGTGACGGTGATGTCCTGGGGCGGCTCCTACGGCCGCAGCCAGGTCGAGGCCTATCTGAACCCGTTCACGGCCGAGACCGGCATCGCCACCACCATGGTGGACGCCGACAACCCCGCCACCCCGATCCGCGCCATGGTCGAGGCCGGCAACGTCTCCATCAACGTCGCGGATGTGGAGCTGTCGGACGCGATCCGGCTGTGCGACGAGGGCCTGCTGGAGGTGCTGGAACTGTCCGAGCTTCCGCCCGCCCCCGACGGCACTCCGGCCGAAGAGGATTTCGTCGCCGGTTCGCTGATTTCGGAATGCGCGGTGCCCAGCATCGTTTGGTCGACGGTCTTTGCCTATCGCACCGACCGGATGGGCGACACCCCGCCCACCAGCATCGCCGATTTCTTCGATCTGGAGGCCTTTCCCGGCCGGCGCGGGATGCGCCGCGACGCCAAGGCAAACCTGGAAATGGCGCTGATGGGCGACGGCGTGCCGGCCGATGAGGTCTATGACCTCCTGATGACCGAGGAGGGCGTGGACCGCGCCTTTGCCGTGCTCGACCGGATCAAGAACCAGATCGTCTGGTGGGAGGCCGGCGCGCAGCCGCCGCAGCTCCTGGCCGACGGCGAGGTGGTGATGACCACCGCCTACAACGGGCGCATCTTCAACGCCCAGGTCGAGGAGAACCAGCCCTTCAACATCGTCTGGGACGGCCAGATCCTGGACTTCGACCTGTTCGTGATCCCGCGCGGCGCCCCGGATCAGGAGGCCGCCTGGCAGTTCATCAAGTTCGCCACCGACACGCAGCGGCTGGCCGATCAGGCTGCCTGGATCGCCTATGGCCCGGCGCGGCTGTCGTCGGCGCCCTATGTCGGGCTGTTCATGGACGGCGTGACCGAGATGGGCCCGCACATGCCCACCGCGCCCGAGAACCTGACCAACGCGCTGGTCAACGACTTCGAGTTCTGGGCCGACCGCGACGTCGAGCTGAACGAGCGCTTCAACGCGTGGCTGCTGAACTGAGCCACCGGACCGGGCCGCGGGCGGGCTGACCGCCCGCGGCACATTGCGGGGCCGGGCGGTCCCGCCCGCATGAAGGCCCGACGCGTGGCCCCAAGCGAGGAGCGAGACGATGGCCGACGCCGCCCTGCCCGGCTCTCCTGCTGCCATATCGGGCGAGCCCCGCCGCGATGCCGCGCCGGGCGAGGTGCTGCGCACCGCCGACGGCCGGCCGCTGAAGGCCGCGCTTGCCCGCAGCTCGCGTCGGGCGCGGCTGCGCGCCTTCCTGCTGGTGGCGCCGCTGCTGGCCTTCGTCCTCGTGACCTTTGCCATTCCGATCGGGCAGATGCTCTATCGCTCGGTCCACAACGTGCAGTTCGCCGCCAACATGCCCGAGCTGGTGGCCTGGTTCGCCGAGAACCCGCAGGGCGCCGAGATCGACGAGAGCGCCTTTGCCGCGCTCGCCTCCGACCTCCGGACCGGCGCCGCCGAGCGCCGCATCGGCACCGTCGCCACGCGCATCAACTACGAGGTTCCCGGCACGCGCTCGCTCTTTACCGGGACGGCGCGGCGGGCGGCGACGCTGGAGGCGCCCTACCGCGAGGCGCTGCTCGAGATCAACGCCGACTGGGGCCGGCCCGACCTTTGGCAGGCGATGCGGGGCGCGTCGAGCCGGCACACGGCGAACTTCTACCTCGCCGCGGTGGACCGCAAGCGCGACATCGACGGCAGCATCGTGCAGGTGCAGGAGCGTCAGCGGGTCTATGTGCAGCTCTTCTGGCGCACGCTGTTGCTGTCGCTGGTGATCACGACATTGACGCTGATCCTGGGCTTTCCGGTGGCGCATCTGCTGGCCACCCTGCCGCTGAGGACGGCGAACCTGTTGATGATCCTGGTGCTGTTGCCGTTCTGGACGTCGCTTCTGGTGCGCACGACCTCGTGGATCGTGCTGTTGCAGAACCAGGGGGTGGTGAACAGCACGCTCGTCTCCATGGGCATCCTGTCCGACGACGGGCGGCTGAACATGATGTACAATCAGCTCGGCACGATCATCGCGATGACGCATATCCTGCTGCCCTTCATGATCCTGCCGCTCTATTCGGTGATGAAGACGATCCCGCCGAGCTATGTGCGCGCCGCGCGCTCGCTCGGCGCGTCGAGCTGGACGGCGTTCCGCCGGATCTATCTGCCGCAGACGGTGCCGGGGATCGGCGCGGGCGCGATCCTCGTGTTCATCCTGTCGGTGGGCTACTACATCACGCCGGCGCTGGTGGGCGGGGCCTCGGGGCAGCTGATCTCGAACCAGATCGCGTTCCACATGCTGAACTCGCTGAACTGGTCGCTGGCGGCGGCGCTGGCGGGGATCCTGCTTGCCTCCATCCTGATCCTCTACTGGCTCTATGACCGGCTGATCGGGATCGACAACATGAAGTTCGGGTGACGCCATGGCCCTGCCCATCTATGCCTCGCCGCTGGAGCGGATCTGGTACTGGACCTATCGCACCATCTGCGTGCTGGTCTTCATCTTCCTGATCGCGCCGATCCTGGTGATCATCCCGCTGAGCTTCAACGCCGAGCCGTTCTTCACCTTTACCGAGCGGATGATGCGGCTCGACCCGGCCGGGTTTTCCTTGCGCTGGTACGACAACCTGCTGACCTTCGGGATGTCGAACCCCTCGGCGCCGCGGGATGCGGCGTGGTGGGCGGATGTGTGGAACAACGCGGCCTGGGTGCGGGCGGCGAAGAACTCGGTCATCATCGGCTTCTTCGCCACCATCCTCGCGACCACGCTGGGCACGCTGGCGGCGCTGGGGCTGGCGCGCTCGGAGATGCCCTGGCGCAAGGCGATCATGGCGGTGCTGATCTCGCCGATGATCGTGCCGATCATCATCACGGCGACGGGGCTCTTCTTTTTCTATTCGGCCACCGGGCTGGCGGGGACCTATGTGGGGGTGATCCTCGCGCATGCGACGCTGGGCATCCCGTTCGTCATCATCACGGTGACGGCGACGCTGGCGGGGTTCGACCAGTCGCTCTTGCGCGCGGCGGCGAGCCTGGGGGCGGGGCCGGTGCGGACCTTCTTCCGGGTGCAGATGCCCCTGATCCTGCCCGGGGTGATCTCGGGGGCGCTGTTTGCCTTCGTGACGTCCTTCGACGAGGTGGTGGTGGTGCTGTTCGTGGCGGCGCATGACCAGCAGACGATCCCGCGGCAGATGTGGAACGGCATCCGCGAGCAGATCAGCCCGTCGATCCTGGCGGTGGCGACGATCCTGGTGGTGGTGTCGATCGCGCTGTTGACGACGGTGGAGCTGTTGCGGCGTCGGTCCGAGCGGCTGCGGGGGCTGAGCCCGGGGTGAAGGGCGGCGCCTTGCCGGGGACGTGGGAGGGGGGCTGTCGGCCCCCCGCTCGCGTTGCGAGCCCCCCCGAGGATATTTGAGGAAAGATGAAGGGGGCTCAGGGGGCCGATCGGGGCAGGAGGGCGGCCGCGGCAAGGAGGACGAGGGCGGCCGCGGGCAGCCATGTCAGCGGGGTGGCGGTGGCGAGCAGGCCGGCGAGGAGGCAGAGGGTCCAGCGGGCGGCGCGGGTGACGCTGTGCAGCGCGCGGGATGCCGGCCGGGCGAGCCCGAGCGCGGCCTGGGCGGCGACGGTGGCGAGGACGGCCGCGCCCAGCGGCAGGGCGGCGAGGACGGCGGCCAGCAGCAGCGCCACCACCAGCGGCACGCCGCGGGGGAGCGGCAGGGAGCCGTCGGCAAAGGGGTTGGGGGCGGTGCGGGCGCGGTCGGCTTCGACGCGCCGGAGCGTGGCGAGCAGCTGCGCGGCGGTGGTGGCGAGGGTGAGGGCGAGGACGGCGAGCGCCGCGGGCGCGAGGGCGGCCGGGGCGGCGAGCGCGGGCAGCAGGGCCAGCGCGTGCGGCGGCCAGCGGCGCGGGCCGGCGGCGGCGAGCCAGTCGGCGGCGGTGGGGGATGGGGCGGGGAGATGCTCGACCGGGCGGCCCGAGGGGGCCATGCGGGCCTCGACCTCGGCCCGCAGCCGGGCCGAGGGGGTGACGGTGAGGGCCGCGGCCGCGCCCTCCCACACCGGCAGGTCGGCGGGCGAGTCGCCGGCGTAGACATGGCCCTCGGAGCCGAAACGCTGGCGCAGGAAGGCGGCCTTGGCTCGACCCTTGAGGTTCTGGCCGGGGGTGGATCCGTGGACCTCGTCGAAGCTGCCGAGATGGGCAGCAATGCGGGCGGCAAGGTCGGCGTCGGCGGCGGTCACCAGTGCGGTGCGGCCGCCGGCGGCGCGCCAGTCCCTGAGGCGCTGGAGGAGGTCGGGGTTGTAGGGCAGCGTTGCCATCTCGACGGGCCCGAGCGCGGCGAGGCGGCGTTTCAGCCCCGGCCTGCCCGCGCGCAGGAGCGCGAGGGCGGCCGCGGCGGGCGCCCACCAGTGGCGCGCGAAGGCCGACCAGAAGCTCTCGTGCAACAGGTCGGTGCGCACCAGCGTGCCGTCGAGATCGACCACCAGGACGGGTCGCGCCTCGCCCGTCTCCTGCGCGTCCTGTTGCATCCTGCCCGCCCCTGCCCCTGCTCGGGCACAGTCTGTCCCGGCGCCGGAAGGGATGCAACGGCTGCGCTCAGAGCCGCGGCAGCCAGAGCGCGATCCCCGGCATCGCGATCAGCAACCCCACCAGCAGCAGCGAGCAGAGGATGAAGGGGATGGCGGCGGTGTAGATCTCGCGCATGGTGGTCCCGGGCGGCGCCACCCCCTTCATCACGAAGAGCAGGAGCCCGAAGGGCGGCGTGGTGAAGCTGATCTCCAGCGCCAGCAGCATGATCAGCGCGAACCAGACAGGGTCGAAGCCGAGCGAGGCGGCGAGGGGAAAGAAGATCGGCACGGTGAGGAGCATCATCGAGATCTGCTCCATGAACATGCCGAGGAGGAGGAGGACGGCGAACATCGCCAGGAGCATCCAGATCGGGTCGAGATCGAACCCGGTGGCCCAGGTGATGAGCCCGCGCGAGGCCCCGGAAAAGGCCAGGAGCTGGCTGAAGGTGGCCGAGCCGAAGACGATGAGATAGGCCATGAGGGTGACGCGCAGCGCCCCCTCGACCGATTTCCGGATCGCCGCCCAGGTGAGGCAGCGGAACGCGGCCGCGAGGAGCAGCACGCCGAGGGCGCCGAAGGCCGCCGCCTCGGAGGGGGTGGCGACGCCGAACATCATCATCGCGACGATGACCGCCATGACGCCGACCATGGGCACGACGTCGCGCAGCACGAGACGGAGCTTCTCGGCCAGCGGCACGGGGGGCAGGTCGTAGGCGGGCGCGGCCGAGGGGTCGCGGCGGGTCTGGATCCAGATCGTGGCGATGTAGAGTGCGGCGAGGATGAGGCCCGGAACGATGCCCGCCACCAGCAACGCGCCGATGTCGACCTTGGCCAGCGTCGCCAGCAGCACCGCCAGCGCCGAGGGCGGGATGATGATGGCAAGCCCCCCGGTGCCGAGGATGGGGCCGATCGACATGTGCTTCTTGTAGCCGCGCCGGGTCATCTCGGGCACCATCAGTGAGCCCAGCAGCGCGGTCGAGCCCATGGAGGACCCCGAGACGGTGGAGAACCCGGTGCCACCCAGGACGGTGACGTAGGAGAGCCGCCCCGGCACCCGGCCCATGAGCCGGTCGATGGCGTTGAACATGCGCGCGCCGAGGCCGGTGTGAAAGAAGATCTCGCCCATCAGCAGAAAGAGCGGGATCGGCACCAGCGCATAGGAGGTGAGTGCGCCGAGCCCGTTGTTGAGAAGCTGGATCACCCCCCGCTCGCCGCCCATGAAGATCCAGGCGCCGACGATGTTGGCGGCGAGGAAGGCAAGCGCGACCGGCATGCCCACCGCCATGAGGACGAGGATGGTGCCGAGGAGGAGGGCCAGCGCCTCGAACCACGGCATCAGAGGCGCCCCCGGCCGGAGGGAGGCGCCGACAAGGATCTTGAGAAAGATCCTTGGCAAGAAACTTTCTCAAGTTTCTTGCGGGCGGCGCGGGGGCGACGGCGGGCCCGGCAGACGGGCGTCATTCGTGGATCCCCGCCTCGCCGGAGTGCAGGAGGTCCCGGCCGACGGCAAAGCGGGCGAATTCCACCGCCATCAGCCCGAAGCTGATGGGAAAGGCGATGGTGAGCAGCCAGCGCGGGAAGAAGAAGGCGCGCACGTCGAAGTCTCGCCGGGCGATGTTGAGCTGCACGAGGTCGTATCCCTTCCACGCCAGCACCGCGCACACGAGGACGCAGGCCAGCGCCACCAGCCGGCTGAGGCCGCGGCGCAGCAGCGGCGGCAGGGCGGCGGTCACGAGCTCGATGTGCACATGCCCGCGCCGGCGCACGAGCCAGGGTGCGCCCAGCATGGTCATGTAGAGAAGCGCGTATTCGGTGGAGGTGAAGAGCCACGCGAAGGGCTGCATGCCGGCGTTGCGCATCCCCACCGAGACCACCGTGGCGACGAGGAGCCACAAGAGCATCAGCGCCGCGATCAGCGCCATGAGGTTGATCACGCCGTCATAGGCACGGATGGCGAGGCGCATGGCGGCGGCTCCGGTGCGGGCGGGCGCCGGGGCTCCCCGGCGCCCCTGCGGGTCAGCGCTGGAAGAGCTCGAGCAGGGTGTCGAAATGGGTCAGCCCCATCGGGTGCTCGGCCATCAGCCCGCGCATCCGGTCCCAGGTGTCCGAGACCGACGCCGCGAGATAGCGCTCGGCCGCCTCGCCCTCGAGCGTGACCACCCCCATGCCGCGCTCGGCGAGGATGGCGAATTCCTCGTCGCGGCGCTGGCGCAGGGCCTCGACACTTTCGGCCTCGTGCTCGATGGCGGCCTGCTGCAGGATCTCCTGCGCCTCCGGGCTCAGCGCGTTCCAGCTGTCGAGGTTCACGATCACGCCGAGGTCGGTGGAGAAGAAGGCCGGCTCGATCCGCCAGTTGATGAACTCGTCCCAGCGCCAGTCCACCAGCCCGATCTGGGTCCAGCCGGTGGCATCGACGATGCCGCGCTCGAGCGCCGAGTAGACCTCGGTGGCGGGCAGGTCGATCACCTGCGCGCCGAGGTGGTTGGTGAAGAAGGCGTTGTAGACCGGGTTCCCGCGCAGCCTGATGCCCGAGACGTCGAGGTCGCCAGCGGCCGTCAGGCGGGGTTCGTTCACCGTCCAGAGGTTGTAGGTCACGCCCGAGTCGAACCAGCCCAGATAGTAGACGCCCATCTTCTCCTGATGGATCTCGTTGATGAGGTCGATGCCGCCGTTGGCGCGCGCCTCGATGGCGGTGAGGTTCGAGGTCACCAGCGCGTCCTTTTCCGGCAGCGCGCCGGCATAGAAGGAGCCCGGCGTATAGGCCATGTCGACGATGCCGTCGCGCACGGCGTCGGCCTGCTGGAAGGCACCGATCGCCTCGGGGCCGCCGCGGACGTCGATCTGGACGACACCGGCGCCGCGCTCGTTCACCTTGTCGACGAAGGCGAGGAAGCTCTGGGTATAGATCAGCGTCTCGGGAAAGGCATGGACGGCCGAGAGGCGCTGTTCGGCGGCGGCCGGGAGGGCCGTGGCGGCAACCAGCGCGGTGGCGGCGAGGAGGTGTTTCATGGTCGTCTCCCTGTTGGTGGGGCGCGGGGCCCGGGTGTGGGGGTGTTCCCCGGTGTCGTTGGTCAGCCCGGCCAGAGCCAGGGCCGGGCCGCGCGGCGGGCGGCGGCGAAGCCGGCGATGGTGTCGGCATGGGCGCCGGTGAGGTCGATGTCGTCCCAGCCGTTGACGAGCTTCAGCCGCCACACCGGGTCGAGGGCGAAGGCCACGGGCGCGCCCGCGCCGGTGAGGGTGCCGGCCTCGAGGTCTGCGGTCAGCCGGCAGGGGGCGGCGGCGATCAGGCGCTCGGCGTCCTCGGGGCTGACGCGGGCGGGCAGGACGCCGTTGCCGATGCAGTTGGCGCCGAAGATGTCGCCGAAGCTGGGCGCGACCAAGACGCGAAAGCCCGCATCGGCCAGCGCGTAGACCGCCGCCTCACGCGAGGAACCGCCGCCGAAGTTGCGCCGGGCGACGAGGATGGAGGCGCCGGCGGCCTCGGGGCGGTTGAGGGGGAAGTCGGGGTCGAGGGCGCCCGAGCCGTCGCGGCGCAGGTCGTGGAGCAGGAAGCCGCCGTAGCCGGCGCTGCGCGGCGTGGACATGAAGCGCGCGGGGATGAGCTGGTCGGTATCGACCCCCTCGCGCGCGAGCGCCACGGCGAGCCCCTCGTGGCGCGACCAGCCGGCCATCAGGCGGCCCTCCCGGCCAGCAGGGGCCGCACATCGGCCAGCGCGCCGGCGACGGCCGCGGCGGCGACCATGGCCGGGCTCATCAGGTGGGTGCGCGCCCCTCGCCCCTGCCGGCCGCGGAAGTTGCGGTTGGTGGACGAGGCGCAGCGTTTGCCCGGCGCCACATGGTCGCCGTTCATCGCCACGCACATTGAGCAGCCGGCGCCGACCCATTCGAGCCCCGCCTCGGTGAAGATGCGGTCGAGGCCCTCGGCCTCGGCCTGCGCCTTGACCGCGCGCGAGCCGGGCGAGACGAGGCCGGGCACCCTGGCCCGCCGCCCCGCCAGCACGGCCGCGGCGGCGCGCAGATCCTCGATCCGGGCGTTGGTGCAGGAGCCGATGAAGACCTGGTCCACCGGCGTTCCGATCAGCGGCCGGCCCGGTGTCAGCCCCATGTAGTCGAGCGCGGCGCGGATGCGCTCGGCGCGGGGGCCGGGGACGCGGGCGGGGTCGGGGACGGTGGCGGTGATGGGCAGCGCCTCTTCCGGGCTGGTGCCCCAGGTGACGAGGGGGGCGATCTCGGCCGCGTCCAGAACCTCCTCGCGGTCGAATTCGGCGCCCGCGTCGGTGGCCAGCGCGAGCCAGCCCTCGGCGGCGCGGTCCCAGTCGTCCACCGGCGCGAAGGGCCGGCCGCGAAGCCAGTCCAGCGTGGTGGCGTCGGGGGCGACCATGCCGCAGCGGGCGCCGCCTTCGATGGAGAGGTTGCAGAGGGTGAGCCGCCCCTCGACCGAGAGGGCGCGCACGGCGGAGCCGGCGTATTCGATGGCGTGGCCGCGGGCGCCGTCGGCGCCGAGGCGGGCGATCCAGTTGAGCGCGATGTCCTTGGCCCCCACCCCGGGGCCGGTCGCCCCCTCGATGCGCAGGCGCATGCCGAGCGGTTTCTTCTGCCACACGGTCTGGGTGGCGAGCACATGCGCCACCTCGGTCGCGCCGATGCCGAAGCCGAAGGCGCCCAGCGCGCCATGGGTGGCGGTGTGGCTGTCGCCGCAGACGACCAGCATGCCGGGCAGCGTGAGCCCCTGTTCGGGGCCGGTGACATGCACGATCCCCTGCCACGGGTCGTCCATGCCGAAGAGGCGGATGCCATGGGCCGCGGCGTTCTGCGAGAGCGTCTCGACCATGCGGGCGATCTCGGGGGTGGCGGGGGTGCGGCCGCGGGTGGGGACATAGTGGTCGGCCACGCCCACGGTCAGCGCGGGCTGCGCCACCGGCAGGCCGCGGGCGGCGAGCTTGCCGAAGGCGTGGTGGCTGCCCTCGTGGACATAGTGGCGGTCGACCCAGAGGAGGCTCGCGCCATCCTCGCGGGACAGGATCACGTGATCGTCCCAGAGCTTGTCGAAGAGGGTGCGGGGGCTCATTCGGCCGCCCTCGTCGTGGGGGGCGGCACGGGCGCGAGGATCGGCTCCCAGTGGCGCGCCCCGCCCTCGCCGACGCGGTTCAGCGTCATCTCCAGCCGGAAACGGTCGGGGCGGTAGAGGGCCGAGAGGTGCTCGACCCCCTGCCCGTCCGCGTCATAGACCACGCGGGTGAGCGCGATCAGGGCGCCGCCGGTGGCGACCTCCAGCGCCTCGGCCACCTCGGGGGTGGCGAGGGTGGCGGTGACGGTCTGGGTGGCGTGGTCGATGCGCACGCCCGAGCGCTCGAGCAAGCGGAAGAGCGGCGTGGTGGCGAGATCGGCCTCGGAATAGCCCTGCGCCACCTTTTCGGGCACATGGGTGGTCAGATGCGAGAACGGCGCCCGGCCGGCCGAGCGCACCCGGACCGCGCGCTGCACCCGGTCGCCGGGGCCGAGCCCCAGCGCCGCCGCCACCGGGACGGGGGGCGCGACATAGGCAAAGGACAGCAGCCGCGCCGTCGTCTCCTGCCCCATGCGCACGAGCTGCGGCAACAGCGTGGCGATGTCGGCCGAGAACGCCCCGGGCGAGGCCTGTCCGCGCACGCGCGTGCCGCTGCCGGCGCGGCGCTCGATCAGGCCGTCGGCCTCCAGCGCCTCGAGCGCGCGGCGGATGGTGACACGCGAGACGCCATGCGCCTCGGCCAGCCGGAGTTCGCCCGGCAGCGCGGCACCGGGGGCATGCGTGCCCGCCGCGATCTCGTCGCGCAGCACCAGATAGACGCGGCGCGCCTTGCTGCCCTCGGGTGCCTGTGTCGCCTCGCTCACCCCTGCCCTCCCTGTTCGGGCGGATGTTAGCCGCGGTGCGACGGATTGCAACGATCTTGTCTTGCGCGACGGGGCGAAAATGTATTTTCTGACGGCCTCAGGCTGTCCCATCGACAGGACAGCACAGGCGAGGAGAGCCCGATGCCCGCAGCCGACCGCGCTCGCGCTTCCCACGACGGGGCTACTGAAGACGTCCCTGCGGCGAGCGTGCGCGCCTATCTCGCCGCGATGGAGGCGCGGGATCTGGAGGCCGCGCGCAGCCGGCTCGCGCCCGGGTTTGCCATGACCTTTCCCGGAGGGGTGCGGTTCGAGACGCTGGAGGAGCTCGTCGCCTGGGCCGGGCCGCGCTATCGCTTCGTGACGAAGACATTCGAGCGGGTCGAGACAGTGCCCGGCACCCCGGCGGTGGTCTGGTGCGTCGGCACGCTCGCGGGCGAATGGCCGGACGGCACGGCCTTCGAGGGCATCCGCTTCGTCGACCGTTTCGAGGTCGCCGGCGGGCTCCTGCTGCGCCAGGACGTCTGGAACGACCTCGCCGAGGTCCGGGGGGGCCGGGCATGAGCCTCGATCCGGTGACGCTGGCGGTGCTTGCGGGGCGCATGGAGCAGATCGCCGACGAGATGGACGCGACGCTTTTCCGGCAGGCCTTCAACCCGATCATCGCCGAGGCGCATGACGCCAGCCACGGGCTCTATCACGCAGAAACGGGCGAGACGCTGGTGCAGGGCAAGTCGGGGCTGCCGATCTTTGTCGGCGTCATGGCCTTCGCCGTGAAGGCGGTGATCGACAAGGCAGCGCGGGACGGCGACCTCGCGGACGGCGACGTCTATGTCTTCAACGATGCGCATATCGGGGGGACGCATCTGTCGGACATGCGGCTGGTGCGGCCGTTCTTTCACGAGGGCCGGGTGTTCTGCCACCTCGCCTCGGTGGGGCACTGGCACGATGTCGGCGGCGCGGTGCCGGGCAACTACAACCCGCAGGCGACGGAGGTGTTTCAGGAGGCCTTCGTGCTGCCCCCCGTCAAGCTGGTGCGGGGCGGGGCGCTGCAACTGGACATCGTGGACATCCTGTTGCGCAACACCCGGCTGCCGGCCTCGGCGCAGGGCGACCTGAACGGGCAGCTCAGCGCGCTCGATCTGGGGGCGCGGCGGCTGGCGGAGCTGATCGGCGAGTATGGCGCCGGGGTGGTGGCCGAGGCGCTGGCGGCGCTCGGGGACCGGGCCGAGCGGCTGGCGCGGGCCGAGATCGGGGGCCTGCCGGACGGGCGGTGGGAGGCGGAGGATTTCCTCGACAACGACGGGATCACGGCGGACGCGCTGCCGATCCGGGTGGCGCTCACGGTCGCCGGCGAGCGGCTGGCGCTGGATTTCACCGGCACGGCGGGGGCGACGGCGGGGCCGGTGAACATCAGCCGCGGCACCGCCATCGCCTGTGTCTATGTGGCGATCAAGCATCTGTTCCCGGGGCTGCCGGCGAATGCCGGCGTGATGCGGCCGATCGAGGTGACGATCCCCGAGGGCTGTCTGCTGGCGGCCGAGTTTCCGGCGCCGACGGGGGGGTATACCGAGACGATCCTGCGGATGATCGACGTGATCTTTGCCGCGGTCGCGCAGGCGGCGCCCGAGCGGGCGGTGGCGAATGCCTATGGCACGATCAACGCGCTGTCGATTGCGGGGCATCGGGGGGACGCGCCGGACGCAAAGCCCCGGCGCTGGGTGATGTTCTCGTTCTATGGCGGCGGGCATGGCGGCACGCCCGAGGGCGACGGGCTGAACCATGGCAACGCCCCGATCTCCACCGCGACGATCCCGCCGGTGGAGATCCTGGAGGCGGCCTATCCGGTGCTGTTCCGGCAATGGGCGCTGAGGCCCGACAGTGCGGGCGCGGGGCGGCACCGGGGGGGCCTGGGGGCGGTCTACGAGATCGAGCTGCTGGAGGCGCGGGCGGAGGCGTTCCTGTTCGGCGAGCGCGGGCGGTTCGCGCCGCAGGGCGTGGCGGGCGGGGCGCCGGCAGCGTGCAACCGGTTCTCGTATGAGACCGGAGAGGGCTGGGCCGAGCCGCCCCTCGTATCGAAGATGGTCGGCATCCCGCTGACGCGCGGGCAGCGGCTGCGGCTGGAGACGCCCGGCGGGGGGGGCTATGGCCCTGCGGCGGAGCGCGATCCGGCGCGGGTGGCCCGGGACGTGCGGCTGGGCTATCTGAGCGCGGGGGCGGCGGATGCGGCTTATGGCCCCGGCTGGCGGGAGGCGGAGGGATGAGCGCGGCGGCGTGGGCACCCGGAGGGGCCGCCTCGGGGGGCATCGAGCCCCCGCTCGGCGGCGGACGCGCGAAGAGGCGCGTCCCCCCTGCCCCGGCGGTGGCACATGAGGGCGGCCGGGCCCGCGCGCCGGAAGGAGCTCGGGCATGAGTCGCAGCCTGATCCTGGGGATCGATGTCGGCGGCACCTTCACGGATGTCTTCGTGCTGGACGAGGCCAGCGGGCGGGCGGAGGTGGCGAAGGTGCCGACCACGCGGCCGGACCAGTCGGGCGGGTTTCTGGCCGGCATCCGGGCGCGGGTGGCGGACCCCGGCGCCATCGCCACGGTGGTGCATGGCACCACGGCGGGGACCAACGCGCTCTTGGAGCGCAAGGGGGCGCGGACGGGCGTCATCACCACCGAGGGCTTCCGCGACGTGCTGGAGATGCGGCGGCGGGACCGGCCGCGGACCTGGGGGCTCAGGGGGGATTTCACGCCCGCGGTGCCGCGCGACCTGCGGCTGGAGGTGGCGGAGCGGGTGCGGGCCGACGGCGCGGTGCTGACCCCGGTGGACCCGGAGGCGGTGCGGGAGGCCGGCCGGCAGCTCATGGCGGCGGGGTGCGAGGCGGTGGCGGTCTGTTTCGTCAACGCCCATGCCAACCCTGCGAACGAGGCCGCGGCGGTGGCGGCGCTGCGCGGGATCTGGCCGAATGCGCATGTCTCGGCCACGTCCGAGATCCTGCCCGAGATCCGCGAGTTCGAGCGGTTCTCGACCACGGCGCTGAATGCCTGTCTGCAGCCCGAGGTCTCGGGCTATCTGGCGCGGCTGGAGGCGGCGCTGGCGGCGGGCGGGTTCGGCGGCGAGTTCCTGATCGTGCAGTCGAACGGGGGCGTGATGGATGTGGCGACCGCCTGCGCGCGGCCGGTGCGCACGGCGCTGTCGGGCCCGGCGGCCGGCGTGATCGCGGCGGCGCATATCGCCGGCAGCGCGGGCTACGGCGACGTGATCACCGGCGATGTGGGGGGGACCTCGTTCGATGTCTCGCTGATCCGGGGGGGGCAGGCGGCGGAGGCCGCGCAGACCTCGATCGACTTCGGCATGGTGATCCGCACGCCGATGATCGAGATCGCCACCATCGGCGCGGGCGGCGGCTCCATCGCCTGGGTCGATGCGGGGGGCTTGCTGAACATCGGGCCGGAGAGCGCGGGGTCGGACCCGGGGCCGGTGGCCTATGGGCGGGGCAACGACCGGCCCACGGTGACGGATGCCAACATCGCGCTGGGCCGGATCGATGCGGCGCGGCCCATCGGCGGGGCGGCGGCGCTGGATGTGGCGGCGGCGCGGGCAGCCATCGACCGGCATGTGGGGGGGCCGCTGGGGCTGGACACCGACGCGGCGGCCGAGGCGATCCTGCGGGTGGCGACGGCGCGGATGGCCGGCGCGATCCGGCTCGTGTCGATCGAGCGGGGGCATGACCCGAAGCGGTTCGCCTACATGCCCTTTGGCGGGGGCGGCGCGCTGAATGCCTGTGCGCTGATCGCCGATGTCGGGCTCGCGCGCGCGCTGGTGCCGCGCTATCCGGGGGTGACCTCGGCCATGGGCTGCGTGATCGCGGACATGCGCCAGGACTTCGTGCAGACGGTGAACACCGCGACCGAAGCGCTTGACGAAGAAGGGATTCGCGGCCTCATCCAGGCGCATGTGACGGCCGGGATGGCGGGGCTGGAGGCGGCCGGCGTGCAGTTTTCGGCGCGCGAGGCCCTGATCGAGCTGGACATGGCCTATGTCGGGCAGACGCACACGGTGGCGGTGCCGCTGGCGGTGGAGGTGCGGGACGGCCATGTCGGCGAGGTGCGGCGGGCGGCGGTGGCGGCGGCCTTCGATGCGGCCTATGGGGCGGTGTTCGGGCGGCTGTTGCCCGGGGGGGTGACGCGGGTGCTGAACCTGCGCACCGCGGTGATCGGGCGGCGGCCCAAGGTCGACCTCGCCACGCTTGCGCCCGGGCCCGAGGCCGGGATGGAGGCGGCGCGGCGGGGCAGCCGGCCGGTGCATCTGGGCGGCGCCTGGGCCGAGACGCCGGTGTGGGACCGGCTGCTCTTGCCCGTGGAGGCCGAGGTGGCGGGGCCCGCGGTGCTGGAACAGCCCGACACCACCATCCTGATCGAGCCGGGCATGACCGGCCGCGTCGACCGTTTCGGCAACCTGATCATCACCCGGCAGGAGGCGCCATGAGCCTGCAGTTCGACCCCGAAAAGACCGCGCTCCTGACCATCGACCTGCAGAACGACTTTCTGCACCCCGAGGGCGCCTATGGCCGGGCCGGCGTGACCTCGGCGGCCATCGCGGCCCTGCCGGCCCGGATCCGGCCGCTTCAGGCGGCGGTTCGGGCCGCGGGGGGCGTGCACATCTCGGCGCAGTTCACGCTGGTGCAGCGGCCGGACGGGACGCCCCTGATCTCGCACCACCTCTGGGCGCTGCGGCCGTTCCTGGGGCCGGGCGACTTTGCACCCGGAAGCCGCGGGCATGCGCTGGTCGACACCCTGGCGCCGGCGGACTATACGGTGGAAAAGGTCACCTATTCGGCGTTCTACCAGACGCGGCTGGTGTATCTGCTGCGCGAGTTGGACATCCGCACGCTGATCGTGGGCGGGATCGTGACCAACGGCGGCGTGGCCAGCACGGTGCGCGACGCCCATCTGCGCGACATCGGCGTGGTGCTGCTCAGCGACGGGTGCGCGGCCTTCGATCCGGAGGTGCATGCGGCGGCGCTGCGCTCGCTGGGCACGGTCTGTCATCAGGCGAGCTGCGCCGAGGTGACGGCGGTGCTGGAGGGTCGGGTGTGATTGCGCTGCGCGAGCGGCTGGCGCGGGCGCCGATCCTGCTCGCGCCCGGGGTCTATGACGCGATGACCGCGGCGCTGGCCGAGGCGGCGGGGGCGGAGGCGGTCTATCTGTCGGGGGCGGCGGTCTCCTACACCCGGCTGGGGCGGCCCGACATCGGGCTCGCGACCATGTCCGAGATGGCCGACACGCTGGCGCTGATCCGCGACCGGATCGGCCTGCCCATCATCATCGACGCCGACAACGCCTTCGGCAACGCGCTGAACGCGCAGCGGACCATGCGGGTCTATGAGCGTGCGGGCGCGGCGGCGTTGCAGGTCGAGGATCAGGCCTATCCGAAACGCTGCGGCCATCTGACCGACAAGGCGCTGATCCCGGCCGCCGAGATGGCCGGCAAGATCGCCGCCATGGCCGATGCGCGTTCGGCCGACACGCTGATCGTCGCGCGCACCGACGCCATCGCGGTGGAGGGGTTCGACGCGGCGCTGGAGCGGGCCGAGATGTATCTCGCGGCCGGGGCGGATGCGCTGTTCGTCGAGGCGCCGCGGACGGCGGCGGAACTCGCCGGAGTGGTGCAGCGCTTTGCCGGCAGGGCGCCGCTGATGGCCAACATGGTCGAGGGCGGCGCGACGCCGATGGCGACGGCGGCCGAGCTGGAGCGGATGGGCTTTGCGCTGGTGATCTTTCCCGGCGGGATCGTGCGGGCGCTGATGCGCGCGGCCGAGGAGTATTACGCGAGCCTCATCGCCCATGGCTCCAACGCGCCCTTTGCCGGGCGGATGTTCGACTTTGCCGCGCTGAACGACCGGCTGGGGACGGCCGGGATGCTGGCCGAGGGGGCGCGGTTCGCCGGCCCTCCCGAGCGCGGGACATGAGCCTGCGGCCGACGCCGGCGCAGGGCTTCGCGGCGACGGTGGAGACGCTGATCGTGGGCGCCGGGGCCTGCGGCATGGTGGCGGCGCTGGCCGCGACGGAGGCCGGGCAGGAGGTGCTGGTGCTGGAGGCCGACGCGGTGCCCTCGGGCTCGACCGCGCTGTCGGCGGGGCTCATTCCGGCCGCGGGCACGCGCTGGCAGGCGGCGGCGGGCATCGAGGACGACCCCGCGCGCCTTGCCGCCGACGTCCAGGCCAAGGCCAAGGGCGAGAACCGGCCCGAGATCGTCGCGGCGCTGACCGAGACGGTTCCGCGCGTGCTGGAGTGGCTGGCGGACCGGCATGGGCTCGCGTTCTCGGTGGTGACGGATTTCGACTATCCGGGCCATTCGCGGCGGCGGATGCACGGGCTCGCCTCGCGCTCGGGCGCCGAGCTGGTGGACCGGCTGCGCGCGGCCTGCGAGCGGGTGGGGGTGGAGATCGTCTGTTCGGCGCGGGTGACGGCGCTGTTTGCCGAGGCCGACGGGCGGGTGACGGGGGTGGAGGTGACGCGCCCCGACGGCGGGACGGAGGCGCTGGGCTGCGGCCGGCTGGTGCTGGCCTGCAACGGCTTTGGCGGCAATGCCGCGATGGTGGCGGCCGAGATCCCCGAGGCGGCGGAGGCGATCTATTTCGGCCATGCCGGCAACCGTGGCGAGGCGGTGGCCTGGGGCCGCGCGCTGGGGGCGGGGCTCAGGCACATGGGCGCCTGGCAGGGGCACGGCAATGTCGCGCACCCCCATGGCATCCTCATCAGCTGGGCGGTGATCGCCGCGGGCGGCTATCAGGTCAACGCCGAGGGCGCACGGTTCTGGGACGAATCGCAGGGGTATTCCGAGGCCGCGCGCCATGTGCTGGCAGAGCCCGGCGGCTGGGCGGTGGCGGTGTTCGACGAACGCATCGCCGCCATCGCGCGCCAGTTCGCCGATTTCCGCACGGCCGAGGCGCAGGGGGCGGTGCGGCGGGCCGATGACCTCGAGGCGCTGGCAGGGGCCTTCGGCCTGCCGGCGGGGGCGCTGACGCGGACCGCGGCCGAGGTGGCGACGGCAGAGGGGCGCGACCGGTTCGGGCGCGACTGGGCCGGGGTGCCGCCGCTGGCGCCGCCCTATTGCGGGGTGCGGGTGACGGGGGCGCTGTTTCACACCCAGGGGGGGCTCGACATCACGCCCGAGGGGCGGGTGCGGCGGGCGGCGGGCGGTGTCCTGCCCAACCTCTGGGCCGCGGGCGGGGCGGCCTGCGGCGTCTCGGGCGCCGCCGATGCGGGGTATCTGTCGGGCAACGGGCTCCTGGCGGCGGTGGCGATGGGCTGGCGCGCGGGGGCGGGCGGCGTGCAGGGGGGCGGCGCGGCGCCGGGGGCCGAAGGGGCTGCTCCGGCCGGCTGAGGGCTCCGACAGCGTCGCCGGCCGCGCCCAGCCCCACGGCCGGACCGCCCGGGGGAGCACGCCGGGCGGCAGGGAGCGGTGCCCCCCCCTGCCCCGCCGGCTTGCGCGCCCCCGACCGGGCTGCTACTCACCAGCCCCGTGGGCGCCCGCACGCCATCCGCAACCCGAAGGACCCGCCGCGCATGACAGACGCCGACGCAGCGCCGGCCATCCCCGCCGAGGCCGACATCCAGCTGATCCAGCGGGTGATCCCGCACCGCTATCCCTTTCTGATGATCGACCGCGTGCGCGACATCCGCCCCGGAACCAGCGCCATCGGCGTCAAGAACGTCACCGTCAACGAACCGCATTTCCAGGGCCATTTCCCCGGCGTGCCGATCATGCCCGGCGTCACCATCATCGAGGCGATGGCGCAGACGGCGGCGGTGCTGGTCAGCCTCACGCTCGACCTCGTGGACAAGAACCCGCTCGTCTACTTCATGTCGGTCGAGGAGGCCAAGTTCCGCCGCAAGGTCGTGCCCGGCGACGTGCTCGAGCTCGAGGTCGTGGTCAAGCGCCGACGCGGCGAGGTCTGGAAGTTCGACGGCACCGCCCGGGTCGGCGAGGCGGTGGCCGCGCAGGCCGTCTTTGCGGCCATGATCGACCGTCGCGGCGCCTGAGCGCCATGGCCGCGGCCCCCCGGATCCACCCCGCGGCCATCGTCGAGCGCGGCGCCGAGATCGGGCCGGGCTGCCGGATCGGCCCCTTTGCGGTGATCGGGCCCGAGGTCCGGCTGGCCGAGGGGGTCGAGGTCAAGTCCCACGCCGTCGTCACCGGCTGGACCGAGATCGGCGCGGGCAGCGTGATCTTTCCCCACGCCACCGTCGGCGAGATCCCGCAGGACCTGAAATTCGCCGGCGAGCGCACCCGGCTGATCGTCGGCGCCCGCTGCCGCATCCGCGAGGGCGCGACGCTGAACACCGGCACTGCGGGGGGCGGCGGCATCACCCGGGTGGGCGACGACTGCCTCATCATGACCGGCGCCCATGTCGGCCATGACGCGCAGGTGGGCGACCGGGTGATCCTGGCGAACCAGGTGGCGCTGGCGGGGCATGTGCGGCTGGGCGACGACGTCATCGTTGGCGGGCTCTCGGGCGTTCACCAGTTCGTGCGCATCGGCCGCGGCGCGATGATCGGGGCGCTGACCATGGTCACCCATGACGTGCTGCCCTTCGGCCTCGTGCAGGGGCCGCGCGGGGCGCTGGAGGGGCTGAACCTGGTGGGGCTGAAGCGCCGCGGCGTGCCCCGCGACGAGATCGCCGCACTTCGGGCCGCCTATGCCGGGCTGGCCGGCGGCGAGGGGGCGCTGGCCGACCGCGCCCGCGCCATCGCCGCCACGGCCGAGAGCCCGCTGGTGCGCGAGATGGTCGATTTCCTGCTGGCGGCCAGCGACCGCCAGTACCTCAGGCCGCAATGACCGCCGCCGAGGGCCGCACCGCCGTCATCGCAGGCCGCGGCCGCCTGCCCATGCTGCTCGTCGAGGCGCTGGAGGCCGGGGTTGCCCCCGTCCTCGCCGAGCTGGAGGGCTTTCCCGTCGAGGGGGCCGCCGACCGCCCGGTGGAGCGCTTCCGGCTCGAGCGGCTGGTGCCCTTCTTCGACCGGCTGCACGAGCTGGGCGTGACGCGGGTGGTGTTTGCCGGTGCGGTGCGGCGGCCGCGGCTGGAGCCTGCGCTCTTCGATGCGCGCACCGCGGCGCTGGTGCCGCGGGTGCTGGCGGCCATGCAGGCCGGCGACGACGCCACCCTGCGCGCGGTGATCGCGCTGTTCGAGGAGGCGGGCTTTGCCGTCGACGCCGCCTCGGCGCTGGTGCCGGCGCTCCTGCCCGGGCCGGGGGTGCTGGGTGCCCATGCGCCGTCCGAGGCCGATGCGGCCGATGCCGTGCGGGCGGCGGCGATCGTGGCGGCGCTGGGGGCGGTGGACGTGGGGCAAGGGGCGGTGGTGGCGCGCGGCCTGTGCCTCGCGGTCGAGGCGCTGCCGGGCACCGACGCGATGCTGGCGGGGTTGGTCGCCCTGCCGCGGCCCGAGACGCTGCCGCGGCCGGCCGGGCTTCTCTACAAGGCGCCGAAGCCGGGGCAGGACCGGCGCGTCGACCTTCCCGCCATCGGGCCGGCCACGGTGGCGGCGGCCGCGGCGGCGGGACTGGGCGGGATCGTGGTGGAGGCCGGCGGCGTGCTGCTGATCGACCGGGCCGAGACGGTGGCCGCGGCCGATGCCGCGGGGCTGTTCCTGTGGTCCCGGGCGCCGCTGTGAGCCGGGCGCGTCTCCGGGCAACGGGGGCGCCCGGGGCCGGCGTCGCAGGGGGGCTTTCTGCCCCCCGTCGCCTGCGGCGACTCCCCCCGAGGATATTTCCGGAAAGATGAAGGGGTCGGTGGTCTGGACTGTGGGGCGGCCCGGGGGACGGCGGGGGGCGGGCCGCGGCGGGCGGTGCGCATGAAGCTCTTTGTCGTGGCGGGCGAGCCGTCGGGCGATGCGCTGGGGGCGGCGCTCATGGCCGGGCTGCGCCGGCTTGCGCCGGAGGTGCGGTTTGCCGGCGTCGGCGGGGCCCGGATGCAGGCCGAGGGGCTCGCGAGCCTCTTTGCCATGGAGGAGCTGTCGGTCATGGGCCTCGCCGAGGTGCTGCCGCGCTATGCTGCGCTGCGCCGTCGGTTGCACCAGACCGCCGCGGCCGTTGCCGCCGAGGCGCCCGCGGCGCTGATCACCATCGACAGCCCCGATTTCGGCCTCCGCCTGGCCGGTCTGGCCCGTCGCGCCCGGCCGGGGCTGCGCACCATCCATTATGTCGCGCCCTCGGTCTGGGCCTGGCGGCCCGGGCGGGCGGCGAAGATGGCGCGGGTGATCGACCATGTCCTCGCGCTGTTGCCGTTCGAGCCGCCCTACATGCATGCCGCCGGCATGAGCTGCGATTTCGTCGGCCACCCGATCGCCACCCAGGTCCCGGCCAGTGCCGCCGAGATCGAGGGGTTTCGCGCCGCCCATGGCCTCGGCGCGGCGCAGGTGGTCCTGGCCCTGCCGGGCTCGCGCCGGGGCGAGGTCGCCCGCCACGGCCCGGTGTTCGGGGCCACGCTGGCGCGGGTGCTGGCCGCGCGGCCCGGGCTGCGCGTCGTCGTGCCCACCGTCCGGGGCGTGGCCGACGAGGTGCGCACGCTGGTCGCCGACTGGCCCGGCGCCCCGGTGGTGGTCGAGGCCGGGCGCGAGACCCGCGCCGCCTTTGCCTGCGGGCGCGCCGCGCTGGCGGTTTCGGGGACCGTCTCGCTCGACCTTGCGGCGGCAGGGGTGCCCATGGTCATCGCCTGGGACGCGCATCCGGTCACCCGGATGCTGCTGTCGCGCCTCCTGCGCATCGACACCGTCACGCTGGTGAACCTGGTGAGCGAGACGCGCAGCGTGCCCGAGTTCCTCGGGCCCGCCTGTCGCCCGGACCGCCTTGCCCCGGCCCTGATGGCGCTGCTGGAGGATGGCCCCGGACGCGCCGCCCAGACCGCCGCCATGGCGGACACGCTGCGCCGGCTGGGGCGCGGCGGCGAGGACCCGGGCCTGCGGGCCGCGCGCTCGGTGCTGGCGCATCTTCCCGGGTGACGCGTGGGGAGGATCAGTCGACGGCGGGCGGCTCGGGCAGGGCGAGAGGGGGGCCGACCGGGGGCGCGGGACGGGGCATGGGCGGGCGCGAGCCCGGCTCGGGCTCGGCCAGCTCGGGCTGCGAGGGTCCGGGCCCGGCGCCGTCGCCGAGGGTGGTGTCGAGACGCGCCAGCACCCGGTCGGTGATGTCGATGTCGTCGAGGGCGAGCACGATCGCGCGGGTGTCGAGCACGGCCACCGCGCCCGCCTCGGCCACCGCCTGTGCCAGCACCGGCAGCGCCAGCTCGAAGAACCGCTGCCGCTCGGCGTCGCGGTAGTCGGCGATGGCGCGGCTGCGGCTTTCCTGCCGCGCGCGGATGCCCTCGACCCGGGCGTCGAAGGCGTCGGCGAGGGCGCGGAACTCGTCCGGCGGCAGCGTCGCGCGCAGCTCGGTCAGGGCGCGTTCCTCGGCGGCGAGGGTCTCCTCGAGGCTGCGGTTCTCGGCGGCGAGGTTGCGGACCGCCTCCTCCACCGCGCCGGTGACGCGACGGCCGAAGGCGGAGTCGGCGAAGAGGCGCTCCTGGTCGAGGGTGACCACCGGCGGGCCGACGCCCAGCGACAGGAAGGGGTTGCCGGTCTGCGCCGCCGCCGGGCCGGCCAGCGCGGCGAGCGGCAGCAGGCCGAGGGCCAGCTGGCGGACGGCGCGGCCCGGCCGCCACGCCAAGGGCATCAGAACCGGCTCGAGATCGTGAGGTCGAAGTTCTGGGTCCGGTCGGTGTCGAGCCTGCGCAGCGCGCGCGAGAAGTTGAAGCGCAGGGGGCCGATCGGCGTGTCCCAGAAGACCGACACGCCCGCCGCGGCGCGCCAGCTGCGGCGGTCGTCGATGGTGCAGTCGCGGCCCGCGGGGCAGCCCCCCTGCGAGGCCTGCGGGCCGCCGGCGCGGTTGTCGAGCCCCCAGACCGACCCGACGTCGAAGAAGAGACCGCCGGCGATGCCGTATTCCTCGGGCAGGCCGAGGGGGAACTCGGCCTCGAAGCGGGCGACCATGAAGTAGTTGCCGCGCAGCGACTCGCGGCTGCCCGATTCGAGGTCGCGCGGGCCGAGGCCGCCGGCGCGGAAGCCGCGCATCTTGTCGCTGAGGTCGAAACGCTCGAGATAGCGGCTGTCGCCGCTGAGCATGGCCAGCGCGCCACCCTCGAACTCGGCCCTGAGGGTAACCTCCTCGCTCAGGACCTGGCGTTCGACGAGCGCGAGGGCAGTGGTGCGCAGAAAGCGCCGGTCGCCGCCGAGCCCCGCGAAATCCTGGTCGAGGCGCAGCAGCATGCCGAAGCCGGGGGTGAGCTCGGAGCGGCGGGTGTCATGGGTATAGCCGATGCCCACGAGGCTGGTGATCTCGCGGCCGAGGTCGGCGGCGATCACGGCCGAGGCATTGTCCACCACATCGCGCACATCGTCCGAGCGCAGCTCGTAGCGCAGACGCAGCCGGCCGTCCGGGTTGATCGGGAAGCTGAGCGAGGGGCTGATGACGGCCTGGCGGGCGCTGAAGCTGGTCCAGCTCAGCACGTCGCTCTCGCGATACGAGGTCAGCAGGCCGACGGAGAGGTCGCGGTCGCGCAGCGCCGGCTCGGTGAAGTCGAAGGTGAACTCGCGGGTGCCGCGGGTCGTGCTGACGGTCACGCCCACTTCCTGACCGCGACCGAGGAAGTTCCGTTCGGAAAAGGTGATGGCGCCGCCGAAGTTGTCGGTGCGCGAATAGCTGATGCCGAAGCCGAGCGAGCCGGTCGTCGTCTCCTCGACGTTGACGTCGACGACGACCTGGTCGTCGGCCGAGCCCTGGCGGCCGTCGACCTGCACGTCGCTGAAGTATTCCAGCGCGCGGATGCGCTCGGCCGCCTCGCGGATCTCGCGGGGGTTCAGCGGGTCGCCCTCGGAGATGCGGAACTGGCGCCGGATCACCCGGTCGAGGGTGGTGACGTTGCCCTGGATGTCGATGCGCTCGACGAAGATGCGATCGCCCGTGACGAGCACGAAGTCGACGTCGACGGTGCGGTCGCGGTCGTTGCGGGTGATGCGCGGGTCGACGCGGGCAAAGCGCAGGCCCTCGCGGCTCGCCCAGGTCTCGATCCGGGCGATGTTCGACTCGACGACCGTGGGCGAGAACACCACGCCCGAGCGCAGCCGGACCTGGGCCTGGACATCGGCGGCCGACACGCCGTCGATCTCGCTCGAGGCGGTGACATTGCCGACCCGGTACTGCTGGCCCTCGCGGATGGTGAAGGTGAGGAAGAAGGCGTCGCCCTCGCGGCTGATCTCGGAGGTGACGCTGAGGACCTCGAAGTCGATGAAGCCGCGCGCGAGGTAGAAGTCGCGCAGGAGCGCCCGGTCGAGGGCCACACGCTCCTCGGCGAAGGTGTCGCGCTGCACGAAGGTGCGCAGGAGCCCCGCCTGCTTGGTGTCGAGCACCCGGCGCAGGCGCGCGTCCGAAAAGGCGCGGTTGCCGACGAAGGACAGCCGCTCGACCTCGACCACCGAGCCCTCGCGCACCTCGAACACGAGGTCGACCCGGGCCGGCCCGCGCTCGATGATGCGGGGCGTCACCTCGGCGGCGAAGCGGCCGCGGGCGCGGTAGACATCGGCGATGGCCTGGGCGTCGCGCTCGGCCTCGGTGGGCGAGAACACCCGGCGGGGCTGCGAGCCGATCACGCCCAGGAGGATGTCGTCGTCGATGCGGCGGTTGCCCTCGATGGCGATGACGTTGATGATCGGGAACTCGCGCACGGTGATGACGAGGGTGTTGCCGCGCGGCGTGAACTCGACATCCTCGAACAGGCCGGAATTGACCACGCGCTGGAAGGCGGCGTTGAGCTCGCCGATGCCGATGGTCTGGCCACGCGGGATGCGGGCGAATCCCGCCACGGTGGCGTCATCGGCCAGCACGTTGCCCTCGACCTGCACGGTGCTGAACGTGTAGCTCTGCGCCGAGGCCGCCAGCGGCGGCAGAATCAGCGCCAGCATCAGCAGGGCCGCGCGCAGCAGCCCCCCCCGCCAGCCTTGCCCGCAAGCCTTGGCACGGGGTGTGCACCGCGCATCTTCACCATCCCCCAGACGCATGCCGCTGCCCTTGTCCGCCGTTGTTGTGATTGCTCCCTGCCTAGCGGCAAGACCGCGGCTTGTCAAAACGCGGCAGCGGGGAACGGGCGGTTTCGGGCGGTCTTCGGCGCGGGGCTGCGCTCAGGGGCGGTTCAGAACTGGGCGGTCAGCAGCCCGGCCAGGCCGACGCCGGCGGCCATCCCCACCAGGATGGCGAGGATGACCATGAAGAGGTCGGAGTTGAGCCGAAGCAGCAGCCGCAGACCGGCATAGCTGCGCACGAGCGTGTCCATGGGGGCCTCCATCGCGAGTTGTCGCCACTTTCCATGAAAATGTGGCCATATCGCGACGGCGCCGGGTCAGGGGCAGAACAGATCGTTTCCGAGGGCGAAGACCATCAGCGTGAGGATCATGGCGAGGCCGACCGCCATCAGGATCTGAAGCGCACGGTCGCTGGGCGGCCGGCCGGTGACCGCCTCCCAGGCGTGGAAGACGAGGTGGCCGCCGTCGAGGATGGGAATCGGAAAGAGGTTGATCAGCCCCACCGCGGTGGAGAGCACGGCGATGAACCAGATGAAGCTCATCAACCCCTCGGAGGCCATCGCGCCCGAGGTCTCGGCGATCCCGATGGGGCCGCGCAGGTTGCACGAGCTGATGGCGCCGGTCACCATGTGCCACAGCCCCGAGAGGCTGGTCTGGGCGATGAACAGCGTGCGGTCCACCCCGATCATCAGCGCCTCGCCGGGGCCGGGGCGGCGGGTCTCGCTCTCGAACACCATCCCGCCGGTGAGGCCGATCAGCCAGCGCGTCTCGAAGCCGCCCGAGGCGGTGGGCAGGTCCTGGCGCCGCGGCACCAGCGCCACCTCGAAGGTCTCGCCCTCGCGCCAGACCTCCAGCAGGAGCGGCCGGCCCTCGGACGCGGCCACCATCTCGCGCAGCTCGCGGAAGGCGGCGATGGGCACGCCGTCGATGGAGAGCACGAGATCGCCCGCGCGCAGGTCGACGTCGCGCGCGGCCGACTGCGGCTGCACCGAGGCCGCGAGCGGGGGGAAGGGATAGGGGCCGGTGACCTCGCGCTCGATCCCGTCGCGCTCGACCCGGTAGCGGATGATGTCGGCGGGCTCCATCGCGTCGACCACGCGCATCAGCGCGGCGGCGTCGGGGGTCGGCTCGCCCTCGACCGCGAGGATGATGTCGCCGGGGCGCAGCTCGGTCGCGGCAGTTGTCGGCAGGTCCTTGAGCTGGCCCACCACGGGACGCTCCACCGGCACGCCCGAGACGAGGAAATAGCCGGCGAAGACGAGGATGGAGAGGGCGAAGTTGAACAGCGGACCCGCCGCGACGGTGGCAGAGCGCGCCCAGAGCGGCGCGCCGTGCATGGTGCGGCGACGGTCGGCCTCGGGCGTGGCGCCCTTGCGCACCGAGGCCGAATCGCTGTCGCCGAGGAAGCGGACGAAGCCCCCGATGGGCAGGGCGGCCACCTGCCAGCGGGTGCCGTGCCGGTCGACGCGCGAGAACAGCACCGGGCCGAAGCCGACCGAGAACACCTCGGCGTGGATGCCGGACCAGCGGCCGACGATGTAATGGCCGTATTCGTGCACCGCGACGATGACCGAAAGCGCCACCACGAAGGCGGCGATGGTAAAGGCGAGCCCCCCGAAGCTGGGGATGAGGCCGAAGATGTCCAAGGTTCTGCCCTTCGTTGCTGCGTCGATCCGGGGGCGCACCCCCTGCCCCGGTGCCCGGGGCGCGTCAGGCGCGCGCGACCGCCTGTGTCGCGATCACCTCGGTGGCCATGCTCCGGGCGAGATGGTCCATGCCGAGGACGGTATCAAGACTGTTCGGGGCGATTGTGAGGCCCTGCGCGGCCGAAAGCCGCGCCAGCGTCTCCTCCACCGCCTCGGCCATCCCGAGAAAGCCGAGCCGGCCGGCGAGGAAGGCGTCGAGCGCGACCTCCTTGGCGGCGTTGAAGGCCGCCCCCGCAAGGCCGCGCGTCTCCATCACCTCGCGCGCGAGGCGGAGCGCGGGAAAGCGTGTCTCGTCAGGCGCTTCGAAGGTGAGGCTGCCAAGCCGCGCGAGGTCGAGGCGTTCGACCGGGACCTCGCGGCGTTCGGGCCAGTTGAGGGCATAGCCGATGGCATGGCGCATGTCGGCCGGCCCGAGATGCGCCATCAGCGCGCCATCGGCGAAGCCCACGAGGGCGTGGACGATGGACTGCGGGTGGACCACGGCCTCGATCCGCGCGGGCGGGATGCCGAAATACTCCCGTGTTTCAATGAGCTCCAGCGCCTTGTTGAAGAGCGTGGCGCTGTCGATGGAGATCCGCAGGCCCATGGACCAGTTCGGGTGCGCGCGGGCCTCGGCCACCGTGGCGACGGCCAGACGCTCGCGCGACCAGTCGCGGAACGGCCCGCCCGAGGCGGTGATGATGACGCGTTCGACCGCGGCGATGTCCTCGCCCACCAGCGCCTGGAACACCGCCGAATGCTCGCTGTCCACCGGCAGGATGGTGGCGCCATGGGCCGCCGCCTCGGACAGCAGGAGCTGGCCGGCGGTCACGAGGCTCTCCTTGTTCGCGAGCGCCAGCGTACCACCATGGCGCAGCGCGCGGAAGCCGGGCGCGAGGCCGGCGGCGCCGACGATGGCCGACATGGTCCAGTCCGCAGGCCGGTCGGCCGCCTCGATCAGCGCCTGCGCGCCGGCGGCGGCCTCGATGCCGCTGCCCGCAAGCGCCTCCTTCAGCGCGCCATAGAGCGTGGGCTCGCAGGTGACCGCCACCTCGGCGCGCAGCGCGCGGGCCTGTTCGGCCAGCCGCGCGACATTGCGCCCGCCGGTCAGGGCGACGACGTCATGCGCCTCGGCCCCGCCCTGCCTCTCGATCAGGTCGACCGTGTTCTCGCCGATGGAGCCGGTGGCCCCGAAGATGCTGATCCGCCGCATGTCAGCCTTGTGCCACGAGCCCCGCAAGCGCGGCAAGCTTGAACGCCACCGCCGCGCCCAGCATCGCGTCGAAGCGGTCCATCACGCCGCCATGGCCGGGAATGAGCTGCGAGCTGTCCTTCACCCCGACGCGGCGTTTGAGCGCACTCTCGGCGATGTCGCCCGCCTGTCCGGCGATGCAGACGAGGAGCGTCAGGAGGAGGAAGCCCGCCCCCTGCCCCAGCGGCCACAGGAACGCGAGCCCGACCGCCAGCGCCGTGCCCCAGCCCGCCAGCGTGCCCGACCAGGTCTTTTTCGGGCTCACCCGGGGCCAGAGCTTGGGCCCCCCCAGCGCCCGGCCGGCGAAATACCCCGCAACATCCGAGCCGATGACCACCAGCGCGAGCCACAAGAGCCACAGCACCCCGAACCCCTCGCGCAGCATCAGGAAGCCGTAGGCGCCGAGACAGGCCAGCGCCAGATAGCCCGCCACCGGCAGCCGGTGCGGCGCCGGCAGGGTCAGCACCAGGAGCGCCGGGACAAGGAGCAGCGCCACCGCCGCCTCGGGCGCGAGCTCGGCCGCGCCCACCACCACACCGCCGGTCAGCACCGCGCCGATGCGCGCCACCCCCGGCCCGACCACCGGCGCGAGCATGCGCGCAAGCTCCCAGGCGATGGCCGCGACCACCACGAAGACAGCCGCCCGGAACCACCAGCCCCCCAGCAGCACCGCCGCCAGCCCCACGAGCCCCAGCACCACCCCCGACAGCACCCGGGGCACCACATCGGCGTAAGTGCCCGGCACCCTCACGCCGGGATCGCCCCGAACCGCCGCTCTCGGCGGTGAAAGCGCTCCAGGATCTCGACCAGATGGGCGGGGGTGAAGTCGGGCCACAGCGTCGGGCAGAACTCGTACTCGGCATAGGCCGACTGCCAGGGCAGGAAGTTCGAGGTCCGCGTCTCGCCCCCGGTCCGGATGACGAGGTCGGGGTCGGGCAGGTCCCAGGTGTCGAGCGTCGCGCCCATGGCGGCCTCGTCGATGTCGTCGAGCCCGATCTCGCCGGCGGCCACCCGCTCCGCCAGCCGGCGCGCGGCGCGCAGCATCTCGTCGCGCCCGCCATAGTTCACCGCGATGGTCAGATGGACGCGGGCGTTGCCGGCGGTTCGCGCCTCGATCCAGTCCATCAGCAGCCGCAGCTTCAGCTCCAGCCGCGAGCGGTCGCCGATGAAGCGCACGCGCACCCCCTCGGCGTGGAAACGGTCGGCCTCGCGCCGGATGTAGCGCGACAGGATCGAGAACAGGCCCACCACCTCTTCGGTCGAGCGTTTCCAGTTCTCGGTCGAGAAGGCGTAGAGCGTGATGTGGCTGACGCCGATGTTCGGACAGGCCTCGACCACCGCCTTGGCGCGCTGCGCCCCCTCACGGTGGCCGAAGATCCGCGGCATGCCGCGGTTCAGCGCCCAGCGGCCGTTGCCATCCATGATGATGGCGACGTGAAAGGGCTCGGCGGCCCGAATGTCCCTTGCGGCCAAGTCCCTGCCCCTTCGTTTCCGTCCCGCCACACCGGGCGGGTGCCTGCCTGCTCTCAGATCTGCATTATTTCGGCTTGTTTGGTTTCCAGAAGCTTGTCGATGGCAGCAATCTTGCCGTCGGTCAACGTCTGGACCTCTTCGGACCACAGCTTGTTCTCGTCCTCGCTCATGCCGGCGGCCTTTGCCCGCTTGAGCTGGTCCATGCCGTCGCGGCGGATGTTGCGCACGGCGACACGGGCGTGTTCGGCGTAACTGGCGGCGAGTTTGGTCAGCTCGCGCCGGCGCTCCTCGTTCAGCTCGGGGATGGGCAGGCGGATGATCGGGCCGTCCACCACCGGGTTGATGCCGAGGCCCGACTCGCGGATCGCCTTTTCCACCCGGCTCACCATCTGCCGGTCCCAGACGTTGATGGTGACCATGCGCGGCTCGGGCACGTTGACGGTGCCGAGCTGGTTGATCGGGGTCATCTGGCCATAGGCCTCGGCCTGGATCGGCTCCAGGATGCTGGCCGAGGCGCGGCCGGTGCGCACCGCCGCGAACTCCTGTCGCAGCGCGGCGATGGCGCCGTCCATGCGGCGCTCGAGGTCGTCCATGTCGATGTCGTGATCTTCGGACATGTGGCCCATCCTTCCTGATCTCGTGCCCGCCTCAAGACGGCTTCGGGGCGGTTTCGCGGCGATTTCGCTTCTCTAGGCCGAAGCAGCGGGCAAGGAAAGCCTGCGCTTGCGGGCGCGCCGGGGCGGGTGTGCGGCTCAGGCGTGCACCCGGGTAAAGCGGCCGCGGCCGCCGAGGATGCCGCGAAAGCCGCCCGGCTCGTCGAGCGAGAAGACGACGATGGGCAGCCGGTTGTCGCGGGCAAGCGCGATGGCGGAGGCGTCCATCACCTTCAGGTTCCGGGTGAGGACCTCGTCATAGCTGATTGTTTCGAAATGCCTTGCGTCGGGGTTGGTCATGGGGTCGCTGTCATAGACGCCGTCGACCTTGGTGCCCTTGAAGATCGCCTCGCAGGCCATTTCGCTGGCGCGCAGCGTCGCCGCGGTGTCGGTGGTGAAATAGGGGTTGCCGGTGCCGGCGGCGAAGATGACGACGCGCTTCTTCTCCAGATGCCGGACGGCGCGGCGGCGGATGTAGGGCTCGCAGATCTGGTCCATGGGGATGGCGCTGATGACCCGGGTGAAGACGCCGATCGACTCCAGCGCCGACTGCATCGCGAGGGCGTTCATGACGGTCGCGAGCATGCCCATGTAGTCGGCGGTGGTCCGCTCCATCCCCTGCGCCGAACCCTGGAGCCCGCGAAAGATGTTGCCGCCGCCGATGACCATGCAGATCTCGACGCCGAGGGCGTGGACCGACTGCACCTCCTGGGCGATGCGGGCGACGGTGGGCGGGTGCAGGCCATAGCCCTGCGGGCCCATCAGCGCCTCGCCCGAGATCTTCAGCAGCACCCGGCGATAGGCGGTGCCCTGCGGCGCCGCGGCGGTGGTGTCGGTCATGGCTGTCCCCCGTTCTGCCCCGGCGTGGCGACGGCGCCGGGGTTTCGTCGGGCGCAGGAATGTCGGAAAACGCGCGCAGGGTCAAACGGCGAGGCAAGGCGCGATGGGCTGGGCGCAGGAGGTGGCGGCGGGGCTGGACCCGGGCCGGCCGGTGCTGATCGCGGGGCCGACGGCGGGGGGCAAGTCGGCGCTGGCGCTGGCGGTGGCCGAGGCCCAGGGCGGGGTGGTGGTGAATGCCGATGCGCTTCAGGTCTATGACTGCTGGCGGATCCTGACCGCGCGGCCCTCCGCCGGGGAGGAGGCGCGGGTGCCGCATGCGCTCTATGGCCATCTGGGGCGCGAGGCGCCGTGGTCGGTGGGGCACTGGCTGCGCGCGGTGGCGGGGCTGCGGGCGGGGGGCGCGCGGCTGGTGATCGTGGGCGGCACGGGGCTTTACTTCACCGCGCTCACCGAGGGGCTGGCCGAGATCCCGCCGGTGCCGGAGGCGGTGCGGGCCGAGGCGGGGGCGCGGCTGGCGACAGAGGGGCTGGGGGCGCTGGTGGCCGGGCTGGATGCGCCGACGCGGGCGCGGATCGACACCGCCAACCCGGCGCGGGTGCTGCGCGCCTGGGAGGTGCTGCGGGCGACGGGCCGGGGGCTGGCCGAGTGGCAGGCGGCGACGCCGCCGCCGCTGGTTCCGCTGGCCGAAGCGCAGGCGATGGTGGTGGAGGTGCCGCGGGCGCGGCTGGCAGCGCGGATCGAGGCGCGGTTCGATGCGATGATGGCCGCGGGCGCCCTGGCCGAGGTGGCGGCCGAGCTGCCGTACTGGGACCCGGCGCGGCCCTCGGCCCGGGCCATCGGCGCGGCCGAGCTGGTGGCGCATCTGCGGGGGGAGACGGCGCTGGCCGAGGCCGTGGCGGCGGCCAAGACCGCCACCCGGCAATACGCCAAGCGCCAGCGCAGCTGGATGCGCAACCGCCTGGGCCACTGGCCGCGCGTCACCCCCGAGGGCTGAGCCGCCGCCTCCGGTCGCCGTGGCAGGCAGCGTCCCGCCGGACGCCCTCAGCCCAGCCGGCCGCCGCCCAGCCGCATCATCGCGCGTTCGAGCCCCGCGCAGAGGTCCGCGCGCTCCTGCGGGCTGAGGAAGGCGCCGAGCTCGACTTCGCGGCCCGCGCCCTTCAGCGTGAGATAGTTCTCGACCGGGCCGCCACGCGCGCGCAACGACAGGCGCACCCAGTGGGGGTTGGCCTCCCATTCCTGCCGCGCGCCGCGGGGGTTGGTGCGCACCAGGTGCATGCGGTCGGACCAGAGCGTCAGCTCTTCGCGGAGCCGGCCGGCATCGGCGGCGTTGCGGCGCAGCGCCACCCAGAGCCCGCCGACGACGAGCACGAAAAAGGGCAGCACCCCCCACACCACCGGCGAGCCCAGAAGCGCCAGCATCGGAATCGCGATCAGCCCGCAGGTGAGCCCGATGAAGGCGACGAAGCCCTCGGGCGGCAGCGAGCGATGGGGCGTCAGCCGCAGCGCCAGCGCAGGCCCCTGCCCGGCCGCGCGCGAAAAGGCCCCGGGCGTGCCCGGGGCCTCCAGCCGATTCTCAAGCCAGTCCACCGGCATGGCGTGCAGGCTCAGTGCGCATGGCTCTTGTCCCACTCTTCGCGCCTGGGCAGCGTCTCGAAGGTGTGTTCGGGCGGCGGCGAGGGCAGCGTCCACTCCAGCGTGTCGGCGTGCTCGTTCCAGTAGTTCTTTTCGGTCACCCGCTCGCCGTGGCGCAGCGTGTAGTAGATGATGCCGATGAACAGCAGGAACGAGGCGAAGGAGATGAAGGCGCCGATGGAGCTGACCCAGTTCCAGTAGGCGAAGGCTTCCGGATAGTCGATGTAGCGCCGCGGCATCCCCTGCCGGCCGAGGAAGTGCTGCGGGAAGAAGGTGAGGTTCGAGCCGATGAACATCATCCAGAAGTGCAGCTTGCCGGCCCATTCGGGATATTGCCGCCCCGACATCTTGCCGATCCAGTAGTAGATCCCGGCAAAGAGGGCGAAGACGGCGCCGAGGCTCATCACGTAGTGGAAATGCGCCACGACGTAATAGGTGTCGTGATAGTAGCGGTCGACCGCGGCCTGGCTCAGCACCACGCCGGTGACGCCCCCCACGGTGAAGAGGAAGAGGAAGCCGAAGGCCCAGAGCATGGGCGTGCGGAACTCCACCGAGCCGCCCCACATGGTGGCGATCCAGCTGAAGATCTTGATGCCCGTGGGCACCGCGATCACCATCGTCGCGAGCATGAAATAGGCCTGCTGCGTCAGGCTCATGCCCACCGTGTACATGTGGTGCGCCCAGACGACGAAGCCCAGCACCCCGATCGCCACCATGGCATAGACCATCGGCAGGTAGCCGAAGACGGGCTTGCGCGAGAAGGTGGCGATGACGTGGGAGATGATGCCGAAGCCGGGGATGATGATGATGTAGACCTCGGGGTGGCCGAAGAACCACAGGATGTGCTGATAGAGGACCGGATCGCCCCCGCCCGCGGGGTCGAAGAAGGTGGTGCCGAAGTTGCGGTCGGTCAGCAGCATGGTGATGGCGCCGGCGAGGACGGGCAGCGCCAGCAGGATCATCCAGGCGGTGATGAAGATCGACCAGGCGAAGAGCGGCACCTTGTGCAGCGTCATGCCCGGGGCGCGCATGTTCAGGAAGGTGGTGATGATGTTGATCGCGCCGAGGATCGAGGACGCGCCCGAGACATGCACCGCGAAGATCGCGAGGTCCATGGCATAGCCGGTCTCGGTGGTGGACAGCGGCGGATAGAGCACCCAGCCCACGCCCGCGCCGAGCTGCGCGTTGCCCCCCGGCGAGAACACCGAGGCGATGGCCAGCAGCGAGCCCGCGACATAGAGCCAGTAGGAGAGGTTGTTGAGCCGCGGAAACGCCATGTCCGGCGCGCCGATGTGCAGCGGCATGAAGTAGTTGCCGAAGCCGCCGAAGAGCGCGGGGATGATGACGAAGAACATCATCAGCACGCCATGGGCGGTGACGATGACGTTCCAGAGGTGCCCGTTGGGGGTGCACTCGCCCTCGGCGGCGGCGGTCAGGCGGGCGCCCTCCATGCACATGTACTGCACGCCGGGGTCCATCAGCTCCATCCGCATGTAGACCGTGAAGGCCACCGCGATGAAGCCGACGATGCCGGCGGTGAAGAGATAGAGGATGCCGATGTCCTTGTGGTTGGTGGACATGAACCAGCGGGTGAAGAAGCTCCGCTTGTCCTCGTGCCCCTGACCGTGGGTGACTGCGTCGGCCATGAAGTGCTCCCTTCGGCTTGTCCCTCGCCGCGAAGAGGTGAGTCGCGGACGTCTGTTCTGCGGCCCTGTTTAGGATACCGTTGCACACAGGGCAATCCGGCTGACACGGCGCAGCTTGTGGCGGCAGCATGCCCCGGCCCGTGGGAAAGGAACATCTCGGGCGTGGCGTTTCGGGTGCGGCATGTTGCCCGCCCCCCTTGCGGTTGGCGGTGGGGCCTTCGGGGAGCGTTTCGGGGAGTGTGCGCTCCCGGCCCCGGCGTCGCAGGGGGGCCGTCTGCCCCCCGTCGCGCGGTGCGCGACTCCCCCCGAGGATATTTGAGGAAAGATGAAGGGGGCCATGGAGGGCCCGGGGAGGCAGTGGGGGTGGGGTCGGAGACTTGGTCGGGCGGGTGGCTGCCGGCGGGGGCCTGCGGCGGCGGGGCGCGTGGCCGCGCCGGGTGGCTCCGGCGGCAGAAGGAGGCGTTGCGGCGGCGGGGGCGAACCGGCGCGCGGGCAGGTCAGGGGGCGGTGCGGTCTGCGCGCAGAAAGGGCAGGAAGGTCTCGAGCACCGCTTCGGGGTTTTCCTCCATCACGAAGTGCCCGGCGCGGCAGGACGCTCCCGAGACCTCGTCGGCCCAGGCCCGCCACAGCGCCAGCGGGTCGCCCGTCTGCGCCGGAAACCCGCCCTCGGCCCAGAGGAACCTGAGCGGCACGCCGATGCGGCGGCCGGCGGCGCGGTCGGCCTGGTCCAGCCGGCGGTCGGTGGTGGCGCCGGCGCGGTAGTCGGCGCACAGCGCCGCCAGCCGGGCGGGATCGCGGATCTGCGCGCGGTAGCTCGCCAGCGCGGCCGGATCGAAGGCCGAGAGATCACCCGTCAGCGACCAGGACGCCAGCAGCCGCTCGAGCCACCACACGGGGTCCGCCCCGATCAGCCGTTCGGGCAGGGGCGCGGGCTGGGCGAGGAAGGTCCAGTGCCAGGCCTTCATCGCCAGCTCGGCCGTCCAGGCGGCCCAGAAGTCACCCGTCGGCACCACCTCGAGGATGCCGAGCCTCGTGAGGCGCCCGGGATGGTCCAGCGCCAGCCGATAGGCCACCCGGGCGCCGCGGTCATGGCCCAGGATTGCCGCGCGCGCGATGCCCAGCGCGTCCATCAGCGCGACGATGTCCTCGGCCATGCGGCGCTTGGAATAGGCGATGTGGGCGGCGTCGTCGGGCGGCGCGTCCGAGCCGCCATAGCCGCGCAGGTCGGGCACGATCACCCGGAACTCCTCGGCCAGCCGGGGGGCCACCCGGGCCCAGGCCATGTGTGTCTGCGGAAAGCCGTGCAGCAACAGGACGGGCGGCGCGCCCCGCGGGCCCGCGCCGCCCTCCTGCACCGCGAGGGCGAGGGCGCCGCAGTCCACCCGGCGCGCCGTGAAGCCCGCGATCGCCGAGGCCGGCGCGGTCATGGCCAGGGTTCCATCCGCCGGGCCGCGGCCAGATAGAGCGGGTGCCGCGGCTCGCCCCGCCGGGTCAGGCCGAGGTGCAGGAGCGGCCGGCCTGCCGCCCGCAGCAGGGCGCGGACGCTGGCCGAACGCCCGGCGAGGGTGCCGTGGTTGCCCCAGCCGCAGAGCACGAGGTCGGCCCAGCCCAGCCCCTCGCGCAGGGAGGCATCGGCCCCGGGCCCGACCGGGTCCGCCGCCCGTGCCAGCGCCCTCGGATCGGTCGCGCACAGGGCGAAGAGGTTGACCACCCGCAGCGCCCCGCAGCCCGCCTGGCGCGCCCGCGCCATGCAGCGCGCCAGCGTGGGATCGTCGCGGGTCGCATCGGCCGTGGAGGGGTTCAGCAGCACCGCCAGCAGCCGCGGCCCGTCGCCCCAGGCCCGTGTCAGCGCATAGCGGTAGCGGCCGCAGGCCGAATGGACCGAGGCCGAGACCGTGCCGCCGTCGTGGTGATGCCGGACCCGCATCAGGCACCCTCGCCCGTCCGTCGCCCGTGTGCAAGCCCCGTGCGCGGCGTTGCCCACCCGCCGCTGCGCCCTTTCGCCGACCGGCCCTGCGCCACGGAGGAGGTCCGGTGCAGCCGCCCGGCGGCGGCAGCTCCCGCTCCTGTCCTCGACGTCGACCGCCACCCCCTGCGCCCTGCCGGACGCCTCCCCGCCCTTCGGCGCGAGGAGGGTCACCGTCACGCCGCCCCCCCCCGCCCCCATGTCGGGCGCGTCGATCCCTGCCTCGGTCGCGCCTGCCCGACCCGGAGCGGTGCCCCCCCCCGGCCGCCCGGGCCGCACTCACGGCCGCCCGAGCGCCCCGACGGCGCGCAGGCCCGCCAGCAGCACTCCCAGACCCGCCAGCGCGAGCACCGGAGGCAGGTCCGTCACATGCAGCCACAGGAGCCCCGCGATCCCGGCCGCAACCAGCCCCACCCCCAGCAGCGTGCGCCCCGCCCCGACGGGCGGAGGCTCGCCGGCCGGCGCCTCGAACCGGCCGAAGGCCAGCACCACGGCGGCCAGCCCCCCCGCCGACAGCACGAGCCACAGGCCCTGCCCCGCCCACCATCGCAGCCCCACCGTCTCGG
>Ga0213835_100312_pt1 | contig 53052 bp, 54 predicted proteins | sample SWPATP01_FD_160576 | JGI IMG/M metagenome (GOLD analysis project Ga0213835, IMG submission 160576) | Coastal seawater microbial communities from Marineland, Florida, United States - SWPA TP0 #1 | ecosystem: Environmental > Aquatic > Marine > Coastal | place: USA: Florida | collected 2016-08-05
CCGGTTGCTGCCGCTTTCACGCCGCGCCGCCATGTATGCGAACTCGAACCGCGCCACGCGAAACCCTTCGTCAGCGAGAGCCTCAGTGACCGCTTTCATCGCGCTTGAGTCCATCGGGGCGCCTGCGCCATGCGCAAGAAGGATGGTCACCGGCGCGTCTTGTCGTCCATCGATCAGAAATTGTGTCGCCATCGTTAAGAAGCCCTTCCGCAAACTGAGGATAAGTCCTTTTATCGGCAGAGGGATAGCTAGCCAATCGGGGCCATGTTCCTATCTATGCCATTCAGGCGTGTAAGCGAAAGCGACCGGTTTGGGCGGAACTGCCAGTATCGAAAACAGCAAGACGCAAGCCGATGGCGAATTGCGGCGCTTTCTCGTGGGCCTTGGCCGGGGTGCCGCGGGCGCGATGCTGTTCGGCATTCCCATGCTGATGACGATGGAGCTGTGGGAACTGGGTTTCTATATCGAGCAATCCCGGCTCCTGATCCTGCTCCTCTTCAACATCCCGCTCCTGATCGTGCTTGCGCATCTCATCGGGTTTGAGCGGACCTCTACCTTCTGGCAGGCCGTGCGCGACGCGTTGACGGCCTTCGCGCTCGGGATCGTCATAAGTGGTGCGGCACTTGTGATGCTCGGCGTGCTGAAGGCCGATATGCCCATGGCAACCATCATCGGCAAGATCGCCATCCAGGCGGTGCCGGCAAGCATCGGCGCCATGCTCGGGCGCTCCCAGCTGGGTGGAGAGGATAACGCTGACGACGAGGACGACGAGACGTCCCAGTCATCAGATGCCGTTCCCGACAGTCTTTCGACGAACTACGTGCGCGAGCTGTTTCTGATGGCGATCGGTGCGCTGTTTCTCAACCTCAATGTCGCGCCGACGGAAGAAGTCGTCCTGATTTCCTACAAGATGATGAACTGGCACGGGGTGCTGACGATCCTGGTGTCGATCGCCATCATGCACTGTTTCGTCTACGCGGTGTCTTTTCGCGGCGGGCACAGAATGCCGGAAGACAGCTCACGCTGGCCTATCTTCTTCCGCTACACGCTTCCCGGTTATATGGTCGCGATGCTGGTCAGTCTCTATGTGTTGTGGATCTTCGGCCGGCTGGATGGCATGGCCGCAACGCCGGTGCTGATCTCGGTCATCGTCCTCTCATTCCCGGGGGCGATCGGCGCTGCCGCGGCCCGACTGATCCTTTAGCGAGGCCCTGATGAAAGACACGAGCGATATCGGCAAGGTCACCGAAAAGGGTGAGGCACACTGGATCGAATGGGTCACTGCGATCGTTTCGACGCTGATTGTTGCGGCCGTCCTTGGCTGGGTTGGCTGGCGCGCCGTAAGTGAGGAGAAAGTCTCACCCGCGTTCCGTATCGAGATCACCGAACGCATGCCCGTCGAGGGCGGCTACCGCATCCGGTTCGATGTTTCCAACAGCGCTAACCGAACGGCGGCAGCGGTCGTCGTGCGCGGCGAGGTCATGGATGGTGATGCGGCCGTCGAACAGGCGGATGTCACCTTCGATTACGTTCCCGCGCAATCGAAAGCCTCGGGAGCCATCCTTTTCGCCCGTGAGCCGCGTCAGGACCAGATCCGGTTGCGGACGATCAGCTTCACCGATCCCTGAACGGGCGCCGCCAGCCGATCATGGCTTTTCGACGGGCGCCGCCAATGCAATCCACTCACGTTCTGGAATCCGGCGTGACATTTCGTGTAGCGATGACGGGATCGATTCGGAGTCATGTGCGTTTATGTTCGCTGCCTGCGACCGACCAAGAGGTGAGGTCGCGGTAAAAGAAGAATTAAATGGAGTACAGGGATGAATAAGACTTTCGCCGCGGCTGTTGCCGCCCTGCCGATCGTTCTCACCGCAACGACCGCCTTTTCTGCTGACGTGATTTCGCGCAGGGATGCACCATACCAGGAAGCTGACCAGCGCGGCGGCGTCCGTATCGGCTATCTCGATTGCCAGGTCGGCGGTGGCGTCGGTTACGTCATCGGTTCCGCCAAGGAAGCCGAATGCACCTTCTCGTCCACGATGGGCAGCGAGCCGATCGATCAGTACACCGGCGTCATTCGTAAGATGGGTGTCGATCTCGGCTTCACCACGCGCAGCCGCTTGATCTGGGCAGTCTTCGCACCGACCGCTGGCTATCACCACGGTTCGCTCGGCGGCCTCTACCAGGGCGCAACGGCTGAAGCGACTGTCGGTGCCGGCATCGGCGCCAACATTCTCGTCGGCGGCACATCCGGTTCGATCCATCTCCAGACCGTCAGCATCACCGGTCAGCTCGGCCTGAACGTTGCTGCGACAGGTACTTCGGTTACGCTGACCCCAGCCAACTGATCTATCGGCCAGACGTCAAGTCATTTGGAAGGCCGCCGGGTAACTCCGGCGGCCTTTCCATGTCTGGTAGCAACCTCTTGAACCGGTCCGCGCAAAATCATATTTTGACCCTGTCGCTTGGAAACAGCGTGCAGTTTGCGATCAATCAATTCGGCTAGGCGGCCGCGCCCCTACCGCGACAAGATAAGGATCGGCATCATGGATATAGAGAAAATCTTGGCGTCCGTCGTCGCGGTACGCGCCTCCATTCCCGATAACGCGTTCACGGCCGATGCTCTCGGCGTCCGGCGCGAAGGCAGCGGTGTGGTCATCCGGGAAAACGGTCTTATCCTGACGATCGGCTATCTGATTACCGAGGCCGATGACGTGTGGATCACGAGCCGTGATGGCCGCAAGGTCCCGGGCCATGCTCTCGCCTACGATCAGGAAAGCGGCTTCGGTCTCGTGCAGGCCTTGGCGCCCTTGGAACTGCCTGCGCTCGAGATCGGGGATTCCGACAATGCTGCTGTAGGAGATCCGATCGTTTTTGCGGACGGCGAGGGCCAGTATGTGCGCGGCAATATCGTCGCCAAGCAGGAGTTCGCCGGATACTGGGAGTACCTGCTCGACGAGGCGATATTCATCACGCCAGCGCATCCCTCCTGGGGAGGCGCCGCGATGGTCGATGCCGAAGGCCGGTTGATCGGCGTCGGCTCGCTACGGCTGCAGATGAGCAAGGGCGGAGAGATCGCCGATATCAATATGGTGGTCCCGATCAACCTACTGGCTCCAATCTTGAATGACCTGCTCAACAGCGGCGAATTCAAGCGCCAGCCGCGCCCTTGGCTCGGCGCGTTCTCGGCAGAAACGAATGGCGACGTCGTTGTCATGAGCGTCACCGAAAATGGCCCGGCCGCAAAGGCAGGGCTCAAGCGTGGCGACGTCATCTCGGAAATCCGCGACGGTGAGGTCGACGGGTTGGCTGACTTCTACCGCAAGGTTTGGGAAAGCGGACCGCCCGGTGCCGAAATTCCCATGCGTGTTCTCCGTGACGGCCGCGAAGCCTGGCTTCGCGTGAAATCGGCGGACCGCAACGACTTCCTTCTGAAACCGCAACTGCAGTGAACGACAGCCGGATTACCGGATCAGGATCGCCCTGAAATCGTTGACATTCGTGCCCGTCGGGCCGGTGACGAACAGGTCACCGGTCGCTTCGAAGCCGGTATAGCTGTCGTTGCGTGACAGAAGCGCGCGTCCTTCCTGTCCGGCCGCGATCAGTCGCCTTGTCGTGCTGCCGTCGCAAAAGGAGCCGGCGTTGTTTTCGGAGCCGTCGATCCCATCCGTATCGGCTGTCAGCGCAGTGATCTCGAGGCCGTCGATAGCTAGCGCAAGGGCCAGTGCGAATTCGCCGTTGCGTCCGCCACGTCCGCCGTCGGAGCGCAGCGTCACAGTCGTTTCGCCACCTGAGAGAAGCACGGCAGGCTTGGCGAACGGCCGGTCGTGCTTTGCAATTTCCCGGGCGATCGCTGCATGAACGAGTGCCACATCGCGCGCCTCGCCTTCGATGGAATCCGACAGGATATGCGGCGTCAGGCCATGTGCCAGGGCTATCTCGGCGGCGGCCTGCAGCGAAACGCCGGCCGAAGCGATGACATGATGCTCGTTGCGGGCAAAACGCGGGTGGTTGGGATCGGGAGCATCGGCGGCGGGCGAGTTCAGGTGCGCGATCATGGCCGGCGTGAGATTGAGGCCGTAGTTTTCGACGATGGCCAGCGCATCATGCCGCGTGCTGTCGTCAGGGATTGTCGGGCCGGAGGCGACAAAGGCCGGATTGTCGCCGGGAATGTCGGAGACGATGAGGCTGACCACCCTTGCCCGGGTTGCTGCGGCAAGACGGCCGCCCTTGATGGTCGACAGATGCTTGCGGACCACGTTCATCGCGGAGATCGGCGCGCCCGATGCCAGCAGGATCTCATTAAGCGCAATCTCGTCATCGAGCGTCAGTCCCTCCGGTGGCGCCGGCAGAAGGGCAGACCCGCCGCCGCAGACCAGTGCAATCACCAGATCCCGCTCCGTCAGGCCTGAAACCGTCTCCATGATCCTGGTGGCAGCGGCGAGACCGGCCGCATCGGGCACGGGGTGAGACGCTTCCAGAACCTCGATCCGCCGTGTTTCGCACCCATAACCGTAACGGGTGACGACGACGCCTGAGAGCTCGCCCGGCCATATCGTTTCGAGCGCAGCTGCCATCTGCGCCGCACCCTTGCCGGCACCGACGACCACGGTACGGCCGTCCTTCGGCTTCGCTGGCAGGTGCCTGATGATGCCGGTCAGAGGTTCGGCGGCCTTTACCGCCGCACGAAACATCGCCTCCAACAACGCCCGATCCTGCATTCGCCGCTCCCTCATGCCTTCATTCGTCCGTTCGATCACGGTGATCTGCGGTCGTCAATCGCGTTTGCCCGCCGCCCCCGCAATGTCACGCGCCGCCTGGCGGATCGTCTGCATCAGAATATCGAGCGGCGCGGGGACGCAGGCTTCGGCCTTGAGGGTCAGCCCCACCGGACCCTTCGTCTCCGCCGTATCGATCGGCAGCGTTGCCAGCAGCCCGTGCGCGATATCGGCCGCCACCACGCCGTGGGAGATGATCCAGATGGCGTCGCTGGTCTGGACGAAGGCGCGACCGAATGTATCGGAAACCGTCTCGATCTGGACCGGGAGATCGGTAATGCCGTGCGTGATCAGAAACTGCTCGACAACAGGCCGAATGATCGATCCGCGCGTCGGCATCAGGATCGGGAAATCACCGAGCGTTCCAAACAGCGCCTGTTTCGCCTCAAGCAGTGGGTGACCGGTGCGGACCGCAAACACGACCTGTTCCGAATAGAGATGCTCGAAGCTCAGCCCCGCCATTTTCTCGGGCGCCGCAAGCCGTCCGACCACCAGATCGAGGTCGCCGAGGCGTAGCTGTTCCATCAGGACGGCATTCTCGCCCGTCACGATCTTGACCTGGCCGCCTGCATTCTCGGCAAGGAAAAGCGTCATGGCCCGCGGCATGATGTTGCTGGCGACCGTCGGGAGTGCGCCGATCCGCAGCGGCATCGTGTCGCCGAAACCGGTGGTTGAGACGGCATCCATGCCCCTCTTCAAGGAGGCGAGCGTGGTCCCGGCGTGGCGCAGAAACACTTCCCCTGATCGCGTCAAGCGCAGACCGCGGCCTTCGCGCTCGAACACCGTCACGCCAAGCGCCTCCTCCATTTCGCGAATGGTTTTCGTCACTGCCGGCTGGCTGACATTCAGCACCTTGGCGGCCTGCACGACACTCTTCTGCCGGGCGACCTCGACAAAGGTCTGCAGGTGGCGGAACTTGATCTTGAGATTGTCCAAATTCATAACCCATGGGTTAAGCAACGGCCGAAAATTATCATTTTACTTAACCGCATGCCAGTGCGAACACTATGCCCCGGAGGATATGGTTCATGCAGTTTGTCGATCTCGACGGCGTCGCGGTTCACTACGATATCGACTGGGCGGGAGAGAACCGGCCGGTCGTGGCTCTCGTGAACTCGCTCGGCACGGATAGCCGCATCTGGCATCACGTCATCCCCAAGCTGGCGGGTGACTATTCCGTCCTCACCTACGATAAGCGTGGTCACGGGTTGTCGGATCTGGGCAACCCTCCCTATTCCATAGAGGATCTCTCCGGTGAGCTTGCCTCGCTGCTTGATCACCTCGGCCTGTCCAATGTCATCGTCTGCGGCCTTTCCGTGGGTGGATTGATTGCCCAGAGCCTCTACGCGTCGCGGCCGGATCTCGTTCGCGCGCTGATCCTTTCCAACACCGCGCACAAGATCGGGACGCCGCAGATGTGGGCTGACCGTATCGGCGCCGTCGAGCAAAACGGCATCGCCAGCATTCTCGAACCTGTCATGCAGCGGTGGTTTACAGCGTCGTTCCGCGAGCCTGGAAATGCCGCCTATAAGGCCTATTGCAACATGCTGGTGCGCCAACCCGCACTCGGCTACAGCGGCACATGTGCCGCGATCAGCAACGCGGATTTCACGGAGCAGGCAGCCCGGATCGCGGTGCCGACACTGTGCATCGCGGGCGATCAGGATGGATCGACGCCGCCGGAACTGGTGCGTTCCCTGGCGGATCTCATTCCCGGTGCACGCTATGAAGTCATCGAAGGCACGGCGCATATTCCCTGTATCGAAGCGCCTGGCGCCTATGCGGCCCTGATCCGCGGCTTTCTCGAAGAACTGGAGTCCTGAACGACATGGCAGAAGCTTCCATCCCCTCGGAACGCTACAAGCAGGGACTGGCGACGCGCCGCTCGGTTCTCGGCGAGGCGCATGTGGACCGCGCTCTTGCCAACGAGACGCCGTTCGACCAGCCGTTCCAGCAGTTGATCACCGAAGGCGCCTGGGGCTCGGTCTGGTCGCGGGACCAATGGTCGAAGCGGGAACGGTCGATGGTGACGATCGCGCTTCTGGCCGCACTCGGCCATGATGAAGAGGTGGCGATGCATATCCGCGCCACGGCCAATACGGGAGCGACGCGCGAGGATATCTGCGAGGCGCTGATGCATGTGGCGATCTACGCCGGCGTGCCCGCCGCCAACCACGCTTTCAAGATCGCCAAGGCCACCTATGCCGAAATCGATGCGGCAAAGCCTGCTGCGGAGGAGCAGAAATGAGCAACGCACCACCAGAAACGACACCCTTCTTTGCCCGAGACCGGGAGAGGCACCCTCCGGCATACACGCCCGGCTACAAGACCTCGGTCTTGCGGTCGCCGCAGCGGGCGTTGATCTCGCTAGAAGGCACGCGCAGCGAAATCACCGGGCCGGTGTTCGGTCACAACATTCTCGGCGAATTCGATAACGACCTGATCGTCAACTACGCCAAGCCCGGTGAATCCGCGATCGGCGAGCGCATCATGGTCTATGGCCGTGTGCTCGATGAACGGGGCAGGGGCGTTGCGGGGGCTCTCGTCGAATTCTGGCAGGCCAATGCCGGCGGACGCTACCGGCATAAGAAGGAAAGCTATCTTGCACCGCTCGATCCCAATTTCGGCGGTTTCGGCCGGGCGATCGCGGATGCAGAGGGCTATTACTGTTTCCGGACGATAAAGCCCGGTCCTTACCCCTGGCCGAACGGCGTCAACGACTGGCGTCCGGCGCATATCCATTTCTCGGTATTCGGGCACGGTTTTGCCCAGCGCCTGATCACCCAGATGTATTTCGAGGGTGATCCGATGATCTGGCTCTGCCCGATCGTCAAGACGATCCCGGACCGGCACGCGATCGAAAGCCTGATCGCACCGCTCGACATGAATGCCTCGATCCCGCACGATCTGCGGGCCTACAAGTTTGATATCATCCTGCGCGGGCGCCGCTCGACCCTTTTTGAAAATCGTCTGGAAGGCAATTGATCATGGCGCAACCGCTGAACTACCTCAAGGAAACGCCATCCCAGACGGCCGGACCCTACGTGCATATCGGTTGCACGCCGAATTTCGCAGGCCTTGAAGGCATCTACGACCAAGATCTTGGGTCCGGGCCGATGGCCAGCGACAAGACCAAGGGCGAACGGATCACCATCAGGGGTTTTGTCTATGACGGTGCCGGCGCACCGCTGAAGGATGCGCTGATCGAGATCTGGCAGGCCGACGCGGACGGGATCTACAACAGCCCGTCGGAAACGGGCGGTGCAGCCGATCCCAATTTCCTGGGGTGGGGCCGTTGTCCCGGCGATATGGCAACCGGCGAGTTCGCGTTCGAAACGATCAAGCCCGGGCGGGTGCCGTTCCGGGACGGCCGGCTGATGGCGCCTCATGTCACGTTCTGGATCGTGGCGCGTGGCATCAATCTTGGCCTGCAGACGCGGATGTATTTCTCCGACGAGGAAACCGCCAATACGGAGGATCCGGTCCTTGCCCGCATCGAGCATCGCGTGCGGGTGCCGACCCTGATCGGGCAGCGGGACGGCGATACGGTTCGCTTCGACATCCATCTCCAGGGTGACAAGGAAACGATATTCTTCGATATCTGACGGCTACTTTCGAGAAAGACCAGCAAGGTGACAATTCCGGCATGACCGTTTCCGCATTCGAACATCCCTTCCTGTCTGGTCTGCTCGGCGATGAGGAAGTGTCTCGGCATCTGTCTCCGGAGGCCGAGATCACGGCGATGGTGGCGTTCGAAGCGGCTCTCGCCACCGCGCAGGCAAAAAGCGGTCTGATACCGCATGCATCCGCGCAGGCGATCGCTGCGGCATGCGCGTCGTTTTCGCCTGATATGTCCAAGTTGAAGCAGGCGACCGGCCGCGACGGTGTCGTCGTGCCGGAGTTGGTCCGACAGCTGCGTAGTGTGATCGGGGATGAGGCGGCCCCGCATGTCCATTTCGGCGCGACGAGCCAGGATGTGATCGACACCGCACTGATGCTGCGCCTGAAATCGGTCGCCACACTTCTGTTAGGGCGACTGCAGGATCTGGCCGAGCGGTTCAGTGAACTGGACCGGGCGAACGGTTCCCGCGCGATGATGGGGCATACGCGCATGCAGGCGGCTTTGCCGATCAAGGTATCGGACCGCGTGGATGCCTGGCGCCATCCGCTGATCCGGCAGAAACATCTGCTTTCAGCCTTTGCCGAAGATGGCTTTGCGCTGCAGTTTGGCGGTGCCGTCGGCACGCTGGAGAAACTGGGTGATCACGCGGCTCAAGTGCGCGCCATGATGGCCGCCGAGCTTGGTCTTGCCGATGCTCCGCAATGGCAGAGCCAGCGGAGCAGGCTTGCCGAGTTCGCCGGCATCCTTGCCACGATCTCCGGAAGCCTCGGCAAATTCGGACAGGATATCGCTCTTCTCGCGCAAATGGGTGGCGAGATAACCTTGTCGGGCGGTGGTGCCTCATCGGCCATGGCGCACAAGCAGAACCCGGTGGCGGCCGAAGCGCTTGTCGCTCTTTCGCGCTACACTGCGGTCCAGCTTTCCGGCATGCAACTGGCCATGGTCCACGAGCAGGAGCGCTCGGGCGCTGCCTGGACGCTGGAATGGCTGGTCCTGCCGCATATCGTGATGGCGGCGGGTGCGGGCCTGCGGCTGGCCGGCGAGCTCGCTTTCAACATCACCGCGCTCGGCCGCGATGCCCCGCGCGATATTTGACGGATAGCAATCGGCTGACACGCCGATTTCGGTTTTACATTGCAGCACCGCATGCAATCTTCTCGCAACGTTACATCGGGAGGCGATGCGACACATGGCACGGGAGAGCCTAATGAAGACGCTGATTTCAACTGTTTTCGCACTGACCTTGATGTCGGGAGCCAGCTATGCCGAGACCATCAAGGTCGGCGTCGTCGGTCCCTTCTCGGGCCCATTCGCGCTGCAGGGAAAAAACTTCAAAGCCGGTATCGATGCCTTCTTTGCCCTGAACGGCAAGAAGGTTGGCGATAACGAGATCGAGGTGGTCTATCGCGACGTGCCGACCGCCGATCCCGCCAAGTCCAAAGCGATGTCGCAGGAGCTGATCGTTCGCGAGAAGGTCCAGTATCTCGCCGGATATTATTTCACGCCAGACGCGATGGCGGCGGCCCCCATGCTGCAGCAGGGCAATGTGCCGATGGTTGTCATGAACGCCGCCACGTCCGCAATCGTGAACGCGAGCCCTTATGTGGTGCGCACCTCGTTTACCACCTGGCAGACGGCCACACCGCTCGCCAAAGTCGCCAAGGACGGCGGCGTTACCAAGACGATCACGCTGGTGAGCGATTACGGACCTGGCGCCGATGCCGAGACGGCTTTCAAAACAGCGTTCGAGAAAGAGGGCGGGCAGGTTGTCGAATCCATCCGGATGCCGCTTTCGACAACGGATTTCGCACCCCTGATGCAGCGGATCAAGGATTCCGGAGCGCAGGCGCTGTTCACCTTCCTGCCATCCGGCCCGCCGACGCTTGCCTTCGTGAAGGCCTATAACGACACCGGCCTCAAGGCAGCAGGCATCAAGTTCTTCGCGACGGGCGATCTGACGCAGGAATCCGATCTTCCCGCCCTCGGTGAAGCCGGCCTCGGCCTTACCACCAGTTTCCACTATGCGGTGTCGCATGACTCTGCGGAAAACAAGGCTTTCGTCGAAGCAGCGCAGAAGGCGATCGGCAACCCCGCCGAACTCTCTTTCCCGGCCGTTGGCGCTTTCGATGGCATGCATGTCATCGCAAAAATGATAGAGGCGACCGGCGGCAAGCAGGATGCGGCCAAGGCCGTCGAGGCCGTCAAAGGCCTGTCATGGACCAGTCCGCGTGGACCCGTCACGATCGATCCGGCCAGCCGGCACATCACCCAGAACATCTATCTGCGCAGCGTCGAGAAAGGCGCAGACGGCAAATACTTCAACAAGGAAATCCAGACCTTCGAGAAACAGGGCGATCCGGGTCTGGCCTTCGCCAAGAAGTAGGCGTTCCGGCTGAGAGCTGCTCCGGCCTGTCAATGGGTTTGTAGGACCAACCCAATTGTCAAAAAGGCCCTGCTGAGCCCGTGTTCAGCAGGGTTGGAAAGCCTTCGAGTCATGGTCCCCGGCTCGCCGACACGTTCGCAGCATCCGTCAGTTTGCAAAGCGCCATTACCCTTCTTGCTCATGTCGAGCGCATCGTACGCGTCCTCAGTCGGGCTACGCGTCGGAGAACCCAAACGGAGCCTCCGTCCTTCGATAGTTGTCCGGAAGTACCTGCCGTCCAATCGGCGGTTCGGCACGAGAAGTGCATTCTGTGCGCTGACAGAGCTGGCACGCAATGCCGATAGGCGTCGGCTTGTATGTCTGAGGGTGCTCTGAGGCGTAGACAAGCCGGTCTGCATATCGAGCCTCACAGACGATCGCGATCGCGCGGTCGACGCTCGGAAGGCCGTGGCTGCCACCGCCCGAGTGCACGGTTCGAGCTATCGAGAAGAACCTTTGGCCATCAGGCAGCTCCATCCATTGTGTCACGACCCGCCTTGGAGAGGTAAACACCTGGTGGACCGTCCACAACGGACAGCCGCCGCCGTGTCGTGCAAAGGGAAAGGCGCCGCTGTTCAGTCTCTTGGAGACGTTTCCGGCAACGTCGACCTTTATGAAGAAGAAGGGAACTCTCTCGTGTCCGGGCTTCTGGAGCGTCGTGAGCCGGTGTGCAGTCTGCTCGAAGCTCGTCCCGAAGAAACGGGCTAATGAGTCTATATCGTATCGGCGAGCCTCCACAGCTTTGGCAAAGGCAGCATACGGCATGAGGATTGCCCCCGCGCAATAGGCAGCGATGGCTCGATGAGCAAGCCGCTCCGAATTCTGCGATTCGAAATTGCCTTCGGCAACGGTGCTTGCAATCTCGTTCTCAAACTCAAGGTAGGCGAGCTGCTGCGCCATCTGGAAATTCTGGCTTGAATGATCCAGAGCTTCGTTGAGCAGCAGTTCCTTGCGATGCCAGTCAAGTCGCCGGAGGGATCCTGACATCACCTCTGTGGGAAGCCTTCGGACTTTAAACCCGTGCTCGTTCTGGAGGAAGGCTGGCAAACCGCCGCCCTGGCTTACCCGGCCCGCCAGCTTTTCCGACAGCGTGTCCAAAATCGGGAAGAAGTTCTTTCGGGCGGCTAGAAAGCTTCTGACGGCGGCGATGGAATCCCCTTCAAACGGGCGTCCGTCGTTTGTCGTGTGTTGGCGCCGGTCGGCTAAAGCGAACTGCTCCTCTTTGTATGCCGTGTAAAGTCGCAGCAGCGCTTCAGCAAACCCGGGAAAGCTGTGTGCGATATCCGCGATATCGACCGCATTCAAATCGATGTCAGTGAAGATCGCGTCTCGTGCTGCAAGCCGTAACTGCGCGACAAGATCCTGGCCTGAGTCAGCGGTAAATTCGCTAAAATCGATCTTATACGCCTTAGCGAGGCGCAGCAGTATTTCAGCTGTCACCGGGCGCTGATTGCGTTCCATCAGCGCGACATAGGATGGCGAGATGTCGAGGTCACTCGCCATCTCTACCTGCTTCAGGCCCAAGTCCCGGCGAAGTCTTCGCAAGCGCGGCCCAAGGTAAACACGGTTATCCATACAAGCATTACAGCATTACGAAGAACTTCTGTAAAGTTTGACAGCTTGACTTCAGTGTGGCTCGCCATGGCCTTACCGGCTGTTATGCTCCCATGGACAGAAACATTGGAGGGTCTCATGTCGTATCAAAAGCTACTCGAAGAAGCCGAGCACCTGATAGGTGCGAATGAATGCTGGACTGGAATGACACCCGAGGCCGTTGCGAGGATGAGGCTTCAGAACCGGTTCAAGACCGGCCTCGACATCGCCAAATACACCGCCAAGGTCATGCGGCGAGACATGGACGCGTATGATAACGACCCGTCCAAGTACACGCAGTCGCTCGGGTGCTGGCATGGGTTCATCGGTCAGCAGAAGATCATATCGATCAAAAAGCATTTTAAAAGCACGGAGCGGCGATACCTTTACCTCTCCGGCTGGATGGTCGCCGCATTGCGCTCGGAATTCGGGCCGCTGCCAGACCAGTCGATGCACGAGAAGACGACCGTACCGGCATTGATCAACGAGCTTTACACGTTCCTGCGGCAAGCCGATGCTCGTGAACTGGGCGACATATTCCGGCAAATCGACAAAGCCCGGGAGGCAGGCGATGCTGTCAAGGAACGGCAGCTCACCTCCGCGATCGATGATTTCCAAACGCACGTCGTCCCGGTCATAGCCGATATTGATGCCGGGTTCGGCAATGCCGAAGCGACCTACCTGCTCGCCAAGAAAATGATCGAGGCAGGGGCCTGCGCTCTTCAGATCGAAAACCAGGTCTCCGACGAGAAGCAGTGTGGCCATCAGGATGGTAAAGTCACCGTCCCTCACGAAGATTTCGTCGCGAAGATCCGTGCGTTGCGCTACGCCTTTCTCGAGATGGGAGTGGACGACGGCGTCATCGTGGCTCGCACGGATTCTTTGGGCGCCGGGCTGACCAAACAGATCGCCTTTTCGGTCTCCGAAGGCGATATCGGCGACCAGTACAATTCGTTTCTGGATTGCGAGGAGGTCGGCGCGGGCCAGCGATTGAACGGTGACGTCCTGCTGACCCGTGGCGACAAGGTTCTTCGTCCGAAGCGCCTCCGCTCGAACCTCTACCAGTTCCGACCCGGCACGGGTGCCGATCGTTGCGTGCTCGATTGCATCAATGCGCTCCAGAACGGCGCGGACCTTCTCTGGATCGAGACCGAGAAACCGCACATCGAGCAGATCGCCGGGATGGTTGACCGCATTCGCGATGTCGTTCCGAACGCGAAGCTCGTCTATAACAACTCGCCTTCCTTCAACTGGACGCTGAACTTCCGGCAACAGGTCTTTGACGTGTGGGTCGAGCAGGGCAGGGACGTTTCGGCGTATGACCGTGCGAAGCTCATGAGCGTCGACTACGACGGTACGGAACTCGGCAAAGAAGCTGATGAGCGCATCCGGACATTTCAGCGTGACGCAGCAAAGCGAGCAGGCATCTTCCATCATCTGATCACCCTGCCGACCTACCACACGGCCGCTCTTTCGACCGACAATCTTGCGAAGGAGTACTTCGGCGATCAGGGAATGCTTGGCTACGTCGCCGGCGTTCAGCGGCAGGAAATTCGCCAGGGGATCGCAGCGGTGAAGCACCAGAATATGGCCGGTTCGGATCTGGGCGACGATCACAAGGAATATTTTGGTGGCGATGCGGCGCTGAAGGCGGCTGGAGAGCACAATACGATGAACCAGTTTGCAGCTTGAGCTGCAGGATCATACGCCTCGAAGGAGCGATGCTCCCTCGAGGTACACCTTCAACGGAGGAGCTGAAATGTCGACAAATACTGAGACCAAGACGTCACAACCCGAACGATCGAGAGCCGTCTTCTCAAACCAGGACTTCGAACTGATCCGGGTCGCGATCAGTCACTATTTGCAGCAAATCAAGGAGCAGCCGGAGGCGGTAAAATACTCGAACCTGTACCACCGGCTCGGTCGCGTTGTTTGAACCCGCAAAGCAGCACCGATGATAGAGACCATCGGTGCGGCGCTCGATGCTGGTGCTTGGGGCCGATTGCTGTGGAGGAGCGTTCTGGATCGGCTTACCCAGCGAGATATTTCGCCGAATATATCCCTTGGCAAAAATTCCGCGTGCGATATATCGAGATGGATATCTTGCTTATGCCTGGGAGCGCGATTGGATGAATGGTAAGACTCGACGTTCCTATGTTTTTCAAGGGTTGATGACCGTCCTCGCAGCCTCCCTGTCTCTCGCCGTGCTGGCTGCTCCGGCCGCGGCGGATGAGAAGGTGACGGTGTTTGCTGCAGCCAGCATGAAGAATGCGCTCGACGCTGCCAACAAGGCCTATGGCAAGCCGGTGACCGCCTCCTATGCGGCAAGCTCGGCGCTCGCCAAGCAGATCGAAAGCGGTGCGCCGGCAGACGTGTTCGTCTCCGCGGATCTCGACTGGATGAACTATCTGTCCGGCAAGGCTCTGGTGAAGGAAGACACAAAGTCCAACTGGCTCGGAAATCAAATCGTGCTGGTCGCGCCCAAAGAGAATGCCGCACCGGTCGATATCATCAGGGGTCTCGACCTTGCCCGGCTTCTGAACGGCGGCAAGCTTGCCATGGGGGAGCCGAATTCGGTTCCTGCGGGCAAATACGCAAAGTCGGCGCTGGAAAAGCTCGGCATCTGGTCGTCGGTCGAAAAAAGCGTCGCCGGTGCCGAAAGTGTGAGGGCAGCGCTCGCGCTGGTGTCGCGCGGCGAAGCGCCTTACGGCATCGTCTATGCAACCGATGCCGCTGCCGATCCGGGTGTCGCGGTGGTCGGAACCTTCCCCGCGGACAGCCATGCGCCGATTATCTACCCGATTGCGATTCTCTCGGATTCAAAATCGCCGGATGCCGCGGGATATCTTGATTACCTGAAGTCCGCCAAAGCCGCGCCTTTCTTCGAAAAGGAAGGCTTTACGGTTATGAAGTAAGCCAGTTTGACTTGGCCCCCTTGGGCTGATGTCTGAAGGGAAGCAGCGTTGGACTGGTTGGTACTCAGCGAGGAGGAATGGACGGCGGTGCGCCTGAGCCTTCGGGTCTCGAGCGTGGCCGTCCTTGTCAGCCTGCCCCTTGGCATTCTCGTCGCCTATGTCTTGGCGCGCGGAAAATTCTGGGGCAAATCGATCCTCAACGGCATCGTGCTTCTGCCGCTGATCCTGCCGCCTGTTGTGACCGGGTTTCTGCTTCTCATCGTCTTCGGAAGACGCGGCGTGGTGGGCTCGTTCCTCGCGGACTATCTCGGCATCGTCCTCTCCTTTCGCTGGACGGGTGCCGCCCTTGCCTGCGGGGTGATGGGATTTCCCCTGATGGTCCGCTCGATCCGGCTGTCGATCGAGACTGTCGATCGGAAGCTGGAGGCGGCGGCCGGCACGCTTGGCGCCAGTCCCCTCTGGGTCTTCCTCACCATTACCCTGCCGCTCATTCTTCCCGGCATTATCGCCGGCATGATTCTCGCCTTCGCAAAGGCCATGGGTGAATTCGGTGCGACGATCACATTCGTGTCCAATATCCCCGGCGAAACGCAGACGCTGTCGGCAGCGATCTACACGTTCACGCAGGTTCCCGGCGGTGATGTCGGCGCCATGCGTCTTACCATCGTGGCGATCGCGATCTCGTTTGCGGCGCTGCTCGCGTCCGAATTCATGGCCTATCTGGTCGGACGCAAGGTGGCGGTCGAATGACGATGATCGTGGACGTGCGGCAGTCGTTTAAGAGCTTCGTGCTCGACGCATCCTTCACCTCGACAGGCGGCGTGACGGCGCTGTTCGGCCGCTCGGGATCCGGAAAGACATCGCTGGTGCGCGCCATTGCCGGCCTCTCCAAACCGCAGCGCGGACGGATCGAGATCGACGGCGATGTCTTGCTGGATACCGAACGTGGCATCTTCGTGCCAATGCACAGGCGTCGCTTCGGATATGTCTTCCAGGAAGCACGGCTCTTCCCGCACCTAAGCGTCCGTCAGAATCTTCTTTACGGAAAATGGTTCGCGCCCAAGTCAGGGCAGGTCGAGAATATCTCGCATGTTGTCGAACTGCTCGGCATCGGTCCGCTCCTCGACCGCCGGCCGAGCAACCTTTCCGGTGGCGAAAAGCAGCGCGTGGCGATCGGCCGTGCGCTTTTGTCGTCACCCAGACTCCTCCTGATGGACGAACCACTCGCAGCGCTCGACGACGAGCGAAAGGCGGAAATCCTGCCCTATCTGGAGCGGATGCGCGATGAGACCGCGATGCCCATCGTCTATGTCAGCCATTCGGTCGCGGAAGTGGCGAGGCTCTCGGACCGCGTCGTGATGATGAGCGACGGTCGGGTCGAGATATCAGGCACACCGTCGGACGTGCTGTCCGGCAGCCAAGTACTGGCCACAGAGCGCCGCGAAGCCGGCGTGGTGCTTTCCGGAACCGTCGAAGCGATCGATTCGGCGCATGGCTTGGCGACTGTGCGGCTTTCGTCCGAAGTTCTCGTCGTTTCGAACGCGCGGGCGCAGGTTGGACAGAGCGTCAGGCTCCATGTGCCGGAGCGAGATGTGATGCTCGCCACCAGGAAGCCCGAAGGGCTGAGCGCCCTCAACATTCTGGAAGGGCAGATCGCCCAGATGGATGCCGAAGGGGAGGGCATGGTGCGCGTCAAGATCCGGTGTGGCGAAGACGTGGTTCTTGCCCGGATCACCGGCCTGTCGGTGCAGCGCCTTGCACTTCAAACCGGATTGCCCGTCTATGCGGTGATCAAGACCGTCGCCCTGGCACGGTAATTGGCCGGGTACGCTGTGCCCGAAATAAAAAGGGCCAGCGCTGGCTGACCCTTTTCGTCTGTCTATCGGCTTTAACCCGTTCGATCAGGTCGCGACACCCTGCGGGCTGTCGGCCGACCTGTCGGGTGCACGGCTGAGCATCAGGGCGACGATCGTGCAGATGGCACCCGAAATCAGGTATCCGCCGATGAAGATGATGCCGAACTGGCTCGCGAGACCGAGCGCGGTCAGTGGCGCAAAACCTGCGCCGACCAACCATGCGAGGTCGGACGTCAGGGCCGAACCGGTGTAACGGTAAGGCTGGCTGAAGCGCGACGAAACCGACCCGGAGGCCTGACCAAAGGAAAGGCCGAGGATGGCAAAGCCGATGATGATAAACGCATCCTGGCCGGTACCGCCCGCATTCAGCAGGAACGGCGCCGTAAAGCTGAAGATGGCGATGATCACCGCACCAATGATCAACTGGCGGCGACGACCGATCCTGTCTGCAAGAAGACCGGAGATCACGACCGTCACGAGACCGAGCAAAGCACCGATGACCTGGACGAACAGGAATTTCCCGGCGCTCTGGCCACCGAAAAGTGTCACCCAGCTCAGCGGGAAGATCGTCACAAGGTGGAACATCGCGAAGCTTGCAAGCGGGGCAAAGGCGCCGAGAACGACGTCGCCCCCGTGAACGCGCAGCACTTCCAGAACCGGCTTTGCCTGCAATTCGTGCGCTTCGAGCGCATCGCCGAACTCTTTCGATGCAACAATACGCAGACGAGCAAACAGGGCCACAACGTTGATGGCAAACGCGACGAAGAACGGATAGCGCCAGCCCCAGCTCAGGAAGTCGGCGTCGGAGAGATTGAAGACGAAATAGCCGAACAGGACGCTCGCGAGCGCAAACCCGAATGGCGCGCCGAGCTGCGGGATCATCGCGTAAAGGCCGCGGCGGTTCGGGGGTGCATTCAGTGCCAGCAGCGATGCAAGACCGTCCCAGGCTCCACCCAGCGCAAAACCCTGGCCGAGACGGAACAGCGCCAGCAGAGCCGGCGACCAGTATCCGATCGTCTCATAGCCGGGCAGGAAGGCGATCGAGGCCGTCGAGCCACCGAGCACGAGAAGGGCAATCGTCAGCTTCGTGCCGCGTCCATAGGTACGGTCGACCCACATGAAGACCACCGAACCAACAGGACGCGCGATGAACGCGAGCGAGAAGATCGCAAACGAGTAAAGCGTGGCGGTGACCGGGTCTCCGGCAAACGGAAAGACCACCCGAGGAAAAACCAGGACCGAGGCAAGGCCGTACACGAAGAAGTCGAAAAATTCCGACATTCTGCCGATGACGACCCCGATAGCAATATTGCTCGGTTCGACCGGCTTGTCGTCGTGGATCTGCCGGGCATCCCGTTCCATCTCTGTGGATGTAGGATTGGCAAGTTGGCTCATGAATGTGTTCTCCTGCACGTCTGTTTCCACATGAGAATGTCGGGCGTACCAGCTGTCAATCAAGACGTCGCGCAAAAAGCATATTTTGGGCGGATTTTGGTGTTTTCTGAGGCACCCATGGCAACAGATGGACATTGAGGCGGAGTTGATGTTTTTGCAACGACCATCATCAATCCACACACCCCGCTTGCATTGCAGCGCGAAAAAGTTATTGCACTGCGACGAAACACCTCATGGAGATCAGTTGCTTGCTCCGTTAGGCCGACTGGACACATCGAAAGTTTCGAGCAGACCAATGTTCCCAATGTTGAAACGTCTCATCCAAATCGCTTTGCTGCCGCTTTTGGCCACCCTTTCGGGCTGCAATCTCGTCGTGATGTCGCCATCAGGCGATATCGCCAGGCAGCAGGCAGATCTGATTATCGTCTCGACCGTTCTGATGCTGCTGATCATCGTGCCGGTCGTGTTTCTCACGCTCTACTTCGCCTGGCACTATCGTCACGCGAACACCACAGCAAAATACGATCCGGAATGGCATCACTCCACACGGCTCGAAGTGGTTATCTGGGCCGCGCCGCTGGCGATCATTGTCGCGCTCGGTGCGATCACCTGGATCAGCACCCACCGTCTTGACCCGTATCGTCCTCTCGACCGCCTCGATGCGGAACGTCCGGTTCCCGCCGAAACGCGGCCTCTGACAGTTCAAGTCGTGGCGCTCGACTGGAAGTGGCTGTTCTTCTATCCGGAATACGGCATCGCCACGGTCAACGAAATGGCCGCACCGGTCGATCGCCCGATCACGTTCGAGATCACCTCGAGCTCGGTGATGAACTCGTTCTACATTCCGGCGCTCGCCGGCCAGATCTACGCGATGCCGGGGATGCAGACCAAGCTGCACGCCGTCATCAACAAGGAAGGCGAGTTCGAGGGACTTTCGGCAAACTACAGCGGTGCCGGGTTCTCGCACATGCGCTTCAAGTTCCACGGCTACACGGCCGAAGGCTTCGACGGCTGGATCGCAAAGGTCAAGCAGCAGGGTACCGCACTCAACCGCGATGCCTATCTAAAGCTTGAGAAGCCGTCCGAGCGCGAGCCGATCCGCTACTTCGCGGCGGCCGACAAGGATCTCTACAGCGCGATCCTCAACATGTGTGCCGAACCGGGCAAGATGTGCATGAACGAGATGATGCATATCGACATGATGGGTGGTGCCGGCACCGAGAGCCACGAGAACCGCGCGAAACTTCAGTATGACAATCGTCGTATCGGAGATGCGGAAGGTACAAACGCCGCGACTTTCCCCGCGACTGGCACCCCTGCCAAGAGCGATGAACAGCCGCACAATGAGCAAGGTCACGGCAACCACTCGATGCCGGACACGAACAATGGCGACGCCGATCCGGCGCCTGCGCAGATCAACAATTAACGGGTTGTCCCATGTTTTCCAATCCTGACATCCTGAAGTTTATCTTCGGAAGGTTGTCCTTCGAATCACTGCCGTTTCACGAACCGATCCTGATCGTGACGTTTGCGGCCGTGTGTCTGGGCGGCATCGGCGTGGTGGGTCTCATGACCTACTTCAAGCTCTGGGGGCCATTCTGGCGCGACTGGGTTTGCAGTGTCGATCACAAAAAAATCGGCATCATGTACATCGTGCTGGCCATCATCATGCTGTTCCGCGGCTTTGCCGACGCAATCATGATGCGCGTACAGCAGGCCATCGCCTTCAACGGCAACGAGGGCTACCTCAACTCTCACCACTACGACCAGATCTTCACCGCCCATGGCGTGATCATGATCTTCTTCGTGGCGATGCCCTTCGTTACTGGTTTCATGAACTATATCGTGCCGCTGCAGATCGGCGCGCGTGACGTCTCGTTCCCGTTCCTGAACAACTTCTCGTTCTGGATGACGACGGCCGGTGCGATCATCATCATGATCTCGCTGTTCATCGGCGAGTTCGCACGTACCGGCTGGCTGGCCTATCCGCCACTGTCGGGCGCTGACTACAGCCCGGGCGTCGGGGTCGATTATTACATCTGGGGTCTGCAGGTGGCGGGTGTCGGCACAACGTTGTCGGGTATCAACCTGATCGCGACGATCGTGAAGATGCGTGCTCCCGGCATGTCCTTCATGAAGATGCCGATCTTCACCTGGACGGCACTCTGCACCAACATCCTGATCGTTGCCTCGTTCCCGATCCTGACCGCAACCCTCGTGCTGCTGTCGCTTGACCGTTACGTCGGCACCAACTTCTTCACGAACGACCTCGGCGGTAATCCGATGATGTACGTGAACCTGATCTGGATCTGGGGTCACCCGGAAGTCTACATCCTGATCCTTCCGGTCTTCGGGATCTTCTCGGAAATCGTTGCGACCTTCTCCGGCAAGCGCCTGTTCGGCTATGCCTCGATGGTCTACGCGACTTGCGTGATCATGATCCTGTCCTACCTCGTGTGGCTGCACCACTTCTTCACGATGGGTTCGGGTGCTTCGGTCAACGCCTTCTTCGGCATCACCACGATGATCATCTCGATCCCGACGGGCGCGAAGATGTTCAACTGGCTGTTCACGATGTATCGCGGTCGTATTCGCTACGACGTTCCGATGCTCTGGACGGTCGGCTTCATGGTGACCTTCGCCATCGGTGGTATGACCGGCGTCATGCTGGCTGTTCCGCCTGCCGACTTCGTGCTCCACAACTCCCTGTTCCTGATCGCCCACTTCCACAACGTCATCATCGGCGGCGTGCTGTTCGGCCTTCTCGCAGGCGTCAACTACTGGTTCCCGAAGGCGTTCGGCTTCAAGCTGAACCAATTCTGGGGCAAGGTATCGTTCTGGTTCTGGTTCGTTGGCTTCTACTTCGCCTTCATGCCGCTCTACGTTCTTGGCCTGATGGGCGTCACCCGCCGCGTATCGCAGTTCGAAGATCCGTCGCTGCAGATCTGGTTCATCATCGCAGCCTGCGGTGCAGGTATGATTGCCATCGGTATCGCCTCATTCATCATCCAGATCGGCGTCAGCGTCTGGAAGCGTGATGAACTGAGGGACGAAACCGGCGATCCGTGGCACGGCCGTACTCTGGAATGGTCGACATCGTCGCCGCCACCGGACTACAACTTCGCCTTCACTCCGGTGGTCCACGATCACGACAGCTGGTACGACATGAAGAACCGCGGTTATGCGCGTCCTCTTCAGGGTTTCAAGCCGATCCACATGCCGAAGAACACCGGCACCGGCGCGATCCTCTCCGGCATCAGCGTGGCACTCGCCTTCGGCCTGATCTGGTACATGTGGTGGCTTGCTGCCCTGTCCTTCATCGCCATCATCGTTGTGTCGATCGTCCATACGTTCAACTACAACCGCGACTACTACATTCCGGCGGACGACGTTGTCGCGGAAGAGAACAAGCGGACCGAACTGCTCGCTAGGCAGGTGTGATAACCATGAGTGCTTCTAAAACAGAGACGGCGGAAAACCCGCAATTCTACCTGGAAGAAGATCATCATCCGGAGAACAGCACCAATCTTGGGTTCTGGCTCTACCTGATGAGCGACTGCCTGATCTTCGCGATCCTGTTCGCCACCTACGCTGTCGTCGGCCGCAATTATGCGGCCGGCCCATCGCCGGCGGATCTGTTCGACCTGCCGCTCGTCGCGCTCAACACCGCGATGCTGCTGTTCTCGTCGATCACCTACGGGTTCGCGATGCTTCAGATGGAGCGTGGCGCCAAGGCGGAGACGCTGTTCTGGCTGGGCGTGACCGGCGTGTTCGGTCTCGCCTTCCTGGGCATCGAGCTCTACGAATTCAGCCATCTCCTGCACGAAGGTGCCGGCCCGCAGCGCTCTGCGTTCCTGTCGGCGTTCTTCACGCTGGTCGGAACCCACGGTCTGCACGTTACCTTCGGTATCATCTGGTTGGTCACGCTGATGGTGCAGGTTTCCAAGCATGGCCTGATCCCGGAAAACCGCCGTCGCCTGATGTGCCTGTCGATGTTCTGGCACTTCCTCGACGTCATCTGGATCGGCGTCTTCTCCGTCGTTTACCTCATGGGAGTCCTCGGATGACCGACAAAGCACCCGCGCACGAAGATGCGCACGCCGCGCATCACGCCCATAGCCACGGGCACGAGGCGAGCCACGGTTCGCTGAAAAGCTATACGACCGGCTTCATCCTGTCGGTGATCCTGACGGCGATACCGTTCTGGCTTGTGATGGGCGACGTCTTCGACAACAAGGCTGTCACCGGCGCTCTGGTTATGATCTTCGGCGTCATCCAGATCGTCGTGCACATGATCTACTTCCTGCACATGAACACCAAGTCCGAAGGCGGCTGGACGGCGATGGCACTGATCTTCACGATCGTCATCGTGGTCATCGCTCTCTCCGGCTCGCTCTGGGTCATGCACCATCTCAATGCAAACATGATGGTCATGTCGCCGGAGATGATGAAGAACATGCCTTGAGGCGGTCATGAGACCGGTTGAGACAGACACCAATCAAAGTGGCGCGGGTCATTCCGCGCCACTTTCCCGTTCTCGATCCCATATCATGCGGGCGTTTCTGGTCTTTGCGGCGCTGATTTTCGTGGCGCTCGGGTCCTGGCAGGTGCAGCGCCTGTTCTGGAAGCTTGATCTCATCGCAAGGGTCGATGCCCGTGTGCATGCGACGCCGGTGGCACCTCCGGCAGCCGGCCAGTCACCTGACGATATCGAATATCTCCACGTCGCCATCTCCGGGTCCTTCGATCACACGAAGGAAGCGCTGGTTCAGGCCGTGACGAAGCTCGGGCCCGGATACTGGGTCGTGACGCCGCTGAATCTTGAAGACGGCAGGACGATCCTGATCAATCGCGGCTTCGTGCCCCCTGACCGCAGGGATCCCTCAACCCGGGTTGAAAGCCAGACCGTCGGCGAAGCCGCCGTCACAGGTCTTGTCCGCCTCTCCGAACCCGGCGGCGGCTTCCTGCGGGAGAACGATCCGGGCAACGAGCGTTGGTATTCGCGCGATGTCGCAGCGATCAGCGCGTCGCGCGGTCTTCAGGGCGTCATGCCCTATTTCATCGATGCGGACGCAACGTCGAACCCGGGTGGCTATCCGGTCGGCGGCCTGACCGTCATCCAATTTCCCAACAGCCATCTGAGTTACGCACTGACCTGGTTTGCGCTCGCAATCATGTCTCTCGGTGCTGCGATCTTCTTCGGACGCTTGCAGCGCGCGGCCGGTTGATCCGCAACGATTTCATCTTGAGGAGAACGCGCCTTGGATACTCCCGCCATCAACGATATTGGCCTCGATTCTGATGTCGAGATCGCGGTTCGCCAGGAACTGACGCTCGTCGCACTTGGCAAGCTGCCGGCGGATACATCGCTCCGGGTAGGGCGGCTGCTTGATGTCAGCACCCGGATATGGCGCACCGATCAGGAAATCATCATCAAGGGCCGCCGCATTGCCTATGTCGGCGATGCGGGATCCTATCCGGGCACCGTCGCTCACCGGGTGCATGAACCCGATCTGGCTGCCATTCCAGGGCTTGGAGAGGTGCACAAGCATATCGAAAGCTCGCATTTGACACCGGAATGGGAAGCAGCACTCGTTCTTCCCCGCGGCAATACCTGGACCTGTGAGGCAAGCCATGAGTTTTCGAACGTCAACGGCGCAAAGACGCTTGAATTCTGGCTGAAGGCCCGCGCCGCCGGCTCGCCGCTCAAGATCTTCCCGCTGCCCGGATCGGCCGTGCCGCCCACCGGTTATGAGCATGGCGGCGGGTATCTCGGTTATGACGAGCAAAAGCAGTTCATGTCCGAAAGCCTGATGGTTGCGGGCCTCGACGAGGTGATGGACTGGCCGGGCGTGTGGGACAGAACCAGCCCTTCCTACGACCGCCTCTGGGGCATGATCCGAGCAACGTTCGAGAAGCGCGGAGTCGTTGAAGGTCACGCGGCGGGCATTCGCGACATCCCAACGATCAACGCTTTCGCCGCGGCCGGTCTGGCATCGGATCACGAAGCCTGGACGGTCGAGGAGTTCTGGGACAAGCTGACCCGCGGCCTGTTCATGGAACTGCGCCCGCACAGTTTGCCGGAGGTTATCGCCGGTCTTCTCGAGAAGGGCCTCGCCGACTGGTCGCAGATCGCGCTGACGACCGACGATCGCAGCGCCTCCGATACTCTGAAACTCGGCGCCACCGATTACAATGTTCGCCTCGCCATCGAGGCAGGCCTTGCGCCCGAGATAGCCATCCAGTGTGTGACCATCAATCCGGCCCGTCACATGCGCCTGACGCCCTGGGTGGGCACGATCGCGCCGGGACGTTATGCCGATATCGTGCTTCTGTCCGACGTTGAGAAATTCGAGATCGCCAAGGTCTGGGCCGATGGCATCCAGGTTTCTGATGGCAAGCGCTATCTGCCCGAGGTGCCCAAAATCGACTGGCCGGACTGGGCAACGAAGACAATCAATATCGGCCGTGAGCTGACGGCCGCAGATTTCGCGATTGCCGCTCACCCCGGCCGCCAGACAATGACGGCTGCGGTGCTGCGACCGTTTCACTGGACGGATGATTTCCTGACCTTCGAACTTCCTGTCGAAGACGGGCTCGTCCAGCGCGATGCCGATCGCAACATCACCAAGTTCTCGATCATCGACCGGTTCTCGGGCAAGGGAGCGGTGTCGAAAATGTTCTGGCTTGGCTGCGGGCCGCGGACGCCGGATACGGCGCTTGCCTGCTCCATGGCACATGACAAGCACAATATCTGGTGCGTCGGCTCATCGGACGAAGCGATGGCCGCAGCTGTCAACGCCGTCGCTGCCAATGATGGTGGCTGGGCATTGGTTCGCGATAGAAAGGTCGTCGCGCGGGTTCGCTACGAGGTGGCGGGGCTGATGAGCTGCCGGTCGGCGGACGCTCTGCATGAGGAGATGCAGGTGCTCTATGCAGAGGGCGAAAAGGTCGAGTGGATGTTCGAGCCGAGCTTCCATCCGCGCTGGTCTGCAGGCTTCCCGGAGCGTCTCGCCTTTGCGACGCTCACCTGTGCACCCTGGCGCTGGGTGCTGGTCGCCCCGAGCGATTACGCGCCGGAGGGGCTCGTCAACGTCCAGACCGGCAAAACCCATCCGGTCGTTTTTTGACGCCGCTTCACCTTCCGAGCTTCGGCCAGGTATCCGAAAGACGGTAACCGCCCGGCCAAGGGTCCGACGGATCCAGCATCAATTGATGCGTTCCGGTAATCCAGGCGCGGCCGGAGATCAGCGGATAGATTGCCTCGCGATCACCGACACGCGTCGTCGACTCGATACGGCAGTGGAATTCCGAACCGATGATCGAGCGGCCGATATAGGTCTCGCCGATTGCCATCTCGCCACGCGCATGGAGAACCGCCATGCGCGCCGAGCAGCCCGTACCGGTGGGAGACCTGTCGATCTTGCCCGGCTGGATGACGACGGCGTTTGCACCGCTCAGCACGCCGTTTTCCCGGGTGAGGGGAGTTGCAATCTGGCAGAAGGAAATGTGGTCCCAGCCGGCATTGTCCGGATGGGTAAAGCCGATCTGCTCGTTGGCGGCCGCGGTAATCTTCACGCCCGCTTCTGCAATCTCGCGTGCCTCGTCGGGTTTCACCTCGAACCCCAGTGAAGCCGCATCGACGATGACGAAACTGTCGCCGCCATAGGCTGTGTCAACCGTCAGTGTTCCGAAGCCGGCCACTTCCAGCGACACTGCGAGCTTATCTGTAAAGGATGGCACGTTGCGCACCGTAATCCGTTCGGCCTTGCCGTCGCGGCATTCCGCTGTGACCTCGACCAGGCCGCCTGGCGCTTCGAGCGTCATGCGTGTCACCGGCTCGGTCATGGGAATGATGCCGGTGTCGAGCAGTACGGTCGCAACACAGATGGAGTTGGAGCCGGACATCGGTGGCGTGTCAGCGGGCTCCATGATGATCCAGCCCATCTGGGCGCGCGGATCCTTCGGCGGCACCAGCAGGTTCACGTGCCGGAAGACACCGCCACGGGGCTCGTTCAGCACGAAGTTGCGCAGCGTCTCGTCACGGGCGATGAAGCGGGACTGGTCCCAGAGTGTATCGCCCGGCGGCGGGAGTACACCGCCGACGATGACATCCCCGACTTCGCCCTCCGCATGGCAGCTGACGATGTGGATGACCTTTGATGTGCGCAAACGCGACCCCCCGGCAGATGTTACCGCTTGGGTGTCATCAGGTAATGCCCAACGCCCCAAACCTCTCCCTTGTCATGGCCGAACAATCCGGCAGTGGCAAGGAAGAACAGACGCCAGCGACGCTGCCAGAGGCAGGCGTCCTTCCCGTAGACGTCCTTCAAAATTGGTTGGATCTGCCCGATCTCGCGATCGAAATTTTCGAGCCAATGCATCGCGGTGCGGCGATAGTTGAGACCCGACCAGCGCCAGTCTTGTTCGACGGTGAAAATATCATCGAAACGACGCGGCAGGTCGTGCGCGGGCATGATGCCGCCTGTGAAGAAATGGTGGGCGATCCAGTCCGCTGGGTTGTCGTGCTCGAACCGGTAGGACCTATCCTTGTGGGTGAACACGTGCAGGAACAGCTTTCCGTCGGGCTTCAGCCAGCCTCTTGTGCGCTCCATAAGGCCTCGCCAGTTCGACATGTGTTCGAACATTTCCACCGAAACGACCCGGTCGTAGGTCTCATCCGTCGAAAAGTCGTTCATGTCGGCGGTGATGACGGTGAGGTTGTCGAGCTTCAGCCGCTCGATTTCGCTGAGGATGTGCTCACGCTGCGGGGCCGAGTTGGAGACGGAGGTGATCCGGGCATTGGGAAAATGCTGGGCCATGTAGAGCGACAGCGAACCCCAGCCGCAGCCGAGCTCGAGAATGTCCATTCCATCACTCAGTTCCGCGTGACGCACGGTCTCGGCCAGCGCGTAGGATTCCGCTTCCGCAAGCGTGGTATCGTCAGCCAGATACAATGCGCAGGAGTATTTCCGCTGTGGACCGAGAGCGAGGCTGAAGAACTCTGGCGGCAGTTCGTAATGCTGGCGGTTGGCATCATCCGTATGGGTGGCGATCGGAAAGTCGGCCATCGACCTTGCGAACGCGTCCTCGGCGGTTGCCGGCGTGGAGGCCAGCTTTCGCTTGGTGCGACCGCATAGAAAGTCGATCCCGGCAAGCGTCACGCCATCGCTTAAGGGTGCTCGTTCAGCCGTATTGATGGCAAAGGCCAGCATGTTCATCGTGGCGTTCCCTTATTGTGTTGAGAGTTTGGATCGACGCGGACCGGGGAAAAATGCGTTGACGCGTGCCTGGACAGCACGGAACTGGTCACCCCGGGATTTCAGCATGTGTTCCTCGAGCGGCGGAATGCCGGAGACGTGCACCAGCAGCCAGTACATCATCACGGGCGCGAGGAGCGCGACAGCGGCAAAGCCCAGCGCCGGAAGCGCCACCAGCGGCCAGCTGCACCAGAACAGCCACTCGAAGAAATAGTTAGGGTGGCGGGAATAGGCCCACAGCCCCTTCTGGCAGATTTCCCGCTTGGCTTCCGGCGTCTTGCGGAATCTCGAGAGCTGAACGTCGGCTACCATCTCGCCGATAACGGCAATCGCTGCCACGGCAAGCGCGAGAAGATCGCCCACCTGCGGGTATTCTGCCGGGTTCGAAGCGGCGCAGTAGACTGCAAGCACAAGAATGAAGGCAGCGACCGCCTGGATCTGGAGAAAATAGAACAGGCGGAAGGAAGCGCGATCGCCCCATTCCTTGATAAGCTTTTCGTAGCGGGGATCCTCGCCACCGAGCCGCGTGCGGGCGCCAATATGAAAGGCAAGCCTTAGCGACCAGGCCGCAACGATGACGATCGCGGTCACCCGGCGCTCGACGGGACCGGCCGCCAGATAGGCCGCAGCCACGCCGCCGACGCCGACGGCCAGCGACCAGATCGTGTCTATCCAGCCGCTCGCACCCGTCGCGCGTTGTACGGCCCAGGAGATCGCCATGGCCAGCGACAGGCCTATCGCCAGAAAAATGAGGTGAATGTAATCCATTGGTCTCCTCGAACGTAGAAAGCCCGACACGTTCTTTGTGTCCCTCTACGGCTGACATAGCCAATCAGTTTCATGGGCTTGGAAAAAATGTCGCAAAAAGAAGTGATATTGCGTGAAACTCTCTATCTCAATCTCTCGTAATGATTACAGAGCCCACAGGGCAGGTGATCGATTGCTTTGGGAGCTGGGGGAATTGTATGCCATTTCGTGAGACGCATAGGACCTCGGGACGTCGACGCATCGCAGTTGTCGGCAGTGGAATATCCGGCATGTCCGCTGCATGGCTTCTGGCCAAGGCCCACGATGTTACCATGTTCGAGGCAGCCGATCGTATCGGCGGCCACAGCCATACCGTGGATTTCGACGCATCGGGAAGAACCGTTTCCGTCGACACCGGCTTCATCGTCTACAACGAGGTGACCTATCCTAATCTGACGGCGTTGTTCCGTCATCTGGATGTTCCAACCACGGCCTCCAGCATGTCCTTCGCCGTCTCGCTCGACGATGGCGGTTTCGAATATTCTGGTGGCACAGGGTTCGGACTGTTCGCCCAGAAGTCCAACATCGTCAGCCCACGCTTCTGGTCGATGATGCGCGATCTCGTCCGCTTCTACCGCAATGCGCCGCGTGACCTGTCGACGATGGGCGGTTTGTCACTCGATGACTACCTCGACCGACATCACTACGGCCGGGCGTTCCGCGACGACCATCTCTACCCGATGGCGGCTGCGATCTGGTCGATGCCCGCGGGTAAGGTGGGTGAGTATCCCGCGGTCAACTTCGTCCGCTTCTGCGGCAATCACGGGCTGCTCGAACTCTGGAACCGGCCGATCTGGCGCACGGTGACGGGCGGAAGCCGGGAGTATGTGGATCGCCTGACAGCTGACTTTCGCGATCGCATTCGCCTGTCGACACCCGTCCAGGCGATCAGGCGAACCGGTGGCGGTGTTGAAATTTCCACCGGACCGGACGGATGGCAGGCATTTGACGAGGTGGTGATCGCAACGCATGCCGATCAGGCACGTCGTCTCCTGTCGGACGTTGATGACCACGAGGCACGCATTCTGGGGGCCTTCCGCTATTCCCGCAACGAGGCGATCCTGCACAGCGACCAGAGCTTCATGCCGAAGCGCAAGGGCGCATGGTCCAGCTGGAATTATTCGGCAAAGACCGGCGAGGCGCAGGTCCAGCCTGCCATCACCTACTGGATGAACAAGCTGCAGCCGCTTGGCGATGCGCCGCCGACCTTCGTGACGCTCAATCCCCCACGTCAGCCCCGCGAGGACGCAGTCATCCGACGCGAGATCTACGAGCATCCGATCTTCGACATGGCAACCGAGCGGGCACAACGGGAAATCTGGTCGCTTCAGGGTGTGCGCAACACATGGTTCTGCGGCGCCCACTTCGGCTCGGGCTTCCATGAAGACGGCCTCCAGGCAGGCCTGGCGGTCGCGGAAGATCTTGGCGGCGTTCGGCGTCCATGGAAGGTCGCCGAGGAAAGCGCCCGGATCGTGCGCCGGCCGCTCGGCGCTACCGTTCCGATCGAGGTCACGGCATGACGGCTTCGTTTCGGTCGGCGCTTTATCCCGGTCATGTCACGCATGCACGCATGCGGCCGAAAGAGCATCGGCTGGCCTACAGGATCTACTCGCTGCTGATCGATCTCGACGAGCTCGACGCGCTTGATCGCGGCCTGAAACTGTTTTCCGTCGACCGGTTCAATCTATTCTCGTTTCGGCAAAGAGATCGCGGCGACCGCTCGGGATCCGATCTTCGGGGCCAGATAGAGCAATGGATGCGCGCCGCAGGGCTCGAGCCTGATGGCGGGTCGATCAAGCTTCTCACCATGCCGAGAATACTCGGCTGGGCCTTCAATCCGCTCAGCATCTTCTTCTGCTACGGACGCGATGGCGAGGTGAAGGCGATCCTGTGGGAAGTGGACAACACGTTCGGCGAACGCCACGGCTACCTCATCCCGGCCGATAATCGTGTCGGCGGCGAGATCGTCAAGCACTGTGACAAGGCATTTTATGTCTCGCCGTTCATGGACATGGACCAGCGCTATACCTTTCGCGTGACGCCGCCGTCCGAACGGCTGTCGATCAAGATCGATACATTCGATGCCGAGGGGCCGATGCTGACTGCCCGTCATCTCGCGCACCGCCGTGATCTGACAGACCGGGCGCTTCTGAAGGCCTTCTTCGCCATTCCCTTCCTGACGCTCCGGGTCGTCGGCGGCATCCATTGGGAGGCACTGAAAATCTGGCTCAAGGGCGTGCGTTTGCGCAAGCGTCCAAAGCCACCGGGAAACCCCGTCTCCGTCACTCCTGCTGCTCCCCTACGCAAAGTGGAAATCCATGAGCCAATCTGACGAATTCACCTCCGTAACGACCGATCGCACACCCGGAGCTGGCGTTGCCGGCTTCGGTGCGCGGGTTGTGAACCGGCTGCTGAGCGGTATCCGCTACGGTTCCATTCGCGTTGTGCTGCCTTCCGGTCGCACCATAGAGATGGCCGGGCCGGAAAAAGGGCCGGACGCCGTTATCGTCATCAAGCGCTGGCGGATGCTGAGCCGCGTTCTGCATGCGGGCGACATCGGTTTTGCGGAAGGATATCTCAAGCAGGAATGGACGACACCTGACCTTACCAATGTGATCCGGTTTGCGGCGCGCAACCGGCATGGGCTGACGCTTGCGACCCATGGGGGCTATCTCGGCCGGATCGCGGTTCGCCTGTCGCATCTTCTCAACGCCAATACCAAGCGTGGCAGCAAACGCAATATCGAGGCGCATTACGATCTCGGCAACGAGTTCTACGCTGAGTGGCTAGACCCTTCGATGTTCTATTCCTCGGCGCTCTACGAGCATCAGGGACAGTCTCTCGAAGATGCCCAGCGTCAGAAACTCGAGCGTATCCGCGAAAAGCTCGCCATGAGCCAAGGCGACAGCGTGCTGGAGATCGGCTGCGGCTGGGGCGCTCTCGCGTTGGATCTCGCACAGAACGTCAATGCCCGGGTCACCGGCCTTACTCTTTCTCCTTCGCAGCTGGCCTTTGCAAACGAGCGCATCCGGCAGGCCGGCGTGGAAGGGCAGATCGATCTCCGACTGCAGGACTACCGCGATACATCAGGGCAATTCGACCGGATCGTCTCGATCGAGATGTTCGAAGCGGTCGGAGAGGCCTATTGGCCAGCTTATTTCGACACCATCCGTCGCTGTTTGAAGCCCGGTGGCCGTGCGGTTTTGCAGGTGATCTCGATCAACGAGGACCGCTTCGATTCCTATCGGCGCAATCCGGATTTCATCCAGAAATATGTGTTTCCGGGAGGATTTCTTCCCTCGGACAGCGCGTTCACGGCAGCCGTTGAGAAATCCGGGCTTGTCGTGAGCGACATCGAACATTTTGGCGCGTCCTATGCGCGGACGCTGGCCGAGTGGCGGACGCGGTTTCACGCCGCCTGGCCGAAGATTGCGGAACTCGGTTTCGACAGCCGTTTCCGTAGGTTGTGGGACTACTACCTTTGCTATTGCGAGGCTGGCTTCGAGGAGGAAGCGATCAATGTTGGCTTCTATACGATTGAACATGCGTAATCTGGGTTTGCGAGGCGGTGCTGTCGCAGCACTCTTGTCACTGTCGGCAGGGCCGCTTCTTGCCGCTGATCTGGACGGCAACTGGGCTCGTGGCGACGGCAATGCCAAGGTCGAGATCGCGCCTTGCGGCGCCCAGATCTGCGCCACCAACACATGGATCAAGCCCGGATCGGGAAGCGAGAAGGCCGGCGACAAGCTGGTCATGACGATCGACCGAACAGCGGACGGATCCTATTCCGGTACCGCCTTTGATCCGCAACGCAACATGACGTTCAAGATCACGGTCGTTGTCGCGGAAAAGAAGATGACGACGAAAGGCTGCGTTGCTGGCGGTATTCTTTGCCGTGCCGTCAACTGGTCCCGCATCGACTGACACAGAAAGAGGGAACGAACCCATGGCGAAGATCTCGCTGAAGACGCTGGCTCTTGCCTACATCACCACGTTCATCGTGTTCGGCGCGATAGACTCCGTCTGGCTCAGCACGATGACAAGCCTGCTTTACCGGCCGGTCATGGGCGACATGCTTCTGCCGAGTTTCCGTCTCGCGCCTGCCGTGATCTTCTACCTTCTCTACATCGGCGGACTGACGCTGATGGCAGTGCGTCCGGCCCTGATTGCAGGCGGTGTCGGAGCAGCGGTGCGGCAGGGAGCGGCGATCGGGTTCATGTCGTACATGACCTACGATCTCACCAACCATGCGGTCATGAAGAACTGGTCGACGCTGCTTTCAGTGGCCGACATCATTTGGGGTACCTTGCTTTCGGGTCTCGCCAGCGGTCTTGCCACCTGGATCGTTCTGCGGTTCTTCAGAACAAAACACCACTAGCGTTCGAAAACAATATGGCCGGGAAATCCCGGCCATATCTTTGAGCTATTACTGTTCAGGCTCTTCGACCGCGGTCGGCTGACCGCGCTGGTCGAGTATCTCTCGTTTGCCCACATGGTTGGCCGGGCCGACCAGCCCATCCTTCTCCATGCGTTCGACAAGCGATGCGGCCCTGTTGTAGCCGATCGACAGGCGGCGCTGGATGTAGGAGGTCGAGCACTTCTTGTCGCGCATGACGACCTTGATCGCCTGCTCGTACATCTCGTCCCGGTCTTCCTCGCTGATCGCGGACCTGTCGAAGACCGCCTGGTCTTCCTCCTCGACCTCTTCACCCTCTTCGTCTTCCGTGACGCTGCCGAGATAGAGCGGCTGACCTTGCGTCTTCAGATGCGCAACGATGCGCTCGACTTCCTGGTCCGACACGAAGGGACCGTGAACGCGGGCAATGCGTCCGCCGCCCACCATATGCAGCATGTCGCCCTGACCGAGCAGGTTTTCAGCACCCTGTTCGCCAAGGATCGTACGGCTGTCGATCTTGGATGTCACCTGGAAGGAGATACGGGTCGGGAAGTTCGCCTTGATCGTACCGGTGATGACGTCGACCGAAGGCCGCTGCGTCGCCATGATCAGGTGGATACCGGCAGCACGCGCCATCTGCGCAAGCCGCTGGATCGCACCTTCGATCTCCTTGCCGGCCACCATCATCAGGTCGGCCATCTCGTCTACGATGACGACGATATAGGGCAACGGCGTCAGGTCCATGTCCTGCTGCTCGTTGATCGGCTCGCCGGTCTGACGGTCGAAACCGACCTGGACGCTGATCGAGATGACCTCGCCGGATGCGGACGCGGCCGCCACACGGGCGTTGAAGCCGTCGATATTGCGAACGCCAAGACGCGACATCTTGCGGTAGCGGTCCTCCATTTCGCGCACCGCCCATTTCAGCGCCAGAACCGCTTTCTTGGGGTCGGTCACGACAGGGGTGAGCAGATGCGGGATACCGTCATAGGCCGACAGTTCGAGCATCTTCGGATCGACCATGATCAGCCTGCACTGGTCCGGCCGCAGACGGTAGATCAGCGAGAGGATCATCGTGTTGACCGCGACCGACTTGCCCGAACCGGTTGTGCCGGCGACGAGCAGGTGCGGCATCTTCGCAAGCTCGGCGACGACGGGTTCTCCGCCGATCGTCTTGCCGAGGCAGAGCGGAAGCCGGAAGCCGGTACCCGCATAGGTGCCGCTTTCGATCAGCTCACGCAGGTAGACGGTTTCGCGCACGGGGTTTGGCAGTTCGATACCGATCACGTTGCGACCGGGAACGACAGCCACGCGGGCCGAAAGCGCTGACATCGAGCGGGCGATATCGTCCGAAAGGCCGATGACGCGGGAGGATTTGACGCCGGGTGCCGGGGCGAATTCGTAGAGCGTCACGACAGGGCCGGGACGAACGTCGATGATCTCGCCGCGAATGCCGAAATCTTCGAGCACGCTTTCCAGAAGGCCGGCGCTCTGTTCCAGGCTTTCCTGGCTGACGGGGCTGATCTGGTCGTCCACCGGTGCCTGCAGCAATTCGATCGACGGGAACTCGTAGTCGTCGGACGCATGCAGCGGTTCGGTGTTGAACGGCCGGATCGGAGAGATCGCGCGGGTCGCCATGACAACCTGCCGCGTCGACTTTACTGGCACAACGGGAGCGACCGCAGGCGCCGGGGCCTCGACGACGGTCTCAGCGATGACGGGCGCAACGATAACAGGCTCAGGAATGACAGGCTCAGGAATGACCGGAGCAGCGATGACGGGCGCATCCTGCACTGGAGGCACCACCGGATTTGGCGCAGCATCGTGGCCGGCCTGGCGCAACGTGATCGAACGATAGAGATCAAGCGGCGACGGCCCCACCGGAATTTCTTCAACCAGACGTTTGGTCAGGGTCTCGATCGGCTGGCGAATGACCGGCGCCCTCAGGGCAACCCGCACAGGTTCGGGCCGGACCGGCTGTTTCGGATAGGTCGGGAGCGGACGCTGAGCAACGAACACAGGTCTCTGCTCGACCTTTGGCGGGGGAGGCGGGGTCAGCGCGAACTCTTCGCCGGTGGCCTCTCCAAGGCTCATCACCTCGAAGAACAGATGATCCGGCAGGTTGGCGATCGGAGACTGTCTTTCAGTGCTAATCACGGGAGCATCAATCACTGCTTCAGGCTGCGCCGGCGCAACTGCGACCAGCACCGGTTCAACGGTTTCCCGGGCAAACGTGGCCCGGCGTTCCCTCAGCGCCTGATCGAGAGTGCCGACGAGATTGCGGGCGCCGGGTTCAGGCGACAGGAAGCTGGCGATAGAGGTCGACAGCGCGTCGCCGTCATGTCTTTGGGTGAAAGTAATCTCGGAAATCTCCTGAACGGCTGGCGCCGCCATAGGGGGAATGACAGCCTCGGGGACGGCGTGGGAAGCGACGGCTTCGCCCTCCGCTTCCGGGCCGGAGGGTGCCCCACGCCTGGAGATGGTCTTCTCCGGCGTGCGGGTGAAACGAACGGTCGGGCCCAACATGAAGGCCTTCTGCCAGTCCGGCAGCGCCTCGATCTCGTGGGCCTGCATCTGGACTGTCGACACGATGTCGCAAGCCACCTGTTGCCCCGCATTAGGGGGCTCAGGCGGATTTATGGGGTGAGAGTGGCCGGTATCCGGCAGTTCGGAAGCCTGGGCTTCCAGCTTGTCAGTTTCGCGAAATTGCGGGCCTGTGAGACGCATTGCCACCAATGAAACCATATGAACAAATCTGGGACACGAACGTCCTTGGATATAAAACAAACATTAACCATGCGTTGCCGGCGCCGATAAATCGTCAGAGCGCGGTGATGGCCTGTGACAAAAGGCGCCGGTGAAATGGTCTTTGGGACGGAACAGACTCGGGCAGTTGGTGGTTATTGGGTCAACTGTAGTCGTCAAGATGGAGCCCCCATGTCGAGTCCGAATTCGTTTGAAATGTCACGACGGGATCTTCTCGTCGCAACCGCTGCCGGCTCTGTGGCCGTGGCAAATAGCAACAGAGCTGCAAATGCGCAGGCGGCAACACCGCCTCCCCGGCCGGGGACGGCGACGTCGCGGGTGGGTTTTGTCGTCAACGGCACACGCCAGGATCTCGATCTCGACAACCGTACGACCCTGCTCGACGCGTTGCGTGAGAACCTGCACCTGACCGGCACCAAGAAGGGTTGCGATCACGGCCAGTGCGGCGCCTGTACTGTCATGGTCGATGGTCGCCGCATCAATTCGTGCCTGTCGCTTGCCATCATGCACGAGGGCTCCGAGATCACCACGATCGAAGGCCTTGGCACACCGGACGAGATGCATCCGATGCAGACGGCATTCGTCAAGCACGATGGCTTCCAGTGCGGCTATTGCACCCCTGGGCAAATCTGTTCCTCCGTCGCCGTTCTTGAAGAAATCAAGGCCGGCATTCCGAGCCATGTAACGGAAGACCTGACCGCCCCCACGCAGGTTTCCGAGATGGAAATCCGCGAACGTATGAGCGGCAATATCTGTCGATGCGGGGCCTACCCGAACATTGTTGCGGCTATCACGGAAGTTTCGGGGAGGCAGGCATGAAACAGTTTACTTATGAACGCGCCGCATCACCGGCTGAAGCTGCGTCCAAGGCCGCCAACAACCAGAACGCCAAGTTCATCGCGGGAGGCACCAACCTCCTTGACCTGATGAAGCTAGAGATCGAATCACCGACCCATCTCATCGACGTCAACGGTCTCGACCTCGACAAGATCGAGCAGAGTGAAGACGGCGGCGTCCGGATCGGAGCGCTCGTGCGCAATACGGATCTCGCCTCGGACGAGCGCATCCGCCGCGACTACGGCGTGCTTTCGCGCGCACTTCTCGCAGGCGCATCTGGTCAGCTTCGTAACAAGGCAACGACGGCCGGCAACCTTCTGCAGCGGACGCGCTGTCCTTACTTTTACGACACCGCCCAGCCTTGCAACAAGCGCAAGCCCGGTAGCGGTTGTTCCGCCATCGGCGGCGTGACCCGCCAGCTGGGCGTGATCGGCGTCAGCGATGCCTGTATCGCCACCCACCCCGGCGACATGGCAATCGCCATGCGTGCCCTCGATGCAACTATCGAGACGGTCAAGCCCGATGGCGCAACACGCGCGATCCCGATGGCGGATTTCCACAAACTGCCCGGCGATACGCCCGAGATCGAAACCACGCTTGAGCGCGGCGAGATCATCACGGCCGTTACGCTGCCGGCACCTGTGGGCGGCAAGCACGTCTATCGCAAGGTGAGAGACCGTGCGTCCTACGCTTTCGCTCTCGTCTCGGTCGCTGCGATCATCCAGCCTGACGGCACCGGTCGCGTTGCAGTTGGCGGCGTGGCGCCCAAGCCATGGCGCGTCGAAGAGGCGGAAGCCGACCTGCCGCAGGGGTCCAAGGCCGTGATGGCCAAGGTCTTTGCAGGCGCAAAGCCGACAGAAGAAAATTCATTCAAGGTGACACTGGCCGAGCGCACGCTCGCCGGCATCCTTGAAGAAACCAAGGGGTAAGCCATGCTATTCGATCGTCCCGCCACGACCAATCCCATCGACCAGATGAAGGTGGTCGGCCAGCACATCACGCGTATCGACGGCCCTAAGAAGGTCACCGGCACGGCGACCTATGCCTATGAATGGAACCATGCCAACCTCAATGTTGCCTACGGCTATCCCGTTGGCGCCGGCATCGCCAAGGGTCGGATCAGCTCGATGGACATCCAGGCGGCCCGCAACGCTCCGGGCGTCCTGGCTGTCGTCACCGCTGAAACGGCTGGCAAGCTCTCCAAGGGCAAGATGAATGCAGCCAAGCTTCTCGGTGGCCCCGAGATCTCGCATTATCACCAGGCCATCGCCGTCGTCGTCGCTGAAACCTTTGAGCAGGCCCGCGCCGCAGCGAGCCTTATCAAGGTGGATTACGTTCGCGCTCCCGGCTCCTACGATCTGGAAGCAGCGAAGGACACGGCCAAGAAGCCGGAGGGCTCCGAAGGCGAAGACGCAGACACTTCTGCCGGCAACTTCGACAAGGCGTTCGCCGAGGCAGCGGTCAAGTTCGACCAGACCTACACGACACCCGACCAGTCACATGCGATGATGGAGCCGCATTCGTCTCTTGCCATGTGGGACGGCGACGAAGTTACGGTCTGGACCTCGAACCAGATGATTGCCTGGAACAAGTCAGAAATGGCGATCACGCTCGGCATCGATCCGGAGAAAGTCCATATCATGTCGCCGTTTGTCGGCGGTGGTTTCGGCTCAAAGCTTTTCCTCCGGTCGGATGCGGTGCTTGCAGCGCTTGGTGCGAAAGCGGCGGGACGCCCCGTCAAGCTTGCGCTTCCGCGTCCCTTCGTGATGAACAACACGACGCACCGCCCGGCAACGATCCAGCGTATCCGCATCGGCACCACGCAGGAAGGCAAGATAACCGCGATTGCTCACGAAAGCTGGAACGGCAATCTGCCGGGCGGCAGCCTGGAGACAGCCGTGGCGCAGACTCGTCTTCTCTACGCCGGCGAAAACCGGATGACGTCGATGCGGCTTGCGGCGCTTGATCTGCCAGAGGGCAATGCGATGCGCGCACCGGGCGAAGCGCCTGGTCTCATGGCGCTTGAAATCGCCATGGACGAACTGGCCGAGCAGCTCAACCTCGACCCCGTCGAATTGCGGATCATCAACGACACGCAGGTTGATCCGGAAAAGCCTGAACGGAAGTTCTCGCACCGTCAGCTGGTCGAATGTCTTCGCCGGGGTGCTGAAACCTTCGGCTGGGACAAGCGCAACGCCGAGACGGGTCGCGTCAAGGACGGACGCTGGATGGTTGGCATGGGTGTTGCGGCAGCGTTCCGCAACAACATGAACATGAAGTCTGGCGCCCGCGTGCGGCTCGATTCCGAAGGCGTCGTGACTGTCGAAACCGACATGACGGATATCGGTACGGGTAGCTACACGATCATCGCCCAGACCGCGGCCGAAATGATGGGCGTAACGATCGACAAGGTTGCCGTAGAACTCGGCGATTCCCGCTTCCCGGCGTCGTCGGGATCGGGCGGACAGTGGGGCGGAAACAGCTCCACCGCCGGCGTCTACGCCGCATGCGTGGCGCTGCGGGATGCGATCTCGCAAAAGGTCGGTTTCAACTCCGCAGATGTCACGTTTGCCGACGGCCAGATCCGTTCCGGCAACCGCAGCATTGCTCTCGCTGAGGCAGCTGGCAAGGATGGTGTCGTTGCGGAAGATACGATCGAGTATGGCGATCTTGCAGAAGAGATGCAGCAATCGACATTCGGTGCCCATTTCGTCGAGGTCGGCGTCGACATGTACACGGCTGAAATCCGCGTTCGGCGCATGCTGAGCGTCTGTGCAGCAGGGCGCATTCTCAACCCGATCACGGCCCGCAGCCAGGTCATCGGTGCGATGACGATGGGCGTCGGCGGCGCCTTCATGGAAGAACTGGCCGTCGACAAGCGTCGCGGCTTCTTCGTCAACCATGATCTCGCCGGCTACGAAGTTCCTGTCCATGCCGATATTCCGCATCAGGATGTCATCTTCCTCGATGAGACGGATCCGACCACCTCGCCGATGAAGGCAAAGGGTGTTGGCGAACTCGGCCTTTGCGGTGTGGCGGCAGCGCTTTCGAACGCCGTGCACAACGCAACCGGCGTGCGTATCCGTGATTACCCTGTCACGCTCGACAAGCTGCTGCGGGACATGCCGCAGGTCGGCTGATCCGCTCGGCATCGTTATGCAAAACTCTGGCCGGAGCATCCACAGATGCTCCGGCCTTATATTTTTAGAACCTCGTCGCGCCAGAAGACGATAACATAGCCGCCGCGTGCTTCAGCGTTGGATGCCCATGCCTTGAACTGCGGCATATAGGGCGGATGACGCCACAGATCGGGATAGTCGGGATCGGCAAGGACCGTAATCTGCTGTCCTTCCCCATAGACCATCAGGTGGGATCTTTGAGGAGCCCACTCGTCGCCCAGTCCTTCGCGCGTTAGCCAATGGCACACGAAGTCGCGGCAAAGCATCGGTCGATCCTGGTAGATGGAACAGCCTTGTCCGGCAACGCAGTGCCTGCACCACTCGTCCGCAGGCTTGTTGAGATCATCAATGTCCGGCAACCGGCAGCAAAGGGTGCAGGTTCCGCACGCGCGGCCCTCGACAATGGCTGGTGTCATTCTTGCGATACGCTTCCTGCGTCTTGGGGATACCCCCGGTCTGCGACCTTCAAACAGTTTCGTTCAAGAGCCGCACGCGATTGAAGAGGCTGCCGGATCCAGAGTTGGGTGCGGGAGGCCGCAGAACGGCACCGCCCGGATATCACCGCAGGGGTGTGTGACGCAAGAAAAGCGCTTTGGTTTCGACGCATGCGGGAAACGGAAGTGTAATCGATGAGCCTTAAGTCTGATGCAAACGGAGATTTTTCCATAATGACGACGAGTTGCCAAGGCTGCCGCGACGGCGCAGCATTCGAACTACCGTTCTCGATGGCATTCCAGCCGATCGTCGACATCGCAACAGGCAAGATTTTCGCCCACGAAGCGCTTGTTCGCGGTCTAAACGGAGAAGGTGCCGGGTCAGTTCTATCGCAGGTGCAGGCCGACAACCGCTATGCGTTCGATCAGCAGTGCCGGGTCAAGGCGATCGAACTTGCCGCGCAGCTCTACGACCCCGCTGACGACGTGAAACTGTCGATCAACTTCATGCCGAACGCCGTCTACGAACCGCGGGCGTGTATCCGCCTGACGCTTGCCACGGCCATGAAGACGGGTTTTCCGCTTGATCGCATCATCTTCGAGTTCACCGAGAACGAGGAGTTGGATACCAAGCACATCCTTCACATCCTGCGGACATACCGGGATATGGGCTTCAAAACTGCGATCGACGACTTCGGTTCAGGCCACTCCGGCCTCGGCCTCCTCAGTCATTTCCAGCCCGATATCGTCAAGCTGGATATGGACATGATCAGAGGGATCGACACCGATCCGGTCCGGCGCACCATCGTCAAGCACACGTTGCGGATGCTCGAAGAACTCAACATCGTGCCGCTCTGCGAAGGCGTCGAAACCGTCGGCGAAATGTCGGCCCTGCGGGATTTGGGCGTGTCCCTCATCCAGGGCTACCTGCTCGCCAAGCCAAGCTTCGAACACCTCGCCATCCCGGCTTCCGCGAAGGCGATGCTTGCTGCTGCGGCCTGAGAAACGCTGGGATAGGCGAACCAGAGCGGAATGAAAGGTCCGGTATCGGTTTCGACGCAGTGGAAACAGGCAGAGATGCCGACTGGACGCTGGCAAGGGCAAGCTCAGGCTAGCTCGATTTGACGAGTGAAACAGCGCGTTCGTTCACGTTCGAGACAGCTTGACGTCAATCGAGACAGTACTTTTCGCGCCGGAATGCAGGTGGGGGATATTTCCTGAAGGGATGCAAAATCAACGCTCTTTAGAGCGAGTGGTGCCCCATGCCGGCGCACCTAAAGTCAATGAAAACAATGGTGTTAGTGAGCGTCTGGACATTTGGTGACGCCACGCGATCGTTATGGTTTTTCGAAAAGTGTCCAGAGCTTGAGGACATAAATTTAAGCGAGTGACCGCTCAACTCGGGGCGCAACCGGAAGGACCGTCAAGCGAGGGGGGCGATAACCCGCTTCCAGCAGCGCCCTCACACTTTAGACCGCTCTCGGCGGGCAGTAGTCTCGTGCATACTTGACGTGCGTCAAAATCGTGTCAGGCTTGTCTTCCTTAGGACAAAGCGTAACCACCACTGCCGAGGTTTGGGTAATGTCGCCTGACCGTTTTAGGGAATGCCTACGCGTTATACGTTGGACCCCGATTAACATCGCTTCTCTGCTGGAGTGCGAGCTGTCCTGGATAGAGGCACTCGAATCAGGCGATGAAGAGGTCCCCGTTGGGCTTGCTGCTTGGCTTGAAGTGCTGGCGCAATCTCACGAGGCCTTGCCCCCTCCTCGCACCTACCGGGGTCGGCGCGCTGCACCGTCATCCTCGGAGCGCTCTCGTCACACTCTCTCCTGAGACCGCCGCGGATAATTTCACGTTCAGTTTGTTCTTGGCTTGTTCTTTTTCCGCGACCAATTTAGGTTCGCCGGCATGAGCGAAATCGGCACCATAGGCGACGCATTTAATCAGGGTTGGCAGCTGTCTGCCGCCTGCCGTCATGGCCTTGTCGATACGGGCAGCAGCAGCCGCAAGTGCGACTGGAAGTACAACCTCGACATGACGACCCTAGTAGCAACTCGCGGGCGCGACTTTCCAATCGATAGGGTCTCTGAGCGACTGCGTTGTCCCCGATGCGGCAGCCGCAAGATCTCAGTGTTTTTCGTTACGCCGTCGATGCCGACTAGACGGACGGCTGGCCGTTGAGAACTATTAGCACCAGGTGACCCCATCCTTGAAATTACTACCACTCGAGTATCAGGTCTGCGAAGCATTGAAAGTCCTTGCCCGGTACAAGCATGTCAGCAAGGGAGACTTCGTCCTGCGAGGTGTCGGTGCTACGGCAATTGCTTCGCTTGTGGAGACTGGCCTTGCAACAGCCAGCAGGCGACGAAACGGAGGCATTGCGTACACGCTCACTGCAGCAGGTAAGGCACGACTACGGTCAGACCCGTAGCGGTCGGAGCTCGGCGCGAGCAAGCGTCGACAAGAAGGCCCGCCATCCCGGATACTAATCGATCGTTTTGCCGCCATCTGCTACGCTTTCATTCTGAAGGAGATTAGGATGCACAGAATGAATTCCGAAGACATTCCCGCATTCGTCGAGGAAGTAGCCGCGACCGGGTGCGACATCACAGGTATTGCCGGCGTGGGATACCTGATCGGCGATGCAGACCTCCCCGATGATCAGTTTGAGGAAGTCATGCCGAAGCTTTCTGAGATCACCGAACGCTACGGCAAACGCGACCATCTACTCGAGGAAATCACCGATTACCTGGTTTCGATCGGTCGAAGCTATCCGCCGCCGGGGATGCATTGAACTCAAGGACAAATGCCGAACGATCAAGAGGCATCTCAAACCGTGACACAACTACAATTTAACCAATCATATTAACCGAACGGATGTGTTCTCTAGATAGAAAGATGACACGTAGGGACAACCCGTTCCACGGCACGAATTACGGGGGACTGCATGTCTGTTTTTGCACGTTTTATGAAGGACGAGTCGGGCGCCACTGCAATTGAGTACGGCCTCATTGCTGCTCTTATCTCGGTTGCGCTGATCGCTGGCGCGACCACGCTCGGCGGCGCACTGAATAACCAGTTCACAAACCTTTCGAAGAAGCTCAGCTGTGGATCTGCTGCCACCACTTGCTAATCGATAGGCGGCTGCGACGTGCTCAGACTGAGAGATGGCCCACGAACTCAAGTATTTGGGTCAGCCCTTCACTCCTAGTTAACGTCTAGATTGTACCTCGAAAAGTGGACACCATTTCCAGCGTCCAGCACTCAACTCGCCGAACAATGGGACCTCCGTTGTTCGGTTTTTTGGTTGCGAAGCCCTCTGCCCACTGACCTGCGAGATCTGATAGAGGTGAGAGGGCTTGGATGTCCTCGATGTAGCCAGTGGAACTCCATGCCGCTGTGTAATCTCTAATAATTATCAATGACTTAGCATCCCCGCACCATGCTATTAAGGCCGGTTGATTTCATTATGCTATTCGCGCAACCGCCCGCACCCATAGATATGTGCGAGAGTGACCTTCGGTGCTCTCACGAGCGAAAAAATTTGGGTTCGCTATGGACAATCAAATGTTGTATGAAGCGTATTGCCTTAACCAAAGGTCGTGCAGTGGATTACTCCTACGCGCTTGTCTTCGTCAGCTGCGTCATCGCTTTCGGAATACTTCTCATGTGGCTCGGCTTACGCGGATGACGTACGAGCGCTCCCCCGAATTTGCCCAGTCGAACGATGTACGGTCATGGCGCACCCTTAAGCAATACGAACAACGGGGTTAGCAAGCGCCTGGACACTTTCGGACCCCACGCGATCATTATGTTTTTTCGGAAAGTGTCCGGCTATTTACCCTAATCCGCTAGCCAGCGCAGCGCCGGATCTAGAGAGCAGGACTTGCTCGTGCAGATAGTCAGATGCCAAGTGGACGGGAGGCGGGGCATGCAGCGAAGCGCCGTGTTTGTCGTTGCACCTGCACCAACCCACGTAAGCTAACCGTGTCGTCGCCCAGAGCCAATGCCAGTCTCAAAAAGACAATGGATCAGAAGGGCGATCAGGATGTAAGCGCTATCCAGGCCCTCGAAGACGCGCTCTTCGCGACAGGGATTGCCCGAAGTTATTTGTATCATCAAATTGACTCGTGCTAATCGGAAATCACAATAGTGGTGGCGAGGATGAAATGAAGTACGCGATCTGGAATAATAAAGGCGGCGTTGGGAAGTCATTCGTGACCTTTATCACCGCGTGTGAGTACGCCAGGGAGCACCCAGACAAACTGGCTGTCGTAGTCGATATGTGCCCGCAGGCTAATGTAAGCGAGGTCGTGCTCGGCGGAAACGGGAAAGGTGCTAAGGAGCTTGATAACCTGCTTCGCAGCAGCCCACGACAGACAGTTGGAGGCTACTTCGACGAGAGGATTTCTAGTCCACACAAGATGACTGGCAATGAAACGAATTACCTGCTGAAGGTTTCTGCAATCAATACCAATCTACCAGATAACGTTTTGCTCATCGCCGGAGATCCATCGCTCGAAATTCAAGCCGAAGCTATTAACCAAATCGCGGCTCAAACTCTCCCTAGTGACTCCTGGTCTAACGTGCACCAGTGGCTCAAAGATCTGCTGTCCGCTATCACGCGGAAGCACGATAATGCTGTATTTTTCATCGACTGCAATCCAAGCTTTTCGGCCTACACCGAACTCGCAATTATAGCAGCGGACAGGCTCATAGTTCCATGCACGGCAGACGGTTCATCTGCACGGGCGATCTCAAACATCGGTCAGCTTATCTACGGAATAAACGTCCCCGCAGCATATTCTTCCGTTAGTTTCTCGAAGAGAGCAAAGAATAACGGGCTGTCCGTTCCGACAATTCATGTAGTTCCGCTCAACCGGAGTACACAGTACGAGCAGAAAGCATCGAAAGCTTTCTCTGCAATGTACGACGAGATCAAGAACCGGACCCAGGGTCTACACAAAACAGATCCAACGATCTTTTCAGCGCAGAAGGTCTTCCTTGATCTTCCAGATGCACACAGCGTTAGCGTCGTTACCTCGCACCTGGGCCTCCCTCTTCATCTCATTAAGCTTGGGAAATATCAGATTCACAATAAGGATACACAGGTTCCGAAGGAGTCGCTTACGCGCTACAAAAATGCGTTTGCTGATCTCGTTTCGCGTTTATAGGAGGACCTCATGCCCGATGAGCTGGCTTGGAATGGTGATCTGTTCAGACGACGCATGAAAAGGCAAGCTGAGCAGGCTTTGAGATATGCAGACGAACACAATCGTCGGCTGAAGAGGAAGCAGCCGAACGGAAATCGAGTTGTTCACGATGAGCACGTCGGCATCTCATCGGTTTGTGACTTTCTGTCGGTTTCCTCAGCTGCAGATCGGCCTTCTGCACTTTTGCGGGAGCTGAATGAGCTGGAAGCTGAAGATTTTATCGATCAAACTATAGTAGACCAAGCTGCTTTCAGACGCGGTTTTCAGGCCAAGGTTGAAGAAATTCGAACGCGGATCTCGTCTTCCCTCAAATGATTGACGTTGAAGCGCGGCGCAGGCGTCCGAATGTGGAGTTCCGATCAACTCCCGGCAGCGCTTATCGAGAGGGCTGTTTTCACAGCAGCTGCTTACAGGGCGGAAAATGAGTCCTGTGCGAAGGCGGCGCCATAACCCGCGCAGGGAAACCTCCAAGATATTCGAGTCCCAATTGGACTGCCAGAAATCACAAATTATATAGCAAGAACAGTGACATAGATGAAGGGTGCGGGGCCGAACTTACTGTTTGTTATTGCTTGGGTATTTTAAACGTCGCCCGCACCAATGGCAGTCATTTCAGATGTGCATGACGCGAACCCGAGTTGCAAAATTTTGTCAATAGTTCTTGTGGAAAAATAGGATCTAAAGCATTATGTCCTCGCGCGAGGTGCGGAATGGTTCGCGCCCAATCGCGCATGAGGTGCTTGACCATGCAAATTACGTTCCACGATCCGATTCCTACTAAGGCGTCGAAGAGAAATGTGGCGTTGTTCGCTGAAGAGCTTGCAGAGGAGCTTGGTTACGACCCGGAAGGTCCAATCGAGAATGTCGTGTCTCAAAGCGGAGGGGCGATACAGTACAGGAACGCGGTTGGCACACGTCCGGAGTCTATAAAAGTTCAGCCTGATGAGTCGTTCAAAATTTTCCTGTCTACATTAACATCTATGAGCCGTGACAAATTCACTATCGCCCACGAACTCGGTCATTTTTTTCTTCATTTTCCGATTGTTCGGGCAGAGTTTCCTGGCGATGGGATGAGAGCGTTTCGTTGGCTTGACGACGACGCACCGGAAGATTTGAAAAGATGCGAGTGGGAAGCGAACTGGTTTGCTGCGGCTTTCGTGATGCCCGAAACAACGTTTCGGGAACTACACAGAGAAGGTGGCTTAGCTAACGTTGCGAATCGGCTGGGTGTTAGCATGAAAGCTGCAGAAGTTCGCGCCAAGTCCTTAGCGTTACCTGCTTGAGTCTCCCGTCCTATCGAGTTCGCCTATTTCTTACAGTTGATCTTATCGGGTCAACCGCCTTCAAATTTGCGTCTCGTAAATCCAAGGGGGCCAGCGAGCCTCATCCCGAATGGGTCCTTTGGTTTCGGCAATTTTATAAGCAATTCCCAGAAGCTTTTTACGCGAGGTACAAAGCGACGACGTCTGGCGCACTGGAAGGGAAGGATGCTCCGCAAAGCCCTAAGGTCTGGAAGACGGTTGGTGACGAGATTCTATTCTGCTGCAAAGTAAGTGACGTTCAACACGTTGCGTGCGCAATAACTGCATTTTTGCAAGCTCTAGAGGAATTTGGTAAGACACTTGAAGCAAACGACCTCCCACTCGACGTGAAGGGAGCTGGGTGGCTCGCTGCGTTCCCTGCCGAGAACATAAGCATCGAAATATTCAATGACTCGCTTGCATCGACTGATAATCAAGACGTGCTAAGCGAAGAATTTGAGGCCGCAGCTGATCTTGAACCAAACAAGTACGACTTCCTTGGTCCAGGCATTGATACGGGCTTCCGTATTTCAAAAAATGCAGCCGCTGATAGATTTACTGCGTCAGTTGGATTGGCCTACCACCTTTGCGATGCAGCACATCATAACCTGTTTTCAGGGGTATTCGAGTATCATGGTAGGGAACGTTTTAAGGGTGTCAATAGGGATCAGCCTTACCCTGTCGTATCAATAGGATCGGAGCGTAACCCAGCTAAGCGACTTCTACGCGAGCGAGAACGCATGGTTAAGAATGAGGATCAAACGTCGCCTTTAGCGTTAGGCGACTTCCTCCGCGAGTTTATGGTGCAAGAAGGAATAGATATACCAACTTTGCAACGGAGACCCGGCGATCCAGCGATGGCGCCTCCATCTTCCTATGAGACGTTCAAAGTAGCATGGGGAATTAATGTTGAAGAGCTGAAAAAGAGGGATCGCGGTATAGACGAGGCATCCGAAAAAACCGAAGCTCAGAGCGGTCAAGGTACTATTCCGGAAGACGTGAGACGCTTCAAGGTCCGCGAGAGTAAGTTTCGGCCAGCGCCCGTGACAATAACTGCTGAGGAACTCGCCAAGATCGGCGCGAGGGTCATAGCCCAAGCACTCAAAGCAGACCCCAACAACAACGGTAGCTCTTCCTAAAATTTTTGTGCTATGTCCTTGCAGTTAAAAAGCGAGGGTTACATAATAATGGATATTAGTAGTAAGTCCGAAATCGCCGAGCGACATCTCGCTGGCTTACAAACTTTCTATCCTCGGGTTGATGCACGAGTTTCTACGATTTTTGCTATATCCTCCGCGCAGACAGCGATTGCCGCTTTCAATTACGTCGGGCCACAGCAGGCGAGTGTGTGGCAAAGTCTGCTATTAATCCTATTTGGACTCTCGACAGTAATCATACACGTCAACCTATATATGTGCACGTTCCCCAAGTTGACCGGTGGAAGTGAGACATCGATGTTTTTTGCTCATGTTGCGAAAATGGGGGAGGCCGACTTCATAGCTAAGTATAGGACGCTGAGTGAGGACGAGATTTTCGCGGATCTGACGAAGCAAATTTGGCGTAGTTCACAAATCTTAGCGGATAAATACCGGCATCTTACGAACGGAACAATCGCTCTAGCTGCTGCGTCTGTCGCTTGGGTACTGTTCCTCGTTCTAGTCAGCGCAGGAACTGGTAAGTTTCCTGCTCTCTCCGCTAGCTAACGCGACCTAGTAGTAATGTAGCAACATCAATTCACGCACGATCTGTCGGGAGGTAGTGTTGTTCAAATTTTTGATAGGACTAGCGCTCGGTCAAGGTCTGGCGCTATCTTTGATTGCTTTTTCTGCGAATAGTCCCTTGGACGCAAAAATCTGTGGCAAGGACCAAGACGGTCCGGTCTGTATGCAGCAATGGATAGCGTCCGTAGGCCCTGCGATAGCTCTGCTGTTCGCTGGTGTTGGAACCATGCAGTTACGGCGACAGCTTCAACAGGGGCAGCAGTCTGTTACAGCGAACGAAAGGTCGCAGCTACGGGATGAGTATGAAGTCCTTACCGAATTAAGAGATGGTTTTTTAGATAGACAGCGCGAATTAGAGGATTTTACGACACTGTTTGCGACCCTCGAAGTGAAGTCGATGGACGATTTAGTAAGGCTTCAGTATAAGTTTGACGGTTTATACGAGTTCATAGGTGACATATTACGTGAGCCATACCTGTTTGAGGCTCACGACAAACTTCGCGCATTCCATCAGAAAGCAAAACGTAGAATGGAACTGTATCGGAGATCGTGTGAAAAATGGGAGGATGGCTTAGTCACCAACGATAAGATGACTAATCGCCTGTTATTTCTTGCCTACCATTGCATTAGCGATACCGATAGGCTTCGTAGATTAGTTGACGGTATAATTGTTCCTATCGGTTACCGGATCGCGAAGTTGAGTGGGAAGACGACTAGATACCGTGAAGCGGCATCGAAAGTAGTCGGCATGAACGACCGCTTGTCTGAGCTCGCAAGCGATTTTCAAGTGTACAAGAGATTGAATGAATCAGCCACGTTGCATCCGACTCGCGCTCCAGATGACACTTCGCAAACATTAGCAGCTGTGCAAGGGTCATCCCTTTGAGTATGATGAAGCCTATCACATTGAAATGTGAACCAATCATAGCGCTCGTAAACGAAGGGCGTCGTTTACCCATCGCACGAGTAACTATCGGTTCGTACTAAGGCTGGCCAATCCGCTCACGCTCCACGCGATCGAGCCGCTGCCTCAAATCCATGATGACATCGCGGGCGCCATAAACGCTGCCCTGCGCCTGCTTCAAATCATCGACCTGCCGCTGCTGATCTTGGAAGCGCTGATCATAATTGGCCCAGACGCGCTCGTGCTCCGCCCTTGGCACCAGGCCGTCGCGGATGTCCTTCACGGCCGCTTCCGTGCGCTGGCGGTCTTCCTGGCCGCGCGCAGTACGCCATTCCAGTTCCTTTTGCGTCACCATCCGCTCGGTAATGAGTAGGATCGATGCTTTGACGCCACTGGTGTCATCCTTGATGGGCCAGTAGACGAGACCGCCAACGATCGTGCAGAATGACAACGCGACGGCGATCGCCTGCCACTGAGGCTTGTTTCGCTCAGCAATGTTCGATGACAGAGCGGACACAGCACTGCGCATCTCGGTCGACATCGACGACATCGACGATTCGATCTGTTTGAAGCCCGACCGCATCTCTGTTTCAAGATCGGACTGCCGGCGGTTCAGGTTTGTCACCCGCTCTCCCAGCTGCGCAGTCAGGGCATCCTGGTAGATTCGGTTCACGTCCGGCCCGCCGTTGTTCATGTCGTCTCCGCTCATTTTTCCCGATGCCCTTAGAAGTTACGTGCGAGTAGTATCGAAGCCGTGCACCGAACTTGAGCCGACACGACGGGTTGACGAACCTGCCACTCAGACCATCTCAAAGCTGGCACAGCCAACGGAGAGGCCAGAATGTCAGATATCAGAAAGCTCATCGCTGAGGTTCAGGATGAGTTGACGCGCATGCCTGCGCAGGAACAATCGACCCCGCTATTCAAGGCGGTGCAGAAGTTGGCTATCGCAGTCAAAGTGCTCGCGAACAGGCCGAGCTGAAGCTGCCGGCGCTTTTTGCGCCGCCCGTGTCCCACCAGCGTGCGGAAAAGCTAGGGGCCACGCCACCGCCAAGCGGCTGGCCCCTGACGAAGATCGCAGGCTCGGCGTAATGGGACTACCCTTTATGAAGCAGTCTGCTTTGCCAGCAGATCCGGAACCTTGGACATGATGATTTCCTGCAGGGCGTTCGGCGTGATGCCAAGCTTCTGCAGCGCGTCCGGGTTCTTTTCCTCGACATACTCCGTTGCGTCGCGAAGCATTGCGCTGGTGACGGCCGATGCGGTTATGCTGGCAATCGTCCCGCCCGCGATCCCGGATCGGGCGATCGCGAACTTGAGAGCGTTTGCTGCGGAGTCGTGGAGAGCCTGACGAAGCTGTGCCTCGATATCGAGTTTCTGCTTTTCGTCAGCGCCTTTCAGGAGCGAGATCAAACGCGCCGAGATCCACGTCACAAGCACGGGTCCGACAATGGAGCCGAAAAGCACGACAAGCGGTTGAACGATAGCCCACAGGTCGAACCAGATCGACGATCGAGCGATGACAGGCGCCGTCACCTCCTGCGCATAGGCAGACTGGAAGATGAAAGCGAGAACGACGAGGATGCTCAGCAGCGTGACAAGACGCGCCGCAATCATATCGATGCGGATCATGGGATAGTTTCCTTGTTGCAGTAGATGGAAGTTTCAGAGTTCGGCTTGCACCATGGCGCGCATCTGGTCGCCGATCGCGACTGCGTCCTTGATCGAGGCATCGAAAGGGAGGCGGGCGATGTCCCACTTGCCTTTCTGCTTGATGCCGAGGTTCGTCTGAACTTCAGCATGGCTGAGCACGGTCTTGCGGCTGACCTTGATGCCGTAGCGCCTGCAGAGCTGCGCCAGAACGTTTGCGAGTTCGTCCCACTGGACGCGTGTGATCGGCTGCTTGCCGGCGCTGAACGGATTTTCGACAGCACCAGCCATCCCGCAGAGCGAGACGCCGATGAACCCGGTGTTGCAGTTCAGCGTGTGTGCCGCATAGCCAGCCTTCTTCTCCGGTAGACTGTTCAAGTCGATCGAAGGAACGCCGCGGACGTGTTTGCCGTCGCTCTCGATCAGGAGGTGGTAGTGAGAACGATCAAGGTCGCTAGCCTTGTTCTGGCCGGCCGTCCAGTGGAAGACGATGCCGGTGATCTTGGCATCCGGCATCCATGCGGCAGGGATGACCCTATCCTTGATGTCGACTGTGGTCGTGGGCACCGGAGGGGGTAACGAAGTCGGAGGCGCTGCGGCGAGGCCGCGAAGCTTCTCCAGCTGATCGAGCGCCGCGTTAAACGCGTCATCGGCCTCTTTGCCGTAGTCACCGTCGGCGCCGTATTTCGGGAGCGAGAAGCCAAGCAGCAGCAAGCGCTTCTGCGTTTTCTGCAGAGACGAGTTCATGTTGAGTTGTCCTTGGTATTGCCGCACGCTGGCGGCAGTGGTTGAATACGCGCGGTTGTCGTATCTTGCCGTCAGCCTATCTGGAGTTCGGCGGAGGTGGCGAATGATGGAAGATGAGAACGATGTCGACGAGGCAGCGACGTCCCAAGCGGTCGCATGCTTGATCGAGGTGTCGAGACGGTTAAGGGACGATCGGTTGAGTCTTCACGAGCCGTACGACGAGATGGCTGCCGATGAGCCCACGGTTCACTGATGGCTGTCTCTGCCCCTTGGCCTTATTCAGGCAGAGTAGTAGAATGAAAATGCCGCGCCCTTTCCTTCCCTGGATGCTGCGGCGGAGGCCCGACACGGCGGACCGTTCTCACACGGGTGTCGGGCCTCTTTTCTAGAAATGGCAGCTAGCAAATCATCGTTTCGTAGAGTAGCGTTGTCGCGTCGAGGTGGTGCCTTGTCACTACAGCGGCAGAGGCTCGGCGTTGGGTTCTAGCTCCCCTACAGTTGCCGCCGAGCCTCACAGTTTATGCAACGGCATACTTCGTCTTGAGCAGGTTCATTGCTGCGGCCATAAATTGCAACAGCGTGGGGCCGTGCATGGCGCGGTCGAAAATCAGGCTGATACCCATCTTGCCGACAGGCTGTATTGCCTTAGTATCGTCTTGTCGCTTCCTTGCATGTTGCCTGCGCAGTAACGCTAGGCAGACGCCTACGTCCAAAGTTACGCTGTATAGCTTGAAAATAACACGTACGGGATGTATTCGAGGTTGTCATATGGAGGGGGCCCAGGATGTCCGTAACAGGCAACAGCGTAGCCGTTCTAAGTATCGGGATGTCTTGCCAAACCTCCCACCAAATTCGTGAGCGCGTTGGTCTCCTACGAGAGGTAACCAACGATCGCTCACTCAAGGTGAAAGCGCTGCCCCTGGACTGGCTTATATCGCAGCCGTCCTCGACGTTAAGCCTACTCCGTAGCGCGAAACGCTTCCCTGACAAGGGGGAATTAATTATGCGAGGCGGAAAGCCGTACTGGCCGCTCCATAACATATACTTCTGGCACGCCTTCAAAACAGAAAGCAGACAGTTCGATATCGACGCAACCTATGCCGCCGTTCGTGAGACTATGTTGATGCGCTGGGAACGCTTCGACAAGGCCGTGAAAGGCCGGCGCTTGATTTTAGTCATGTCGAATACTCAAAACGACTTAGAGAAACATTGCGAGACCGGGCGCACGATAAGTGCCGTATTCCAGATGTCGCAGC
>Ga0213835_100313_pt1 | contig 53038 bp, 55 predicted proteins | sample SWPATP01_FD_160576 | JGI IMG/M metagenome (GOLD analysis project Ga0213835, IMG submission 160576) | Coastal seawater microbial communities from Marineland, Florida, United States - SWPA TP0 #1 | ecosystem: Environmental > Aquatic > Marine > Coastal | place: USA: Florida | collected 2016-08-05
CCCAGCGTCCAGTTTTCTTCACCAGCGATGAAGCCGCCGATGCCGTTCACCGTGCGCGCGGCCAGGTTGTTATTGCTCGTAATGTCGATGGCGCCGCCGTGCGTGCCGTCATAGATCGCGCCGCCCAGCGTCCACGTGGGATCGCCCATGATGAAGCCGCCCACGCCCGACACGCCGCGATTGATGACGTTGCCACTATCCGCCGGGTTGACGTAGGGCGCCGCCGTTTTTGCCGCGTCCCACAGGGTTTCCCCCGCCGCCGCCACGGCACCGCCCACCGCCGAGACAGCGCCGGTTATCTTGTATTTGGCATACCAGGCCAGGCCCAGCACGGCCAGGCCAATGCCGGCGACGACAAGCGCGTCTTCCTTCAGCGTAGCCATCAGAAATACCGCCCGAACGTGAACAGCTGGCTTTCGTAGTCGGTTCCGTTGTAGCTGGTATCGACCGGCAGTTCCAGGCCGTACGTGGTCGGCGCCAGTTCCATGTACTGCTCGCTGATCGGCTTGCCGTCCGTCGTCGTGGTCTGGCCGAGCCAGTTACGCACCAGGAATTCCGGACCGCCATCGGCGCGCGTGGCGTCCGCCAGCATCGACCAGCCGTTCCCCAGGAGTTTTTGCCACACATCGCCCTGCAGGTTCACGGTCGCCGGCTGCGTGCTCTTGCTCCCCGCCGGCAGCATTCCCTTGGCCGCACCCGCCCGGTTCATCAGCAGGACAGCGCCCACGGCCAGGCCCGCCAACACAACTACGTCATTCGTTTTCATGCCATCACCCCGCCGTTGTTCGTGAATTCGTTTGCAAATGCCGCCAGGGACACCTGCCGCTGTTTTGCCGCCGCACCTGGCAGACTGGCCCACAGGCCGCCGAGCTTGGCGACGGCGGCGCCGATTCGGCCCGCCAGTACGTCCGCCTGGGCGCCCTTCTCCCCGATCAGGAACCAGGCCGCCTCGTCCTGGGAAGTCTCGGAGAAATCCACCAGGCCCAGGCGGCCCGCCACGCGGTTCCAGGTCGGTTTCGTCATCTGGTAGGCGCCCGCCGCCGTCGATACCGCGCGGCCATCAGGGAAGCCCGCGTTGATCGCCATTTGCACCGGCATACGCCAGCCGCCCCAGCCGAGCTTTGCCGGATGGTCGGCCAGCGTCGAGCACTCGCCGCCGCCGCACAGCCGGTAATAGCCTTGGCTGTCCGCCGTGCCTTCGCCCGGGCGCAAAGCCTGCAAAAACGCTACCTTGTTCATTTCGTCGCCGCCTGTCACTTGTTGTTCGATGTAGTCGCGCGCCTGGGCCGCGTAGTCCAGCATGTCCGGCGCGCTATCGCTCTCGCCGTTCTCGTCCACCGCCGGCAGCGTCCACAGATACGCGCACATGGCCGCCAGGCCGACTATGGCTAAAGCGCGCGTGTCCATTACTGGATCGCCTCTTCAAAGAACTCAAACGCGCCCAGCACATCAGCGGCCAGCGTCGACGCGGACAGCACCAGTCCGTAACCAGGCAGCAGCACGACAGGCTCCAGGAACTGGAACTGCAAGTCCACGCCGGCCTGCACTACGTTCGATGTGAGCGCCGCCAGTCCCGAGGCGCCCACTTTGCTTTCAACGCGCAACTCCGCCACCGATGCGGCGCCCCCCGACAGCTTCGACTGTGCGTTTTTGTCCTTCGTCACCAGGGCCACCGCTGTAATTCCAACTGCGACAGTTCCCGCCGTGGCCGAGCCGCGCGTAACACGCGCCACGATGACGCGCTTGCCCGACAGCGCCGGGTTCCACAGCTGAATTTGCGCCGTGTTGCCGGCTTGGCCGCCGCAATAGGTCGTCGCCATGAATGCTTGATTCGCCACGGTGCGGTTTTTTCCGCCGTCGATAACTTCCACGCTTCCGGTAATGCGCTCGTCCCGCCAGTTGCCCGAGCCGGCCAGGACGGCGCCAGCGTTGGCCGCGCCGCTCAGGTCTTTGACGATCAGGCGGTCGAACTTCACGTTCTCCATGCCCTGCCCTGGCAGCAGTTCCACGGCGTCGCCGCTCGATGGCGTCACGCGAATGGCGCCCAGGCCGCCTTTGTAGCGGAAATAGGAGCCGGCCACTTCCAGCACTTGCGAGCCGTTCGGCGTCAGATTGAAGTCGTATTGCATGGGTCAGCCTTTCCGCGCCGCCGCCAGCACGGCGACACCGGCCACCGCGACGACTGCGAGCATAAGTTTTTGATTCGATTGGGTCGTGCCCTTCGCGTCTGCATAGGCGTTTTGAATCTCGCTCGCGGCGCCCTCCTGCATGCGGGCAGCACGATCCCATGCGTTATAGGCGCGCGTGTCCGCCGCCGTCACCGCTTCCTGGGATGCGTGAAACAGACCGTCCGCGAAATCGTACGCATGCACCTGCGCGGCGCCAGCGGCGCCGACCACAGTAGACGCCAGGCCGAACGCCTGCTTGACTTGGTCAAGCGCGTTTTTGCCCGCGTCCATGGCGACGCCAGCGATACCGCTAATCGCGCCGCCGTCGAGCGTGTTCGTGATCCGGGTTCCGGTATCAATCGAGGTCGTCGAAAAATTCGAAGTCGTGTTGTTGCTGTTGTTCGCCTGGGTCGAGCTGTCAGTCCAGAAACTGGCCTGGGTGTTGTTGCTGTTGCTCGTCGTGTTGAAAGCGTCCTTGTAGGAACGGTTCGACAGGTCGTTAATGTTCGTGCTGCTCGTCGTCGTGTTGCTGGCGTCGGTGACGCGATTCGATGTCGAGGTGTTCTGTTCCTTGTCGCCGCCAAAGGCGTACGAGTGCGCGCCGAACCGCTCGCGCTTGTGCTTTTCGATATGGTGGAACATTAGATTTTCTTCCGCATGATCGTGGCGGCCTCGTAGAAGCCCACCCGTTGAAGTTTCGCCACCAGGCCGGCGCGCCGCGTGCGCATCGACACCGAGCCGCAGCCGCCGCCGAACCGGCGCACGATTTCAGGCAGCACGGTTTCGGTCAGGTCGCCGCGGTTCGCCAGTTGATGCGCCACGCGCACCACCAGTTCGCGCCCGTTGTCGTAGTCGTCCACGCCCAGGACGACTACAGCAAGGTCATAGCCGAAGTCATCCACCACCAAGAACGGCGAGCCGCCGCCGATGATTTCCCCGATGCCAGCCAGGCCGTCCGTCGTGTCCCACTTCGGATTGCCTGGCATGTGCGCCAGGTAGCGCGCGGCCTGCTCTTTGGTTAGCGGATCGAATCTCACGACTTGATGACCTTGTAGGCCACCAAGGCCACCAGAACCAGGACGAGCGGGTTTTGCAACAGGCCCATGACCGAGCCGCCCGCCGCCGCCATTGGCTCGACACGCGAAGTCCCGATGCTCCCGCCGCCGATGGTCACGTTTTTGTCGCCAAACGTGAACCACTGCGACAGGGCCGCGTCGTTCGTCATGTTGGTTTTGTCGTTCAGCGCAGCCGTGCCGAGCTGGGTCACGCCGTTGATGGCGGCGCCCCACGGGCTGGCCGCAGCCAGGCCGCCAGCGGCGCCGCCCGCGCCACCGGCGGCACCGCCGGCGCCGCCGCCCATGTACTTGCTCAGGTCGAGAGGCATGGTCAGTCCTGGGTCAGCAGGTACAGGCCGCCGCCGATCAGCAGCAGGAACGGCCAGTTGATCGGCTTCGGCGCGGTCGGCGTGTAGCTGGCCGCATTCTGGCCCTGCATGTACAGGTTGCCGTACTCGTCCATGCCATAGCCCGCCTGCCCGTTCATGCGCTGGGGACTGTTGATTTCGCGATCCACCAAGCGGTCGATGGCGTTACCCAGGCGCGACAGCCCCCAGGCCGTCATATCAGGCCCGCCCGATTGGTCTGGCATGTTCTGCCAATCGCCGTAGGTCGTTTCCATGGCGGCCCCTTAGAACGCGCTCAGCGGTTCCAGCACTTCGACTTCGACCGTGATGGTTTCGCCCGCCGTGAAGGTCGCCAGCAGTTCCGTGGTCTGCGCATCGCGGGTGGACAGGACTTGCGACTGGTTGTCGTCCACGATAGGGTCATAGACGAACAGGCCGGCCTGCGGCACCTTGCGGTATTCGGCCTGGTTGTAGTCGTTGAACGCCTTGGTGCTGTCTTCGATCACGATGCCGTTTTTCTTGATGACGAGCGCGCTCATGTTCGCCGAGAAGAACAGGATGCGCTTGATGATCGAGCCGCCTTCGGTCGCCGCGAAGTGCGGCACCTGCACGCTGAAAGTGCCAGCGGCGCCAATGGTGAGGGTCGCTGCATGCACGCGGGTGATGAGGTTGCGGGTCGGCGCCTGGCCGGCGTCGATCTGCGGACGGTTGGTTTCAGCGAAGCCAGCCAGGGTCGGGGCGGTCGCACCGGTAATCTGGATTTCCAGCTTGAGCGAAGTGATGCCGACGGTCGTGTCGATCGCGCCCAGGTTCTGGCCCAGTTCCGTTTTTGCGCGGATTTCCGAGAAGTCGAGCACCAGGAAGCCGGCGCCGGGGGTGATGCCGCGATACTGCATGGCCGCGTCACGGCGCGAGCCGGTCGTGTCCCAGATGATTTTGCCGTTCGCCTTCAGCTGGATGCTGGTCAGCATCGCCTTGGTGAAGGTAGTGCCGCCCAGGGCCAGCACGACGCGCTCGATGGACGAGCCCAGCAGGTTGGACAGGTCACAGGTGGCCAGGCCGGTATTCATGACGTTGTTGAAAGGCAGGAGGCGGATGCGTTGTCCCATGTCCGCTCCTTAAACCAGTGCGTCTTTGAGGTACGGCAGTTGCTTGGCGATGACCACGCCAGCCACGCCCATCGCCGCCGCCGTCACTTTGGCGTTAGGCGAGAATTTTGCGACAGCCAGGCAGGCCGCCAGGGCGATGCCGACTTTCATCAGTGCAGCTTGGTTCATGTTTTGTCCTAAGGTTGAAAAGGGGGATTCGGTTAAGAGTCCCCACTGTCTCAATCCCTATGACAGAAGGCAAAAAAGCTCCCTTAGGCAACTGCCTAAGGTCACCAGGTTTTTTTGACCTTGCCGTAAGAAATTTCTTTCGTTCGTAGCATTTTGTGGATGTATTCCAACGGCCTAAGGTCTTTGATTTCCTGTTCCGTCACGCCCAATTCATCGGCCATGACCGAGCGCGAGTTCTTGCCGCTCAGGTAGCCGCAATGCAGTTCGGTGCAGTTGTCGAAAAAGTCTTTATCGACCTGGGCGGGCCGCTGGCTCAGGCCGACTATGGTGATTCCTTCGCTTCGCCCGGTACAGGTCAACTGTTGCCAGCCTTCCGGCGCATGCTGCGCCGTTGTCACCATCGCCAACTCTTCGACCAGGGCGAATGTGTTCTTGGCTTGCCATACCGCCTTGCACCACACGTTGAACTGCGCGACGCGGGTCTTTCGGTTGAACGATGGACGGAACGACACCCGGAAATTTTTGCGTGCCATGGCGCGGATTGCCTGCCCCAGGTTTTCCGTGACAAGGTCGGCATATTCCACGCCGTATTCGCGTTTGAAGTCCCATATCGCTACACGGTTCAGGGACTTCAGCAGCAGGTTCTGTTTCACCCAGGCGGACTTGCCCGAGCCGGTCGAACCCATGACGCCGTAGATTGTCGCTTCAAGGCTGTTATTTGCCATGAATCGCCCTCAGCGTCAGCTTCACATGCACCAGCTCCGTTATGGCTCTGTCCTGAATGTCCCAGCTCGACTCCCTCGCGGCCACGGTCAGCCGCTTTTCCTCCTGCTCCAGCAGGTTGACCAGCAGTTGCTTAGAAACCGAATCGACTTGTATCGCATGCCAACGGTTCTCGTATTCCGACATTGCATTCTCCCTTGATGGCGTTGCGTGCATTAGCCCAGCACCACCGGCGCCGACGCCTCTTGGCGGATCGCCTGTTGCGGGTTGCCAGGCGCGCCCTTAGGCAGTTGCGCATTGCGCGCCGCAATGTCGCCTTTCACGCCCTGATACGTGGCGAACGCCAGCGGGCCGAGGACGATCAAGGCCGCGATTTCCGGCTTGTCGGTCATGCCGCCCAGATTGATGCCGTATTTCGTCATGACCGGCGCCAGGGCGGCCGCCACGATCTGATTTTGGTGATCGGTGTAGATGCCTTCCAGCGATGGGAACATGGGCGACAGCATCGGCACGGCCATCGACAGGATCAAGTGAACCTGTTGCGCGTTTTGCTGCGTCTGGTCGAGCGCCGTTTCTTCTTCCTGGGCGGCGATGATGCCTTCGGCGCTCGATGCGTGCGCTTCGCCGTCCAGGCCGTCCGCCTGCATCGCTAGGGCCATGAATTCGCCGGTCAGCGGCGCGTCGTCGGCGCCCTCGCCGGCGCCTCGCGTGTCAATCGTCATTGCAAGCCTTTCCGCACCAGGGCGCCGAGGTCAAAAGCGGGCCGTGGTGGCGTTTTATTCGGTGGGTTGGTAGTTGGCACAGGGTCGGCGGCCTTCGGCGCTTCCTGGGCCGGTTTGGCCGGGTTGGCGTCCGGTTTGGCCGCTGGCCGGCTGGCGACTGGCGCCGGATCGGCGCAGGCCGCGCGCTTGACCACCTGGCCGAGCCATTTGCGGGCGGCGCCGGTGTTCGGGTTCGCGTAGCCGCTCATTTCACAGTCCGCGTCGTCGCAGACGTAGGACAGCTTCATGGTGGCCGAGCGTTTGAGCGCGACAGGCTCCCCGCAGCATGGGCACGGGAAACGGCCCAGGTTGTCTTTTGGCGCCGCCGCCATCTTAGATGCTCCCCACGGCGTCAGCGGGGAAGGTGTCGATGACCTGGGCCGGGTACGGGTCGGCTTCGGTCACGACGCCTTCAAACTTCACGGACACTTCGCCGGGTTCGGCGCCTGGGCCTACGTAGGTTCCTACCTGGCCGGCGCGCTCGTACTGGTCGCCGTTATCGTCCGCCTCACTGGTGATGCGGACAGTCTGGAACGACTGGAATTTTGGAATGGTCAGCATGTTTTTGTTTCCTTAGTTCGATGGGTGGATGATCGCGGTCAGGCTCGCCAGTTCCTGGCGAATGGCCGCGATTTCTTGCGCGTGCAAGTCGTTACGGTGCGCCATTTCCAACAGCGCGTCCTTGAAGCCTTTCGGCAGGTAGTTGGCCGCGATAATCGACAGGTTCGAAAACGCGGTCTTCATTTTTTCAAGCATGGGTTTCCTCGATTGGATAGGCGGCCCGGATGGCCGCGACGATTTTTTTCAGCTTGGTTTTCATTCGTGCTTTCGTTGAAGGTGATGCAGGTGGCCGCGCGCATAGCGCGGAGAGTGATCCTTGAACGCCTCGACGTTCTCGGGCCGGGTTTCCTTCACATGGACGGCTTCACCGTTCCACTGCGGGCCGCCGTCCGAAGCGGTCGGCGTACAGTTATTTACACCAGTCCAAGGGGAGTCAAAAGCCGCCCCGGCGCCGCCTTCTTTCGACTCAATCGTCCAGCGATACCGCACCGACTCGTAGACCTCATTGGGAAACGCCGAAGCAAAAACGCCCGCAGGCTTTTTTTCCTCATAGGTCGCGTAGCGGCCCTTGATCGTCACATCGCGCGCGGCGATGCGCACGGCTAGGCTCTTGCGGGCGACGGTCGGGCCACCCTGGGCCAGCATGTAGGCGGCATAGTCGGCTTGCTTCGCTACCGCTGGATCGTCGCTTTCGATTTTCTGGCATGCCTGGTGCGCCATTCGGAGCGCTTCAGGAGCCCTCTGGACAGTTTCAGCCTTAACGCGGCGGAGCTCACGCCATACTCCCACCGGCGCCCCTCCGATCTGTTGAAACTGGCGTATTCCCCAAACCTGCGACCAATACGTAACACGCTGGGACGGAGTGATTTCAACGTTACCGAATGTGTCCGGTGCAATGACATAGGTAGTCCCGTTCTCGAAAGTCTTGTGATCGCCGACCCCGGCGCCGTCGATGTTTTTGCTCACGTACTTGGCGATGTAGCCCGCCGCCGTGCCCTTCCCCGCTTCGATGCGCACGACCTTGACGCGGTTCTTTTCGGCGCCTGGCTCGTCGCCGTCTTCGGCCAGCGCGTAGCCGCGCATGATCGACTCCATGCGGTCTGCCTGCTCGCGAGCGACGAACAGCAGCATGTGCCAGTGCGGGCAACCGTCCGTGTGCGGCTCCGCGATGCGGAATCCGTACGGGCGAATGCCGACGCGGTGCAGGGCGGCGCGCTGGAGCGCCCACACCTTGACCATGTAGGCTTGCGCATCGCGCGGGGTGGCGCCGTTGTAGCGCGGGTTCGTGCCGCCGACAGAGTGATATTTCGATGGACAGGTTTGCGTCCAGAACACGCCCACATCGCGGCGGTCATCGGCCACTTCCTCAAAGCCCCGAATGCGCGTCATCAATTCGCCGCGGCGAATCGTTTTGTTGCCCGTGCCGAGCGCCGCCAGTTCGGCCACGCTGTAGGACTGGCCGTGCTCGTTGGTCGCAATGCGGTTTTCCAGCACGTCGACGTTTGCCCGGTTCTGGCGCTCCTGCATGATCGCGGTCTCCCGCGACACGTACGGGTCATTGCGCACGGAGGTAAGTCCCAGCTGGATCGACGTATGCTCAAAACGGCGCTTCCATTCGGTGCGCAGGTGGCGGCGCCACCAGGCCTTGCACAGCGCCCGTGTGATCTGCTCCTTCTCGGTGTCGCCCTTCGGTGGCGCAATGCCGCGCTCCGCGCACTCGACGGCAACAGCGGCGAGGATCGCATCAGCGGTTTGCAACTGGTGACAGACGCCATGCACGGCGCGGACCGCGGTTTCGGCGGCGTGCCAGATGGCCGGCTCGCCAGTGATGGCGCCCGTATCGCTCGCCAGCGGGATGCGCTTTAAATCCCATATCAATTCTTCGATCAGGTCGCGCTTGCTGGCGTGCTTTTCCTTGCCGTCGCGCTTAAATACGGCGTCGATCGCACGCGCCATGCGCTTCGGGATTCCCCAATGAACGCGCATCAGTGCAGCCCGCCATTCATCACGGTCTTGCGGTCGGTCTCGTTCGGCGGCGTCGAGTTTCCGCCGTTCATGCACTTTTGCACGGTCTGCAAATCGACTATCAGCTTGTTCAAGGCCACCCACACAAGGCCGCGCTCGAATGCGTTGAACTTGTTCAGCGTGTCTTCGGCGCGCGCTTTGTGCAGGCCAGCCGACATGACGGCCACGGTACGCACGCCCAGCGGCACGCGCACCCAGAACGCGGCGCGCACCGCTTCGGCGTCCGCTGGGCGCACCAGCAGATTGCGCACGGCCTGGACGCGCTCGATGCGATCTTCGGCAGGCGTGGCCGCGATCTGTTGGCAGATGGCCGTAAATTCGGCCAGGTAAGCATAGGTGGCGATTTCTTGCGGCGTCCGTTGGATGCCAGCAGCCGCCAGCGCGGCCAGTTCGATGCGTTCGGCCTTCAATTACGCACTCCTGCAGGTGCGCACATTTCACGCCGGCGCGAATTGTGCAACGTGCTCGAGCGGGTTGCACAATTGGCGATCGCCAAATATGCGAAGCCTGGCTTTGCGCATTTCATCGTGCTTTCTCCTTCTTGAAGGCGTCAAATTCACGCGACATTTCGGACTCGTTTGCGAACTCAAATTTCGCCAGTGACCAGAACATGACGCCCCACGGCAAGCGATCCCGCGTGTCTTTCTCCGCTTCGATCAGGGTTCGCAGGCCGACGCCGATGAACTTCGCGTACCTCGCTTGAGTCATTCCGCGCTTGATCCGACGCTCGCGGATGAAGGCGCCCGCGCCGGTTTCGATCCGTCCCCATGGCCGATACGGCCCACGTTTTCCGCGATGCATGGCTTACCTCTTCCTCAGGTATTGGGTGCGCAACAAGGCCTCAACGGCTTCGTTCGCGGTCTGGCCGCGTGCCTTGCGCTTCGCGTGGAATTCTTCGACCAGTTCCGCCGGCAGGTTGACCGTCAGGCCGCGCAGGCCGCGCGCTTCGCGCATCTTGTCGAGACGCGCGCGCTTCGGCGGGCGCTCGCCGGCCAGGTCGTGAGCCGGCAGCATGTCGGCGGTGTTTTTGTCGTTGGAGGCGCGCATATCAGCCCCAGGCCGCAGCAATCAGGATTGCAGCCAGGCCGACCAAGCCGCCGGCGCAAACAGCGGCAAGACGCATGGCCGCCTCTAATTCGTGTTCGCAGATGACCGGGATACGGTCGGCGCACTTGCGGTCGCAAGCGCAGGAATCTGTTTCTTTTTTGTAAGATTGTGTATCAGACACTACCGCCTCCTCAGGCTGTTTTCTCACTCAGGCGAAAGTGTCGAGGGGGCGGGAGGCCCGCATGACGCCTGAGGAGGGAGAGATTTCCCCTCGACAAGAGGGAATATAGTCAACTTATGGAAACGCGTCAACGAAATGTTACGTTTCCAATCGTACGCTATTGCACGACCGTTGACAGTCAACTACAGTTCACGCATCGCGCCGACCGGCGCAACGCCCTGAGGAGGGACGAAATGAAGTCTTTAGAATATTTGGAGGCCGTGAAAAATCGGCTTGGCATCACATCGGATTACGCCCTGGCGGCGGCGCTCGGCGTCACTCGTAGCGCGGTTAGCAAGTTTCAGAAGGGGGCTGTTTTTGGCGACGATGTGGCATTGACTGTCGCCGAGATTCTCGAAATCGAGCCTATGGCCGTGATCGCCGCCGCGAACGCTGAGCGGGCAAAAACGCCAGAACAAAAGGCCCGATGGACAGGCCTGATGGAAAAATTTTCCGTGTCTTTTCCTAACCTCCTATCCTTTTGGGACGGCGTTGAACGCAGGGCTACGCCCCGTACGTTCGCGCTAGGGTAGGTAGTAAGTCCCCCTCCGTCCTCGCATTTTCCAAGTTATAGATTATGCGAATGCAGCTATTAACAGCGCGCGACAATGGTTTTCGTCTTGTTGCTACAGCTCTCGGAAGCAAAGCTGTTAGATCTTTGGAAGTAAAACTGTTAGATGCCGCTGTCCGCATCTGTCTCACAAATTTGCCTCCAACCGCTTCCGGGAAATGCGTCGGGCGACGCATCGTTCAGCTTAGATGATCTGGTGTCGATCTTCAACTGCGCCAGCGGCCGTCAGCCCCGTCCAGCAATCCGAACCCGGACGGCGCGCCGATCGCCAACCGCACTGCCATCGTCACTCGCTTCCCGACTGCGCGTTCAGCCTGCTGGTCGGCTCACCACCAAACACTGCTTTGTCCAGCTTCGCCAAGCGTTCTTCCAACGCGATTGCACTTTTCGCCGCAGACAGTTCCACTTCGAGCGCCGAGATTTGCCGCCGCAATTCGTCGGACGCGATGTTCGCGCGCACGGCCGTTTCCCCAGCCTCAGCCAACCGCGTCCTGCTGTCGACCAGTTGTGCCTCGAGCACGGCAGCCCGCGCCTCGACGGCCTGCAGCTGCTCGACCTTCTTCGCCTGGTTGCGGCTGGCTTCACGTTCAAGATGCAGAGCCTGCTTGACCGAACCGAGTTCGGTCGCGAGCGCGGCCGCCTCCTTGTTCAATCGCGTCAACTCTTCCTGCTTGAGCGAAAACGCAAGCTGCGCCTGCTTCAGTTCCGTTTGTAGCCCATGGACCTGGTGCTCATGCCGGCGTTGCTCCTGTTCGCGCTGTTCCTTGGCCGCCGTACGATAATGTTCCAAGGCGTCCCGCGCATGTTTGTGCTTTTCTTCCAGCGACGCTTGGTGCCGTTCGGCGTCGGCCAGCCTGCCATTCAGATCAAGCACGCGCTGCTCCGCGGTATGCCGCGCGATCTTCTCGGCACCGAGCTGGTTTTGGACGGTCGCAAGGTCCTGCTCGCGCGCTTCAAGGCGCCGCGAGACATCCTTGACAGCCCGTCGCGCCTCGCCGAGCTGCGCTTCCAGTTCAGCCCGGGCACGTTCGTCAGCGGCGCGCTGATCGTCCATCCGCGCCCGCACCTCGTCGAGGTCAGCCGTAGCCTCCCGTTTCAGCTGTTCTGCCAGCTGCGCCGCCAGGGCGAGGATGGCATCACTGACAGCCTGTGTCGCGCCGCCCTCCTCGACCTCGATTTCGCGCAGGTATTTGTGGATCGTCGTCTTGGACCCTGTATTGCCCAACGCAGCCCGGACCGCGTCGATTGATGGGTGTCGGCCCTGAGCGATCACCTCGTCACGGGCGCGTCTGACATCTGAAAAATACACACCTGAGCGAGCCATCACGTACCCCACGAAATAACATACCGAATTACATACTAACGTAGTACATACTAAATTCCGTTGCCTTTGTGCTCATTCAGGCCCAAAAGACGACATGGGATAATCAAGAATTATCCCGCGTGTACCTCTGTGGCTGCGCTAAAATGGTCTCTCCCTGGTACAAAGTGCGGTCCAGGCAGACAAACTAGGATGTTTTTCATGGCCGGAAACAACGCGCGCAATCATCACTGGGTACCCCAGTGCTACCTGAAGGGTTTTGCTAAGAGTCGGAGTAAGAATGCCCAGTTGCATGTCGCCGATTTTGAAGCAAACAGGCAATTCATGACTGTTCCACGCAACGTGGCCGCAGCGCGCGACTTCAACCGTATTGACATCGATGGGGTCGACCCGAATCACGTCGAATCTGGCGTGGCAGTATTCGAAAGCTCCCTCGCCAAGGCGCTTGAGCGCATTTGCCATGACCGCGAGATTCGTGATCCGGAAGATCTCAATCTCATATGGAATCTGATCGCTCTGCTTGCTGTGCGCAGTCCGGGAATGCGCGAAAACATTCGACATGGCCATGAGCAGGTTATGAAGCGGGTTCTGGGACTTACCTTGGCGACGAAGGAGCGCTACGAGGCTACTTTTGCTGACGCGGCGCGCGCGGGCGTCCTTGACGCAGATAACATTCTCCCCTACGAACGGATGCTCGACTTCTTCGATCGTGACCAGTACTCCATCGCTGTCTCGACCACACATCACGTACAGCAAGAGCTGAAGCTGGCTTATGAGGTGCTGCCGCTGCTGGGGAGGAGGAATTGGCTGCTCGTTCGCGCGTTACCAGGAACCGGAGGATTCGTAACGTCTGACCACCCAGTCGCCCTCCAGTGGACCAACCCGCCAGAACAAGCGTTTGGCTCACCTGGCTTCGGATTGCGCAACACGGAAGTCCTGTTTGCGCTTTCCCATGATCTTGCTTTAATTGGCAACTTTGACGGTGAGGATGGCGTCATTGATGCTGATGAGCGACAGGTTGCCCTTTTCAATGCCGTCATCATCGGCCATCGGGGGCGTCAGATCTATGCCCGCGATGACCGGTTTCGGTACATGATGCGCGATGGCGTCCTGCGGCGTGGCGCCGATGTATTGCGCGATGTTCGGCGTTTAGATCTCGGAACGGATCCGTGACCACAGTCGATATTTATGTCCAGGCGGCTACGCGCGAAAACACTGAGCGCAGCTATCGCTCCGCCTTGCAGCACTTCGAAGCGGAATGGGGAGGCTTGCTGCCGGCAAGTTCTGAAACGGTCGCTCGCTATCTTGCCGAGCACGCCGAATCGCTGGCGATCAATACCCTGCAGCAGCGTCTGGCCGCGCTCGCCGATTGGCATAACAAGCACGGGTTTCCCGACCCAACCAAATCGCAAGTCGTGCGCAAGGTGCTCAAAGGTATCCGCACCCTGCATCCCGCCCAAGAAAGACAGGCGCGGCCGATCCAGCTCGAACAGGTGAAGCAGGTCGTCGAATGGCTCGATGGCGCGATCGCCGCCGCCTCTGCACGCGGAAGCAGATCCGACGCCCTGCGTTACACGCGCGATCGCGCCCTCCTCCTGCTTGGCTTCTGGCGCGGTTTCCGTGGCGACGAACTTGTGCGCTTGCGTGTCGAACTGGTCGATGCACTATCCGGCGAGGGCATCACTTGTTTTCTGCCTCAGTCGAAGGGCGACCGCGAGGCCCGCGGCCGCAGTTTCAAGGCACCCGCATTACGCGAGCTGTGCCCCGTTGACGCCTACCTCGCCTGGACGACGCTCGCCGGCCTGACGGAAGGCCCCGTCTTTCGCGCAGTCGACCGCTGGGGCAACGTCAGCGATACAGGTCTGCACATCAACAGCCTGATTCCCTTGCTGAGAACGACTTTTGATGCGGCAGGCCTGGCGTTCGCGGAGCAATACAGCGGTCACTCGCTGCGGCGCGGATTTGCCACCTGGGCGACTTCGAATGGATGGGATCTGAAGACACTGATGGAATATGTCGGGTGGCGCGATGTTCACTCAGCCATGCGATACATGGAGTCCGCCGATCCGTTTGCCGACATGCGCCCACCCCGTAATGCTGTGCCGCGCGGCTAGGATCCACACGGCGCCCTATCCTGCCCTGCGAACGGCCTGCCCGCTATACCCAGATCCGCTTGAGCATCTCGACCGCGTCCGGGCTGGTCTCCAGGTAGATTTGAAACGATGGCTTCGGAGGCGGCGTGAGCGCTTGGAGCCACGCCTGGCTCCGAACGACGCACTGCCGCTCGAACGACAGCAGCTTCCAGGGCTGGGTGCAGGGCCGGCCCGCTTTCACGGCCAAGGCATCCCCGTCCGGAAAAATGCAATGCAGCATTCTCAACGGTGCGTCGACCGGGCGCGAATTATCCCGCGTGTAGAGGACCTGCGGGGCCATTACCGTGTCCTGCATCGAAATCTGCAATCCACCGACCGCGCAGCAGTCGACAATTGCCGCCCAGATCCCGAAAAAGTGCATGTACGTAAATCTCAGTCTGGTCGGGTCGTCGGACGGACTCCCAGGCCATGGCTCGCTCAAGCGAAGTGTGTAGTTGTTGGCCCGGCGAGTGAACAGGCCGTCCATCACGACCAGGTTTTCGACCGACATCCTCCAGACGACGTAGGCAAGACAGGTGGCGCAGACACCGTTGGCCCTGAGCGAAAGCAGGTCATCGCGACTGAGCCACGCGAGCCGGGCCAGGCAGCTCCGGTGCCGCCGCACGTAACGACGAAAGATGTGCCGCCGGATCGCCCGATAGCTACGCCCGGTATCGTCGCGCACTGCACTCATGTCGTCGATGCACCCGGGGCTGCGCCCTGCGTCCAACACCGGGACGTAGCGGCACGGTGTCGTGTCCACGTTTTCCAGAACCCACGAACCGGGTCGGCGCGGCGCCCGGCTCTCGGCAAACCCGGCCTGCCATCGCAAGACGGTTTGAGCCCGCTGACTCTGGTGGTAGGTACTGACCAAGCCACGCAGGAGCTTGTCCGCCTGCGGCACCTGCGACTGTACAGAACGCCACCACTCCAGATACTCGAGGGCGTAACCCATCAGCCGGAATTGGTCCCGGTTTGCCATCGGCGCAAGCGCAAGCAGGTCATCAAAGGGAACCTCCGGGGGATCGCCCCACCCAGGAGCACTCTTTCCGATCGGCGCGGGCTCCCGCTTGAAGATATCGACGGGCCAACGGTGCCAGGGGCATGTCTTGACCCATACGAGATCGAACAGGATGCAGTGATAACAACGGGTCTGCCAGCACATCTTGCAGTAGCGCCGGTCATACCCCAGCGAGCGCTCGACATCAATCCCAAGCTGGTCCCAGAAGCCGTTCCTGAGCTCGTACTCTGGCACCTCGAGCAATTCACTGAATCGTTTGAAATCGATCCAGCTGCTGTCCGCACAGTCGCCCAGGCGGCTCGTTCGCGAACGCAGCGGCTCGCGTGCGATGAGCTGCATCAGCTCGTAATCGCCCAGATTGTTGAGCACCTTTACCTTCTGAAAAATGGACCACCCGGACTCGAACGGATAGTGAAAGGCCGGATTCCACGTCAATCTCGTCGCGCCAGGTCGTCGTCGCATATTCCCCCGCAGCTCTCAGCTGAGCACATCGCTGAACGACTTCAATTGCGATGCCGCGACGGCGGCACCGATATCGTCATTGCTCAGGCTAAAATTGGAGCAATCGTCGCGCCGCAACGAGAGGAGCAGGTCGTCGATCGTCAGGCAGATATGTTCCATCGGCACGCCCTGTGAGGAATCGCCGCCTGCAGCGCTACGCAGCGCTTCCCAGATCGCCCTACGGGAAGCTTCCAGCCGGAATCCGGCACGGAAAGCCTCCGGGAAGAAAAATTGCGTGTATGTGATCCCCGAGCCTTCGGGATACTCGGATGCGTGGTCGTAAGAGCGCAACAAGGCGCCGAAATCGTCCTCGCTCGCACAGCCGTCGAATTGCAGCGTATTGCTGAGGAAGCGGCCGATGATCTGCCGCGCGTTACTCGCCAAAAGACTGGTGCGCCGGTGCAGGATTTCCGGCTGCGCGAAGGAAATCGCCGTCATGCGCAGGTCCTGCAGTTCCAGCTGATTGTGGAAGCACACCAGCTGCTGCAGGTCTAGATCGTTCAGCAACTGCATTTCATCGATGAGCAGTACGTACTGCCTTGCTCCGATCCGGGCGGCTTTCACGCGGATATCCGCGATCGCGTTCCCAAACAGCTGGTCGGCGTCGGGCCGCCTGGAGAGCGCATGCGTCTCCGCTTCCAGGATCAGCCGCAGCATGTGCGCGGTGGTTGGACGCCCGCTCGGCCGCGTGCTGAGCAGGGTTACGTACACGTTCGGGAATTCCTGCCGCAGCAGGTCGCGAATGGCCAGGGCGCAACGGGTCTTGCCCATCCGCGGCGAGGCATAAAAAACAGTCCCGGTCCTGCGCGCCCAGACCAGCTCACGCACCAACGCATAAGTGCGCTGCATCATCGGCGTCGGCAACGTGTAGTCACCGCCCCTAACCGGGTGCCCGCTCAGCAGCTTTTCCCGTCGCTCCGCGTCGAACGCCGGTATGTCCGACTGGTCGTCGTCGCCAGCTTCGTTGGACATGTTCACCTCCTGTTCTTGACCTTGGTGAAGAACTCAGCCGGCGCTTCCGACAGCAAGCGTCCCCGCGCCTCGTCGACGACACGGCGAGCCTGTCGGTCGGCTGCAGGTGCGGGCCTCGGCGCCTCGATCGCTTGCGCATCCTGGCCTGTTTCCTTCTTGAGCCTGACCATTTCCGTCGCCCGCTTCGGACTCGGACGGGGAGCAGCACGTGCACTCTTGCGTGTAGCCAGGTGCCGCATGTACACCTGCATCGGGTCGTCGAAGGTGGTGACCGTAATCAGCCGTTTCGTGATCAGGCTGTTGATGGCCTTGCGCGTTCGCCGGCTGTGCTTCGTCAGGCCCCATTTGCCGTGTGCCTTCAGGACGCCCAGTTCGGCACCGTTGGCCAAGTAGGCTTTCACTTGCCGCATATCGTCTTCGTCCACTTCCAGCAAGAGGCGCGCGCCGATCAGATGGCCCGAGCACGCAAGAACCTCGTTTGTGTAGCGCACGCGGTCGACCTGGACGTATGGCCTGCGTCCCGCGTTACGACTGCCGCGTACGACGGCGGACTCGTATTGGCTGAATCCGGCCTCGGCCGCACTGCCGGCAGGACGCTTGCGGCATTCGAAGCGCTCAGGCCGATCGACAAAATACCGGATCGCCTCGAGCGGCGTCAGGTGCGACAAGCCTTCAGACGGCGTCGCGTTATGCTGGGCAAAAGCGACGTCAAGCAGCTGCTCGACCTCGGCCGCACGGATACGGTGGTGGACAGCCTTGCGCTCTGCCTCGTCGGCGCGGCCATTGTGCGGATTGGCCCCTGTGGTCGATGGCAGGCGTTTGAACAGGGTCCTGGCGATCTGGTTGAAGGTGCGCTCGACATTGGGCCTGCGCTCGAAATGGGCGACCGCTCCCCAATTGATCGCAAAGCCGAGCGCGGCGCGTGCGCGCGCATGGACGGCGCTCGACAAATGCGCGAGGGCCCCATCGAACATCGTCGCGCTCCAAAGCGCGCCCTGAGCGCCGGGAATGACACCGCTCGGCAATCCCCCACCCTCGGGGTAGCGCAGGTTTGGGATGGTCAGCTCCATCGGCGCCCAGGTGCCGCTCGCGGCGTCACGGATGACTTTGAGGATGTCATCCGCATTGACCTCAGGCCGATACACGACGGTGTAGGCCAGCACGGCGCTGCTGAAGCGGTCGACGACGGCGATCAGGTTCAAACGGTCCAGGCGAACATCGGTCTCCAGGCCTTCCGGGGTGTGGAACGCCACGGTCACGTGTGCTTCGATTTTGTACGCGTCGATCTCGACAGCGTCATAAGGTTCTTCGAAGCACAGCAGCGAAGCGATTCCCTTGCCGACACTCAGGTGCGCCCGGGCGGCACTGTCTTCGCGCACCACGGCACTGCGAGCGAAATGCTGGTCAAGCGTCTCTTTCATGAACGACTGGATCGAACGCAGCCCGAGGTATTTCGTATTAAAGGGCCATTCGGTTCGCCCGACGCCCTTGTCTGCCAGGCAGCGCAAAAAGATACGGTGCAGGTCGCAGGGCCGGAGTTTGTATTCCGGCACGGCCAGCCGCTTGGCTTCGTTCCTGACATATTTGACGAGCAGATCGTCGATATCGGGAAAGCGCTTGAGCGTGGCGCCCAAGGCGCCGACCAGTCCTACCCGCTGCCCTGGCGGCGCATGGCCCACCCCGCTGACGCGCTCGTACGGTCCAACGCGCAGAAAAGGGATACAGGCACGAAATCCCTGCACACGGCCATCGTCGGCCATTTGCAGGCAGCGCCTGGCCAGCCGGGGCAAGGCACTCTGGTTGACGCCTGTACGCTGCTCGATCTCATCGACCGGGACCCATGAAAAATACAGTCGCATGGCTTCCACCTGAGCACGGAACCGGTTGCGTTGCACGTCGTCGAAATCAACGTCCAGTACCGTCGGCCAGAGCTCGATTGGCACTGCGTCCTTGATGACCGCCTGCCGTGTGCCCACGACATCACCTCCCGTCCCACCCGGTCCATTTCCAGCCGCTGGCCCCGCACAGGCCATGCGAGGATAAGTCGAGTTCAACACGGCCGCCTATCGCAGCCTTGACCAGGCCGGCAAGAACCGCGGCTCGATCCAGCCCGGCGAGGTCGTCGACCAGATCGTTGACCGTGCCGCTCCAGCGCCGCGTGAAGGCCAGCGTCAGCTGGTTCGATACAGGCGTCAGGTCCTTGTAGCGGAACAGGCCGGCATAACCGATCGCTTTGAGCCACCGGACAGCGAGCCGCGCACGTGCCTGCAGATCCTCAGGCGCAATGATCCGCACCTTGGCGGGCCCGCCATGGGTCTCGACAGTCGTGAACCCAGGCGCGCCGCCAGCGACGATATGGACTTCGAGCTGACGGTCCTTCCGTTCGAGGACCATTGCGGCCGCCGTCCCGACCTTCAACACGGAACTCAGCTCCTCGGGAATGGGAGTAAAACCCGTGACGTCTGGATCGCTCTCGAGGAAGGTTAGCCAATGCACCAAGCTTCGGTCCGAATGCAGAAGCAGATCCTGGTCCTGCTTGATGCTGTAGACCAGCCACAGGTTGCTATTACGATGGCCTCGACCGCGATAGGCCTCCAGGACGCGTGCGCGCTGTCGCGACGGCAGAGTTTGTACGCCAGCCATCGCACCTCCTGTCGAGTGAAATTGCGCACTGGTCTAACAAATTTAGTTCATGGTCCAGCAAAGGTCTAGTTTATTCGCGAAATTTGCGTGAGACAGGCTGACGAAACCTAAGATCGAAAGTTAGCGCAAAATTGACCGGCGCAAACGGTGTGGTACGATTCAGCGAGGAGTATCGATACCGAAGCAGGAGGTTTTGCAGGCAAGCTTGATTCGCTTGTCTTAAGCTCCTGCGCGCCACCGATCATGACGTTCAATATCGTGCAGAAACCTAGGGTTCACGGAAGTTCTTTGCGGGGGAATCGGATTCTTGGGACAACAGCATACCCGTCAATAACCAGGTACAAAGTCCTATATCGCACTCCGCACTTGGCGGGCACCGCACCGACCTTCTCGATGTCAATGCCGCGTCGAGCGCGGCGTGGGTACTGCTGGGTTCTTCCTTGACCGTTTAGCCGGCGTCTTTGTACCGCCGTACGAGGCCTCGAACTAGCGACTTTGCGATAATCTCGGCTCCTGCCGCACCGGCTTGCGTACTATCAGTCCAACCGCTCCAGCGTGCGGTGACCACACCGCCGTCCAGGGTGTAACTTCCAGATTAATTTTGGCCAGCAATCTCGACGTCAACAGGGAGCGGTTGGGTCAAAATTTTTTCGCCATCCTGTTATCCGTTAGAAGTTAGCATCGCCTGCAGCGATCTGCCGAAGCGCAGGACTGCTCCCCGTTTTGGTAACGCCGCAAGCAGTTCGTGCATAGGCAGCTCGGATGCGACGTCCATCAAGCGCAGCCGGGCGTTGAGAGTACAGCGTTACCGAAGACCGAGGTTCTAGCCGTCTCGGCCAGGCACCACCATCTGCGAGGACCGGCTGCGTTAAACTACCGCGCTTAGAAGAGCGGCTATAGGAGATACCTGCCTCTTCAATAGTCACCGCGAAAGCACTTAAGTTAGTTATCGTAAGGCTGAAGCGCAGCCGAGGGTCCGCACCACCAACAGGGATTGCATGAGCCGGCGCGACCCGCAGTTTCACGCGCGATTTGTCCAGCCCAATCCATGTGTTGATAATCCCTAGCACCGCTCCAAGGACCGCTATTGCTAACGTGATCGCCTGCATCGCTGTGACGTTTTCCATTCCTTTTTCGTTACTCTTCTACCCCGCAAGCACGGAGCACGTCGTCGATGCGCTGGGCAATAATCGAGTAACCACCCGGTGTCGAAATAGGTGTCGGCGACGCCGCATCACGAAGCAAACGCTTTGCGTCCTGCAATAGGGTCGTTATGATTTCAACTTGCTCGTCGTTCAGATTTTTCGGGATACTGTTCATTTGTTTTCCGCGCGCCTACTGTATGAAACTTCATTAAAATAGCTGAATTCTACCTGGAGATTGCCGGGCAAACAGCGGCTGCTGAGAAGCTCTTGGTGCGCAGGCATTTCGGTCATTATGGTCAATACCAGCCATACTCCAAGTTTTTGTTCCAAACCACGTGGTCAATGCGCTCCCGGACGGCATACGCTGAAGCGAGCGCAAGTGCATGCTCAAAGAAAATACGCGTGTCATCCATAACTGGGAAAATCTGCGGCTGCTCATCATTTAAGCTCGACTGTACGATAGCAATTCGCGAGACGTCATTTGCCTTGTCCTGTCCGATTTCCTCGGTTATCAAGAGAACGTACCGAGCGGGGAGTACGCGGTTTTCGTTCCATTCTATTGAGCGCTCCATCGTATCCCTAACTGTTTTCTCGAAAATGCTGGTGGCGAACTCATGGATTGATTGCGTCGAGGCTGTGAGCGTCTTCCTTTCTAACCACGCTCTCCAATCTTCGAATCTTACCGGCATTGCGACGACGGGTTGCAGGCTACTTCCGGCCTCATGTTGTTCCCCGAGACGGTTTCGCCATTGCTGGTGAGTCTGCCCGGCAAGGTTCTTCACTGCATTCTGGAATTTCGGCCAATCGTCCTGAACTATTTCAGCATGGACAATTGCCACTGCGGGACAGGAGTCGATTCCTGACGAATTTTGCCGGGGGCGTCCTCGGTAGTAAAAGCTCGAAGGCTCACCCATTTGTGGCGTTGGCATGACGAACGTGGTGCCGCCGACGTCGAACTGCTGGTCAATCACTGGCCCTCTAGTAGAAGCTCGTCCGGGTGGCAACTGCATCAGTTGGGTCATGAACCGTCCTGAAAACGAGTGCCATGCGGCGCGAAGCGTTTCGAAATCAAAGGGTTTCGAAACGTTGATCGGAACGTATTCGAGAGGCCATATATAGAACGAATCGAAGCCGTCACTGTAGTAGTAGCATCCTCCAACTACGACGCCATCAATTTCTGCCGTATCGTGCCGAGCCCGGTTCGCTGCCATTGCCCTCAGATCTTCGTGGCGAAGTGCAGTATAACCGTTGTTTATGATCATCAATATAGAAGCGTTCGTTCCATCAAGCTCCTCCCTTGATTGTGAGAGCTGGACGCGTGCTTTCGATACCGCTGTTTTTATCGGCCCTTCCAAGATGCGGTTGTAATCGCGACGGAGTGAATCTGGTAGCTTACTTTTGTCGAGTACGATGACTGGACGGTTGGGCGTAACCTCTTGGAATAAAGCGGCTAGTTTTGCTTGGCGTTCTGGCTTCGAAAGACCGTCTTCTTCAAGGATCTTTAGTTCGATGACGGCTTCTTTAAACCGATAGTCTGCACCTTTTTTTGTTCGCCGATGCGCATCCTCATGCGCCCGGATCCCGCCAGCGTTCCTGACGATTTCATCAATATCGGATTCACTAATCGGACGGATTGTTAGTGTCGGTAGCATGGGCGTATTTGGCTTAGGAGGTCGGCTGAATTTTACGGTTCTGTTGAGGCTAGATGTCCCAGATTTCGCCATTGAAAAGCTGTTCGCTGAATTTCGGCGGAATTCGTTTCACGGCGGGATGGTTGGCAAACGCCAGTCTGATCGTCCGGATTGCGTCGTACGAATTGATGATTAGTTCCCGTTGCTTCTTGAAGTAGGCCTGGTCGAAGGCATCCGTTTTGAGAGCGTGAGCGGGTTGCTGGCGGAGCTTACGCACCTCCCTAAACGCAGCAACAATTGCTAGCACGGGGGCATTATCCGTCGCCCGGAACTTCTTCGCGAACCATTCTGCAAGCAATGTTACTGTTCCCTTCGGCTGCACGACGATTTTGCCGTCAGCGCGTGGTGTCTCGGTCTCGAGGTCAAGATCCCCTTTAAAAAAGTCCTTGTTGAGATTCTCCGACATCATTTTGTCCAGAAGCAGAACGAAGTCGTTGAACTCGGCGGCAGTAGGTCGGAGCAGAAATCCAAACTTTGCCGGACGGCTTTCATTGAAAGTGTTTCTGAATAGCTCCGGCTTTCCCATGAGCTTGCTCATCGTATTTATAACTTCGAGTTCCATCACGAATGCTTCGAAGATCGAGAGACGAGTTCCCCAGGACCCGTTGATGGTGGTCTCGAAATAGTCAGGATGCAGCTTCATGTCACCTCTTACCTCTCTCGCGGCCCAGATCCTTTGGTGTTCCGGACTCAAGTCGGAAAGGTAGCGCAGGTAGACTGCAACGTATCGGTTCAGGTCGCCGTCATACGCGAAGCCGAACGTCTTCAGGAGGATCTGGTCATGCTCGGGAACCCCATCGGACTGGTAGTGATCGTCCTCGATCTGGATCTGGCCATGGATGAAGTCAGTCTCGTATGAGTAGCGCGGGTCGTTTCGGTACTGTTCCAACACCGCTAGGTCGAAGGTACGAAATTCGAGCTGTCCATGGCCGCGAGCCAATTCCAAATGGTATGGACGTTCGCTGTACGCCGTGAGCCTGGGCGACAGCTTTAGCCGATTCGCATGTGGATAGAGACAAACTCCCGCGATATCCGCCGCGTTGTCGAACGCCTCCAGCACGTCGTCCTTAGGCATCGAAGAGAAAGCGAGGATATGGGGATTCCCGCCAACTCGTGCGGTTATCACATCCGATTCGATGGCCTCTCTGACTTGATCGCGGAACTCGCGAGAGCGTATGTCGAAGTCCTTAGCAAGCGCCCTGACCGGAAGTCCGTTGAAATCTCCAGAGTTGAAGTATTGGTCTTCGACTTTGGTGTAAATTCGTTCAAGTTTCATAATGGGGTGGTTAGAAGTTTTATTTTTGTGCGCTTTCCATTGCCGCAGACGTGAGGCATGAACGACGTTGTGGTCTTTCTTGATTACGCGGATCTTTCGATACAACACTTCTTGAACTTCTTCCCGCTTCCGCACGGGCACTGCTCGTTCCTTCCAACGCGTTTCCCGGTTGCCATACCTTTGTTGAGCCGTCTCTCACGCAGCGATTCGGCCATTTCGGCAAGCTTTGGACGCTCAAGGACAGAGATATCAGACTGTCTCACTAACCTCCAGTCTGCTGCATTGAGTCTCCCGTCCGCGTCGAACTTCAGCTCCAACTGAACCGCCCCGGCTTTCGTGGAGGCCGGTTAGTGTGAGTCAGGCCGGGATAGCCTCACTGCTCAACTGCTTGTAATAGTTTGCCTCAGCTTCGACCGGCGGTATATAGCCGAGCGGTTCGAGCAGACGGTGATGATTGAACCAGGAAACCCATTCGAGCGTGGCCAGTTCGACGGCCTCACGCGTCTTCCAGGGAGCGCGGCGATGGATCAGCTCAGCCTTGTAGAGCCCATTGATCGTCTCGGCTAGGGCATTATCGTAACTGTCGCCTTTGCTACCCACAGACGGTTCGATGCCGGCTTCTGCCAGGCGTTCGCTGTACTTGATCGACACGTATTGCGAGCCCCTGTCGCTATGATGGACCAGCTCGTTCCGCTCGGGCTGACGCGCGTACAACGCCTGTTCCAGCGCATCGAGCACAAAGTCGGTTTGCATCGAGCTGCTGACCCGCCAGCCAACGATGCGCCGAGCGAAGACGTCGATCACGAAAGCGACATACACAAAACCCTGCCAGGTCGAGACATAGGTGAAATCGCTTACCCACAGCTGGTTTGGCCGCTGGGCCTTGAATTGGCGGTTGACCCGGTCGAGTGGACATGGTGCCTTTGCATCGACTACCGTCGTGCGAACAACTTTGCCTCGCATAACGCCGCGCAGGCCGGCTTTGCGCATCAAGCGCTCCACAGTGCAGCGGGCGACGTCGGTGCCCTCACGTCGCAACTGGCGCCAGACCTTGTCGGCTCCATAAACCTGCATGTTCGCTTGCCAGACCCGCTCGATGTCGACGCTCAGCACATCGTCGCGCTGGGCTCGTGCGCATCTCGACGCCGGGTTGCGCTGCTGCGCCGCGTAGCGCCAGTAGCCCGACGGCGCGACCTGCATCACCCGGCAGATCGGCTCGACACCGTAGGCATGGCGGTACTGGTCGATAAATGCCCTCACGGCTTGAAGTGGCGGCCGAGCTCCGCCTGGGCGAAAAACGCACTCGCCAGACGCAGGATCTCGTTCGCCTTGCGCAGCTCGCGCACTTCTCGCTCGAGCGCCTTGACGCGCTCCTCTTCAGCAGTGGTCGGCCCGGGACGCTGGCCGGTATCGCGCTCTTGCTGGCGTACCCAGCGGCGCAGTGTCTCCGGCGTGCAGCCGATCTTGGCCGCGATCGACGTGATCGCCGCCCACTGCGAGTCGTACTGGCTGCCGGCTTCGCTGACCATGCGCACGGCGCGCTCGATGACTTCGGGGGAATACTTGGGTTGTTTCTTCATGACTCCATTCTCTCAAACAATGGAGCCTCTACAAAATCCGGGGCGGTTCATTCTTCTTTCGTCGTATTCACGTGGCCTCCATCTATTTCACGTAACATAAGTTTCATGATACAGGCTCTGATTGCACACATGTACCTTCCAATTCGTCTAGTCCCTCTGCGCGCGCCTTCTCAAACCAGAAGCACAGAAGACGCGCAAATGACTCTAGATCTGAAACCCAGGTGCCTTGATTAACTGGTCAAAAAAAGCAGTACTCGTGTAGGCAGCGTAGGCCTGCCAATCTTTTCCTTTGTTCGCATCTGCAAAGTCACATACGGACTTGATTGCAATTGCAATTGGCGCAGGCTTTAAAGCATACTCAGTAGCTGCCATAACTGCATACGCTTCCATCTCGATAGCAATAATGTCTCGGTTTTGTAAGGCAATTTCGGCTACAGCCTTATCGTTTGCCAGCACGCTTGCTCCAGACGCCATTGGCCCAACCTGAACCTTGAGTTCACCCTCTGGTACTTTCGCATTCCATCCCATCCGAATCGCCCTGATGACATCAGCATTCGACGACAGATCGACACACAGCTGACTTACTTGGGTGTTCAATGGTCGCTGTTGAGGTGACATCAAAAAAACTCGCTCGCCGTCCTTATCTTCTGCAACTTTTCCGCTGCCCCAGTCCCAAGTTGGGTCGGCTACAATGACGTCACCCAGTTCAGTCTCCTTTTTTATTCCTGCACATATACCCAGCATTACGACGTATTTTGGCTTGAACAGAAGGCACATCTGCGCTGCCAAGGCCGCAGAAGAAGGCATACCCTTAGTGTATGCGGATGCAGCCACCAAAGATACATTCACTCCATCTGCACGTTCGAGGCTTCCTAAGTTGTAGCTAACCGAGTTGTCCGCGTATCTAGTATTTACCCAGTCATACGGCAAACTTAAAACGGCTGAGAGTTCCGATCGGAGAGCTGTGATAATGACAATGTCCACCTTCGGATAAATGGCGCCTGAGCGTTCTAATTGCATTTTTAAATATCTAATTTTAGATAGGAGAATGGTCTTCCAGCGGTTATCTGCAGGACTGTAGAAGCACAACTGAGCACCTCGCCTGAAAGATTCAGCTTCAGCGCTCGCTAGCAACTCCTCTTTTGCTGTAATAAAGAGAGCCGCCTTCGGTAACTTCACCTTTGAATCCAACAGTAAAAGATCGAAAAACTCCAAGCCGCCGTCTTGTTTTGGAGGCGCACCAAGCATCTCCGGCAAGTTCAGATCGATAAGGATTAGGTCAAATTCCGAATGCTGTAAAGCGTGTCTCGCCTCACGAGAATTCGACCTATGTATCAAGTTATTCTCCCCGAGCCCAGCTTCCGCTAGAGCGGCGATAATGCTTTGCGCCTTTTCGAATTCATCATCAACTAATAATATTTTCATCATTCGTATAATTTAATTTATTAATGAGGTTGCTGAGAGCATTTTTCCAACCCTCTTGTCCTGAATTGTAATAGACCATTCCGAGAAAGGTTGGCGCGTACATTGCCTTCAATTGACCCTCTAACTGGGCAAACGACATCCGATCAGGGCTCTCGCCGAACAGATCGAACATAGTAACAACAATGGTCGGAATGCTAATCTGCCGCAACTTCATTTGCGAAAGGATATCCCTACCAGCAAAGTGCTCTGGCGCCCCTCCGCTAGGGTCCTCCTCAGTTGCATTGTAATTAGGCATGCTCATGTCGAGTAAAATCACGTTTAATGCGCTGGATTTTATTATAGCCCGCAGGCCAGCATTAAAAGAACGCGCGACCTCAACAAAAGCACTAGGATATTGAGAACTTATGAAGTGGAGGAGCTTTTCCATCTTCTCCTCGTCATCCTCAATTAGGAGTATTTTCATTTTCGTCCTGTTCTAGATTGTAGCGAATGTGCGCCCTAAAATTCTGCCCGCCCTCGAAGCCAAACCAAAAATAGGGATCTTTATAAATTGGAGACGTGATCGCCCTCCAAATTTTATGAAATCCACTCCCCCCCTCTCGCTGAGCTCGCGCTCGGGAATCACTTTTAGTCAGAGAATCACGAACTTTGGTAACTTTACCAATATCGGCCGGCGTTGGCTTTTCAGGGGCAATATTATTCGTCACGGTCGCCGTAAACTCCCCATCGTGAAAAGCCAGTTCAACATTGATCTTCAACTCCTCCGTGCCTAGGCCGGACCTAATCGAAGCGTTATCCAGTAAGCACGCGAATACATCGACCATTGCATCTAACGTACGACCAGGCATTAAATCGCCGGTTGAATCGATTGATATATCGACCTGCAAATCATGGTTACCGTTTGGGATCGTCTTTTGAACCATATTTAGGGCGATTTGGGCGGCATACTCTGGACTGTAATCCTGTCTATCGTATACCTCATTGCGGTTGAACCAAGTTTGAACGGCATGGAATTTGGTCTGAAAATTTGTCCTTGCTCGTGCGATAGCGTTTACAAGACCTGTGACGGCTTGCTGGTCGGATACTACATTGATTTTATCGGAAAGACGGTCAAAGTTTTCCAGGAAATCGCCTCGGATCTTGTCGCGAAGCGTCTTTCGAACGGCCGCCAGGTTCAGATCGGTTTTCTCCCACAAAGACTCGATACAACGATCAATAAATTGCTCGATATTAGATACCTTTTTGTCGAATTCCTGGACATACTTCCGCTCTAGATTTGAAGACATATATATGAAAAGAGCGTCATCGTTTTCTGACTTCGCCTGAAGGTTATGATGAATTCTTATCTGAAGCAGGTTGTCACGCACGTTTGCGACAATCTTGTCAAAAGTCTCAGTAAAAATTTCTAGTGCCTCGGTAACATACTGCCGCTCACGCGGGTACAGTATCGAAAGATCATCATCCCAATTCGTGTTAGGCACATACCCTGACTCATCTTCCTTAAGCGCGGTCACTAGGTGCTCATCAGCCAGCGGCTTCCTTAAGGTGTTTGCGAGCGTTCCATGACGCACGCGCGTGCTGAGATAAGCGTTTAGTCCATGATCGCCCTTCAGGAACTCGTTCGTTACTTCAGAAAACAGTGCGCTAAATTGAAGATCAAGCTCGGACTCCTTGTAGTCGAGAACGTGCAATGAGGATAAGATATTAGTTAGCGAAGTATCGTTTTTGGAAAGGGTATCTGACACTAAATCGGCAAGTTCTTCCATAACACGATCTTGCTGGTTAGGATTCGACTGGGTCGCGCTTTTGTACCGCGTGTAAGTGTCGCCCAGCTTAGCGTTTAGCGTCTTCTTAATCGCAATGATATCAACGTATACTTTAGATTGCTCTACTAATGTCGTGCCTTTCGCGATTTCCTGCCTCTTCACACGGTCGCGAATCTCCTCTTGATAACGATAAGAGTTGTCCGGATCAAGAGACGCTAAGACCCTGCAAACTGCTATTCGCGCATCTTCGGTTTCCTTGGGAGTTTCGTAGAGCAATGTCTGGCGCATGATTTCAGGTCGCCAAACGCGATCCATATAAGCGATGACGCGATCCGCCCCTATCTCACTCGCCGCCACGGACAGATCGTCTGGCTGGGATATATTATTTGCTAGTTGATATCGCTCAAACGAAAATTTAAGGTGGGTTAGCTTATCGTCACCAAAATAAGTGCTGTAGAGCTCGAATAAAATTGGGAGCGAAATCGAGTCTGGCCAGTCCTGAACAGAATCTAGATGCGCCACTACGTCAGGAATAGGCAGTACGATTGGCACTTCCTTATTTACTAATGCGCCGAAGACGACAGCATCAACCGCCTTTGCGATTTCTCCCAGTGCAAGATAAGCGAGCGTGGCACACGCTGCCGCACGGAACTTTTCGGCTGAATTTCCTACATACATCAATTTGGAGAACTGTTCCGCCGCAGTGCTAAAGTTTCGCGCTCTAAGATTATGACGAGCAAGATATTTATCGAATCTTGGGCTCGCGACCTTTGCGGAAACAATTCCTATTGCCAAAGCCATCAGGATTTCATGGGTTACCGGATACGCTTCACGGATCTCTAGGCGCGAGTAAAAATCTGCCGCTGCCGTTTCCGGGAGGGATAGCGCTGTGAATGGCGATATAAACGGATCGATCGATAGAACATATTTTTGTTCTGGACTAGGATAATCGATGACCTCTCGCGCCAAAGCTTCGTTCATCAACGCTCTAGCGATTACAGCCCAAGAATGCCCGTAAAACCTATCGTGTATCGTATAGATTGCGAACGCTGCGCCGTAAGTATCTTTGCCAAACTCAAACAATCGAGAGAATAGCCGTCCTAATTCTCCGATATAGCCAGGCATAGGTGGCAACTCAACATTATGGGCAACCGCAGCCTTCGCTAGCAAAGCACAGACAGAAATATCTTCAGGATGGTCGAGTAAATAGGTTATTCCGCTGCTAAGCGTCTCGTCGTACAGGCCAGCACTGTACGATTCGATAACCGCGGCCCGTGATTTATCAATTTCCTCGGTGCCGATACTGAATTTCGGATTTAGTGTGCGTTCTACAGCCCTGATTCTCGGGTCGTCAATCCCGAGACTGAATTTTATGAACTTAAGAATATCACCAGCTACGTCACTCGGGAGTTCGTCATCAACCGCTACTGATTGCAGGACTAAAACGAGCGTCTCATAGTGATCGATCAACGATGCTTGTGCCTCAAAGAGCAGCGTTGGAGCAATATTTGAAGTTGAATAATGACCGAGATCAAATAATTTTGTGCGAACGTAAGCTTCAAAGTAAGTGTTGGTCGAGTCCCCCAGAAATCGTTCCAACTCGTCCTGGAGGTAGTTTTTTAGACCAGTCGCTTCGCTACGCTTCGATATGAAATTAATAAAGAATTTTGATAAGCTATTAGCGGGCGCTTTTGAGAGATATTCGCTGGCCAGCTTTCGCTTCTCTTCAAGGCCGTCCCAGACTTGCGCTAACGAAAGACGGTTCTGTATGAGCCATAGCGATATCCCAAACTTCTGTTCGATTTGCTCGAGTAGTGACCGTGCGGTGTCCTGCGAATCCAGGAGAACCGCCTTTTCGAATTCGTTTCGTAATTTTGTAAACTGGGTCAACTCCTCTTTAAAGAGAGACGCGCGATAAAGTCCCCAGATCAATTCAGAATGCACCCGAGCCGGTCGTCCATAAGCCTGCACAGCGTATAGTTGATCTACGTTACTTGGAAACGGCACGCCATGAAACGTAGCGAGGATATCGCGGGTTCGAATCGAATTCCTCAAGAAATAAAGCATTTCCGATGCATCACTCTTCATTTTTAAAGAAAATAAAGAGTTAGCTCGACGCAGACCGCCTACACGCAACTCGGTAGCGACCTGGTCGGCCTTTATTTTGCGCGCGTCTGCCGGCTTTTTTAAGCGTCGACGATTTGTGTGTCCCATTTTATAATATAAGAGTTTTTATAAAGTGTCGTGTGCGTTAAGCGTCATCGACTGACGATTGATCCGTCGCAGAATCGCTTTGATTTTCGTTGGCCCTGCCTGTGCTTTTCATTGGTAGCGAAGGTCTAGTTTTGCCCGGTTACTTTCGGACTACAACCATCCCAAACCCCATTATCAGAATCGATAGAGCCCCATGCCAAAACTTCACTTTTAGGGATGGGTATTTTAACACTCTTGCTTATAATCGATCCCCCGGCTTTTCCTAAACTTGTATCCCGTGTTTGCATTTGGACCTTCACTATCAATAAATATTCGCTGCCGATACGGTTAGCCAAAATATGCGGCCGGATACATCCAGCGCTTTCAGAAGCAACTTCGCAAACGTTGGGCGCAATTAAATTGACCGCGTCGCATGTAGGTCGTTTAACAACAAATTGACTATTTCCAACATCGCCGATTGCGAGCGAGCTAAAAACCGCACGGGTTATGTTTAAAGGGTTGGAAGGAATGGCAAGATAGCACACGGTAAGTAGGGCGACTACTGCAACCGCCTTCCAATATGAACCGGTCGAATCAAAATTTGTCGCAGCAAGCCAAGTGTTTGCGACGATAAGTACTAGCGCGAAACCTAGTAGAAAGAAGTGGCCGGCAACTTCGTTTTCATCGATTTTCCCGGCGCCTAATATCAGCAATAGGAGATAACCGGGAGACAGAAGCCACCATATTAATATGAACGTGAAATGCTGCGCCCGATAGCTATGCCCCATAAGCTGGTCATAGCTTTGCCCTTCCGGTAGCGTCCGCTTTCGCCAGACCTGATGTACAAATATTAGAGCGGCAACGGTACAGAGCAAGCCGAGGGAACTCACAGTCCTTACCGCACTTGCATAGTAAGAATGTGAATCGGCAATAGAAAAGCTTGCGATAAATATCCAAAAGAAAAAGGCTGCTAAACCGTGGAATAAGCTCCATACGGCAAACGTAGGACGACGCTTTTTCTCGATATCGTCAGTCACCCGCTCCGCCTCATGTCCTGGTGCCACAGCGTGGTGCAAGTAATAGGGTTTCCAGATTTCGCTACGAATCAAGTAGCTAGGAACGACGAGGACAACTGCAAGCAACAAGATTAAGGCGACGCCGAGTAGCGCGATCCCCAGTAAGAATGCGGATAAAGTCTTGATGTCTAGGTCAGGAAAATAGCGGACACTTGAAAAGTGACTGAAGGTGATGAGACCGCCCAAGACTAATGCAACGTTCCAGAGTATCAGGAAAGGGTTTTTGGAACAGTAGTCTGAAATTTTTGACCAACTGCTCACCTCGTTCGCTAAACGTGTGTTAGAGGGGCTCAAATCGGATTCGCGCATGGAAGTGGTATGGAGACTCGTTCTTTCGAGAAACGATTATCTCACGTCGCTGCCTGTAGATTCCATCCAATTTTTGCGTTCTGGAATGGCGACGATCAGTTATAAGGATTTCCGTTGCACTGCAGAGGAAAGCGCTCGCGTCGGCGGAGACCTGCGGTGCCTCGAGGGCTACTGATCACCACCGTTCACGTCTTCAATAGCTCGAACAGTGCCGACGCGTGCATGCCTGCATTCGGCAGATGGTATCGCGCCCACGCTTCACGGCTGGCCGCCGGCAATGTATCCGGCGTACTTTGCAGTGCGGCTAGCACTACTCCGAGTTGCTCTGTCGGGCATGTCAGTATCAGCCGGCTACGGGCCAGAAAATCGCTGCCGTCCGCGCGCTGGAGCAGTTCCACGGCGAGCAACGGCGCCCAGTTCCAGACCCCGACGGCGGCCTCGCCACCCAGCTGCTCGTCCTGCAGGAAATCGACAAGCCCGACTACTGCATCCGGCAAAAACGCCGAAAAGTAGTTGATTGCCATAAACGACGGCAGCGCAAGCGGCAGGCGCTCGGCCAGCGAGCGAAGGACCACAAGCTTGTGTTCAGTCAGCAGCCACTGCGGATGGTCTTCGAGGTAGCGTTTTCCGTCCATCGTGAGCAATCCCAGTACGTCGTCCTCCGCAAGACGCTGCGCTATCCAGTGAATGGAGGGGGAAAACCGCTGAGCGTCCGGGCGGCAGCTCGGAAGCTGCAATTCTTTTCCGGGGACATGCGGGAACGCCGCGCCCCTGCCCGCTCCCATCTGCCAAGCGACCAGACTCGGCCAAAGCAAGCGCGCCACGTCGGGGCCACGGTCGGCTCCCTCCGTCGTGAGCAACCTGACGAGCATGCTTTCGCACCAGTCGTCGACCAGGATTTTTCCCCACCAGCTGGGGTCGACAGGCCAGGCGCCGCACGCGGCGCGCCACATTAACGCCGGCACGAGCAAAGGCGGCGCGTCACGTTGCGGCACGGCTCGAAGGGTCTTGCTCCACAAATAGGCCGCGTCGGAGAAATAGGCCAGGCTCTCGCGTCTTGGCACCGGCATGGTTTCACGAAAGTAGCTGGCGCGAGGATTTAGCCAATCCGGAAACTTCTCCGGAAGCTGTTCCCGGTTCCAGCCAGGGACGCGCCAACTGGCCACCGCGCCCTTTGGTACCTCAACAAACAAACTCCAAACCCAGACTGAGCTGATCCATTCAAACCGTTGTTCGGTCGTGTGGTATGGCCGTGACCATGGCAGGGTTGTTTCGGGCGCCTCGGCCAGCCTGGACAACACGATGTCGCCGATGGCCAGCATTCCGTCAACGAGAGCCGCTCCACGCGCAAGGCGCTTGCCGATCGCGACGAACAGCGCTTCCGCCGCACCCATCAGTCCCCCATCTTCGTCGATGCGATTTTTCTGCAGACGCGATGCCTGTGCCAATCCAGCAGTCGACATCGTGTCGAGCGTGGCGTCAAGCAGCGCGCGGCGGGACCCGTCGAAACACGCCGGCCACCAGGCATCCGGTGGCGATGTACGGATCTGTGTGCCCAGAACGTGGCGCAGCACCAGGCGGGAGAGCAAGGGATTGGCGAATCGGTAGCCGTTGTCGCCCGGCAGAAGTTGCCCGGCGCTCGTCAAGGTCTGGAATTCGTTGTCGGTCGCGCCGGCCGCCTTCCAGCCTGCCTCGCCCAGCTCGCCATCCCATATTCCACGCCAGTCATTCCAGCGCTTGCGAACGACTGACTCCATCACCCGCAGATGCCTGGCCTTGATAACGAATACCCGTTCCAGCAATGCGCGGGTGTTCTGTCCTCTTTCCAATTCCACGAACGTGGCGAAAGACTCGCCTTGCGCGATTCGACAAAGCTGCAGCACATCCCAAGTGCGCGATAGCCAGCGGTGCCCTGGGTCGAAGGTCGCGAGCCAGGCAATCAACTCTTTGGCGCTCGTGCCGGGTTTCACACCGTATTCCGCAAGGCGCTGCTCGACCCAGGTGATGACCGCGCCGCGCCAATCTGGGTCCAGCGTCCACCGCCATATGTTGATGCTTTTTGCGACCTGGTCCGCAACAATCGGCAAAGCGCCTCCCTGGTGGCTGGGAAGCGCGTGACGGGAAATGACGAGCAGAGGCGCAGTTTGCGCGCGATCCCGCAAGGACTGCAATTGTCCCGCACCTACTTTGTCATCGATTGCCACGATCAAGGGTGACCTGTGGCGCATGACGTCGACGTGCTCCCCGAGCAGATTTGCCGCGGATGCCAGCACCAGAACGGTGTGGCGGCTCGCTGCAGCGAGGTGGCTCGCGATCAACCTAAACTCGGTCTCGTCCTCGATCTGCAACCAGTCGAGCATTTCGGGGCTTCGACTCGATCCCTCGCCAAAGAACCAATGATCCAGATTGGGCCATGTGTTGCGCCTATTCTCTTCGTCCGAGATGAATTCCGGCCTGCCGATGTGATACCGATCCTCGCGCTTCAGGTCCAGTGCAGGCAATGCCGGAAAGCTCGCGAACGTGAACACGTGCTTGTTCGGCCCTCGACTTGCAAGCAGTAAGCTCGGTTCGACACCCAGTTCCCGCGCCACCACTTGCAGCGCACCAGGATTCTTCTCCCACCATTCGAGCCGCTCACCCCTGCCCAACAAGGTGAGGCGCGCCTCCAGTGACCGCGTCGTGCGATCCAGCGACTCGAAAAGCTTCTCGTGGTTCTCCCACAAGTGCTCGGCGAATTTGCGCTGGCTGATTCCGTTCTTGCGAAGAGTGGCTGAAATGACGTTGGGTTTCATGGCCTATGTACCGGTACAAAACGCTACAAACGGTATTCTAGCTCGTTGCAACAAGCGTCGGGAGAACATAAAGTTGGCTCAATGCCGAACAATCATGTTTTGCAGATCCAGAGAGGAAATGCGATGAGCAAACAACTGACACATGAGCAGCACAAGGGCAATCTACTCAAGGAATATGACGGGTTCGCCAAGATGGCAAAGCGCGACCCCGACCTGTGCGTCGATCTTGCGATGGGCGTATTCGGTCGCCTTAACGGCGGCGATTACAACAGCGCACGCGTCAAAGCAGAGACCGCGGTCGAGACAATCCACATGATGTCGCGCGGCGAGTTCGGTTTCGATCGTGCTGCCAAGAGCGTCCAGAAGTATTTCCCTGCGGCGGATGAGCCTTGTGAGAACACATACGTCGACGACATCACGTAATGCTCGTCTGTATGTCAAGAGGTCCCCCCCCCTACGCGGGCGACCTCTTTTTTGGCGCCCTTCTACCGCTGCCGTTCTTGAATGCGGACTCAATGCCGTCGGTGACGAAAGAAAAGGTCGTGCCACCTTTCATTCAAGCGGTGAGTGGGATCAAGGGCTAGCACGAGCATGGGAACGTGGTACGGCGGCTCCCCGCCGACCGGCCGTTCCAGAAGTGGCTACCATTTCGACCACTTAATGTCCTGTCCCGTTAGTTCGACCGCGACGGCGAGCTACTTTTTCGAGGATCAAGGCGACGGCAGCCGTTCTTGTGAACGGCTTGGGGCTCTCGTTGGCTGACGAACCTATCGATTGTGCCCGTCAGCGCCTTGATGTTGGCGAACGGGCCGCACCCGAAGAGGATGAGCTCCCGACTCGCGCTGAACGCAACAGCTACGATAGAAGCTGCGACTTTACGCCCATTGAGTGTTGCGCTCGGCGCAATCTCGAGCGCAACAGAAGCGAGTCCAGGGAGAACGCAACGCAAATTTAGGTATATCCGCTGGGTTTCACACTTAAAACTCACGCAACACTTCACCCGAACTACCAAGAATGCGAAGTATCGTTCTTCACATTATCCGGACGGCAATTCGGTCGCGCGTACAGCTCTCGGAAGCAAATTTGAGACATTTGACTTCGGCACCGGCTACTCCTCGCTCGCCTACCTCAAGCAGCTGCCGCTCGATATGCTCAAGATCGACCGTTCATTCGTGCTCGACCTGCTGACCCATCAGAACGACGCAGTGATCGCCCACACCACCATCGCGCTGGAGCGCAGGCCCGGCCTGCGCGTACGGGCCGAATACGTCGAAACGGTAGCCCAGCGCGACTTCCTGTTGGAGCACGGCTGCGACGCCTACCAGGGCTACCTGTGCGCCCGGACGTTGCCGGCCGACGCCGCAGTCTCGGTCATCTGAATGCCACGATAAACTCTTGCGGGTTTAGCCAATGGCGCCGCCGCCCGTTCGGGGTTCGTCCCTTCCTTTCCCGGCAACACTGCCATTGCCTGATCTCGCTTCGGGAGTGCAAATCGTCACCGAAGTAACCAATTCATTTCCGGTGACTCCTGCATGGCAGGCACCGCAACTATGAGCTGGATGCGTATGCATTAACGAAATTGCTTCTGAGGGTTTCGACCTCGTCAACCGGTCTTAACGGCCCGCATGCTTCCCGACGTCGCCCTGGATATGATCCGCACTGAGCGCTACGCACGCAGCGGCGCGCCGTTCGCCACGAAACGATTCCTCTCATCAAACATGAACCCGCCATTTCCCGACTTGATCGCTTCGACGGCTGCCGCCTCGTCGGCGAATCCGGATTTTCCAATCAAGTCGTGTACGCTGTAATAAAGCAGTTCGCCATAAACGCGCGGTTCATATTCTTTTCTCTCCGACGTTGCCGGTTGTGACTGGATGATCCGCGCGGTATCGCTGGCCGGATAATATGCCGTGGCGTACGCTGGCGGCTGAAGCAGCGAAGCGCGTTCGTAGGTCAGGTGCGCGAGCAATTCCCGCAACTGGATGGCACTTAACGCATTGTCGCAAATCCCTTGCTTCAGCCCGAGCATGAATTCGCTGCACTCCCCGCCATCGTCCAGTGACACCAGAAGCGCCAGGCTATCTATGCGGATCAGTAAGGTGTTCAGCGCGTTGAAATCACGGTAATCAAAGATATGAGCTACGCTTCCTTGATCTGCTCGAAACACCAGCAGCGTACCGAAGCAGCTATCGTCCAATAGCGCGCCTGAGTGCAGCGAGCGAGCGATCGCATGCACATGGTGCAGGCGTGACAAATCGTACAGGTCGCCGATCATGGCATCGCCTTTACGGCGGTCGCGGTGCAGTCGCAAGCTGGTATCTTTGAAGTGCGTTTTGAAGTACACCCATGCAAGCCAGACGAAGAGGTATTGATAGTCTTCGCGCGTAGCATTCCGCATGAAATGGTCGTATCCGGACGTCAGCAGCAGCGAAATTCGCGCCTCGAGATGCTGGCCGTATTCAGAATTGCACGATACACAGCAAGGTATGACGTACTGTCCATACTTGAACGGCGTACCGTTTGGAAGGGAAATTGTTTGCTGATATAGATTGCCATGCCTGAGCAACCAGTCCGGGATGATATGTTCCCGGTTCGAGTTGTCGTCATTGATCGCTTTACCGCATAGACAGCAGTGTTGGCCGCTGAAAATTTGGTCTACAAACTCCTCTACGTCGAAAACGACGATGCGGCCCTGGGCATTTTTTACAGCCATGTTGAATTTATTCGTGGTAGTCGAGAATATGGAGGGTGAAGCTTGCTGCAGGCAATGGATTTGCCAGGAACCGTCAGACGCTACAAAAGCCGAAGGTCCCTCATGCGCCCTTCCATACCGAGATGATAAGATTCGAGCCACTCGTACTTGCGCCGTACGCCCGGCTCGCCCGCAAACTCCGAAAGCCGCCGTTCGATAATTTCCTCATGTGGCTTGAGCAGCCAGGGATACAGACACAGGTAGTTGAGCGAGGTGACGCCGTCCGCTCCGGTATACAGCAACGGATGTTCCACAAACATGTCCGCCGGCACCTCCCCGCCTTTGGAGAGCCGGGTGCGGACGCTGTCGCTGATGACGACACGGGGATAGTCTGCCGACTCTTCAAGCCGAACCGCTTCCAGCGCGCCCGGCCCAAGCACCACGTCCTTTTCCTTGTACAGATCGCCAATCGTGATACCGCCCCGTAATGGCAACTCATACATCAGGAAAATTTGCTGAACCTGGATCGCAATCTCATTCAGGAAATATGCGATCCACTGCTCTTCGCCTATGGTGCGCGTCCCCGCAATCGGGATCGCTGCAAAAACGTTGTCGCTGAAGGCCTTGACGATCGCTTGGCCCGGCCGGCTACCGCTCAATCGGCGTTCAAATCCGCGGATGGACGCGAGGAATCGTTCCACCGAGTTCTGGTCGGTAGTGGCCGTGCTGAATAGCTTGGCGCCACCCAGGATGTCAAGGTACGCGCAAATATGTGGCTCAAAATCGGTGTTCATTCCTCACCCGCCTGAGAAGCAAAGAAAAAGAGGCTTAACAGCCTGCATCTTACACCTCGGCATCCATATTGCGGAACAGAAGCGAGCCGGCGCTGGACAACTGCGCGGAGCGTCGCTGCACGAACGCCGTGTTTTCGGTGACCTCGACAACTTCAAGTCACTCAACGACACCTTCGGGCATGCGGTGGGCGACCAGTTGCTCAAGCAGGTGGCGTAGCGGCTGGGCGGCTGCGTTAGCCACCACGACACCGTCGCCCGCTTCGGCGACGACGAGTACGTCGTGCTGCTCGAAGGGATGAGCGCGGACATGGAGCGGGCGTGCGCCCAGGCCCGGACGGTGGGCGAGCGCATGCTTCTGACGCTGCGCCAGCCGCACCAGCTCGACCAATACTGCCACCATGGCGCGGCAAGCATCAGGATGGTGCTGTTTAGCGATGCCAGGGAGGACATCGGCGAGATGCTCAAGCGCGCGGACATGGCGATGTACGAGGCCACGGCCGAGGTCCGCAATACGCTGCGCCTGTTCAACCCGGGCATGCAGTCTGCGCTGTCAGCGGGCATGGCGCTCAAGAACGACCTGCGCCAGGCCTTGCGCGAGTACGAACGCGAGTTCGACCTGCATCATCAGCCGCAGATCGACCGCCACGGCCAGGTCACCTGTGTCGAAGCGCTGGTGCGCTGGCACCATCCGACGCGCGGCATCGTCTCGCCGGTCGAGTTCATCCCGCTCGCCGAGTAAACCGATCTGCTAGCCAATCAAAACAACGCGGTGATCGGCCGCAATATCATCGCGCCGGGGCGGAGCCCCGGCCTGCCCGTACTGGCCGAAGGCGTCGAAACGGTAGCCTAGCTCGACTTCCTGTTCGAGCACGGCTGCGACGCCTACCAGGGCTATCTGTGCGCCCAGGCGTTGCCGGCCGACGCCGCGGTTGCGTTCATCTGCACGCCATGATAAGGCCTTGCGGGTGTAGCCGATGGCGCTGCCCCCGTTGGGGTTGGACCCTCCCTTTCCAGGTAACCCTGCCATTGCCTGATCTCGTTTCGGGACTGCAAATCGTCACCGAAGTAGCAAACTTAATTCCAGTGACTTCGATCTAACAATTTTGCTACCAAATTTAGGAAGGAAAACTGCCAGATCGAGTGCGGCTTGATGTCCCCTCTCCAGTGCGCTCTCCGCCTACGCATCTAACAACATTACTTCCGAGAGCTCAATCTGTTTCTCATATTCAGTGCATAAGATAACCAGCTTTAGCCGCGCGCACGATGAACAACAAGCTCTTAGAAACACTAAACAAAATCGCCGCCGAGCATACTGCCGGCGAGACAAGACGCCACGCCGGGCACGTCCCTGTCCCTGAGCTGCCTCCGCGTGGCCCTTTGTCCAGCGCCGACCAATGGCGTTCGATAATATGGTCAATCGATTCCGCCGAACTCCACGGCGAAGCCTCGCTGAAAGGCCTGGCGCTCGCATTTGGAAAAATCATTCAGGCAGACTACTTGAAGACCCTGATGATGGATGCGCGCGTGAGAGTCGAACCCCATTCCGACGTGTCAGTAATGTTGTGGGAAGAGGATTTGCCGCTAACCGAAAAATCGGAAACCTTGCGGGATCTACTTAGCGTTCGCGCAGGTTGTTCGCCGCTCGCGTTATCGCAAACCATCGTTCTTTCCGCTCCTTGGGTGCGATATCGCTTGTTCCGGGCTCTGGAAAATTTGGGGAAGAACCCTTTTCGGCAAGATAGTAATCACCAGGCGACGGTTTGGCTGCCTTGGCCGATCGTCTGGGTCAGCAACGGGTATCACTCGATTTCCGTGGGTGCGATGTATGGCAGCGCTATATTGGATGGTCTCGACCAATACGATGCCTCTTCGCTGTTGATGGCTGTCAGGCCTGACGGAAAAGATTGGCTTCGCACTCACGACAATTCCGTGATCGCCCCTATCCATTCACTGGCAATGGCGGCCATCTTCGAAATCGGGCGGCGGCTGCTGGACATTCACGCCCAATCGCCGGAACCACCAAAGCTCAGTTGATCCAGTCCAGGCTTGCGAGGCCCGCCAGCCGGGCTTATTCATCTTGGCGAATTGCGTTACCCGCACGCCAAAGATGGCCAAACCCGGCCCCGCTATAGCGCGAGTCGAACGCCTCGATCGGCATTGGTTTCCCGAGCATTTAGCCCAGCAACCTTCCACTGCCACTGTGCGCGAGGAAGCTGCGCTCCTCTTTGTGCTCACGCCCTTTTCCACGATCTCGAGCTTGGGGCTGGCGCCCCATCGCGATGAGCGTCTTGGCAATCAGCCCGGCACCCGGCGCGCTATGCACCGCATGGACGAAGGAGCGTTCGACCGTTGGGGCCGCCAGCGGAAACCGCTTCAGGTCGGCCAGCGACGTGTAGCCGATGCCAGCGTCAATTCGTACTTCGCCGCAAACGGCCGCATCGCCGCGCCGACCATCGCCGCCACCAGCTCGCGGTGGCAGTGGTCTTTCACGTCCACCAGGATCTCGGTCAGCAGCCCGTACTTCAAATGCGGACGCACGCTCACGTCCAGCCGCGACAGCCAGGGAGACACCGGCTGCAGGATCTCGCGGAACACCGACGCCTGTTCCCACTGCACCAGCAGCGGCTTGTACACCTTGCCGACCGCCGTCAGCGGCAGTTCGTCGACGACCCTGACGGCCTTCGGCCAGGCGGCGCGTTCCGGGATGCGCGCGCAGGCGTGGGCCAGCAGCGCTGCGCTGTCGCCCCCGGCGCCTGCGGCGAGCATGACGTAAGCGACGGGGACCTCGCCCGCCTGCAGGTCCGGGCGCCCTACCGCGGCCGCCATCGCCACCTCCGGGTGCGACTGCAATGCCTCCTCGATCATGCGCGGATCGATATTGTGTCCGCCGCGGATGATCAGTTCCTTGGCCCGGCCGGTGAGCCAGACGTAGCCGTCCTCGTCGATGCGCGCCAGGTCGCCCGAATTGAGCCAGCGCACGCCATCCTCATCAACCACCCATAGCGTGCGGTCGTGTTCCGGGTTCAGGTAGCCGGCGCCGACATGCGCGCCCCGCACCAGCAGGTTGCCGATTTCGTTGACGGCGCAGGCGCCCAGGTAGCGGTTGTCGTCGCCGATCCGGGCGATCCGCAGCATGGCGAACGGCAGCCGCAGGCCGACCGAGCCCGGTTTCGGCACGCCCGCATACGGCGTCGGGCAGGTCGCCACGGTCGCCTCGGTCTGGCCATAGCCTTCGAGGATGCGAATGTCGGTGCGCGCCGTGAATGCGCGCATCACCTCGACCGGCAAGGGCGCGGCCGCCGAGATCGCAAAACGGACGGCATCCAGGTTGTCCCCGTCGGCGCCCTCCTCCAGCAGCGCCGCGAAGATCGACGGCACCGCGCTGAAGTAAGTGATGCCGTGTTTCGCCAGGATCTTCAGGAAGTTGGCGCGCACGCCCGGCGTACAGAAGCCGGCCGGCCCGGCCACGACCGTGGTCATGCCCAGCGTGAGCGCGAGCAGGCAGTTGATGGCGGCGTTGGCATGGAACATCGGCAAAGCCAGCAAGCCCACGTCCTCGCTCGACACCGGCGCCGCCATCGCCAGCATGCGGGCGTTGGCGATCTTGTTGCGATGGGTGCCGCGCACCAGCCGCGGCAGGCCGGTGGTGCCGCCGGTGTGGAACAGGCTGACGGGGTCGCCGGGGCGCGGCCAGTCCGGCGGCGCCAGCGGTGCGGGACTGAAGCCGCGCACGGCGGCGCCGAAGTCGATGCAGTCGGGCGGGCAGCGGCCGCGCACCACGACGATGCGCTCGAGCCGGGGCAGCTGCGCGCGGATCTGGTCGACCTTGCCCCAGATATCGCTGCACGGTAGCGCGCCCATCGTCACCAGCACCCTGGTGCCGGCGCTCGACAAAATGCCGCGGATGATCTCCGGCTCGAGCAAGGGGTTGACCGGATTGACGACGCCGACGGTTTCCGCAGCCAGCATGCACACCAGCGTTTCGGGCAGGTTCGGGAGCAGCAGGGAGACCACGTCGCCGCGCTGGACGCCGTAGTGGCGCAGCAGGCGCGCGGTCTGCGTCACCTGGCGCGCGAGCCGGGCGAAGGTGCATTCCTCATACGGCCGCGCCACATGCCGGCGATAGCGCAGCAAGGCCCCCAGGGCGCGCAGGCGCGCGCGCACGGGAATGCGGCCGGGATCGTAGCAGAAGCCGTCGAAGAAAAAGCGCAGCGCCGGCTTGTCGGGGAACCTGGCGCAGGCCTGCAGCAGGGCCTCGTAGCTGGAGTGGGCGTCGAGGTAGGCGTCCAGGGGACTGGCCTCGATCCGTTCGATGTCGGCGAGGGTGCCGGGGACGGGGCTGGACATGGCGCATCCCGCTGTTCACGACGCGCCGCATGGCTGGCGCGCCAGATAGCCGGACAGGGTCAGCGTGTCCGCCTCGTCCTCGCCGGCCAGTCGCTCCATCAGTTCGACGACCTGCGCGAAGACATTGGCCAGCATCGCGCGGTCGACGCCCGGACTGCAGCCGATCGCGTTGTAGCAAAGGTGGGCTCGCAGGCCGGCAGGTTGCCGCGCTCGGCGGCTTCGTGCACCGCGCCGGCCTGCTGCAGGATTTGATTCAGGAGACGCATCAGCGAGGTGCCGTCGACGATGGCGTGGTGGCTGCAGACGATCAGGTGGCCATCGCCGCCGGACGCCCGCGGCACCCACACGACCCTGAACAGGAAGCCGGCGTCGAGGTCGAAGCGGTGCTTCGACTGTGCCTCGGCGACCCACTGCCAGTACGCTTTAGCGCGACTGCGCTGCCGCCTCCTGCTTCTGGTACTCGTAACCGTCCATCGCCGCTCTCCCTCGCCCGCAGGCCGTGTTGGTGGAAAACCGGGACGACCCGGTCGTCCCCCCCACAGGTTTGATCGCCACAGGCGCGGATAGTTTGCTAGAATAATTCCATTGTTATCGAATCGTCGAAATGGACTCACGCATGGATACCAAGGCAGTCCTGGCGGCGTTGGCCGCCCTGGCCCAGGAAAGCCGGCTCGCGGTGTTCCGCCTGCTGATCCAGGCCGGGCCTGCCGGCCTGGCCGCCAGCAAGATCGCCGAACACCTCGCGATTGCGCCCTCGTCCCTGTCCTTCCACCTGAAGGAGCTGTCGCACGCCGGGCTGCTCGCCTCGAAGCAGGACGGGCGCTTCGTGATCTACACGGCGAACGTGGCGGCGATGAATGGCCTGATCGGCTTCCTGACCGACAACTGCTGCGCCGGCCTGCCTTGCGGCGCGGCTCAACCCTTGAAAAACTGCGCATGAACGTACTGATCCTCTGCACCGGCAACTCCTGCCGCTCGATCCTGGGCGAGGCGACCTTCAACCACCTGGCCCCGGCGGGCTGGCGCGCCGTCAGCGCCGGCAGCAAGCCGGCGGGCCATGTGCATCCGCGCTCGCTGGCGCTGCTCGAACGCGAGGGCATCGCCACCGCGGGATATCACAGCAAATCCTGGGACGCGCTGCCGCTGACGCCGGACATCGTGATCAGCGTGTGCGGGAATGCCGCCGGCGAGGAATGCCCCGCTTACCTGGGGCCGGTGCTGCGCGCGCACTGGGGCGTGGAAGACCCGGCGCACGCCAGCGGCACCGACGCGCAAATCGATGCCGCCTTCATGCATGCCTACCGCACGCTGCGCAATCGCATCGAGGCCTTCTTCGCGCTGCCGCTGGCCGAACTGCAGCAGGACCGCGCGCGCCTGAAGGCCGAGCTGGACCGCATCGGCAGCCTGCCATGACGCTCGCACGCCGCCTCGCGGCCGAGGGCCTCGGCAGCGCGCTCCTGCTGGCGGTGGTGGTCGGCTCGGGCATCATGGCCGAGCGCCTGGCCGGGGGCAACGTGGCGATCGCGCTGCTGGCCAATGCGATCGCCACCGGCGCCGCATTGGTGGCGCTGATCCTGATGTTCGGCACCATCTCCGGCGCGCACTTCAATCCGGTGGTGACCCTGTCGGAGGCCTGGCAAAAGAATGTACCGGCGCGCGAGGTGCTGCCGTATATCGCGGTGCAGCTGGCGGGCGCCTTCGCCGGCGTGGCCGCGGCGCACGGCATGTTCGGCGAAGCGCTGTTCGCCGCCTCCACACATGCGCGCACCGGTCCGGCCCAGTGGTGGAGCGAATTCGTCGCCACCTTCGGCCTGGTCGGCGTCATCATCGGCTGCTCGCGCAGCCGGCCCGCCGTCACGCCGTTCGCGGTGGCGGCCTACATCACGGCGGCCTACTGGTTCACCGCCTCGACCTCGTTCGCCAACCCGGCCGTCACCCTGGCGCGCAGTGCCACGAATACCTTCGCCGGCATCCGGCCGGAGGACACGCCGGGGTTCATCCTGGCCCAGCTGGCCGGCGCCCTGGCCGCCACCCTGATGTTCTGCTGGCTGTATCCGCCGGCGCCGGCGTCGGCCACCGTCGGCGGCACCGTCGCGCCGGGCGACTTCGCGCAAGCGCCCGCCGCCGCCGCCCCTCACCAAGCGAGACCATGATGGCCCTTCCCGACCTGCCGAACATCCAGGAACATTTATTCGACATGCCCGACATGGCCAAGCTCGCCCAGCAAGGCGAGCCGAATCATCCGCCGCGCATCCTGCTGCTCTACGGCTCGCTGCGGGAGCGCTCGTTCAGCCGCTTCCTGACCCAGGAGGCCGCGCGCATCCTCGAACACTTCGGCGCCGAGGTGAGGATCTTCGACCCGATGGCGTTGCCGATGGCCGGCAGCGTGCCGGAAGACCACCCGAAGGTCGTGGAACTGCGCGCGCTGTCGCTCTGGTCCGAAGGCCAGGTCTGGTGCAGCCCGGAGCGCCACGGCGCGATCACCGCCGTGATGAAGAACCAGATCGACTGGATACCGCTGGAACAAGGCGCGCTACGCCCCAGCCAGGGCCGCACCCTGGCCGTGATGCAGGTCTGCGGCGGTTCGCAATCGTTCAATGTGGTGAACACCATGCGCCTGCTGGGACGCTGGATGCGCATGTTCACGATCCCGAACCAGTCTTCGGTGCCGATGGCCTACAAGGAGTTCGACGAGGCCGGCCGAATGCGCCCTTCCGCCTACTACGACCGCGTCGTCGACGTGATGGAAGAGCTGTTCAAGTTCACGCTCCTGATGCGCGGCCGCACCGGCTACCTGACCGACCGCTACAGCGAGCGCAGCGAACGGGCGCGGGCGGCGATTGACCGCCAGATCGAACAAATCTAGGCGACGCCACGCCGCCGCCCATGCGCCCAGACATACAGCGCGGGCAGGATCAACAGGGTCAAGGCGGTCGACGACAGGATGCCGCCGATGACGACGGTCGCCAGCGGGCGCTGCACCTCGGCGCCGGTACTGGTCGCCAGGGCCATCGGCAGGAAGCCCAGCGAGGCAACCAATGCCGTCATCAGCACGGCGCGCAGGCGTGCCTGCGCGCCTTCCCGCATGGCCTGTTCCGGCGCCTGGCCCTGCTCGCGCAGGGAACGTACGAACGAGATCATGACCAGCCCGTTGAGGACGGCCACGCCGGACAGGGCGATGAAGCCGACGGCCGCCGAGATCGACAGCGGCAAGCCGCGCAGCCACAAGGCCAGCACGCCGCCGGTCATGGCGAACGGGATGCCGCTGAAGACCAGCAGGCCGTCCTTGACGCTGTTGAACATCAGGTAAAGCAAGGCGAACACGATCGCCAGCGCTGCGGGAACGACAATCGCGAGGCGCCGGCTGGCCGCCTGCAGGTTCTCGAACTGCCCGCCCAGGCCGATCCAGGTCCCGGGCGGCAGCTTGACCTCGACCAGTGCGGACTCGAGCCCGGCGACGAAGGAGCCAAGGTCGCGCCCCCGGACGTTGGCCGTGACCACCACCCGCCGCTTGCCGTTCTCGCGGCTGATCTGGTTCGCTTCCGGCACGAAGCCGAGTGTCGCGATTTCCGACAAGGGAATGCTGGCCGCGTGGCCGTCCCGGGCCGGCAGCGACACCGGCAGCTGGCGCAGGCTGTCGATATCGTTGCGCGTCCCCTCCGGCAGGCGCACGGTGATGGAGAAGCGGCGGTCGCCTTCGAACACCGTGCCGACATCCCTGCCGCCGACCAGGGTCCCGAACGCTTCCTGCACGTCGGCGACATTGAGTCCATAGCGCGCGGCCTTGATGCGGTCCACCGTCAACGTCAGGGCCGGCAGTCCCTCGGTCTGCTCGACCTTGACCTCGGCCGCCCCCGGCAGCTTGCCCAGCACCTGGGCGACCTGCTGCGCGGCCGCGGTCATGGCCGCGGTGTCGTCGCCGAACACCTTGACCGCGACATCGCTGCGCACGCCCGAGATCAGCTCGTTGAAGCGCAACTGGATCGGCTGGGAGAACTCGTAGTTGTTCCCGGGGATGCGGCCAGCGGCCCCGGTGATCGCCGCGACCAGCGCCGCGTGGGTCTTGCGCGGCGCCGGCCAGTCGTGTTCGGGACGCAGGATGATGTAGCTGTCGGCGGCGTTCGGCGGCATCGGGTCGGTCGCCACTTCCGCCGTGCCGACGCGGGCGAACATGCGCTCGATCTCGGGGAACTGCTTCAGGAGCGTGCTTTCCAGGTGCTGCTGCATCGCCACCGACTGCTGCAGGCTGGTGCCGGGAATGCGCATGGTGAGCACCGCCAGGTCGCCTTCGTTCAGGTTGGGGGCGAACTCCGTGCCCAACCGCGTGGCCAGCATGCCGGACAAGAGGATGGCGAGCGCCGCGAAGGCGAACGCCACCGGCCGGTTGCGCAGCACCGCATCGAGCAGCGGCGCGTACAGGGCGCGCGCCTTGCGCATCAGCGCGTTCTCGTGGTCGGCGACGCCGCGGTCGACGAAGAGCGCCACCGCCGCCGGTATGAAGGTCACCGACAGCAGCATGGCCGCGAGGAGCGCCATCACCACCGTGATCGCCATCGGGTGGAACATCCTGCCCTCCACGCCGGACAGGGCGAAGATCGGCAGATAGACGGTCATGATGATCAGCTGGCCGAAGAGCAAGGGACGACGCGCTTCGGCCGCCGCCGCCACCTCGGCACAGCGCTCCTCGCGCGTGAGGCGCCTGCCGGCCGCGCCCCGGGCCAGGCCGAGGCGGCGGATGCAGTTTTCGACGATGACGACCGCGCCGTCGACGATGATGCCGAAGTCGAGTGCGCCGAGGCTCATCAGGTTGGCGCTGACGCCGGCGTTGACCATGCCCGTGAAGACCATCAGCATGGACAACGGGATCACCAGCGCCGTGATCAGGGCGGCGCGCAGGTTGCCGAGGAAGAGGAACAGGATCGCAATCACCAGCAGGGCCCCTTCGACCAGGTTCTTGCGCACCGTGGCGATGGCCTTGTTGACCAGTACCGAGCGGTCGTACACCGGCAGCGCCTGCACCCCGGCCGGCAGCGAGCGGTTCACGGCGTCCAGCTTGACGCGCGCGCGTTCCGCGACGGCGCGGCTGTTCTCGCCGATCAGCATGAAGACGGCGCCGAGCACGACTTCGCGCCCGTTCTCGGTGGCGGCGCCGGTGCGCAGCTCGCGTCCCGGTTCGACATCGGCCACGTCGCGCACCCGCAGCGGCGCGCCGTCGGCCACGTCGAGCACGATATTGCAGATCTCGTCGAGCGACTTCACCTGGCCCGGCGTGCGCACGACGAACTGCTCGCCGCCGCGCTCGATGTAGCCGGCGCCGGCGTTGCCGTTGTTGCGGTCGATGGCGCTGACCAGCGTCGCCAGCGACAGGCCGCGCGCGGACAGCTTCGCCATGTCGGGCGCGACCTGGTACTCCTTCAGGTAGCCGCCGATGGTATTGACTTCGGTGACGCCGGCGACGCCGCGCAGCTGGGGCGCGACGATCCAGTCCTGGATTTCGCGCAGGTCCGCCGGCGTGTACGGACTGCCGTCGCGCTTGCGCGCGCCCTCCTTCGCCTCCACCGTCCAGTAGAAGATTTCGCCCAGGCCGGTGGCGGTCGGCCCCATGGACGGTTCGACCTTGTCCGGCAGCCGCGCCTTCGCCTGCTGCAGGCGCTCGTTGACAAGCTGGCGCGCGAAATAGATGTCGGTGCCGTCCTTGAACACGACCGTCACCTGCGACAGGCCGTATTTCGACAACGAGCGCGTCTGCTCGATGCGCGGCAGGCCGTTCATCGCGCTTTCGATCGGAAACGTGATGCGCTGTTCGACCTCGAGCGGCGAATAGCCTTCGGCGCTGGTATTGATCTGGACCTGGACGTTCGTGATGTCGGGTACCGCGTCGATCGGCAGGCGGCCGTAGCTGACTACCCCCGCGGCGGCCAGGCAGGCGACGACAAAGATGACGAGCCAGCGGCGGGCGATGGCAAGTTCGATTATTTTCTGGAACATGGTTGCGCTCAGTCGTCGTGTTCGGCCTCGGATTTACCGAGGTCCGCTTTCAGCAGGAAGCTGTTGCCAGCCGCGTATCTCGCCCCAGGCGCCAGGCCGGCGAGGATCTCGGTGCGCGTCCCGTCCGAGCGGCCCACGGTCACGCTCGCGGGCCGGAAGCCGGCCGCCGTCCGGACGAACACGACGCTGCGCTCATGGATGGTCTGGACGGCGTCGCTGGCGACGGTCACCGGCACGCTGGCCGGCTGCCCCAGCAGGTCGACGGTGGCCAGCATGCCCGGGCGCAGGCGCAAGCCCGGATTGGGCAGCGTGACCCGGGCCGTGGCCATGCGGGTCGCCTCGCCGAGCACCGGCCCGACGAAGGACAGCGTCCCCTCGAGCTGCTTCGGCGCGGCGTTGACGCTGACCCGGGCCCGCATGCCGGCGCCGACCTGCGACAGGCTCTCCGCCGGCACGGCGGCTTCGACCCAGACCTGCGACAGGTCGGCGATGGTGAGCAGCGCGCGGCTCTCGTCGACCGCCTGGCCGGCCACCACCGGCTTGTCGAGCACGACGCCCGCCAGCGGCGCGCGCAGCGTCACGCTGCTCGACACGCCGCCGCCTGCCGCGATGCCGAGGGCGGCCAGGCGCTCTCCGGCCGCACGGGCGTCAAGCTCGGCCTCACGGAATGCGGCTTGCGCGGCATCGAGGTCCTGGCGCGCCGAGATGCGCTCTTCCCACAAGGTCTTCTCGCGTCGGTACGCCGTGCGCGCCAGCGCGAGGCGCTGCTGCGCGCCGCCATACTCCGCCCGCCACTGCGCAACCGCCGGACTGCGGATGACGACCAGGGGCTGGCCCTTCCTGACCGCCGTGCCGACCGAGACCGGCACCGATTCCACGATGCCGCCGGCCGGCGCCGCGAGCGCCACGGTGCGCTCCGCATCGACCTTGACCTGGGCCGGCAAATGCAAGCGCTCCTGGATGGTCGCCGGCCCCGCGCTGTCGATGGCGATCCCGTTGGCCTTGACCTGGGCATCGGTCATCGCGATCGCGTCTTCCTGTCCGGCCTCGGATTTCCCTGCGGCGGCTTCTTCGTGCCGGTCATCGTGGCCGTGCGAATCCTCATGGGCTGCGTGGCCCTGAGCGCCTGGCGCCGCCGTCGGCCGCCACAACATCAGGGCGGCGAGGACGGCGGCGATCGCGCACATCAGCGCGATGAGGCGTGTTTGCTTCCTGGTCATGGCTGTACGCCTGGTTCGGTGGTTCCGTCTGGTACTGTGGTGGCGGCGCCGGCCAGGCGCTCGATCTCGGCATAGGCGCGCCAGCCTTCGCGCAGCGCGTTCCAGTGGCGCGAACGCGACTGGAACAGGGTGCGTTGGGCATCCAGGACGTCGAGGAAGGAGAACTTCCCGTACTCGAAGCCCTTCAGCGTCAGCGCGTACACGGCGTCGGCGCCGGGCAGCACGTCCTGCGCGAGCAGCATGGCTTCGCTGCGCGCCAGCTCGTAACGGGTGTAGGCGCTGGCGAAGCCGGATGCCGCGGCAGCCTGGGCGGCGGCCAGTTCTTCCTCCGCCTTCGCGGTGCGCCGCAGCGCCGCGCCGAGCGCGCCCTGGTTGCGGTCGAACAGCGGCAGCGGCACCGACAGGCCAACCACGGCCTGGCGGCGACCGATCGCATCGTCGCGCCGGCTGCCCAGCGACAGCGTCAGGTCGGGCATCCGGGCGGCGCGTTCGACCGCCGTTTGCGCTTGCCTGGCCGCGAGCTGGCCGCGTGCGCGCTGCACCGGCGCCGCGCCGTCGATCGACGCAAGCAGGATGGCGAGCGGTTTCAGCGCGGGAAGCTGGCCGGCGTGCGAGGCTGCGAGGGCGAGGGCATCGGCTGGTTGGCCGATCAGCGCGGCGAGCTCGGTGCGCGCGATGGCAAGCTCGCCACTTGCCTGGTTCAGCTCGGTGGAGGCGTCGACCGCGGCAAGGCGCGCCCTGGTCTCGTCGATCGGCGACACCTTGCCGGCGGCGACGCGCTTGCCGGCCACTTCCACACTGCGGCGGGCCAGTTCGACCAGCGAGCGCGCCAGCCGCTGCCTTTCCTGTGCCACCAGCACCGCGTAATAAGCGGCGATGACTTCGGCGCGGACGTCGCGGCGCCGCGCGGCGAGCTCGCTGCGTGCGAGCGTCACGCCCTCCTGGGCGAGCGCAACCCGTGCGCGCCGTTTGCCGCCGAGCTCGATCGGCTGGCTGATCTGCATTGTGGTGGTGCGCGTGCCCGCCTGTTGCCCTTCGCGCAGGTAGTCGAGCGTGGGGTTCGGATACCTGCCCGCCTGGTCGACGTCGGCTTCGCTCGCGTCGACTTCGTGCTCTGTTGCGCGCAGCCCGGGCTGCGCCAGGGCGAGCCGGATCGCCGCCGGCAGGTCGATCGGCGCCGGGGTCGCGGCTGCACTGCCGCACCACAACGACAGGGATACGGCGGCCAGCATTGCCAGCGGCCTCGTTTGGATGGTCATGTCTGCTCCTGAAATAGGTCGATCAGGCGCGCAGACGCACGCGGGCCGGTTGGCTCGCTGGTTGATGCGAAATGCTGCGCGCTAGGCGGCAGCCGGCCAGTTGGGCCGCTCGGGGCGCAGCCGCGGCACGCAGGTCAGGAAGGGAGTCGTGGAGGCGATAGCCACGCCGTGGGGCGCGGCCACGGGCGGCAAGCCAGGCTTCGCGGGAAGGCTGGCGATCTGTCCGAACACGCAGGCAGGACAATGGGGATCGGCCCGGCCTGGCGCCGCATCGTCATCGAGGACGACGGTTTGCACCGTTTCCAGGCTGCCGCCCTGCGCCGCGCCGTGATGCGACAGGCCGGCCGGCGTCGTCACGCAGCACCGGTCCGCCATTGCCAGGGCAACCTGGAACGGATACACCAGCAGCATGATGATGAGAACCCAACGGCGCATAAGATCAGGGTGAGGAAGTCGACGAGCGGCGCATTCGATGCGGGCGGCCGACGGCGCCGCGCCCCGCCGACAGGCCGGGAAGCGCCATGATACTTGGTATTGCCCATCCGCGCGACCCGGCGCCAGGCCAGTCACCTCTCTCCTGCTCGCCTTGCCCGCAGTGTGCTGTCGTTTCCGCAGTCCGCAGCGTTCGCGTCTTGCTTGGCGTTCTTGAACCGCCCGTGGGTTAGTTACGTTTTATGGTAAGGTGCGCCATCCCTGTCCAATGAGCCCGTCCATGCACAATCCGACTTCGTGGGATGCCGACCCGGTGCGGTCATTCAAGGCATTCGTTTCCACCACCGCCTTCGCGGAAACCGGCCGCCGCCTGCGCGCCGACGGCAGCGTGCGCAGCCTGTCGGCGGAATCGGCGAAGATCTATGTCTTCATGTTCAACAACCTGGCGCTCTGGCTGCGGGAAGAAGGCCTGCACTTCTCCACCGCCACCCGGGACGACCTGCTGCGCTTCATCGGCCGCAGCGTGAACGGCAAGCGCGTCCTCAACAGCAAGATCGCCTACCGCTACCTGCGCCTGCTGGAGCGTTGCTACGAACACCTCGACGCGGTGCCCAATCCCGCCCAGCAGGCGATCCTCGGCGTCGACCGCGCCCACATCGCCCGCGACGACGCCGGCCGCAGCCTGTCCGACGAGCAGCTGGCGCGCTTCTTCGCGGCGCTGCCGGCGGACGCCCCGCGGCGGCGCCGCAGCACCCCGTTCGATGGCTGGAAGCGCCGGCGCGACCGCGCCATGCAGGTCGTGATCGCACTGGCGGGCCTGCGCGTGTCCGAAGCGATCGGCTTGCTCGTCGCCGAGGTCGGCCGCCAGGCGGGGCTCGACGGCGCGCTCGTGTTGACCATCACGCCGGACGAAAAACACGACACCAGCCATGAACATGCGGTCACCCTCCCCCGCGCCGGCGTCGAGGAATTGCTGGCCTGGCTGAAGGAACGGGAAGCGATGGCGATCCCGGGCCAGTTCGTCTTCCCGGCCAACCTGAGCGGCAACAAGATGACCAGGAAGACCGTCTACGTGCAGATGCGCGCCACCTTCGAGCGTGCCGGCATGGACCTGGCGCGCTCGGGCGGGCGCACCCTGCGCAACACCTTCGCCCGCCAGCAGCTTGACCAGGGGGCGAGCGCCGGCGAACTGAAGGACGTGCTCGGACTGGCGCTGGAGCGCTCCGCGGCCGACTACCAGTTCACCGAGGTCAAGCCGGATCCTGACGCGATTGAGCCCGATCAAGCCCGCCCTGTCCCCTGAGACCAGACTTGCCTGAGGCGCGCAACAGCGCGCCACCAGACGCTTGCACGGGGGAGAGAAATGTTCAAACGAATCCTGTTACCGACCGACGGTTCCGACCTGTCCTCGCGCGCCGTGCTGGCCGGCGTCAGCTTCGCCAAGGAAGTCGGCGCCCAGGTGGTCGGCGTGACCGCCATGCCGGACTTCAAAACCTTCACGGCCAGCGCCGACATGTTGGAAAGCACCGAGGACGAATACCTCGGCACCAGCGAAACGCGTGGGGGAAAATACCTGTCGACGATCGCCAACGCGGCCAGCGCGGCCGGCGTCGAATGCACGACCATGCTGGTGCGCTCGGACGATCCGCACGAGGCCATCCTGCGCACCGCGCGCGACCAGGGCTGCGACCTGATCGTCATGGCCTCG
>Ga0213835_100314_pt1 | contig 52985 bp, 53 predicted proteins | sample SWPATP01_FD_160576 | JGI IMG/M metagenome (GOLD analysis project Ga0213835, IMG submission 160576) | Coastal seawater microbial communities from Marineland, Florida, United States - SWPA TP0 #1 | ecosystem: Environmental > Aquatic > Marine > Coastal | place: USA: Florida | collected 2016-08-05
CCGGCTTGACCTGGCATGCACTTGCAAAGACCAATTCACCCATGAAGCCGATTCGATCCATATGCGTCTACTGCGGATCGTCCCCTGGCCGGGGCGAATCCTACATGAATGCCGGCCGGGAACTTGGCCGTTCCATCGCCGAGCACGGATTGCGCCTCGTCTATGGCGGCGGCACCAAGGGTGTGATGGGCGCCGTGGCGCTGGGAGCAGCCGATGGCGGCGGCGCGATCACCGGCATCATCCCGCGCTTCCTGATCGGCAAGGAGACTTCCGGCCCGGTCGAGATCGCCGGTCTCGACCTCGACATCACCGAGGACATGCACACCCGCAAGCACAGGATGTTCGAGGAATCCGACGCTTTCGTGGCGCTTCCGGGCGGGATCGGCACGCTGGAGGAAGTGGTCGAGATCATGACCTGGGCGCAGCTCGGCCGCCATTCCAAGCCCATCGTCTTCGCCAATATAGGTGGTTTCTGGGACCCCATGCTCGCGCTTGTCGAGCACATGAAGGCGGAGGGCTTCCTGCATTCGCTGGACCGGCTGCGGCCGCTGGTCGTGGAAGAGGCGGACGAGATCGTGCCGACCATCCTCGAAGCCGCCGCGGCGGAAGAGCCGGAAAGCGGCGACAGGCAGGTGATCGAACGGCTTTGACCTAGGGCGCCGGCAGGCGGTCGCTTGCTGCCCGGCTCTGCCGCAGCATCGACCATGAATAGATGGCCAGTGCTGCCCAGATCAGCGAGAACGCCACGATCCTGGCGGTGCCGAAAGGTTCCCCGAAGACGAACACCGCGATGAAGGTGATCACGGTCGGCGCGATATACTGCATGATGCCCGTCGTGGAATAGCGCAGCAGCTTGGCGCCGAAGGCAAACAGGATCAACGGCACGGCGGTGACCGGTCCGCACAGGATCAGCAGCATTATGTCGACCGGTTGGTCGAAGGTGAAGTTGGACTGGCCGGCAAGCGCCAGCCACGTGACAAAGCAGAGCGCCGGGATCGACAGGATCACCACCTCCAGGAAAAAGCCCTGGCTGGGGCCGATCGGCAACGTCTTGCGCAGGAAACCGTAGCAGGCAAAGGAAAAGGCCAGCGACAGCGATACCCAGGGCAAGCCGCCGGACTCAAGCGTCAGCACGAGCACGGCTAGGCACGCCAGCATGACCGCGGCCAGTTGCGCCCGGCTGAGCTTCTCGCCCAGCAGCACCGCCCCCATGACGATCGCCACCAGCGGGTTGATGTAGTAGCCGAGTGCGGTTTCCACCGTCCGGTCGGATGCGATCGCCCAGACATAGATGCCCCAGTTGATGGAGATAAGCCCTGCCGTCAGCGCCGCCATGAGCAGCGTGCGCGGCGAGCGAAGCGCGGCGGCGATGTCCGAGGTACGGCGCAGCACGAGCAGGACGAGGCCGGCAACCGGCACAGACCAGAGCGCACGATGCGCCACGACCTCGGCCGGCGGAATGTGGGCGACCAGCTTCATGTAAAGCGGCATCACCCCCCACAGCCCGTAGGCGCAAAGCGCAAAGACGAAGCCGGCGGCGGTATCGCCGGTCTGTTCGCCTGGCTGGCTGATGCTTGGTTCTGCGGTCATGCTTTTCCTGCTTGCGGCAATGCCGCCCTCATCCCGCGGCCGTCATTGCCCGCGCGGGCACGTTCCACCAATGAGTTTTCCTGATGGGTCGATCAATCCGCGTGAAGTGGCTACTCGGCCGCCTGTGCCGCGCCTTCCCTGTTCCTCACCAGCTTGTAGACGATGGAATCCATCAGCGCCTGGAAGGAGGCGTCGATGATGTTGTCCGAAACACCCACCGTCCACCAGCGCTCGCCCGAGCCGTCCTCGGATTCGATCAGCACCCGGGTGATCGCCTCCGTGCCGCCATTGAGGATACGCACCTTGTAGTCGACCAGTTCCAGATCCTCGATCTCGGCCTGGAACTTGCCCAGATCCTTGCGCAGTGCGATGTCCAGCGCATTGACGGGACCGTGGCCTTCGGCCACCGACATCTTCTCCTCGCCATCGACGGTGACCTTCACGATCGCCTCCGACACGGTCTTCAGATTGCCCATCGCGTCGAAGCGGCGTTCCACCATGCAGCGAAAGCTTTCGACCTTGAAGAATTCCGGCACGCGGCCGAGCGTGCGCCGCGCAAGCAACTCGAAACTCGCATCCGCGCCCTCATAGGCATAGCCCTGCGCCTCGCGCTCCTTGACCATCGAGATCAGCGTGTCGAGGCGCGGATCGGCCTTGTCGACGGCAATGCCGCGGCGCTTCAGTTCGGCGATGAAGTTCGACTTGCCGCCCTGGTCGGAGACCATGACCTTGCGCTGGTTGCCGACGGTTTCCGGCGGCACGTGCTCATAGGTCTGCGGCTCCTTGATCAGTGCGGAAGCGTGGATGCCGGCCTTGGTGGCGAAGGCCGACGCCCCGACATAAGGCGCCTGGTGATCGGGTGCGCGGTTGATCAGCTCGTCGAAGGCGCGGCTGAGCCGCGTGATGCCTGAAAGCGCTTCCTTCGACAGCGACAGCGAAAAACGGTCGGCGAAGGCGGGCTTCAGCATCAGAGTGGGGATGAGGGAGACGAGATTGGCGTTGCCGCAGCGCTCGCCGATGCCATTGAGCGTGCCCTGCACCTGGCGCACGCCGGCATCGATGGCGGCGAGCGAATTGGCGACCGCCTGGCCGGTGTCGTCATGGGCGTGGATGCCGAGCCGTTCGCCGGGGATGCCGGAGGCGATCACGGCAGCGACGATCTCGCGCACTTCGCCCGGCTGGGTGCCGCCATTGGTGTCGCACAGGACCACCCAGCGCGCGCCGGCATCATGAGCGGCTTTCGCACAGGCCAGCGCATAGGCCGGATTGGCCTTGTAGCCGTCGAAGAAATGTTCGCAATCGACCATCGCCTCTTTTCCGGCCGCGATCGCGGCCTCGACCGAAGCCGAGATCGATTCCAGGTTTTCCTCGTTCGAACAGCCGAGCGCCAGGCGCACGTGGTAGTCCCAGCTCTTGGCGACAAAGCAGATCGCGTCGGACTGCGACTGGACGAGCGCGGCAAGCCCCGGATCGTTGGAGGCCGAGACCCCTGCCCGCTTGGTCATGCCGAAGGCGACGAAGGTGGAGTTCTTCGTACGCTTCTTCGCGAAGAACTCGGTATCGGTCGGGTTGGCGCCCGGATAGCCGCCCTCGACATAATCGAGGCCGAACTCGTCCAGCATGCGGGCAATGGCGATCTTGTCCTCGACGGAAAAATCGATGCCCGGCGTCTGCGCGCCGTCCCTGAGTGTCGTGTCGAAGAGGAAGATCTGTTCTTTGCTCATGTCACTTCCGCTCTTGCGGCCATTGTTCGGTGTCGTGATCGGGGTGCTGGTAGGAGACGAGGTCGCGCAGATAGGGCGCGTCATCGATGTCGTTCATCGTCTCGTGGGCGGGCAGTTCATGCAGCAGATTCATGTACGGCAGCATCTCTTCCACCCCCCACTGGATCTCGGGCGCCAGTTCCTCCGGCGTGTCGAAGGCGCCGATCATAATCGCGATGCCATCCGGCGCCTCAAAAGTAAGCGGCGTACCGCATTTTTCGCAAAAGCCGCGCTGAACATGGTTGGAGGACTGGAATCGCTTCGGCTTGCCACGTGTCCACGAGAGCTTCGCCTCGCGGATGGAGACCAGCGGCGCGTAGAAATTGCCGGTCGCCTTCTGGCACATGCGGCAGTGGCAGATCGACGGCTCGCCTATCGCGCCCTCGACGTGAAACCGCACCGCGCCGCACTGGCAGCCGCCCGAATAGGTGGGGATGTTGGCAAGGCTCATGGTCGCTCCTGTCCGGGCGGGTAGTGGCACACCGCCTCGACATTGTTGCCGTCGGGGTCGAAGACGAAGGCGCCGTAATAATGCTCGTGGTAATGCGGGCGCGGGCCCGGTGCGCCATTGTCGCGGCCGCCTGCGGTGAGTGCGGCCTCATAAAAGGCGTCCACCTCGGCACGACTTTTTGCCATAAACGCATAGTGGCGGCCGGGGCCGGGTTCGGCGCCCTCGGCCAGCCAGAAATCGGGCTTGTGGCGCCCATAGCCGCCGACCTTCGCCCCGCCCGTATGCTCCTCGGGCACCATCATGATCAACTTCGCGCCGATCGCGCCGAGAGCGGCGTCGTAAAAGGTTTTGGACTTTTGCCAGTCGCTGACGGTGATGCCGGCGTGGTCGATCATGGATGGATCTCCTGTTCATGACGACGTCCGCCCGCCCGCCGCGCCGCATCGGCTGCGGTCAGCCCGGCCGAAGCGACGATATGCGCGCAGACGGCGTCGATGTCGTGCAGCACATCGTCGTTCCAGAAGCGCAGGATTGTCCAGCCGAGCGTTTCCAGCCTTCGTGTGCGAACCAGGTCCGCCCCTGCCATCGCTCCGTCAGCATGTTGCGTGCCGTCGACCTCGACGACTAGTTTTTTCGCAGGACAGGCGAAGTCGACGATGTAGCCGGCGATGGGCATCTGGCGGCGAAACGACAGACCCATCAGCCGGTGCGCGCGGAGCTCGTTCCAGAGCTTGAGTTCGGCGTCGGTCATGACCTTGCGCATCTTGCGGGCATTTGCGCGGTTCTTTGAGGGGACGGGGTAGTGGGTCATGGGTCAACACCCCCCTCTGTCCTGCCGGACATCTCCCCCTCAAGGGGGGAGATTGGCCGTCGCGTCGGCTTTCGCCAATCGCCGGCGTCAAAGCGAGCATCACCGCATGAGATCGGGCGGGATCGGCCCCGCCTCCAATCTCCCCCCTTGAGGGGGAGATGTCCGGCAGGACAGAGGGGGGTATTTTCGGTCACCCTCACCTCTTCACCTCCCATTTCGTGCGGCGCTCGCCGGTCTCGGGGTCCTTGTAGTCCATCAGCTGGATGCCTTGCGCGGCAAGTTCGTCTCGGATGCGGTCGGCCTCGGCGAAGTTCTTGTCGCGGAGGAGAGTGAGGCGGCGGTCTATCTGCTGCTCAACCCGAACCACATTATCCTCGGAGCCGAGATCAAGTTGTGCGGACAATTCAGTCGCGGCAAAAACCTGGCGCCCGATCGCTCCCAAGCTGCCGCTAAACCCGAGAAATCGGAGTGCAGACAACAGCCCTGGATGATCGGACTTTCGGTCCAATGCCGCAAGTTCGGCAATTGTGGCGGGGGTATTGAGGTCATCCTGCAAGGCGGAAACCACTGCAGAAGGTATTGTGTCTGCCGGAACTACGCCTTCCAACTTGCGGTACCAGCCCAGCAGCATCTTGTGAGATGCCTCCAGACTATCGAACGTCCAGTCAATCGGCTGTCGATAAGCTGTACGCAACATTGTCAGGCGCAGAGCCTCGCCGGACCATCCATAACCCTGCCATTCCGTCAGCAGATCGTGGATCGTAACGAAATTCCCCTCGCTCTTCGACATCTTGCGGCCTTCGACCTGCAGATAGCCGTTGTGGAGCCAGTATCTGGCCATGGTCTCGGTACCGAGGGCACAGCGCGACTGGGCGATCTCGTTTTCGTGATGCGGAAAAATCAGGTCGAGCCCGCCGCCATGGATGTCGAACACCTCGCCCAGATGATGCCGGCTCATCACCGAGCATTCGATGTGCCAGCCGGGACGCCCGAAAATGTCGTGCGCCTGGCCGGCCTCGTGGAAATGCGCGGGCCAGCCCGGCTGGTCCTTGGAGCTTTCCTTCCAGAGAACGAAATCACCGGGGTTCTTCTTGTGGGTGGCGACCTCGACCCGCGCGCCGGCCTGCTGGTCTTCCAGCTTGCGGTTCGACAGCTTGCCGTAATCGGGCATGGTCGAGACGTCGAACAGCACCTCCCTGCCCTCGGCGCCTGTCGCGACATAGGCATGACCCTTGTCGATCAGCGACTGCGCCATCGCCGCCATGCCGTCAATATGCTGGGTCGCACGCGGCTCGAAGGAGGGCTCCAGGCAGCCAAGGGCTGCAACGTCCTTATGGAACTGGTCGGCGGTCGTCTGGGTAACGCGCCCGATCGCCTCGTTGAGCGACATGGTGCCAGCCGCAATCTCTGACCCGAAATCGCGCAGCGCCCGGTCGTTTATCTTGTCGTCGACATCGGTGATGTTGCGCACATAGGTGACGTGGTCCTCGCCATAGAGATGGCGGAGCAGCCGGTAGAGCACGTCGAAGACGATGACGGGCCGCGCATTGCCGATATGGGCGAAGTCATAGACGGTGGGCCCGCACACATACATGCGTACATTCTGCGGATCGAGGGGAACAAAATCCTCCTTCGTCCGCGTCAGCGTGTTGTGGAGCCTGAGACCCTTGAAGGCGTCGCCCATGAACAAACCTTTCCTGGCCTGCTGGCCGGGCGGTTTTTCCTCGTGGGGTGAAAGGCGAAAACGTCCGGACCAGCGTGGCGCTAGCCGATAATGCAGATGCCGATAATGGCGATTGCCGTTTTCATGGCGAGCCTTATCGCGCCGTGATGGAACGAGGTCAAGCCGAATGTCGTTGGCCCGGAGGACAAGCCCCGTGAAGCGCAAATAAACGCTTCGTTAATCACGCGTTAAGCGCACTCATGGGATTTTATTGAAATCGTCTCCGGCAAGGCGGCCCGGCCACGATTTCGACCCAAACCGCCGCCACTTGCGAAGCATCATGAAACCGCGTCCAGGGGACCACAAGATGCAGCCGACCACCGCCAAGAAGCAGGCCGAACGCCCGCGCCCATCCGCCCTCGCTGGCCAGTACCGCGCGATCGGCCCCGCCGCGATCACGGCGGCGCTGCTCTACACGCCGCGCCTGCGCGTCGTTAAGGCGCCGCGCTCAAAATAGGCGGACCAGAAGCCCCAGCGCGATCAGCACCATGATCGCGCCGATGGCCGTGTCGAGCACGCGCCACGATCCGGGCCTGGCAAAGAACGGCGCGAGCAGACGCGCCCCGTAGCCAAGCGCGAAGAACCAGGCGAAGGAGGCGGTTACCGCCCCCGTCCCGAAAGCGAGGCGCGCCGCGCCCTCGAAGCCGGCGGAAAGCCCGCCAAGCAGCACCACCGTATCGAGATAGACATGCGGATTGAGGAAGGTGAAGGCGAGACACGCCATCACCGCCTTGCCCAGATCGTGCTCGCCGGTGCGCGCGGCCTGCAGACTGCCGGGGTTGAGCGCACGACGAAAGGCCAGTGCGGCATAGCAAAGCAGGAATGCGGCACCGCCCACAGTGACGGCCACGATCAGCGTCTCGGATTGCGCGACCAGCGTGCCGAGACCGGCAACGCCCGCCGCGATCAGCGCCGCATCGGCCAACGCGCAGATCGAGCAGAGCACGAAGACATGTGCCCGCATCAGCCCCTGGCGCAGGATGAAGGCGTTTTGGGCGCCGATCGCGGCAATCAGCGAGATGCCGAGGCCGAAGCCGGAGAGAAAGGGGGCGAGGTGCAGCGTTGCCATCAACGATCCGATAGCCTTTCCATGCGGCTACGCCACCCGGAAAATGGCGTTGTCACATGGAAACGAAACGGCCTGGACCAGCGACGGGGTTCGACGGCCGGATGACCGGCAGCATCAGCCTGAGGCTCGGCGGCGCGGAGAGATCGACATCGGGCGCATATTCCTCGCGCTGGTGGCAGAAGGAGGTGTCGTGGGAAAGTCCGCTATCGGCCATCCACTCCATCATGGTGCGGTAGTTCTCGATCACATCCCCATCCCCCGATCCGTGCCAGATGTCGGCATAGTCCGTCTCCGGCACTTCCAGCACCGCAAGCCCTTCGGGCAGTTCAGGTGCGTCGAGGGCAAAACCGCAGAAATAGCGGAAGCCGTCAGGCCGGTCGTTCCAGGAAAGCCCGACGATGGGGCTGCGCCAGAACCGCTCGTGACGGGCGGAAAGCTCCTTCATCTCCTCGATGAGCGGATGCAGCGCGCCGGCGGCCGCCTCCGCGAAACCGCCCTGCCAGAAGCGGCCGACCAGCCGGTGTGCCGGCCGCGTGGCGAGCGTATAGAGGTGGGCGGGGTTGCCGCACATCATGCACATCAGCCGGCCTCCTTCCATCTGGCAACGAATTCGGCAGCCGACAGGCGGCCCATGTCGAGAACGGCCTCGGCCAGCCTGTCGCCCTGCCAGTCCCACCAACCGAGCGCCTCGATCCCGGCGGCAAGCTCTTCCGGAAACCGGCGGCGAAGGCTCCTGGCCGGCACGCCGGCAACGACCGTGTAGGGCTCGACATCCCGCGTGACCACGGCATTGGCGCCAATGACGGCACCGTTGCCGATGGTCACACCCGGCATGATGACGGCGCCGTGGCCGATCCAGACATCGTGGCCAATGGCGACGCGGCGCGCGCGCCGGCGCTCGCGGAACTCCGAATCGAGCGGGGCATGCAGGAAATATTCGTTGGGCCGATAGCCGATCTTGTGCGTGGTGATGCGTTCCATCGGGTGCTCGACCGCATTGATGCGCACGGCGGCAGCGATCGAACAGAACTTGCCGATGCCGGCATACATCGCCTCGACATGACGCTCGGCATAGGAATAGTCGCCGACCGAGACGTCATGCATCACCACGCGCTCGCCGATCTCGACATGCCGGCCGAGCCGGCAGCCCTTGAGGCGCGCGGTCGAATGGATGCGCGGTTCGTCATCGCGCGGAACTGGAGCGGTCATGAGCGGAGGATTAACCCTCCCCTTTTCGCCCGGCAAGCAGCGATCACGCCAGCGTCAATCTGGCGCCCTTTTTCCGGCGGATGATCGGGGCTATAAGGCAGTTCTGAGGAGCCTGACATGACGGCTGGACATTTCTGGGCATTGTCGCTGGCCAGCACCGCTTTGGCAGCAAGCACCGGCCTCGCATTCGCGGGCTGGCTCGACCATGGGCCAGACATCCTGCGATCGCTTGCCCAGTCGGGCCTCTCCTGGTGCTTCTGACAGCAGCCTTCTCGGATACGAAATCGGACAGGTTCACCCCATGATGCGCATCATACTCGCCGGCATTCTTGTCGTCATGACCGCCGCCGTCGGCTGGATCACCTTCGACTGGTACCGCACCCAGCACATGGCCAGGACCTTCGGCGATCCCTTTACGCTTGTCGATCATCGCGGCGACGTCATCACCGAGGCTGCCTTCCGGGGACAGCCTTCGGCGGTGTTCTTCGGCTTCACCCACTGCCCGGATGTCTGCCCCACCACCCTGTTCGAAATGGACGGTTGGCTGACCGAACTGGGCCCGGAAGGCGAGAACATTCGCGCCTATTTCGTCTCCGTCGACCCGGAGCGCGATCCGCCCGAGGTGTTGGGCCGCTATATCGAGAACGTCACCGACAAGGTGACCGGCATCACCGGCGAGCCGGACAAGGTGGCGGCCATGGCGCGTTCCTTTGGCATCTTCGTGCGCAAGGTGGACCTGGAGGGCGGCGACTACACGGTCGACCACACAGCCTCGATCCTGATGATCGACAGCACCGGTGATTTCGCCGGCACGATCGCCTATGGGGAAAACCCCGATAACGCGCTGGCCAAATTGCGCCGGCTGGCCGGAAGCTGAGTACCACCTTGCCCCAGACCCGTCTCTTCTTTCGCGCCGACAAAACGATCGCCGAAACGCTATACGCCCTTGCCGAAACCCGCTTCGAGGACGACGGATTTCCGCTCGCCATCTTCGCCGCCGACGAGGAAGAGATCGTCCACGAGGTCTCGGTCTATGTCTCGGACGATATCGAGGCCATCGAGAGCCGCCTGCGCGAGATTGCATCGGAAGCGGGGCAGCAGATCCAGATCGACCGCGAAATCCTCGACGATATCGATTGGGTCGCAAAATCGCTGGAGGGCCTGAAACCCGTTCGCGCCGGACGCTTCCTCGTACATGGCGGTCATGATCGCGACAGCCGCCGGATCGGCGACATCGCCATCGAAATCGAAGCGGGCCTTGCCTTCGGCACGGGACATCACGGCACGACGGCCGGCTGCCTGACCATGATCGACGCCGTGGCCAAGCGCGAGAGAATTCGCAACGCCCTGGATCTCGGCACCGGCAGCGCGGTGCTGGCCATCGCCGTTGCAAAGCTGGCCCACATTCCGGTGCTGGCAACCGACATCGACGATGTCGCGGTGAAGGTGGCGCGGGAAAATGTGCGGCTGAACGGCGTGGCCCGGCTGGTCGAGACGACAACGGCGCCAGGTTTCCACCACCGGTCCTTCCGGGCGCGCGCGCCCTTCGATCTGATTGTGGCCAACATCCTGGCCGGTCCGCTGATGAAGCTTGCGCCCGACATGGCAAGGCACGTCGCCCCGAACGGGTCGATCGTGCTTTCCGGGATACTTGAGCGCCAGCGCGAGGCGGTCATGGCCGCCTATGTCGGCCAGTCCTTCCGGCATGTGCGCACACTGCACCGGGATGGCTGGGTGACGCTGTGGTTCAAGCGGTAACAGCACAGCGGCACAAAAAAAGGCCCCTCGTAGGGGCCTTTTTTGGGATGCAGCTACCGAGACCGATCAGAACATGTAACCGGCGCGGCCAGCGCGCTTGCGGATTTCGTCGGGGTTGTAGCCGTTGCTCCGCAGGGTCTCGTCGTCGAGCATCATCAGCGCGCCGTTAACATAACGGTCCGCCTGGCGCGTGCGCGCTTCGACGATTGCATCCATGGCGCTGCGGAAGAAGCCGCGTCCTGCTTTGGAATGTGCCATGATGTTTCTCCTTGTTTGACTGGAAGATCTGTCCTCCACGAGTAGGAAGGTAAGCATTGCTGACCTGCTTACCAGACACAGGAATGCATGGCTCACCTGCGTTTTGTGCATATGCGAAGTGATTTGATGCGACGCAGCATTTTCCTGCCGGCGTAGCCCATTGCGGCAGACCGATGCGGACGGTAGACCAAAGCCCCCTCATCCACGGATTGCAGACATGTTTCAGAGCTTCGACGTCCAGACCGATCCCTCGCAGGGCAAGCCGCGAGTTGAGCGCCTGCGAGCCGCCATGCGCGAGGAAGGCGTCGACGGTTTTCTGGTTCCCCGCGCCGACGAGCATCAGGGCGAATATGTGCCCGCGCGCGCGGAGCGGCTGAAATGGCTGACCGGCTTCACCGGGTCTGCCGGCGCGGCATTGGTGCTGGCCGACCGGGCGCTGCTCTTCGTCGATGGTCGCTACACGCTGCAGGCGCGCAGCCAGACAGATCCGGAGCTGTTCGAGATCGCCGACCTGATCGCCTCGCCGCCTTCCAAATGGCTCGCGGCAAATGCGCCGGAGGGTGCGAGGATCGGCCTCGACCCCTGGCTTCACACGATCGCCGAGACCAGAAAGCTTCAAAAGGCGCTTTCCGAGCGTGGCGCACGGATCGTGCCCGTTGACCGCAATCTCGTCGACGCCGTCTGGGACAACCAGCCTGCCCCGCCGCTTGCCAGCGTCGAGGTCCATCCCGAAAGCCTGGCCGGCGAGGCGGCCGACCGCAAGCTGCAGGCCTTGGCGGAAGCACTCGCGAAGGCAGGCGCCAGCCACTGCGTGCTGACCGACCCGGCATCTCTTGCCTGGGCCTTCAACATTCGCGGTGGAGACGTGGAGCACACGCCGCTGGCGCTGGGCTTTGCCGTGCTGGCAGCCGAGGGCCGGCATCGCATCTTCATCGACGACAGGAAGCTGGACGAGGAAAGCCGTGCGCATCTGGCCGCGCTGGCGGATATCGAGGCGCCGGCGGCCTTGCCGGCAATTCTCGCCGGTCTGGCGGGCGACGGCGGCCGCATCGGGCTCGATCCACAGCTTGCGGCAGACCGGCTGCGCATTATCGTCGAGGATGCCGGCGGACATGTCGTGGAGATGACGGACCCCGCGCAACTGCCGCGCGCCACCAAGAACGGCGCCGAGATCGAAGGCGCGCGCAAGGCGCATCTGCGCGACGGCGTGGCCGTTTCGCGATTCTTGTGCTGGCTCGACGGACAGGCGCCCGACACGGTGGACGAGATCGCGGCCGCAAGCCGGCTGGAGGCCTTTCGCGTGGCCGCCGGCGAAGCCTTCCAGCAGCCGCTGCGTGACATCTCCTTCGACACGATTTCCGGCGCCGGTCCCAATGGCGCCATCATCCACTACCGCGTCACCAGCGCCAGCAACCGGAAGCTGGGTGCAAGCGAGCTCTACCTTGTCGATTCGGGCGGCCAGTATCGGGACGGAACCACCGACATCACCCGCACCGTGGCCATCGGCACGCCGAGCGAGGAGATGCGCCGCCACTACACGGTCGTGCTGAAAGGCTTGATCGCGATTTCCACCCTGCGTTTTCCGGCGGGCACGCGAGGCCGTGACATCGATGCCTTCGCCCGGCGGGCGCACTGGCAGGCGGGGCTCGACTTCGCCCATGGCACCGGGCACGGGGTTGGCTCGTTCCTGTCGGTCCATGAAGGCCCGCAACGGATCTCGCGCATGAGCGACCAGACGCTCCTGCCGGGCATGATCCTGTCGAACGAACCCGGCTACTACAGGGAAGGCGCCTACGGTATCCGCCTGGAAAACCTGATCGTGGTCGAGGACGCCGCCACGATCGCGGGCGGCGACATCGACATGCATGGCTTCGAGACGCTCACGCTGGCGCCCTTCCATCGACCGTTGATCGACGAGGCGCTTCTCGATGCATGGGAGCGGGATTGGCTCGACGCCTATCACGCACGCGTGCGCGAGACGCTGGCACCGCATCTGGAGGGCGACGAGCGCGCTTGGCTCAAGCGGGCGACCGCGCCCCTATAGGCCCAGTTGACGCAAAACAACCAGCACGCCAACACCGGCCAGGAATACCGACAGCATGCCGCCGCGCAGTGCCACGAAGGCGGTGACGGTCAAGGCCACGAGTTCGGGCACCCCGCCATTGAAGGCGGCCGGCGCGATCAGCGTGGTCAGAACAGCGGCCGGCACGGCGTCGAGGCCGGCCTGCACGCGCGGATGGATGCGGCTGAAGCGCGACAGCACCAGATGCCCACCAACGCGGGTGGCATAGGTCAAAAGCGCACCGGCCAGGATGATCCAGAGATTGACGGTCATGGCGCCTTCTCCCTTTCGCCGGGCAGCCATATGACCGCCAGAAGGATGCCAGCCATGGCCCCGATCGAGACGTGCCAGGGCGAACCGACGGCATGGAAGGCCACGATCGAGGCGACAGCGCTGACCACCACGATGGGTAACCAGCCAGGGGTCTTTCGGAACCCCATGACCAGCGCAAGGAAATAGATCGGCAGCACGAAATCGAGGCCGAACTGTTCCGGGTTTTCGATCAGCCCGCCGAAGACCGCGCCGATGCCGGCCTCGATGATCCAGCCGACATAGACGGGGAGTGCGAGACCCATATACCAGGCGAAGCTGATCCTCTCGCCCTTCTGGACCCGACGCTCGCTCTCGGCAAATTGCTGGTCGATCAGGAAGAAGAAGCCGAACGTCTTGCGCGGCCCGGACCAATGTCCAAGCCGCCGGCCGATCGCTGCCGAATAGAGAACGTGGCGGAAATTGACCGCGAAGATCGACAGGGCGATCACCCAAGGTGCCACCTGCTGCCCGAAGAGATCGATGCCCACCATCTGGCTGGCGCCGGCATAGATCATGGCGCTCATCAGGATGGCTTCCGTGACCGTCAGACCGTTTTCGACGGCAAGCGCCCCGAACAGCAGCCCGAACGGTATCGCAGCGACCACCATCGGGATGCTGTCGCGCATGCCGCGCAGGAACTCGGATCGGGTGGACGGCGAAGACATGAGGCCCGTTTAGGTCAGAATTACTGACCTGTCATGCCGTTTCCATTGAGCCAGACCGGCGAACGGAAGGGGCGATGCATACAAACAAAATATCCGTTAGTCTGGAGCAGCGAAAACCAAGGAGCAGGTCATGAAGCTGCGCGTCATATTGGAGCCGAGCGAAGAAGGCGGCTTCACTGCCCATGTGCCCAGCCTTCCGGGCTGCATCAGCGAGGGCGAAACGAAGGACGAAGCCCTGCGGAACATCAGGGAGGCAGTCGAACTCTATCTCGAGCCGATCGAGGACGATTCGAGCTATGCTGCGAACGTGGAGATTGAAGAGATCGCAGTCTAAGGGAGCTTTTTGCCTTATCCAGCGAATCAGCTAGCGTCCTCGACGAAAGCGCATGAGGCGCTCATACTCGTTGGAAGGGTGTGTGCGCTATCATGACATCGACAAAGGTCCCCTCAGTTCCTTTTGACAGGCTCATTAATGCGCTGAAGCGCGACGGATGGATCGTTGTCCGTCAGCGCGGGAGCCACATCCGTCTCCAGAAACGCCTGTCGGATGAACTTCTGAAGCTGACCGTGCCGGCACATAGGCCAATCAAGAGGTCGACGCTCGCTCACATCCTCAAGCAGGCGAGACTGACGCCGGAGCGGCTACGCCAGTTGCTCTGACCTACCCCACCAGGTCGAACCAGGCGTCTTCGTCGATGACCTCAATGCCCAGTTCGCTTGCCTGTTTCAGCTTGGAGCCCGCACCCGGGCCGGCGACGACGAGATCGGTCTTCTTCGACACCGAACCCGAGACCTTTGCGCCCAGCCTTTCGGCCATCGCCTTGGCCTCATCGCGCGACATGCGCTCGAGCGCGCCGGTGAAGACGACCGTCTTGCCGGCCACGGGAGAGTCCGTGGTGGGACGTTCCGCCTCCTCGACCGTAACCTGGGCGGCCAGTTCCTCGACCAGCTGGCGATTATGCGCCTCGCCGAAATAGGTCGCGATGGCGTCGATGACCGCGTCGCCAATGTCGTCCAGCGCGTCCATCTCCTCGCGCGCGGCGACATCGCCATTTGCGACAGCAATCGCCGCGTCATGGAACTGCGTCCATGACCCATAGCCCCGCGCCAGGGTGACGGCGGTGCGCTCGCCGACATGGCGGATGCCGAGCCCGTATATCATGCGTTCGAGCTGGACCGTGCGACGCGCCTCGATGGCGTCGAACAGCTTTTGCGCCGATACCTCGCCAAACCCCTCCTTGTCCTTGAGCTTCTTGAGGTTCTTTCCGTCGCGTTCTTTGAGCGTGAAGATGTCGCCGGGCGCCCTGACGGGTAGGTCGGGATCGTGGAAAAAGAACTCGATCTGCTTCTCGCCCAGCCCGTCAATGTCGAAAGCGCGGCGGGACACGAAATGGCGCAGATGTTCGATGCGCTGATAGGGGCAGGCGAATTCGCCCGAACAGCGGCGTACCACCCCTTCCCCGCCCCCAGCGGTGGCATCGCGCACGACCGGTGTCTTCAGATCACAAGGGCAGACGGTCGGGAAGTCGAACGCGCGCGCGTCGGCCGGGCGCTTCTCGGGCAGGAAGCCCAGGATTTGCGGGATGACATCGCCTGCACGCTGCACGGTAACGGTATCGCCAATCATGATACCGAGACGCTCGATCTCCTCGGCATTATGCAGCGTGGCGTTGGTCACAACCACACCGCCGACCGTGACCGGCTCCAGCCGGGCGACAGGGGTGAGCGCGCCGGTGCGGCCGACCTGGATGTCGATTTCGCGCAATATGGTGGAGGCTTTTTCGGCCGGGAATTTGTGCGCGATCGCCCAGCGCGGCGTACGCGAAATGTAGCCAAGCCTCTGCTGTAGTGCGAGATCGTCGACCTTGTAGACGACGCCATCGATGTCATAGGGCAGGCTTCCCCGCTCGGCCTCGATGGCGCGATAATGCGCCAGCAGTTCCTCGGCGGTCTCGCAGCGCCGCATCAGTTCGTTGGTGCGAAAGCCGAAACGCGAGAGCGCCTCGACCATCCCCATCTGCGTTTCGGCCGGCATCTCGCTGACCTCGCCCCAGGCATAGGCGAAGAACTTGAGCGGGCGGGCGGCCGTGATCGAGGAATCGAGCTGGCGCAGCGAACCGGCCGCCGTGTTGCGGGGATTGACGTAGGTCTGCTTGCCTTCCTTTTGCTGGCGCTCATTCAACGCCAGGAAGTCGCGGTGCGTCATGTAGACCTCGCCGCGCACCTCGATGATGTCGGGAAAGTCACCCGACAGGACATTTGGGATATCGGCGACGGCACGCGCATTGGCCGTGACGTTTTCGCCCACCTGCCCATCGCCGCGCGTCGCGGCCGAGACCAGCCTGCCGGCCTCGTAGCGCAGCGACAGCGACAGGCCGTCGATCTTCGGCTCCGCCGTCATGACAACAGGCGCGTCGGGATCGAGCTTCAGGAAGCGGCGTATACGGGCGACGAACTCGATCGCGTCGTCATCGGTAAAGGCGTTGTCGAGCGACAGCATCGGCACTTTGTGGCGCAGCTTGTCGAACTTCTCCGATACCGGCGCGCCGACGCGTCGCGAAGGCGAATCCTCGCGGACCAGATCCGGGAATGTCTGCTCGATGGCGAGGTTGCGACGCCGCAGTGCATCGTACTCGGCATCCGTGATGGTGGGCGCATCCTCGCCGTGATAGCGCCTGTCGTGCTCGGCGATTTCGGCCGCGAGGCGTGCGAGTTCGCCAGCCGCTTCCTCGGTTGAAAGCTGGTCGACTGGCTTGGGCGTGGCGGTCATGTGGCGGTCCGGAAGTGGTCAGAATCCCAAAGAATGCGGCCATGCACTCTTTTCGAAAAGCGCTTGTGAAGTAAACCGCAATCGCCGCGCGGCAAGGCCTCTCCTGTCAAAGAGCAGAGGTGTTTTCTCCGAGCAGACGCCCGGCCGCCGCCCGCGCTTCTTCCGTGATCGTGGCGCCAGCCAGCATGCGCGCGATCTCCTCGCGTCTTGCAGCGATTTCCAGCGAGCGAACGCCTGTGGAGACCCGGTCGGTGTCGCCGGACTTCGAGATCAGGTAATGCGTGGCCGCCCTGGCGGCGACCTGCGGGGCATGCGTGACCGAAAGCACCTGAACCCGCTCGGAGAGCCTTGCCAGGCGCTGGCCGATGGCATCGGCGACCGCACCGCCGACGCCGGTGTCGATCTCGTCGAAGACCAGCGTGGGCGCCGAGCCGCGATCGGCCAGCGCAACCTTGAGCGCCAGGAGGAAGCGGGACAACTCGCCGCCCGAGGCAATCTTCATCATCGGCCCTGCCCGCGTGCCGGGATTCGTGCGCACCCAGAATTCGATCGAATCGATGCCGTCCTCGCCCCGTTCTTCCGGCTGGCTCGACATCTCGACGATGAATTCCGCCCGCTCCAGCTTCAGTGCCGGCAGTTCGGCCATCACCGTCTGAGCGAGCGTCGCAGCCGTCCCGGCGCGGTCGGAGGAGAGCCGTGCCGCGACCTCGTCATAGGTCGCCATCGCCTGGCGCGCCCGGGCCTCCAGCACCGTCAGGTTTTCCTCTCCGGCATCGAGCTCGGCCAGATCGTCTGCCATCCGGTCGCGCAAGGCAGCCAGATCGTCGACCTGGACCGAATGCTTGCGGGCGGCCGCGCGCAAGGCAAACAGCCGCTCTTCCGCCCGTTCGAGCGCCGCCGGATCGAAATCGGCCGCGCGAAGCGCTTCCTCCACCGCGCCCTGTGCAGCATCAAGCGACAGCATTGCCTGGTCCAGCGCCTCGATGACGGGCTCCAGTAGCCCCGGCGCCTCAGCGGCCTTGCGCTGCAGACGGCGCAACAGGCTGGCCAGCGCCGGCACGGCGGACGACTGTCCCGACAGCACCTCGCGCGCGTCGTCTATGTCGGTGGCAAGCTTTTCGGCCCGCATCATGCGCGCCCGGGTCTCGGCCAGTTGATCCTCTTCGCCCGGCATCGGCTCCAGGCGGGACAGCTCTTCCACGCCAGCGCGCAAGAAATCGGCCTCGCGGGCCGCAGCCTCGACGCGGGCACGATGGCGCGCAAGCTCGGTTTCGGCATGCCGCCATTCGCGATAGGCCTGCCGGACCAGTTTAAGACCGCCCCAGTGCCCCCCGAATGCATCCAGCAGCAGGCGATGGGTGGCGCCGTCCACCAGCGCGCGCTCGTCATGCTGCCCGTGGATCTCCACCAGAAGCCGCCCGACCTCGCGCATCAGCGTCATCGAAGCCGCCTGGTCGTTGATGAAGCCGCGCGTGCGCCCGTCCGCCGACTGGACCCGGCGCAGGATCACGTCGCCGTCGTCTTCGATCGCGTTGTCGCGCAAGAGCTCCCGTGCGGGATGATCGGTCGGCAGATCAAACAAGGCGGTGACCTGGCCCTGCGTGGCGCCCTGCCGCACAAGGGCCGCGTCGCCGCGCGCCCCCAGTGCAAGTGACAAGGCATCGAGCAAGATCGACTTGCCGGCGCCGGTTTCACCGGTCAAAACGGAAAGGCCAGCGGAGAAATCGATTTCAAGCCGTTCGATGAGAACGATGTCGCGTATCGACAGATGGGCGAGCATGACGGGCGAAGACCGTCAGCTGCCCATGATCAGTGCCCCGGCACGTGAAATCCAGGAACCACGGTTTTCGCGCGGCTCCAGCCCGCCGGACTGCAGCAGTCGATAGGAATCCGCATACCACTGGCTGTCAGGGAAATTATGCCCGAGAACGGCGGCGGCCGTCTGCGCCTCGGACTGGAGTCCCATCGCGTAATAGGTCTCGGTCAGGCGCGCGAGTGCTTCCTCGACATGACGCGTGTTGCCGTAATCTTCGACGACATTGCGGAAACGACGCGCAGCCGCGACGTATTCGCGGCGTTCGAGATAATAGCGCCCCACCTGCATCTCCTTGCCTGCGAGCTGATCGCGGGCAAAGCGGATTTTCTCCTGCGCGTCGTCGACATATTCGGAATCGGGCCAGCGCTGAACGACTTCCTGCATGGCCTCGATCGTCCGGCGCGCATCGCGCTGATCCTGGGTGACATCGCGAATCTGCCGCCAGTAGCTCAAGCCGATAATGTATTGGGCATAAGCGGCATCGTCGGATGTCGGATAAAGCTGCAGATAGCGACGGCCGGAATTGATCGCCTCCTCGAACTTGCCCTGGCGATACTGGGTGAATGCGCCCATCACCAGCGAACGGCGCGCGTATTCCGAATAAGGATGCTGCCGATCGACCGCTTCGAACTTTGCGGCGGCTTCTCCGAGACGCCCGGCATTGAGGTTGGCCAAACCCTGATTGTAGAGCACATCAGCCGGCTCGACATTCTCGACCAGCATGGCCAAGTCGATATTGTCACCATTCGACTGGCAACCAGAAATGGCAAGCGCAACCACCACGAGCGGCGCGGCAAACAGACCGGCACGACGCCGACCAAGCGCGCTAGCTGAACCGTTAAACGACATGGCTATATACCGCCCCTCAAGCGCAAATGCGATTTCGATATCTGGCGGTCATTAAACACAACCGACCCCTTACGGCAACGCTATCGCCCGGCAATGGCGCGATTTTGTGGCAGGAGCAGGAAGCCTGCAGCTCGCTGTCGCCGAGACGCAACAGAATGGCTCAGAGCATCCAGGGTGCGTAGACGGGTGCGTTGACCGCGATCATCTCCGCCGCACGACCACGCTCGCGGCGCGTCGTTTCGACGATCTCGAAAGCCGAACGATCCGACAGAAGACGCCTCAGGGCAGCGGCATTGAGCCTGTGGCCTCCGCGAAACGAGCGGAAGCAGCCGATGAAACAGGCACCGGCAAGTGCCAAATCCCCTAGAGCGTCGAGCATCTTGTGACGCACGAACTCGTCTGGGTGACGTAGACCTTCCATGTTGATCACACGGTGGTCATCGCCGATCACCACGGAGTTCTCAAGCGAAGAACCAAGCGCATATCCTGCCGCCCAAAGCCGCTCGACATCCTTCATGAAGCCGAAGGTACGAGCCCTTGAAATATCGCGACGGAAAAAGCTGGGGTCGATATCGGCAGCCATCGACTGCCTACCGATGGCAGGGCTTTCGAAGTCGATCTCGACCTCGAACCGGGTTCCGTCATAGGGCAGGAACTCGGCCCAGGAGGCACCGCTTTCGATGCGCACCGGCTTCAGCACGCGAATGTAGCGGCGCTTGATATTCTGGATTTCGTAGCCAGCCTGATCGAAGGCGTCGACAAAGGCAGCAGAACTGCCGTCGAGTATCGGCACTTCCGAGCCATCGATCTCGATCAGCAGATTGTCGATACCAAGGGCAAAAAGGGCTGCCATCAGGTGCTCGACCGTGGCGACATGGACCCCCTCGGGATCGCCGAGGACAGTGCACAAATCCGTGCCGCCGATCTCGGAAACAAGCGCCCTGATCTCTACAGGACCACGCTTGTCGCCGGTTATCGCGAAAACAATTCCGGTATCCGGATCTGCTGGGGAGAATTGAATTGATACAGGCTGACCGCTGTGAACGCCAAAGCCGGATAGCGCAACGCGCGACTTAAGCGTCATCTGGTAGTCGTTAAATTCAATCCCCATAAAGCCCGTCCCGATGACAAACGCCCGGCTGCTCGCTAGGGCAGCTCTGTTATTCTTGCCGCAGCGGGACACCATCCCCTAGAATCCCGCTGGACCTTGAATTCGCAGGCAAGATAGCGACATGCCCGGGATAGTCCAAATCACGGATTCTTACTCTATGTTACGCCTTCGTTTGAACGGAAACTGGGGGCTAACGACCTGACTTAACATCGCTTTCCCCCAGCCCGACCGAACAGTGGCGCAATGGAATGTTACATCCGTGATCCAATCTCGAATCAATTCGCCTGACGACGCAGGAACGCGGGAATATCCAGCTGGTCCTCGTCATCCGGGCGGCGCTGCGCAGGTGCCCGACCATGCTCGTCCAGCTGTCCGCGACGGGGTGCATAAAGCTGATCGTCGGCCGGACGCCTGGCTTCGGGAGCGGTCTGGCGCAGTCTGGGTTCGCGCGGCTGGGCGGCCGGCTGAAGCCTGGCCGGCTCTTCCTCGCGGCGCGACAAGCCGGTTGTCAGACGCTTGAGGAGACCAAGCGGTCCGCGATCCTCATCATGCCCGTGGGCATCGGCAGGGTTCATCTCCGCCTGGACCACAGGTGGAAAATCCTCAACCCGCGGCAGGCGCGGCATCTGCGCCTCCTGCTGGATCGGCTGATGAACAGGAGTCCGCGGGGCTGCCGCTGCAACCGGTTCCTGGCGTGCCTGCAAGGGACGCTCCGGCTCGGCAAACAGGCGATTGCGAGGCGCATCCTCAGCCACGGGCTGCGGGCGTGGTGCGGGCGCAGGCGCGGCAGGCTGGGTCATTTCAGCCTCGCGAATGATGTCCGCAACCGGGTCCTGCAGAGGCTCGGGCTGCATTCGAACGGGGGCGACCGGCTCCTGTGCGACTGCCGTACGCGGCGGCATGGCGGCGCGTTGCTCGGTCTTGGCCGGGGCCAGGGAGCGCTGCGCCTGCGGCGCGGCGGAAATTTCCACGGCCGACTTGTCGATGCCGGTTGCAACCACGGAGACGCGGATGACACCCTCCAGCTCTTCGTCGAAGGTCGCACCCAGGATGATGTTGGCTTCCGGATCCACTTCCTCGCGGATACGCGTGGCGGCCTCGTCAACCTCGAACAGCGTGAGATCGCGGCCACCGGTGATCGAGATCAAGAGACCCCTGGCACCCTTCATCGACGTCTCGTCGAGAAGCGGATTGGCAATCGCGGCCTCGGCGGCAGCCATTGCACGGCCCTCGCCCGAAGCTTCGCCGGTGCCCATCATCGCCTTGCCCATCTCGCGCATGACCGAACGGACGTCGGCGAAGTCGAGATTGATCAGGCCTTCCTTGACCATCAGGTCGGTGATGCAGGCGACGCCCGAATAGAGTACCTGGTCGGCCATCGCGAAGGCGTCCGCGAAGGTGGTCTTGTCATTGGCGATGCGGAATAGGTTCTGGTTGGGAATGACGATCAGCGTATCGACGCATTTCTGCAGCTCTTCGATACCCATGTCGGCCGTCTTCATCCGGCGCTGACCTTCGAAATGGAAGGGCTTGGTCACGACACCGACCGTCAGAATGCCACGTTCGCGAGCCGCCGCTGCCACGACGGGCGCAGCACCCGTGCCGGTGCCGCCGCCCATGCCGGCGGTGACGAAGCACATGTGGGTGCTGGACAGGTGATCGACGATCTCGTCGATGCACTCTTCAGCCGCTGCGCGCCCGACTTCGGGCTGCGAACCGGCGCCCAGGCCTTCGGTCACGTTGGCGCCGAGCTGGATCAGCCGCTCCGCCTTGGACATGGTGAGCGCCTGAGCGTCGGTGTTGGCGACGACAAATTCGACCCCACGAAGGCCGGCATTGATCATGTTGTTGACGGCATTGCCGCCACCGCCGCCGACGCCGAAGACGGTAATGCGCGGCTTCAGCTCGGTGATGTCCGGCTTCTGTAGATTTATGGTCATTTGTCCTCGTCCTTATTTCCACTTTGCCGCATCGCCACACGGCCGACTTCGTTAAGGGGCCCGCCGCCCCGCTAGAAACTGTCTTTCAACCATCTGCCGACACGCTGCAGACGCCCCCCAGGCGCAACGCCGCGCCAACCGAAGATACCGCCACCGCCAACGCGGCTCTCGTAACCCGCCACCTGCGGATAGATGAGAAGCCCGACCGTGGTTGAAAAAGCCGGCCCCTTGGCCGCTTCCGGAAGACCGGAAACGCCCAGCGGACGGCCAAGCCGGACATTGCGTCCGAGTATGCGACGCGCTGCCTCGGTGAGCCCCGACAACTGGCTCGCACCGCCGGTCAAAACGATCCGGCGCCCGACAAGCGCGGAATAGCCAGAGTTGTTCAGACGGTCGCGGATCATCTCGAGGGTCTCCTCGACGCGAGCGCGCACGATGCGGTTGACCACCGCACGCGGCACCTGGAGAAGCTGCGCAGTGTCGTCATTGCCGACGGGCTGAACATTGACCGTTTCACGCTCATCGCTGCCGACCGGAAGGGCCGACCCCGTCAACACCTTAAGCCGTTCCGCTTGTTCGAGGCTTGTCGACAGGCCACGAGCCAGGTCCATCGTCACGTGCTGTCCGCCGACCGGAATGATGTCGGCATGAACGAACCGCCCGTCCGCAAAGACCGAGATGGTCGTCGTGCCGCCGCCCATGTCGATGCAGGCTGCCCCCATCTCCGCTTCGTCGTCGACAAGCGCGGCAAGCCCGCTGGAGTAAGGCGTCGCGACCATCTTCTCGACGGTCAGGTGAGAACGGTTCACGCAGAATTCGAGATTGCGGATCGGCGCGGCATCGGCGCTGACAACATGCATGGAGACGCCCAGGCGATCGCCCGCCAGGCCTCGCGGATCGCGCACGCCACGCTCGCCATCGAGCGAAAAACCGGTTGCAAGCGAATGCACGACCTGACGCTCGTTTTTCAGCGCCTGGCGGCCACCAGCCGTCAGTACGCGCTTGATGTCCGATTCGCTGGCCTCGTGACCGCCGAGCTCGATATCCGCCGAGAAGACTTCGCTGCGCATGCGACCGGCGCTGAGATTCACCAGCAGAGAATCGACCGTGACACCGGCCATGCGTTCGGCCGCATCGACCGCCAGCCGGATGGCCTGTTCGGCGCGATCCAGCTCGATGACGACGCCCGACTTCACGCCCAGCGACTTCTGGTGCCCGATGCCGAGAATACGTATCTGGTGCGTGCGCCCCGGCAGATGCGGGCTTTCCTCGCGCGGCTTGAGCCGCGCGATCACGCAGCAAACCTTGCTGGAGCCGACGTCGAGGACGGTGATGATTCCTGAGCGGGGATAGCCGCTGGCCGCGCGCCACTTCATATCCGCCGCCCCGATCTGGCGGCCGTCGCGCTGCGCTTCAGCTCCGCCTCGCGCGCTTCCCTGGCCTCGGGGTTCATGCGCAGGACGATGCGGTCGGCAAACCGCATGTCGACAAGAGAAATGTCGCGCGACAGAAGGCCATTGGCCCGATGCAATCGCATGACCTCTGCAAGCGCGGCATCCACGCCTTCTTCCGGCAGACGGATGGTGACGCCATTGTCGAGGCGCAGATCCCAGCGCCGGTCCGCAACGCGGATGTAACCGATCACCCGCGCGGCCAGATCGCCGTGATTGCGCATGCGCGAGAGAAATTCCACGCCTGCCTCGGCGGCACCTTGCCCGATGACCAGCGGCAGGCTGGCATGACGCCTTCCCGAAGTTGCCACGATTTCGGCACCATCGGCGTCGACGACGACCAGACGGCTGCCACGCTGCCATACCGCGAAAGCTTCGCGCTCGACGATCTCGACTTCCAGCGTGGAGGGATAGACCTTGCGCACGGCGACCTGTTCGATCCAGGGCAGCCCTGCGATGCGATCGCGCGCCTCGTCGGCGTCAAAACCGATCAAGGCCGTCCAGCCGCTCAGGCCGATCCTGTCGAAGACGTCGAGCTCAGACGTCTGGCGATTGCCGGTGACCTTGATGTCCTCGATGGCAAACCCCGATCGGGCCGAGATCGCCTGCGCCACGGTCGAGCCGTGCCCGCCAAGGACCATGCCGTAAAGGCTCGCCGATGCGATGAGAGCGACAGAGGCAATCAGGGCGGCAAAACGCGGCGGCTCGATCTCGCCGGAGGACAACCGGCCAAGGGCGCGCGCGGGCCGGCGCAACCATCGTGGCAACACGACGGCACCTGCCACGGCTAAACCTGACGTTTCCGACCTCAGCGCGGACACGACGCGTCCTCCACCATCCAGCTCACGAGCTCTCCAAACGAATGCCCTGCATGGGCAGCAAGCTCCGGCACCAGCGACGTCGGCGTCATGCCCGGCTGCGTATTGACTTCGAGCCAGATGATCTCGCCATTTTCGGAATGGCGGTCGTCGTAGCGGAAGTCCGACCGGGTCACGCCCCTGCATCCGATCGCTTGGTGTGCCTTGAGGGACAATGTCTGAATCTTTTGGTAAATATTCGGTGAAATTTTTGCCGGGCAGACATGTTTTGAGCCGCCTTCGACGTATTTCGCGTCGTAATCGTAGAAGGAATGGCCGACCGGGACGATCTCCGTCACGCCCAGCGCCACATCGCCCATCACCGCGCAGGTGAGTTCGCGTCCGGGAACGAATCGCTCCACCATTACCTGGTCGCCGTAGCGCCACTCCGCGCTCGTCAGAATCTGTGGCGGATGAGACTGATCTTCCTTGACGATGACCACCCCGAAACTGGACCCCTCCTTCACGGGCTTGACCACATAGGGAGCGGGGATCGGATGGGTGTTGCCAATATCGAAGCGGTTCATCACGCGCGATTCGGCCACCGGAATGCCGACGGATTTCGCGATGATCTTGGCTTGCTTCTTGTCCATCGCAAGCGCGGAGGCGAGAACGCCGGAATGGGTGTAGGGGATCTGGAGATATTCGAGGATGCCCTGGATGGTGCCGTCCTCGCCGAAAGGCCCATGCAAGGCATTGAAGGCAACGTCAGGCTGAAGCTCGGCAAGGACCTGCCCGATGTCACGATCGACATCGACGCGGGTGACACGATAACCCTCCGCTTCCAGGGCGTCGGCACACGGATTGCCGGACGCCAGCGAAACGGGACGCTCGGAGGAAAACCCTCCCATCAATACAGCTACATGCTTACGAGCCATCGCCGACACGGTCCCCTCTCGCGGCAGGCAGGAAAGAAAAACTGGCCGAATCCTTCCGCGACCCGGAGATCCCCCTGCCGGGCTTGAAACGCGAACGAACGCGACCGACTCAAATCAGATAAACGCCGCCACCCAAAGAATCAGAGAGTTGATTCCGTGGCAAGGGGGCGAGCCGCAATTCGACCTCGCCACATGCCACGACAGCCCCGTTGGGCTCAGAGCATCTGCCCCAGAAACGCCTGCACTTCCTGGCCGGGCCTGAAGCGGCCGAGGCGCTTGATCTCCCATTCGAGCCGGATGCCGGAATGTTCGAGCACGCGGGCGCGCACAGTCTCGCCGAGCAGTTCGAGATCGTGTGCTGAAGCCTTGCCGGTATTGATCATGAAGTTGCAGTGCATCGGCGACATCTGGGCGCCGCCGATCATCAGGCCGCGACAACCGGCGGCGTCGATCTCCTTCCACGCCGAGGTGCCTTCGGGGTTCTTGAAGGTCGATCCGCCGGTCTTCTCGCGGATCGGCTGCACCGTCTCGCGGTGGTGCTGGACCTCGTCCATTGCCGCCTTGATGGCTTCCGGCGCCTCGGCATAGCCCGCAAACAGGGCCTCGACGAAGATCAGGTCGGCCGGCGCGGAAGAGTGCCGATAGGCATATCCCATCTCATCGTTGGTCAGCACGTGGACCTCGCCCTGGCGATCGAGTGCCCTCACCTCGACCACGCGCTCGCGGGTCTCAACGCCGTTGGCGCCGGCATTCATGCGCAGGGCGCCGCCAATGCCGCCAGGGATACCGTGATAGAAGTGAAAGCCGCCGATGCCGGCTTCCAGCGCGACCGAAGCGAGCCGCTTGTCTGGGATGGCAGCACCCGCGCGAATGCGGTTTTCGCCGACGAGCTCGGCCTGCCCGAATCCTTTGGCAGAAAGGCGGATGACGACGCCGGGAATGCCGCCATCGCGCACCAGGAGGTTGGATCCGATCCCGACCATCGTCACGGGAACGTCTTCCGGCAGCGCCTTCAGAAAGGCGGCAAGGTCGGCCTCGTCGGCCGGCTGAAACATCAGGTCGGCGGGTCCACCGACACGAAACCAGGTGACGGCCTCCATCGCCGCGTCGGGAGTCAGTCGGCCGCGGATGCCGGCGAGCCTGTCGCCAAGACGCTCCAGAAGGGCTGCGCCACCGCTCACGCCGCCTTCTCCAGCGCCGCCAGTTCGCCGGGCAATGCATAGGCCCACTGGGTGATGTTGCCGGCGCCGAGGAAAACCACGAAATCGCCCTCCCCGACCATCTGGCTCAGTGTCGATGCGATCTCTTCCGGTCCCTGGATATGGCGGGCATCGCGATGGCCAGAAGCCCGGATGCGCCCCACCAGCGCTTCGGAATCGATGCCGTCGATCGGGTCTTCGCCAGCTGTATAGACCGGGGCTACCATCACCGTATCGGCATCGTTGAAACAGGCGGCGAAGTCGTCGAAGAGATCGCGCAGGCGCGTGAAGCGATGCGGCTGCGCAATGGCCACGATGCGGCCGCTGCAGCCCTGTCGCGCAGCCGACAGAACCGCCTTTATCTCGACCGGGTGGTGCCCGTAATCGTCGAATATCTCGGCGCCATTCCAGCTTCCAGTCTGCGTAAAGCGTCGCTTGACGCCACCAAAAGAGGCCAGTCCCTTGCGGATCGCAGCTTCATCGAGGCCAAGCTCATGGGCAACGACAATGGCGGCCGTGGCGTTCGACACGTTGTGCCGGCCCGGCATCGGCAGCACCAGGTCTGCCATCTGTGTGACGTTGCCACTGCGGCGGTCGCGAACCGACAGGTCGAAGGTCGACACCGCACCCTGCACCCGCAGATTGAAGAAACGCACATCGGCCTGCGGGTTCTCGCCATAGGTGACGAGACGGCGATCCTCGATGCGCCCGACCAGCGACTGCACCTCCGGATGGTCAATGCACATCACCCCGAAGCCATAGAATGGAACATTTTCCACGAACTGCCGGAACGCATCGCGCACCTTGTCGAAGGAACCGTAATGGTCGAGATGCTCCGGGTCGATATTGGTCACCACGGCAATCTCGGCCGGCAGCTTGAGGAACGTGCCGTCGCTCTCGTCGGCTTCCACGACCATCCAGTCGCCTTCGCCCATATGGGCATTGGTGCCGTAGGCATTGATGATGCCGCCATTGATCACGGTCGGATCGAGCCCCCCGGCTTCAAGCAAAGTGGCCACCATCGACGTCGTGGTGGTCTTGCCATGCGTGCCGCCAATGGCGATCGCCTGGCGAAAGCGCATCAGCTCGGCCAGCATCTCGGCGCGCCGCACGATCGGCAAAAGGCGTCGGCGTGCCTCGACCAGTTCGGGATTGTCCTTGCGGATGGCGGTCGACACCACGACGACTTCGGCCTGCCCGAGATTCTCGGCCCGGTGACCAACGAAGCACTCGATGCCCTTTTCGCGCAGACGCTGCACGTTGGCCCCGTCAGCCTGGTCGGAGCCTTGCACGGTGTAGCCGAGATTGTTGAGAACCTCGGCAATACCGCTCATGCCGATGCCACCGATGCCGATGAAATGCACCACGCCGATCGTGTGAGGCATCTTCATTTGGCGGCTCCCTTGATGAATTCGGCAACTGTTTCACCGCCGGAGATAGACTCCACAAGATCGGCGAGCAAGGCCGCGGCATCGGCGCGGCCGGCAGCACGGGCTGCCTTTGCCATCTCGGTAAGGCGCTTGGGATCGCCGGCCAGACCCGCCATTAGTTCGGCCAGCCGTTCTGGCGAGAGCTCTGCCTGTCTGTGAACCTCGGCACCGCCGGCTGCGGCAAGTGCGGCGGCATTGGCCGCCTGGTCATGATCGAGCGCATAGGGATAGGGGACCAGGATCGCCGGCCGGCCGACCACGGCAATCTCCGAGACGGTGGAGGCGCCGGAGCGCGAGATCACCAGATGCGCCTTGGCCATGCGCTGCGCCAGATCATTGAAGAAGGGCGCGATTTCGGCCTCCACGCCGAGGTCGGCATAGGCGGCGCGCAAGGCAGCCTCGTCCTCCTTGCGGGCCTGCTGGACGATCACCATCCGCTTCCGCAGTTCCTCCGGCAACAGCGCAATGGCCTTTGGCATGGCCTCCGAAAAGAACAGCGCACCCTGACTGCCGCCGAAGACAAGGAGCCGGAACGGCTTGTCGGCCTTGCACGGTTCGTATTTCGCGGCGGCAGCCTCCAGCACCGCCGGCCGGACCGGATTGCCGGTAACGGCGATCTTGTTGGCGAATTGCCCGCTGGCGGCGAGAAACCCGCCCGCAATGGCACTGACCCGCGCCGCAAGCGCCTTGTTGGCACGCCCCATGACTGCATTCTGCTCGTGGATGATCGTCGGCACGCCGCGCCTGATCGCGGCATAGACGGGCGGCAGCGTCGGATAGCCGCCGAACCCGACAACCGCAGCCGGCTTCAACCGTTCGATCAGCGCGGAGGCTTCGCGAAAACCGGTCCACAGCGCCACGAAGGCCCGCATGAGTGCGATCGGGTTCTTCGAGCCGATGGTTGCCGAGCGCACCACATGGATCGCCTCGGACGGAAATTCGCCCGCATAGCGTTCGGCTCGTCGATCGGTGGCAAGATGAACGTCCCAGCCACGCGCGATCAATTCATGCGCAAGTGCCTCGGCAGGAAACAGGTGGCCGCCGGTGCCTCCGGCTGAAAGCAGTATGGATTTGCGCGACATAAATTATCGGGCGGCGGCCGGTGTCATGAGGCCGCCGAGTTCCGTCCTTCTGAGCCGTTCGGGCCGCACCCGCGTCAAAGCCAGCACCATGCCCATCGAAATTGCCATGGCGACCAGCGAGGAGCCGCCATACGAGATGAAGGGCAACGTCATACCCTTGGCCGGCAGCAGTTGCACGTTCACGCCCATGTTGATGATCGACTGCAGGCCAAACAGCACGACCAGTCCGGACACCGCATAGCGCGAGAAATGGTCGCTTTCGTGAAGCGCCGCCTTGAGCCCGCGAAGCACCACGAAGGCGAACAGGCCCAGAATGATCATGCAGGCAATGAGGCCGAATTCCTCGCCCGCCACCGCGAAGATGAAATCGGTGTGGCTGTCGGGAAGAATGCGCTTGATCGAGCCTTCACCCGGCCCTTGTCCAAACCAGCCGCCGCGCACAAGCGCTTCGCGGCCCATATCGACCTGGAACGTATCGCCCTCGCCGGTCAGGAATCGGTCGATGCGGCCGGCGACATGCGGAAAGGCCGTGTAGGCGACGAGCCCCAGCGCCACTGCGCCACCACCCAGAACAAGGATCCACAGCCAAGGCATGCCGGCCATGAAGAACATGACGCCCCATGTGGCGAGCACAAGCAGGGTCTGACCGAGGTCGGGCTGCGCCACCAGCAAAGCCAGCACCAGGCCAAGCAGGATCATGGCAAGCAGATTTCCCGGTATATCCGGATTGCGCGTCTTTTCGCTGAACAGCCAGGCGCAGATCACCACGAAGGCTGGCTTCAGATATTCCGAAGGCTGGAACGATACGCCCAATATGTGCAGCCAGCGTCGCGCACCCTTGATCTCCGCGCCGACGAACAGCACGGCGACCATCGCCACCAGCGAGACGACCAACATCGCAAGCGCCAGACGGCGGATCTGCCGCGCCTCCAGGAAAGAGACACCGATCATCACTGCCACGGCCGGCAGCATGAACAGCAACTGGCGGCTGACGAAATGGAAACTGTCGAGGCCGATACGCTCGGCCACGGCGGGGCTGGCTGCGAAGGACAGAACGGCGCCCAGGCCCATCAGGCAGAGAAATGCTGCCAAAAACCAGCGGTCGATCGTCCACCACCAGGTGGCGACAGGACTCCTGTCCACGCGGCTTACCATCAGCGCATCCCTCCAATCGTCTCCACGTGGTCCAGTCCCCGTACCGCGTCCCTGAATGCCTCGCCCCTGACCTCGAAATTGCGGAACTGGTCGAAGCTCGCGCAGGCCGGAGACAGCAGCACCACCGGTTCGGGTGATTCGTCGCCAGCGGCGTCCGCGGCGGCATTGTCCACGGCCGCTGCGATCGTGCCGGAAATCTCATAAGGAATGGTTGCGCCGAGCGTCGCGGCGAAGGCCGGCGCCGCTTCTCCGATGAGGTAGGCTTTGGCGATACGCGGGAACAATGGCCGCAGCGATTCGATGCCACCTTCTTTGGGCAATCCGCCGGCGATCCAGTAGATGCGTTCATAAGTCGACAGCGCCGGCGCGGCGGCGTCGGCATTCGTCGCCTTCGAATCATTGACGAACAGGACACGGCCTCTGCGCCCGACCAGTTCCATGCGATGCGCAAGCCCAGGAAAGCTTTTCAGCCCGGCGCGGATCTCGTCGACCGTCAGGCCGCAGGCTTCGAGCGCGGCAACGGCGGCGAGCGCATTCTGCGCATTATGGCGACCGCGCAGCGTTGCGATCCCCGCCAGCGAGGCGACATGGCGCCGCTGACCGGCCGACGCATGGACAATATCGTCGCCCTGGATGGAGTAGCCATCGTCCAGCTGCCTGCCGGTCGACACGCGAACCAGCCCGACGCCGTGAAGCTCGAGCCTGTCGGCGATTGCGGCACAGTGTTCGTCGTCGACGGCAACGACCGCGAGTTCGCTGCCGGCAACGAGCCGTTCCTTGATGGCGGCGTAGCGCGCGAACGTACCGTGGCGGTCGATGTGGTCGGGCGTGATGTTGAGCAGGATGCCGACCGAAGGGTCGATCATGGGCGCCAGATCAATCTGATAGGACGAGCACTCGACGACATGGATCCGCTCGGCCGATGGCGGCTCCAGCGTCAGCACGGCCCTGCCGATATTGCCGCCCATCTGGGCATCGCGCCCGGAAGCCGCGATGACGTGGCTGATGAGCGCCGTCGTCGTCGATTTGCCATTCGTGCCGGTGATGGCGATGAACGGCGAGCCGGGCGCCAGCCTCCGCCGTTCGCGGGCAAAAAGTTCGATGTCGCCGATGATCTCGATGCCGGCAGCGCGTGCCAGATCGACGCTCCAGTGAGGCATCGGATGCGTAAGCGGCACGCCGGGCGAAAGCACGAGGCAGGAAAAGCCTGCCCAATCCGCGGTGCGAAGATCGGCGATGTCGATGCCGCTTGCACTGGCCTGTTCGCGCGTCTGGGGATTATCGTCCCAGGCAATCACGTCGGCGCCACCTGCACGAAGCGCCGCCGCCGTGGCCATGCCCGAGCCGCCAAGACCGAACAGCGCCACCCGTCTGCCGGCAAATGATCCGACCTCGATCATCTGCCTATCTCAGCTTGAGTGTCGACAGGCCGATGAGCGCGAGGATCACCGCGATGATCCAGAAGCGGATGACGATCTGGCTTTCCGTCCAGCCCAGCTTCTCGAAATGGTGGTGGATCGGCGCCATCAGGAATACCCGCTTGCCGGTCAGCTTGAACCAGCCGACCTGGATGATGACCGAGAGTGCCTCGACCACGAACAGGCCGCCGATGATCGCCAGGACGATCTCGTGCTTGGCCGCCACGGCGACCGCGCCGATCAACCCGCCCATCGCCAGCGACCCGGTATCGCCCATGAAGATTGCGGCTGGCGGGGCGTTGAACCAGAGAAAGCCGAGGCCGGCGCCGATCACGGCGGCCAGCACCACGGAGAGTTCGCCCGTGCCCGGCGTGAAATGGATCTGCAGATAATCGGCGAAGACGGCGTTGCCGGCCAGATAGGCGATGACCGCGAAGGCACCGGCCGCGACCATGACCGGCACGATTGCCAGCCCATCGAGCCCATCCGTCAGGTTCACCGCGTTGGCGGCACCCACCATGATGAAGGCGGCGAACGGGATGAAGAAGATGCCCAGATTGATCAGGAAGTCCTTGAAGAACGGAAAGGTCAGCGACGACGAGAAGGGCGCGGTACCGGCGATCATGATGATATAGGCCGCCACGCCTGCAATCAGGAACTCCAGGATCAGGCGTGCCTTGCCCGACATGCCCTTGTGGGACTGCTTGGTGACCTTCATGTAGTCGTCGTAAAAGCCGATCGCACCGAAGCAGACGGTGACCATCAGCACGACCCAGACCAGCACGCTGCCGAGATTGGCCCACAGCAGCGTCGATCCCAAAATACCGGTCATGAGCATCAAGCCGCCCATGGTCGGCGTGCCGGCCTTCTTGAAATGGGTCTGCGGCCCGTCCGCGCGGATCGGCTGGCCCTTGCCCTGGCGCACCCGCAGCGAATTGATGATCATCGGGCCGAACATGAAGACGATCAGCGCCGAAGTTATCAACGCCGCACCCGATCGGAAGGTAATGTAGCGGAAGACGTTGAACACCGAAAACTGATCGGCGAGACCAACGAGCATCAACATCATGTGGTTCGTCCCCCGACCATTTCCCTAGACCGCCGTCTCGCTTCGACTAACGGCGTCCGCTTCCGGATACTTCTTGAGCAATGCTTCCACAAGCTTCGAAAAGCCGATTCCATTGGATGACTTGACCATCACGACGTCACCCGGTCCGACGGCCTTCAGCAGCGCAGATTCAAGCGCGGCAACGGTTTCGAAATGCGTCAGTTCGCGCCCGGCCGGCGCATTGTCAGCCAAGGCGCGCATCTCCTCGCCGGCAAGCAAGACCAGATCAGCCTTGCAGCCTGCCACGAGATCGGCAAGGTCGGCATGCAGGCGCTGCGAATGCTTGCCAAGCTCCAGCATGTCGCCAAGCACGGCGATGCGACGGCCCGAGCCAGACACCGGTGCCGCATCCATCAGGTCGATGGCGGCTTTCATCGATGCCGGATTGGCGTTGTAGCTTTCGTCGATCAGCGTGAACTCGCCCTGAGGATGCGCAAGCCGATAGCGGCGCCCCCTGCCCGTGGCCGGCCGGATGCCCGAAAAGGCCAGCATGACCTTCGGCATGTCTGCGCCCGCCAGATAGGCCGCGCCCATGACCGCCATCGCATTCTGGACGAGGTGGCGTCCGGGCGCGCCGATTCGCGCCTCGTGCTCTTCGCCGGCCAGGCGAACCTTGACCGTCGAATCCTCGGCTGCCGGATGACACTCGAGCAGCTTGAAGGTGGCACGCGAATTCTCGCCAAACCCCCAGACATTCTCGACGCCGGCGGCGCGAGCTGACTTTTCCAGAAGCTTCCAACGCTTGTCATCGCGGTTGATCAGCGCGTGGCCGCCCTTTTCCACCCCTTCGAAGATCTCCGCCTTTGCCCTGGCAATGTCGTCCAGGCTGGCGAAGTTACCCAAATGAGCGGCAGCGATCAGCGTGATGATGGCAATGTGCGGCCGCACCATCCGCGTCAGCGGGCTGATCTCGCCGGCATGGTTCATGCCGATCTCGAAGATGACGAAATCGCTGTCGGCCGGCATGCGCGCCAGCGTCAAAGGCACGCCCCAGTGATTGTTGAAGGAGCGGTCGGCAGCATGAACGCTGCCCGATGCCGACAGCACCTCGCGCAGCATGTCCTTGGTGGTGGTCTTTCCGGCAGAACCGGTCACGGCGATGATCCGCGCGCGGGCGCGGGCGCGGGCGGCAATGCCAGCCTTGCGCAGCGCGTCGAGCACGTCGGGAACCACGATCATCGGCATGGCGACGCGTCCCAGCGCCGGTAGCCGCGATTCGGCGACTACCAGAAGGGCCGCACCGGCCTTCATGGCGGCGGTTGCATAGTCGTGTCCGTCGAACCTGTCGCCCTTGATGGCGAAGAAGGCTTCGCCCGGCTTCAACGTGCGGCTGTCGATGGAGATACCGGTCACGCCCTCGGGCATGGTGCCGACCGGCCTGCCGGAGACGGCGGAAACGAGCGCATCGCTGGTCCACAAAAAATTCATGCCGCCGCTCCCTTGAGCGCGGCCCTCACCTCGGCATGGTCGGAGAAGGGATGGGTCTCTTCACCGATGGTCTGGCCTTCCTCGTGGCCCTTGCCGGCGACGATCAGCGTGTCGCCGGGCGCGAGCAGCGAGACGGCATGGCGGATCGCCTCGCGACGGTCGCCGATCTCGGTCGCGCCGGGTGCGGCCGCCAGGATGGCGGCACGGATGGCTGCCGGCTGCTCCGAGCGCGGGTTGTCGTCGGTGACGATGACAACGTCGGCAAGCCTGGTGGCGATCTCGCCCATGATCGGCCGCTTGAGCCGGTCGCGGTCGCCGCCGCAGCCGAACACGACGACGACGCGGCCGGTTGTGAAGGGCCGGACCGAGGACAGCACGTTTTCCAGCGCCTCGGGCTTGTGGGCATAATCGACATAGGCCGGGGCGCCATTGGCGGCAGTACCGACCAGTTCCAGCCGACCGGAAGCGCCTTCGAGATGTTCCAGCGCGGCCAGCGCCCGATCTGCGGCGATGCCCGTCGACATGGCAAGGGCTGCGGAGACCAGCGCGTTCGACAACTGAAAGCCGCCGGCCAGCGGCAGTTCGATCTCGTGAATGCGTCCCTCGGCCACCACCTCGGCGCGCTGGCGATAGCGCTCGTGCTCGACCCGCTTGAGCTGAAGGAAATCACCCTTGCGGCCAACGGTGCGTACGTCGAGCCCTGCCTTCTGGGCAGCCGCGATGGTGGGCGCGGACCATTCATCATCGGCAAAGACGATGGCGGGCGAACCTGCCGGCAGCAGCGCGTTGAAGAGCCGCATCTTCGCCGCGTGATACTCTTCCATCGAGGGATGGTAGTCCATGTGGTCATGGCCGAGATTGGTGAAGGCCCCGGCGGCCAGCCGCACGCCATCCAGACGGCGCTGGTCGAGACCGTGGCTGGAGGCCTCCATGGCGGCATGGGTAACGCCGGCATCCGACAACTCGGCCAGCAACTGGTGAAGCGCCACGGGATCGGGCGTCGTCAGCGAACCATACTCGATCCGGCCGGGAGCGATCACGCCCGTCGTGCCGATACTCGCGGCCGCATGTCCTGCATGCGCCCAGATCTGCCTGGTGAACGAGGCTACCGACGTCTTGCCGCTGGTACCGGTGACGGCGACCATGGTGGCGGGCTGGCGCCCATGAAACAGGGCCGCAGCCTGCGCAAGCGCCAGGCGCGGATCGTCGACGTCGATGACCGGCACACCGACCTCGGTTCCGATCGCACCACGCGCCGCAATGATCGCCACAGCTCCCCTGGCGACCGCATCGGCAGCGAAACCTGAGCCATCGGTTCGGCTGCCTTTCAAGGCGGCAAACAGAAATCCCGGCGCGACTTTCCTCGAATCCACGGCGATGCCGGAGATTTCGATTTCGCCCAATCGGGCGTCGTCAACAGGTAGTATCGGCGCGAGGGCCTTTAGCTTCATGTGAACCCGGTCAACAGCAACGGGTTGCTGCCCTTCTCTCCTGGCTCGACGGAATCACTGGCGCGAAACCAACAGCGTGTCACTGTCTTGACCGAAATCTGGCCTGACGCCAAGCAGGGCCGCCGAACGGCGGATGATATTGCCACCAACCGGGGCGGTATTGAGGCCGGCAGTGGCGCCAAGACCCGGGCGTTCCGGCTTCGGCTCGTCGAGAACCACCAGCACGACATATTCGGGCTCGTGCGAGGGAAACGCGGCCACGAAGCCGTTAAAGCGCTTACCGCTCACATAACGGCCGTTCTCGACCTTTTCGGCCGTCCCCGTCTTGCCGCCCACAAAATAGCCGGGGACGTCCGCGCGCGTGGCTGTACCCGCTTCGACCGTGAGACGGAACATGTAGCGCATCGCATCGACGGTCGACTGATCGACCACGCGCCTGGCCTCAGCCATCGCCTGCTCTTCCGTGCGCGGCAGGAAGGTAGGGTTGATGAGCCAGCCGCCATTAAGGACGGCGGCCGATCCGACGGCAGTCTGCATCGGTGTCGTGGACACGCCGTAGCCGAAGGAGGCGGTGATCGAATTGATCTTGCGCCAGGCAGCCGGTTCCGTGGGGCGAGCGACCTCGGGAATCTCGGTTTTCATCCGGTCGAGAAGGCCAAGGCGCGCCAGGAACTCGCGGTGACCTTCGATGCCCACCGCATCTGCCATCCGTGCGGTGCCGATATTGGACGAATAGATGAAGACTTCGGGGAATGTAAGCACGCGCCCACGCCCGCGGTAATCGCGGACGGTGTGACCGGCGATGCGGATCGGGTGGCTGGCGTCGAGCCGCGAGTTGAGATTGAAGAGCCCCGAATCGAGAGCCATCGCCGTGGCGAAGATCTTGAAGGTCGACCCCATCTCGTAGACACCGGCAGTGATGCGGTTGAGGCGATCCTTTTCGTGGGCATTGAACGGATTGTTGGGATCGAAATCCGGCAGCGACGCCATGGCCACGACCTCGCCGGTGCGCGCGTGAATGACTGTTGCCGCCGCGCCAATTGCGTCATAGCGCTCCATCGCCTGCAGGAGTTCGTCCCGCACGATATGCTGCACCCTGAGATCGAGCGACAGGCGCACCGGCTGCAGGCTCCCCTCGTCGACCAGCCCCAGCGCCCGCAGATCGGCCAGACCCTGGTCGTCGATCCACTTCTCCATGCCGGCGATGCCGTTATTGTCGACATTGACCAGGCCAAGGACGTGAGCTGCGGTTGGCCCGCCGGGATAGAAGCGCCGCTTCTCGGTGCGGAAGCCGACACCGGGAATGCCGAGATCCATGATCGCTTGCTGCTGGCGCGGCGAAAGCTGGCGCCGCAGCCACACGAAGCCGGCATCGGTGCTCAAGCGGCGATAGGCCATCTCGAAATCGAGATCGGGCAACACCGTCATCAGCTTTTCGACGGCCTCGTCGACATCGACGATGCGGCGAGGCTCCGCGAACAGGGAGGCAGTATTGATGTCGGTCGCCAGCACCTCGCCGTTGCGATCGACGATGTCGGGCCGCGAAGTGGTGACGCGCGCAGGCGGTGGCCCGCCAACCTCCAGTTCCTGCATGCCAAGATAGGCAAGGCGCCCACCGATGGCCCCATAGATGCCAATGAAAACAGCCATCGTCATGGCAACGCGCGCGCGACCGCCGCCGACCTGACGCTTCGCGCCCTTGACCACGATTGCAGAACCCGTCGTGTCGGCAGCAGCCGACTTCCTTCGCCAGCGCCCGATCATCGCACGGTACTCGACTGAGCTGAGTCGCTTTCCGCCACGCTGGCGCCGGCACCGCCGAGAATGTCCTCGATGCCGAAATCGCGCATCCTCACCTCTTCGATCCGGCCGATCTGCATCGGTTCCAGCGGCACGAGACCGAGCTCTTCTTCATAATGTTCGGCAAGACGCTGCAGCCGCGAAGGCTGGGTCAACAGGCTCCAGTCCGCGCGAAGAACATCGATCGCGTTTTCCTTCATCCTGATCTGCTGCTCCAGACGACGCACCTCGGAGTAGCGGTTCTCCGCGTCGTGCTTGGTCTTGTACGTGAAGGCAGCGGCGGAAATCATCACCGCGATCAGCACAATGTCGGTGGTTCGAAACACGCGGGTCTACCTCTTCTCTTCCCGGGCCGGGTACGGCAGCTCGGGCAGGCCGAAAATGGACATATCGGTATCGCGCGCGAGCGCAGCGGTTCGCTCGGCCGCACGCAGCTTCGCCGAGCGGGCCCGGGGATTGATCTCCGCTTCCGCCTCGGAACAGGCCACGACCCCGCCAAGTTTCACGAAAGTGGAGTCCGGCGCGGATTGCAGTGGCAGATGACGCGAACCCGACGGCGCTTCGCTGCGATCGGCGATGAACCGCTTCACGATCCTGTCCTCGAGCGAGTGGAATGAGACGACGACCAGCCGCCCGCCGGGCTTGAGAACACGCTCGGCGGCGAGAAGCGCGCGCGCCAGTTCGCCGAGTTCGTCGTTGACGAAGATCCGCAGCCCCTGAAACGTGCGGGTCGCCGGATGGATCTTCACCTTGGGGTTGTTGCCGAGAACGGCTTCCACTGCCTCGGCCAGTTGACGGGTGGTGGCGAAAGGACGTTCCGCGCGGCGCCGCTCGATCATGCGGGCAATACGGCCTGCCTGGCGCTCCTCGCCGAGAAACCCGATGATGCGGGCCAGATCGCCCACCTTGAAGCTGTTGACGATATCCGCCGCCGTCGGCCCATGCGACGACATGCGCATGTCGAGCGGCCCATCGGCGCGAAACGAAAAGCCGCGCTCGGCCTCGTCCAGCTGCATCGATGAGACGCCGATATCGAGCACCACGGCATCGACTTGCTCGTCGGCTACAACGTCGAGCCTGGAAAAGACTTCATCGACCAGACGCAACCGGCCGCCGAATTCAATCTCCATCGCCTTGCCGGCGGCGATGGCGCGCGGGTCGCGGTCGAGTGCGATGACATTGGCGCCATTCTGGAGAATGGCCCTTGAATAGCCGCCCGCGCCGAACGTCCCGTCAATGACGGTCTGTCCGGCGCGCGGCTGGAGCTTATCCAGGACTTCCTGGAGAAGGACCGGAATGTGGCGGATCGGTCCGCCACCGGCGCCACCCTCCGCGCCGGGATCCACCATCATTCCGGGTCCTCGCTCCGTCGGCTGTCCCCCACCGACCTCAATCTCAACAACCTTTCGCGAACCTGACGCGCATGCGTTTCCAGCCTCGAAGGCTCCCAAATCTGAAAGAAAGTGCCGCGACCGACAAAGGCCACCTCCGAGGAGATGCCCGTCTGCTCGCGGATGAATTCGTTGACCGTGATGCGCCCGTCCTGATCCAGCTTCAGGAAGGCCCCGTCCCCGTGAATGAAATAGGACATGTCGTCCGCCGTCTGCATGAAGGGATCCTCGGCCGCGATCCTCTGTTCGTAGCGCTCCAGAAGGTCCATGCCGCCCACATCCAGCGCCGGCTGATCGAGGCAACGCAGCGCGTAGAGCTCCGTAAAGCCGCGCTTTGAAAGGACGGTGCGAAAATGCGCTGGAACCGAGACGCGACCCTTCGCGTCGATCCTGTTCACTGCATTTGAGAGAAATCGCTCCATCCATCACCGGCGCCGCAATCGGCATGCCCTCCTGCTTCTTGAAACCCGTTCGCCCGCGAGGCTTCAAAACCCCGCAATCCGCGCCGACTTCAGGCATGACCGACACGCCCCCAACGGCCCCACGAACCGCCGGGTTGGTGGCCACGCCACCCGAAGCTGAAACGATGACTTGAACGCCTGAATGGGATAGCATGGGTGGTTATGGGCGTCAACGGGAACAAGCTACACGTCGACCCTCTCCACACCCGCGTGCGGGCATTCGAAGGGGCCACCTTGCTTTATCCGTCATTAAGCCTAACGAAGTGTTAGAGCCGCTGAGGCCCGTCCCGAAAAACCGGAATAGACATGACCGACGACAACGCGCGGCGCGCAGCCGAACTTCTCCACATCCGCCAACACCACCTCGCCAAGGGCGAGCCTGCAGGGCTGCCGATCACGGCGACGAGCATGTTCAAGCTGCCGGGCGACCCGGCTGGTTTTGCCCAGTACGGACGCTTCGACAACGCGACATGGGAGGCGACCGAGGAGCTTCTCGGCCATCTTGAAGGCGCGCCGGCGCTTTCATTTCCTTCCGGCATGGCGGCAATATCGGCGGTGCTTTTTGGCTTGCTGAAGGCTGGCGATCGCATCTTGCTGCCATCGGACGGCTACTACACGACCCGCGTATTGTCGGAGCGCTTCCTGACCCGGATGGGCGTATCCTACGATTTGCGCCCGACCGTCGAGTTCCTACAGGGCGGTTTCGGTGGCTATCGCCTCGTCTTCGCCGAAACCCCCTCCAATCCCGGCCTGGATCTGTGCGACCTGTCGGAAGCCGCCCGGCTGGCAAAGGCAGCCGGCGCCATCCTGACCGTCGACAACACGACCATGACGCCCTTCGGCCAGCGGCCGCTCGATCTCGGCGCCGATATCGTGGTGGCAGCCGACACCAAGGCGCCCAACGGCCATTCCGACGCGCTGTTCGGCCACGTGGCCAGCCGCAATGCCGACCTGATGGCGGCCATTCGCGACTGGCGCAAGCTGTCGGGCGCCATACCCGGTCCCTTCGAGGCCTGGCTCGTTCATCGCGGGCTTGAAACGCTGGAACTGCGCTACGAACGCATGTGCAACAGCGCCGAACGGCTGGCGGAACGCCTGTCGGGCCATGCCGCGCTCGATGCGGTGACCTACCCGGGCCTGCCCGGGCATCCGGCCCACGCACTGGCCCGCTCGCAGATGCAGCGCTTCGGCTTTCTGGTCGGGCTCACCTTCAAGAGCGAGGCGGCGGCGGAACGCTTTATCGACGGCTGCGCGCTGATACTCCCGGCCACGTCGTTTGGCGGCGTCCACACCTCGGCAGAACGCCGGGCACGTTGGGGAGATGCCGTCGCCCCAGGCTTCGTGCGTCTCTCGGTCGGCTGCGAACCAACGAGCGAACTGCTTGCGGCGATCGAAACGGCAGTCGATGGAGCCGAGGGCTGAATCGTTTTCGCAACATCCTGCAGCGCTGCGGCAGGAAGCGGACTCCAGGTCTGAACGACATGAATCGGGCTTGCACCCAATGGATGCAAGCCCTTGAATTCAAAGCACCAGCCGGCCTGTAAGCCGGGTTCTGTATGGCCCGGTCTCCCTTTCGGGCGAACCGGACGTGGCGACCATTCCTCTGGGACGGATGTTGCCATCCGCCTCAAGCAACCTACCCGGACGACTGGGCGGGAAACCACCCGAAGGTTGCCCTTCACGCCGTCTCTATTCGGTCTTGCTCCCGGTGGGGTTTACCGTGCCGCTTCCGTTGCCGGTCGCGCGGTGGGCTCTTACCCCACCCTTTCACCCTTGCCCCCAAACAGGGCGGCTCGCGAAGAGCCACCGAGATGCGGGGCGGTTTGCTTTCTGTGGCACTTTCCCTGGGGTTTCCCCCGCCGGACGTTATCCGGCACCGTGTTTCCTTGGAGCCCGGACTTTCCTCACGCGCCACCTTTCGGCGATTGCGCGTGCGGCCGCCCGGCCGGCTGGTCCCGCGTATAAAGGTGTTCCGCGGGCAAAACGCAAGCGCCTGCCCGCGAAGGTGTCGCCGAAGACGCGAAAAGGGATCAGGCGCCTGCCATGATCCGCTGGACGCGGCTGCAATAATTGGCGGAGATGCGGTTCATGCGCGTGGCCGCATGGCCGGCATTGTAGCGCAGGATCGTGCCGCAGAGATCGCCGCCGGCAAGTTGCCGCGCCTGCGCCAGATACTTCATCCCGTAGCGGATATTGGTCTCGGGATCGTAGAGCGCCTGCGTGCTGCCGGAAAAGCCGATACCGCGTGCCGTCGCCGGCTTGATCTGCATCAGACCGATCTCGCCTGCCCGGCCACGTGCGTTTGCGCGGTAGTTGCTCTCGACCTGGATGACCGCATGGGCAAGCGCCTCGGGGACCCCGTGCTGTCGGGCATGGCGCGCGATGATATCGGTATAGGGCCTCCCCGCCGGTTGTGCGGCACCGGCAAGCGCCTGCGACTTCTCCTGCGTGACGAGCGAAGCGTTCTGGGCCTTCTGGCTCTCCTCGCGCGGCTCACCGAAAATGTTGAGGAGCAGACGCCCCATGCCGCTTTCCTGGTAGGCCTCGACATCGGTCGCGGCCGGCTCGGCGGCGTTGGCCTGGTGGGAGAGGGAAAGGCTGGAAATCCCGATCGCGAAAGCTGTCGCAATGACGGTCATGTTCTTCATGATCACCCGTTTCTTGTTGGCCGCCCCCAGGAGACGGGACGGAAGGTTGGAACAAGATACCGGCCCACACACGCAAAAGGGGCCGGCAACCGGCGCGGGGTTTGGGGATCGAATTTGCGGCAAAGATGGTCGGCGCGGTCACTTTCGGTGACTGGCTGTAAGGTTTTGGCCGATCAGGCGGCTCGCCAACCCGCCGATTGCAGCAGCCGGGACAGCGTCTCGACCGTTGAAGAATCGGCCATTCCATCGACGCGTTCGGGCCGGAAACGGCGCTGAAAAGCCTCGACGACGATACGGGTACGGATGTCGAATTCGCCATCTGTCGGGACGTCATAACCGATGGAGGAGAGCCTAACCTGAAGCTCGGCTACAGCGGTTCCCGAGGAGCCCTCGGCAAGCACCGCCCCCGGCCGCAATGGTGCAGGCTGGACATGCAGCCCGATGCCGGCGGCCGCCAGTGTCTGCCAGGGAAAGCGCTCGCCCGGATCGATCTTGCGACCTGGCGAAACATCGGAATGGGCCAGCACCCCTCGGTCTTCGATCCCGAGGCGCGCCTTGATCCCGGCGCACAGCGCGATGACGGCATCGATCTGACGCTCGGGATAGGGCGGCAGGCCACCCTCATGCCCCTCATTGACGATCTCGATGCCGACGGAACGCGAATTGATGTCCCCCCTGCCCTGCCAGGAAGACTGGCCCGCATGCCAGGCGCGATCGCTCTCGCGCACCATCTGCACGACACGTCCGTCTTCGTGGACGATATAGTGGGAAGAAACCTGGCTCTGCGGACTGCACAACCAGTCTTCGGCGGCCTGACCGGACTTCATGCCGGTATAGTGCAGAAGAATGATCTCGGGCAGCAGGCCGTCGCGACGCGGGCCGAAATTGGGCGAAGCGCGCCACGCGGCCCCCGCGTGATCGACGCTATCGGTCATGACACCCGCATGTCGCGCTCGATCATTTCATAGGCGCTGTTGATGGCCGCCAGCCGGCTATTGGCAATGGCGACGAATTCCGGTGGCACACCGCGCGCGATCAGCCGGTCCGGGTGATTGTCCGCCACCAGCTTGCGATATTGACGGCGTATCTCGTCGAAGCTTTGCGAACGCGTGACACCGAGGATTCGATAGGGGTCCTCTTCGCCCAGTTCGACATGCCGGCGGCGGATCATCTCGTAATGGCTCTCGTCGATGTCGAAGATCTCGGCGACGTGCCCGAGAAATTCCTCTTCGCGCTGGTGCAGGTAACCATCGGCAGCGGCGATGTGGAACAATCCGTCCAGAATGTCCTCCAGCATCTCGCAGTTCTCGGAACCGGAACCGCACAGATTGGCCAGACGCTCGGCATAGAATTCATAGCCGGCGACATCCTGCTTGGCGATGTTGAAGAGACGCTGGACATTGGCGAGCTCGCCGCTCGGCACCTCGAACAGGCGGTGGAATGCCTTGACCTCGTCGTCCGTGACGATGCCGTCGGCTTTCGCCATCTTGGCCGACAGGGCGATCATCGCGACGGAAAAGGCAACCGCACGCCGCGTGTTGGGGTCGCCGACGAAAGCGGTCCGCAGCGCCTCGATCACATCCGACAGGGAGGACGAGGAAAGCCGAGAGATGAAATCGCCAAGTCGCGACCAGACCGACATCTATCCGTTGCCTCCGGAACCCCGACGCCTCGTTTCAGCTATGGCCCATCGCTGCGCGCGGCCGGTAGACCGATTCGAGCGACTTCGCGGTTCGCGCATCGAGTTGCAAGCCGCTGGCCTTGATGGCGTCTTCCAGTTGCCCGATCTTCGTCGCACCGATGATGGGGGCAGTAACGCCGGGCTGCGCCATGACCCAGGCCAAAGCCACCTGCGCCATCGTCACACCCAGTCTGTCGGCAGCGGCCTCGACCCGCTTCAGCACGGCGAAATCGCCCGCCGTTCCGAAGAACTTGGAGCGCAGCGGGTCTTCCGAATTACGCTTGGAGGGACCTTCCTCGTCCGATTGGGGTCTGGTCAGAAAACCGCGCGCCAGCGGTGACCACGGCACCAGGCCAACGCCCTCGGACCGGCAATAGGGAATCATTTCCCGCTCTTCCTCGCGATAGGCGAGATTGTAGAAATTTTGCATCGCGACGAAGGGCGCCAAGCCGTTGGCCTTCTGCATCTCGCGCATCTTCACAAACTGCCAGGTCCACATCGAGGATGCGCCGAGATATCGCACCTTGCCGGCCCGCACGATGTCGTCGAGCGCGACCAGCGTCTCCTCCAAAGGCGTGTCGGGATCGAGCCGGTGAATAAAATAGAGATCAACATGATCGGTGCCAAGGCGGCGCAGGGAACCGTCGATCTGCTCCATGATGTGGCGCCGGGACAGGCCGCGCTTGTAGGGGCCGGAACCCATCTGCAGGCCCACCTTGGTCGCGATCACCACCTCGTCACGGCTTGCATATTCCTTCAGCGCGCGCCCGGTGACCTCTTCGCTCGCGCCATGGTTATATGCATTGGCAGTGTCGAAGAAATTCACGCCCGCCTCGATGGCACGGCGAAAGAACGGCTGCGCAGCCTCCTCGTCCATCGCCCAAGGGTGCGTCGGGCCACCTGCACCGCCGAAACTCATGCAACCGAGGCACAATTTCGAGACCTTCAAACCGCTTTCGCCCAGCCGCCTGACTTCCATGCGAATCCATCCTTTACCAAAGACCGCGCGAAACTAGAGCAGTTTGTCCGGGAATGGAATCTCGATGACAGGAGCAACTGCCAACCATTTGCGGCAAAAAAGAAAAGGCCGGGCAAGCCCGACCTTTCCTCAAGGGCTCGAAAGAGAGCCCGAATGTCACCAGATGGTGCTCAGTTCGGCTGCGTGGGTGCCGGAGCCGGTGCCGGTTCCTGCAACTGCTGGTCCTGCATCGCAGGCTCCTGCTGCATGGCTGGATCGCCTGGATCACCCTCGGTGCAGGCGGCAAGCGCCAGGAAAGCAAAACCGGAAAGCGAAGCTGCAACGAACTTTTTCATTGTCATTCTCCTTCTCGAAATAAACTCGCGCGGCCCGTTGGGGACGCTGGAAAGAGAACGGGAGCCGATGCGACTCGTTTCATAACAAGGAGTTACATCCCGAAACAGTGCATGAGCCGTATCACTGATGCTATTCGCCGAGCGCCTCCGAAATAGCGGAAACGAGCGCCTGCGGCCGATAGGCAAGCCGGGAAGGGGTCAGCCCCAGTCGCACCACGACGAGGTCCTGCGACGGGACAACGGCGGTCGTCTGGCCGTCATGACCACGCAGCCAATAGATGTCCTGAGGCAGGTCGAAGCCGGAATCGTCGCTTCCCGGCCCCTGCAGCCAGAGATGACCGCGTCCGTAGAGCCCATTCGACGCCGGTGCTTCTTCGCGCATCCACGACACGAAGCCTTCCGGCAGGATTTGCTGGCCGCGCCAATTGCCGTCTCTCAGGAGGAACAGGCCAAAGCGCGCCCAGTCACGTGCCGTGGCGTAGAGATAGGACGATCCCACGAAGGTTCCCTGGGCATCCGCCTCCATGACGGCGCTCGTCATGCCGAGTGGCCCGAACAGGGCCTCGCGTGGCCAGTGCCACGCCTCGTTCGGGTCTTCGAATGCATCCTGCCAGATTCGGGACACCAGCACGGACGTGCCGCTCGAATAGTTGAAGCTGTTGCCTCTCGGGCCGGCCAGGTGCTTGCCCGAAGCGAAGCCGGACATGTCAGGCTCGAAATAGAGCATGCGGGTGACATCCGTCACGTCGCCATAGTCTTCGTTGAATTCCAGGCCGCTCGACATGGCAAGCAGGTCGGCAAGCGTGACCTCAGACCGCTCGTCCGCCGACCAGATATCCATCAATCCGGCCTGATCCAGCGACAGCCGACCCTCGCGCACCAGCGTTCCGACGATCGCGGCGGTGACCGTCTTCGTCTTCGACCAGCCGAGCAGCGGCGTCTCTTCTGAAAAACCGCGCGCATAGCGCTCTCCCACGATCCGTCCGCCGTGCACGACGACCACCGCGCGCATGCCCGGACCCGTCAGTTCCTCGTTGTCGAGGATCGCCGTGATGGCGGGGTTCTCGGCGGCGACCCTTTCCCCCAGGGGCCAAAGGGCAGTCGTGTTCGGCATCGGCAATGGCGGCAGCACCGGCAGCGCTACCGTCCGGTCCGCGTCATCCGGCATGACCGCGCAGCCGAAACCGTCCCGCGAGACTGCCGTTGCCGGCGCAAAGACGCCGAGCAACCGGGCTGTGGCCGAGCGCTCGGCCGGTTCGGTCGCAACGTGGATATAGCCAAGCAGCGGATGGCCGGGCGACTGCACGTCGACGGTGAGCACCTCCTGCGCGTCGCGCCCCGCCAGATACTGGTTGGAACAGACGATCTTGGCCGAATAGGCCGACGCAAGCCGGATCAGTTCCGGCGGGGCGACATAAAGCCAGCCGGCCACGCCGATAACGGCCACCAGCACCACCACCAAAACCCACTTCACGATCGATCCCAGGATCCGCATGCGCCCCCCGCCCCGTTGATGCCTCATTCAGGCTCCCTCATGCGATCAGGCTTGAGGAAATGCAATCCTGCGGCAAGGCTCGGGCAACGCTGTTGCTGTCTTGTGCACGTGATTGAGTCGTTTGCGGTCACCCGACCTGGCAAGACCGCGCGAACAAGGGGCAACATGCGCAGGACAGCCTTCTTTCTGCTGGTGATGATCGGTCTGGCCGCCTGCACCGGCGGCAGCTACAATCTGGCCGACCTGGCGCCCACGGCCGCGCCGCCCGCCACTACCGCTTCCGTCGTGACGCCCTTTTCCGTCGCCGTGCGCAATCCGCGTTTCGACGACCGCCGGCCGGTCGAATGGCCCGGCCGCCAGCCCTGGCAATACGAGGTGCACGGCACGGACGTATCGCGCTACCAGAGCGAGATCGATTGGGATAAGGCCCGCCGCAGCGGCATCTCCTTCGTCTTCATCAAGGCGACCGAAGGTGGCAGCCTGCTCGATCCGATGTTCGAGAACCACTGGCGCGGCGCCACCCGCGCCGGCATTGCCCGCTCCGCCTATCATTTCTTCTATTTCTGCCGCCCGGCGATCGAGCAGGCGCAATGGTTCATCCGCAACGTCCCGCGCGACCGCACCGCCATGCCCCATGTGCTCGACGTCGAATGGAACCACCTGTCGCCGACCTGCCGGCTGCGGCCGCCGGCCGCCGAGGTGCAGCGCGAGATGAAGGTATTTCTCGACGCACTTGAGCGCCACTACGGAAAGCGCCCGATCATCTACACCACCATCGATTTCTACCGCGACAACCGGCTGCACGAATTCAAGGGCTATGACTGGTGGCTGCGCTCGGTTGCCGCCCATCCCACCGCGCGCTATCCGGGCGAGCGCTACCGGTTCTGGCAGTATACCGGCACCGGCATTGTGCCGGGCATAGATGGCGATGCCGACATCAATGTCTTCAACGGCTCGCTGGACCAATGGCAGGCCTGGCTGCGCTCCCACACACAATAGCGCGACCGCCGCCGGGAACTCCCCATTTGCGCCTGTATTTCTTCTCACCATGCGGTAGATAGGCAGACCGGATTTTGGAGCAGCGGAGATTGCGTATGAGGTTTTCGGCAGGACTGGCGACCCTTGCGGCGGCGATTGCACTGGCAACCCCGTCCCTCGCACAGGAGTGCGGCGGAAGCTTCAGCCAGTGGAAATCCGTGATCGAGCAGGAAGCGCGCGATGCCGGCGTGGGCCAGCGTGGCATGCAGGCGCTGGCGAATGCCCGCGTCGACGAGCGCGTCCTGCAGCGCGACCGCGGCCAGCGCTTCTTCACCCAGTCCTTCACCGAGGTCGCCGGGCGGCTGATCAGCAGCGACAGGCTGCAGCGCGGGCGCAATCTGCTCCAGCAGCATGCGGGCTTGTTCGAGCGCGGCGAGCGCGAATACGGCGTGCCGGGATCCGTGATTACCGCGTTCTGGGCGCTGGAAACCGATTTCGGCGCCGTGCAGGGCGATTTCAACACGCTCAACGCGCTGGTCACGCTGGCGCATGACTGCCGCCGCCCCGAGCTCTTTCGCCGCCATATCGTGCCGCTGCTGCAGCTGATCGACAGCGGCGCCCTGCCTGCCGACGTCCAGGGGGCCTGGGCAGGCGAGATCGGCCAGACGCAGATGCTGCCCGCCGACATTCTGTCCCTTGGCGTCGACGGCGACGGCGACGGACGCGTCGACATCCGCCGCTCGGTGCCGGACGTGATCCTGACCACCGCCAACAAGATCCGTCACCGCGGCTGGCGCCCGGGCGAACCCTGGATGGAAGAAGTCCGTATCCCCGGCGATCTCCCCTGGGAGGAAACGGGCCGTTCCAACCGCCTGCCGATCTCACAGTGGACAGCCTGGGGCGTCACCAGAGCCGATGGCAGTCCGCTCGACACCGGCCGTCCCGATGCCGGCCTCACGCTGCCGCAGGGCCATCGCGGCCCGGCTTTCCTGCTCTACCCCAATTTCGACGTCTATCTCGAGTGGAACCAGTCGCTGATCTACACGCTGACGGCCGGCCACCTGGCCACCCGTCTTGCCGGCGCCCCCGCCTTCGATCGCCGCAACCCGGAACCCGGCCTCGACCGCGACCAGATGATGCAGCTGCAGCGCCGTCTGGAGGCCCGCGGCCACGATGTCGGCGGCATTGACGGCATTCTGGGCGTCATGACCCGCGAGGCGGTGAGAACCGAGCAGCAGCGCCTCGGCATGCCGGTCGACGGCTGGCCGACGCCTGCGCTGCTGGCGCGTCTGTAGCGGCCCCTACCCGCCGGCCCGTGGCGCATCGTCGCCTCCCCGCCGCGCGAGCTGGAGCTGGATCAGCTTCATCTCGCGCAACAGACGGTTGGTCTGGACGCTGGGCCAGACCATCATCTTCAGCATCAGCGCCATGATCAGCAGCACCGCCGCCGGCAGCCCCCACCTCAACTGGGTGACGGGATCCGCCGCCAGGAAGAACATCCAGGCAGCCCAAACACCGGCAATGAAAAAGACCGTCTGCCACACCATCATGAGGACGTTCACCCATCCGGTTCGACCGCCGAATATGCCGAAAAGTTGGGTGAAGAAGCCCGGTTCCTCGCCGATCTGGCGCAGGAGTTCGCCCTCTTCCTCGTAGATCGCTTCGTCGATCATCCTGTCGATGTCTTTCATCGTTCTTCTCCTTGCAGGGTTTGGCGCAGCTTCCCGCGCGCATGCATGAGCCTTGTCTTGACCGTGCCGACCGGCACGTCGAGCGCCACGGCGACCTCCGCGACACTCATCTCCTCCAGGTGAAAAAGCGCCACGGCGGCCCGCTGCCCGGGAGGCAGTTGCCTGATCGCGCCGCGCAGTCTGTCGATGTCGGTGGCAGCCTCAGGTGGCACCGCCGGTGCCTCGGGCTCGGCGAGTATCGCCCGGGCGAGGTCGCGGCGCTTGCGCGCCTGGCCGATCTGGCGGGCGCAGCGCCGCGACACGATGCGATAGGCCCAGGCGGGAAAGGCCTTTGCATCCTGAAGCCGGCCGAGCCCCTGGACGATCTCGGTCCAGGCCTCCTGCACCGCCTCGCGGGCGCCGTCCTCGTCGCCGAGCAGCCGCCAGGCATGTGCGACCAGCCTGGCGTGCCAGCACCGCACCAGAAGCCCGAAAGCCTTTCGGTCGCCGAGCCGTGCCGACGCGACGAGCCAGGCCTCGAAGGCCCTTTCACTTTCCCTGTCGCCTGCCCGTTCCAATGCATTGCCACCATGCCGTTTCGACACAAGGTGGCCGGAAAGGCCCTACCGGTTCAATTGGCCGTACGAAAAAGGCTCAGCGACGCAACTGGCAACGGCGCCAGAACTGGCCCGCCTGACGGTTGCTCATCGTCCGCATGCCCTGCTCCGGAAAACCCCCATTGCGCCGTACCCATGAAGCGATGTCGCGCGAATGGGGCGGATCGCGGCGAGCGACGGCACGCAGCCGTTGGCCCGAACGCCCTTGCTCGGCCCTGAGCACAGTGGCCTTGTGAAAGCCGAAACTGGCGTTACGCGTGATGCAGACGCGCTCGCGAGCGACATCGGCGAAGATGACACAGGCCGATGCGCACGGCCCGTCGATGACGACCAGACGTTTTGCGCCCTGCAGCACCTCGTTGGCGGCCGCCAGGAACTGGCTGACATTCCCGCCAGGGTTGAAGGAGATCACGCAGGTCTGGCCCCGGCAGGGGCCGAAGACGGCGTGAAACGCCTCGGCCTGCGGCCGCGCGTGTGACGATGAAGCGATGAACAGGCCAGCCAATACCAGCCCCGTGAAGACGAGCGGATTCCGCATCCCGATTGTCCCGACAGCATTGAGCCCTTCGGGTACAGACGGCCATGAAACCCCTGATTCTGAAAGTCAATTCTGCATATGCTGACAAAACGTGATCGCAGCCTCGATACGATCACGGAAAGGTCAGTAAAGCTGCCTATCGAGCACGTCCATGGCCTTCGCCCCCTCAATCCGCCATCGTCTCGAGGCTGGCAAAGCCTTCCGGCCGCGTGCCTTCCTCGAAGGGCGTGGCAATCTCGACGAATGTGTCGGGGTAAAAGCCGTTGAAGCGGGTTCGCAGCGACAGCGAATAGGCGCCGATATGGCCGATCTCGATCCAGTCGCCGGTGTCGACCGTCTCCGGCAGCCAGAAGGGTCGTGACAATATGTCGACGCTGTCGCAGGTCGCCCCGCACACCTTGAACGGCACGATCTTGTTGCGGTCCCCGTTGCGGTTGCGGATCGCCGGGTCGGGAATGAAGCGGGCCGGCAGCGTGATCTTGCCCGTCCAGGAGTCCGACAGCGAGGCCCAGATGCCGTCATTGATGTAGAGCCGGCGGCCCTTGCGCAACAGCACGCGCACGATCAGCGAAAAGGCGCGCGCCACGATCACCCGCCCGGGCTCGGCCACCAGCGGCGTGTCGCCAAAACCCCACTCGACGATGTCGGCGCGCAGACGCGCCATGATCTCGTCGAGCGAGGGCATGTTCGGCTTCTTGCGGTTGGGATCGTGACCGTATTCGGCCGGAAACCCGCCGCCCACATCCAGCGCGGCGATTTCGACACCGGCGCGGTTCCTCACCCAGTCGGCCGAGGCCAGCGCCCGCTCATAGGTGTCGGGGTCCTCGATCTGGCTGCCGACATGAAAGCAGATACCGACCTTGTAGCCGGTCTTGTCCAGGCGGCGCAGCAATTCCACGGCGGCCGCCGGTCCGGCGCCGAATTTTTTCGACAGTTCGTAGGCCGCACTGCCCTTGGTCTGGATGCGCACGAAGACTGTCATCGATCCCGGATCGATGTCGAGCGCGCGCACGATCCGGTTCAGCTTGCCGATCTCGTCTTCGTGGTCGACCGCGATCGAGCGGATGCCGTAGGTCTCTAGCGCCAGCCGGATGTCCGACTGCGCCTTGATCGGGTGCATGTAAAGCATCTCCGCCTGCGGGGCGACCGCACGCACGGCTGAGAATTCCGCCGGCGAGGCGACGTCGAATGCCGAAACACCGGCATCCGCCAAAGCCTTGAGCACCATCGGCTCGCCATTGGTCTTGACCGCATAGGCTGTCTTGCCAGGGAATTTTTCCATGAAGCCAAGCGCGTCGGCCTTCAGCACTTCGGGGCGAAACCCGTAGACGGGTTCGTCCGGCCGCAGCTCAAGCGCCGCCTGACGGGCATTTTCGAAACGTTGCATGGAACTCCCTCGGTCGCGTTCTGACATGGCTCACACAGAATGCGGGAATGGCTGTGCCAGATCCCGATTCGGGTGGTTTCCTCTGCTGGCGCCCTATAGAGGACGAGCCGACCCACATTCGCAAGCCGTGCCGATGCCAGCCCCCGCCTCCCCTGCTGCCCCCGCCTCCCAGATGTCGTTGCGCATCTGGGTGATGCTGTTCGCGCTTGGCCTTCTGTGGGGCGGCTCCTTCTTCTTTTCGGCCGTCGCGGTGACCGAAATCCCGCCTTTGGTGCTGGTCCTGTTCAGGGTGGCGCTGGCCGCGGCGGCGCTCCACCTCTATCTGGCCATTCGCGGCCCGTCCTTTCGGTTGGCCTTGCCGTTGGCCGGCAGCTTTCTGGTGCTCGGTCTCATCAACAATGTCATTCCCTTCTCGCTCATGTTTCTCGGCCAGACCGAGATCGGCGCAGGGCTGGCGGCGGTCCTGAATGCCACGACGCCGTTCTGGACGGTGATTCTCGCCAATTCGCTTACCCAGGACGAAAAATTCACCAAGGCCAAACTGGCCGGCATCCTGCTCGGCATTTTCGGCACGGCAGTGATGATCGGCCCAGGGCTGCTCACCGGTCTCGGCGGTCCGGCCTGGGCCAAGCTCTGCCTGATCGGGACCGCGCTTTCCTATGCGTTCAGCGCGCTCTTCGCGCGCCGCTTTCGTGCCCTGCCGCCGGCCATCGTGGCAACGGGCCAGCTCACCGCGTCGTCCCTCATCATGATCCCGGTGATTCTCCTGTTGTTCGGTCCGGCGGCGATTCTCGTCGGCAGCGCGCCCATCTGGGCCGCCGTTCTGGCGCTGGCAGTGATCTCGACCGCCTTTGCCTACATCCTCTATTTCACGATCATCGCCTCGGCAGGTGCCACGAATGCGTCGCTCGTCACGTTGCTGGTGCCGATGAGCGCCATCCTGCTTGGCGCCATCTTCCTCGGCGAACGGCTGGAAGCCTTCGAACTGGCCGGCATGGGCCTGATCCTGGTCGGCCTGCTGGTCATCGACGGCCGGATTTTCCGGCGGCGCGGCTGACACGCGCTGTCACCCGCTGCTAGCTGCAACCGCGCAAAAACATAACGATTTCTGAAGGATGGTGGGCGTGACAGGGATTGAACCTGTGACCCCTACGATGTCAACGTAGTGCTCTCCCGCTGGTGTCGCTGCTCGACACTGAAAAGACTGAATGAATTCAGCTGCTTATCGCAGTCTACGATCTTTTCTAAAGCTACACAACCCATCCGAAAATGGCATGTTTCGAGCAGTCAGTGTGACCAGAGTGTGACCACTTTTGACCCCTCCAGCCCTTGTACCATAGGGGGTTGGGCCGAAGCCGAGTGACAAAAAGGTGAGGGGTTCCAAGGGGGGC